>Ga0307373_10004794_pt1 | contig 22522 bp, 25 predicted proteins | sample OX2MG_FD_202534 | JGI IMG/M metagenome (GOLD analysis project Ga0307373, IMG submission 202534) | Soil microbial communities from Risofladan, Vaasa, Finland - OX-2 | ecosystem: Environmental > Terrestrial > Soil > Coastal area > Acid sulfate soil | place: Finland: Risofladan, Vaasa | collected... | reverse complement strand
CCGACGCACTCGATCCTGCCGTTGCGGACGAGGATCGCTCCCGGACTGATGACTGGACCGTCCCCGCGGACGATCCAGTCGGCGCTCAGAAGGGCGTCAGTGGTGCTCGACGTCGTGTGTGTCCACGGGCTGCTTGGGCGGGTCCGGCGGCGGAACCGCGGTGGGTGTGGATTCGTCGCCCGAGATGCCCTTCTTGAACTCGCGTGCGCTACTACCGAGGCTGCGGCCGATCTCGGGGAGTCGCTTCGCCCCGAACAACAGCAAGACGATGATGAGCAGCACGATGATGTGCCACGGCTGGATGTCCAACGACGCCTCGTTTGTACGCGTGTGTCCACGAACGGGAAAGCAGACCATCTCAGGGTAGCATGGCCCCTGTGACCGTCCTGAATCTCAGTACCCGCCCGCGTCGGATTGATCCGATCGCCGCCACGTGGGGGGGGCTGGTGGGCGGGATCGGGCTCGTGGTCGCGGGACCACGCGAGTTGGCCGTGCGCATCATGATCGTCGGGGTCGTCGGCGTGATCGCCGGGTTCCTGACCGGCGTGCGTGCGATCCGGCACCGCTTCGCGAACGCGGCTGCCGCCTGGCTGGTCGCGAACGTCTTCTATGTCGCGTTTGTGATCGCCGCGACCGTCGTGCACTGGGTCACCGGCCATCGGCATGCGCCGGCCTTCCTGCCCGGCGGACTACCGAGATGGGCGTTCGTCACGCTCATCAGCCTGGCCGCGACGCTCATCGGCGGCGGAATCGCCAACTCACTGCTACGCCCCGCCAGTCGGCGCTCGAACTACTCCTGAGCGGGGAAGTTCTTGTGGTACTCCGACGCGGTCGGGCCGGACTGGCCGAGGTACTTGCCGCGGTACGGCTGATCGACAGGAGTCGTCAGCGTCAGGAACGAGATCTGGCCGATCGGCATACCCGGGTAGATCGTGATCGGCAGGCGCGCGACGTTTGACAGTTCGAGCGTGATCTGACCGTCCCAACCGGGATCGATGTACCCGGCAGTCGAGTGGATGAGCAGGCCGAGGCGCCCCAGACTCGACTTGCCTTCCAGCCGCGCCACAAGGTCGTCGGGGATGGCGATGCGCTCGAGCGTCGAGCCGAGGACGAACTCCCCGGGATGCAAGATGAACGGCTCGTCACCGCTCATCGCGACAACGTCGGTCAGATCATCCAGCGGTTGGCGCACGTCGATGAACGGCTGCCGGTTGTTGTGGAATACTCGGAACTCCGACGAGACCCGCACGTCCACCGACGACGGCTGCACCAGCGACGGGTCGTACGGATCGATCACCAGGCGGCCCGAAGCAAGGGACTCGCGGATCGTGCGGTCGGAGAGAACCATGCGGGCTTGAGCGTACCCACCCGAACGTCCCATCCGCTACCCTCCAGTGCGTGGACTTTGAACGTGGGTTCCGCATTGACGCCGTCCTCGACGCCCCACTGGCGGTGTCCGTGCGCGAGGCGCACGACACCGGGCGCGTCCCCGACGTCGTCGTCGGAGAAACGCTCATCGGCAGCGGGCCGATCGACCAGTTGGGCCTCGTCGACGTCACGATCCGCGAGCTCGAACAGCTGATCCACGCGCAGCGCCTGCCCCGCTGGGTCATCGCCAAGAACCCGCTGTCCGGCGGATACGTCGAGACAAAGGCGCTCATGCGCAGCAAAGGCCTGACCACCGTGTGCGAAGAGGCCGCATGTCCGAACATCGGGCGCTGCTGGTCGCGCCTGACAGCGACGTTCATGATCGCCGGCAGCAACTGCACCCGCGGCTGTCGATTCTGCAACATCGCCACGGCGCGGCCGCTCGGTCCGCCGGACCCGGACGAGCCGGCCCACGTGGCCGAAGCCGCGGCGGAGATGAACCTGCGCTTTGTGGTGGTCACCGCCGTGGCGCGCGACGACCTTCCCGACGGCGGCGCAGCGCATTTCGCCGCGACGATCCGCGCGTTACGCGAGCGGAATCCCGAGATCAAGGTCGAGGTGCTGATCCCGGACCTGCGCGGATCCCGCGACGCGCTGGACATCGTCATTGACGCGGCGCCGGACGTCCTGAACCACAACACCGAGACGGTTCCGCGCCTCTACGCACGCGTACGCCCCGGCGCCCGGTACGAGCGCACCCTCGAACTCCTCGCGCGCTCGGTGTCATCGGGCCTGCGAACCAAGACGGGCCTGATGGTTGGCCTCGGTGAGCGCCTGCCGGAGATCACGACCGTCTTCTCGGACCTGGTCTCGGTCGGGTGCGAGTTGGTGACCGTCGGCCAGTACCTGCGGCCGACCCCGGCCCATCTGCCGGTCGAGCGGTTCTATGCACCCGCCGAGTATCCCGCCCTCGCCGAACGCGGTCGGGCGTTGGGCCTCGCCCACGTCGAAGCCGGCCCGCTGGTGCGGTCGTCGTTCGAAGCCGATCGCGTCGCCGAGTACGGGGCCGTCGCGCTCTAACCGGCACGCGCCCGCCAGGCGGGCGCAGCAGCATCGAGTCCGTGCCCGACGCAGGTACCGCCCATCCGTGCGCCAAACGCCGGTCGGGGCCCTTAAGTCGTGCGACCCGGCGCCGATACCTGGAGTGTCGGTCGCGAACGCCGCAGCCGACGGTCGCCGGCGGATGCACGGCAGGACAAGGACACGCGTGATGAGCGATTACCGCACCAAGAAGATCGCCCTGCCGAGCGGGCAGATGATCGAAATCATCTATCTGATCGACCCCGATGCACCGGCCGACCCCACACCGCAGACCCCGGTCGGCGCTGCCCATGACGCGGACCTGCCGTTGCACTACTGCCCTGCGTGTACGAGCGACCTCGTCTATCCGGTGGCCTGGCAGGAGACGGGCGAGGGACTCTGGACCGTCGAGCGCCGCTGCCCAAACTGCGAATGGCACGACGTCGGCGTGTTCGAACAGGCCGATATCGAGCCGTTTGACGATGCCATCGAGATCGGCACCGAGATCCTGCTGACCGAGCTGCGCACCTGGACCTACTCGAACATGAACGACGACGTCGAGCTGCTGATCCAGGCCCTCGACCGGGATCTGATTCAGCCGATCGATTTCTAACCGCACCTGCTGCGACGTCGTCGGGTCCAGCAATCGGCAGGCGGGCGCCAAGTGCGCGGGCTGCAATAGAGTGGGGCGGCATGTGGGAACTGAGCCCAACCGAAGCCTACGACGCCTGGCAAGCCGGTGGGCTGACGATCGTCGACATCCGTGAGGTCGGCGAACACGAGCAAACGCGGATTCCCGGCATTCCGCTGATTCCCATGAGCGAGCTCAGTGAGCGGATCGATGAGCTCCCCGAGGGAGCCCTGGCCATCCTGTGCCGCTCCGGTGCACGCAGCGCGCGGGTGACCGAGTACCTGACAAGCCTGGGCACCTACGGCGAGGTCGCCAACCTCGAGGGCGGCATCATCGCCTGGGCCGAGGACGGGCTGCCCATCGAGGGCAGCGAACCCTGCTAGCCGGGAAAGCGCTTGACGACGCGATACGCGGTGTCGCGCTGCACCGCCCTGCGTCCGGTCGCGCCGATAGCCGAGACCATCCGCGGTGTGTCCAGCCGGAAGGCCGTCCCCGCCGCGCGCACGACATTCTCCTCGATCATGATCGAGCCCATGTCGTCGCAGCCGAACTCCAGGGCGAGTTGTCCGACGCGCAGCCCCTGGGTGACCCAGGATGACTGCAGATGGTCGAAGTTGTCGAGGTACAGCCGGCTGACGGCCACCATCATCAGGTAGTCGGCTGCCGTGGTGTGCTGGTGGTCCTCGCCGCGCTTGGAGCCGCCGCCGGACTGGTAGCTCCAGCACACGAACGCCCGAAAGCCCGGCTGTTCGTCCTGCAGCTCACGCAGGCGGCGCAGGTGCTCGACTCGGTCCTCGAGGGTGTCGACGGTCCCGTACATCATGGTCGCCGACGTCGACATCCCCTGGCGGTGGGCCTCACGCATGACCCCGAGCCATTCCGCGGTCGTGGTCTTGCGGGGCGCGATGATCTCCCGCACGCGGTCCACCAAGATCTCGGCGCCGCCCCCGGGAATCGAATCCAGGCCCGCACGCCGCAGCCGCGTGATCGTCTCCTCGAGTGACAGCTTCGAGTAGTGGCAGATGTGCAGCACCTCGGATGGCGAGAGCGCGTGCAGGTGGATCGGGTAGCGCGCCTTGATCGACCGGAACAGGTCCTCGTAGTAGTCGATGCGCAAGCCGGGGTGGTGTCCGCCCTGGAGCAGCAGCGCGGTCCCGCCCAGCGCGAGCGTCTCCTCGATCTTGCGGAAGATCACGGGCTTCGGCAGGACGTACCCCTCGGGATCGCGGGGATGCCGGTAGAAGGCACAGAAGTCGCAATCCGTCACGCAAAAGTTCGTGTAGTTGACGTTCCGGTCGATGATGAAGGTGACCTCGTCCGGGCTGGTCACACGCTCTCGGACTGCACGGGCCGCGGCACCGACCCGCACGAGGTCGTTGCCGCGCAACAGCGCAACGGCATCTTCGTCGGTCAAGCGCTCCCCGGCCATGGCCCGTTCCAAGGCGATCGTCGTGGCGTTGTCGGGTGCGACTGTGGTCATCGTGGCGTGGTCGTCCTTCATCTCGATCTCCGGAAGTACCGCTATGCGGCGAGCGGCTCCGGAACGTGTCCCAATTGTCCCGCCTCACGGGCGAGACGCAAGAACTCATTGAGCCCGGCGCGTTCGTCGGCCCCGAAACCGTATCCCAGACGGCGGAAGTACGCGGCAATAAAGTCCGGCGGAAACGGAAACCGTTCGGCCGCCGCACGGACCACCGCCTCGGGGTCGCGAACGTAGTACTCCTGGGCATCGGTGAGCAACTGCCGCAAGTCGCCGAGGATCTCGCGCTGTGCGGGGGCGAGATCCGCGCGCGCCGCCCAGACGGCGAACACCATCGGCAGACCGGTGCGCGCCCTCCAGAGCTCGCCGAGGTCGAACACATAGTCCGTAAACGGGTTCCGGCCGCCCGAAAGGGCCTCGTCGGCGATCAGCAGCACGGCGTCGTTGTCGCGCAGGGCCTCGCGCGGCGAGGTCGTAAGCGGGCCGAAGAGCGGACCCGGCCCGAGTAGCACCCGCAACAGCGCAACCGATGTCGCGCTGTGCGGCGTGACCGCGACCGAGCGGATGCCCTCAAGCGGCGCTTGTGAGAAGACCAGGATCGAATCGACCGCGCCCGTCGCCGAGATGCAGGCCACCGGGACGAGCTCGAGCTCGGCGGCATGCCGGGCATACGCGATCGACGACATGGCCGAGACGTCCAGGTCGCCGTTGGTCACGGCGTGATTCAGGGTCGTCGGCAGACCGTCCGTGAACACGAACTCCGGGCCACCGACGAGCTCGAGGTGGTGGTACACGGGGTACATATTCAGCGCCGAGATCCGCCCGACGCGCAGGAATTCGGTCGGCGAAGAGGTGATCACCGTGCCACCGCCCGGTACCCGACTGCGCGGGCCAACCACGCAGCGTCGGTCGCGTCGTCGGCCGGGATCTGCCAATCGGTGGCGCCGAACGCGACCGCGATCTGCGACGCGGCCGGACCGAGATGGACCCAGTCCGGGCGCACGAGCGCGGTCGGCGGCATCAGGTGACGGGCGAGGGCGATGACCACAAGATCCTCAACGCCCCACGAGCCAGGACGGGTGGCATCGCCATCGGCCGGAACGGGCGACACCGCCCTCAATAGGCCCGTCTCATTCGCGAGCTCGGCAAGCGCGATCAGCCGGTCCACGGTCTGCGCGGCCGGAACCCCCGCACCGTACGCGACCACCGCCACACTCGGCGTACCGGCGAGGTGCGCGGCCCGATGGGCCGCGAGTGGCTGTTCGGCCTCGCGGTCGACCAACCACGCCGACGGCACCGGGGAGCGCGAGTACGTGACGATCCCGCCCGGCGCGACGCCCGCCAATTCGGCGGCACGGATCGGGTCGGGAATCTCCAGCAGATCGATCAGCGCGTCTCGGTTCATGCGTACCGATCCACGACACCGTTGGCGACAAGCAGGAGCGCGGCACGATCTGCGCCGTCGAGGGGATCCACAAGGACACGACGGGCGTCATGGACGTACGCGAGCGCGCGTTCCCGAGCCTGGGCGACGCCGGCATGGCGGGCCAGGCGATCGCATAACTGTTCGATGGCGTCATCGTCGGCGACCTCACGGATCGCGAGGGCGAGTTTCGGCTCGGACTTGATCGCATAGATCATCGGCAAGGTGACCGTGCCGTCACGCAGGTCCGCGCCCCGCCGCTTGCCCGTCGACGCCGGCGAGCCGGTCACATCCAGGATGTCATCGAAGATCTGGAAGGCCATGCCGACGGCCTCGCCGAAGGCGGTCAGTCGCGCCTGGACGTCGGCAGAGCCGCCCCCGAGCATCGCGCCGAGCCGGCACGCGGCGGCGAACAGGGAGGCAGTCTTGCGCCGTACGCGATCGAGGTACGCGCCCTCGGCCAGCAGCACGTCGAATGCGGCGCGCCCCTGGGCGAGTTCCCCCTTGGAGAGGTCGAGGGCCGCAGCCGCCAGGATCTCGACCGCCCCCGGTTCCTCAGCGCCGGCCAGCTCGGCGAACGCCTGGGCGAACAGGTAGTCCCCGACCTGAACGGCCGCGTCGGCCCCGTGGGACGAAGCCACCGTCTCACGGCCGCGGCGCATCGTCGCCCCGTCGAGGAGGTCGTCGTGCACGAGCGTGGCCATGTGCACGAGCTCGACCGCCGCGGCGGCCCGCACCACCGCGTCGCTCGGCGCGCGACCGGTACCCGCGCACGCGAACACCAGCAGCGGGCGAAGCCGCTTGCCGCCTGCCGACAGTGTTGCCGTGCCGGGTACCGCGACCTCGGTGATCCCGTTGGCCACGATCGCGGCCAGGCGCGCCTCGCATGCGCCCAGCGCGTCCTTGAGGCCGGCAGTCACCAGCTGAGCGGTGGGCTGGGCGGTCGCGCTCATACGCCTACTCTTCCATAGTGAAGGGCGATGATGCCCCCCGCAAACAGCTGCCAACGCACATCCCGGAGGCCCGCGCCCGCCATCGCTGCGGCCAGCTCGGGCGGCTCAGGGAAGCGTTTGACCGACTCGGGCAGGTAGCCGTACGCCGCGCCGTCGCGACCGACGAGCGTTCCGAGCAACGGCACGGCACGGTCGAACCACAGCCGGTAGAAACGGCGCAGATGCCGCGGCGTGGTGATCTCGAGGATCACGACCCGTCCGCCCGGCCGTACGACCCGCGCCATCTCGGCGATGCCCGCACTCAGATCGCTGACGTTGCGAATCCCGAAGGCAACCGTCGCACCATCGAACGCATTGTCGGCGAACGGCAGCGCCAGCGCGTCGGCCTCAACGAACTCGACCGGCTCGCCGCGATCAGCGGCCTTCTCGCGTGCGCGTTCGAGCATGTTTTCAGCGAAATCGGCGCCGACCACGTGTCCGCTGACGGTGACCCGTCGCTGCAACGCGAACGCGAGGTCCCCGGTGCCGGTGCAGACGTCGATCGCCGTTTCGCCCGCGGCCACGTCCGCGGCCGCCGCGGCGGCCTCGCGCCACTGCCGATCGAGCCCGGCCGTCATCACGCGGTTGAGCAGGTCGTAGCGCGGGGCGATGCGGTCGAACATCGCCTGTATCTCCGGGGCCGGAAGGCGTCCCGGGGGGCCGTCGCCTGTCGCAGATCCCATCACGGGCTCGCCTCCATCGGGTCGGTTGGTTCGCCCATCGCGCCCTCGCCCCATCGCGCCAGGAGTCCATGTGGAACGCCGAGGTGATCGAGCGCCTTGCCGACCATGAAGTCGACGAGCTGGCTGACCTGGGTGGGGTTGTTGTAGAACCCCGGCGCCGCCGGCATCACAATCGCGCCGGCCCGCGTGACCGCCGCCATGTTCTCGATGTGGATGAGCGAGAGCGGCGTCTCGCGGGTCATCAGCACCAGCGTGCGGCGCTCTTTGAGCATCACGTCCGCGCAGCGGTGGATCAGGTTCCGCGCGGTACCGTGGGCGATCGCCGCCAAGGTCGATCCCGAACACGGGCAGATAAGCGCGGCCGGCGCGAGCGACGACCCGGAGGCAAACGGTGCGGTGAGGTCCTCCAGCCCGAGGACCGTGACCATCCCCGGCGCTGCGCCCGACCGCGTCACGAAGTCGCGGACCACCCCATCGGGGTCGCGCGGTGCATCGCGACCGGCCAACAGCAACTCGTGGCTGATGACGTGCGCACCGGCCCGACTCACGCAGAGTCCGACCTCGCACCCGGCATCGGTCAGCGCGCGCAGGGCGGTCGCGGCGTACGCCGCGCCGCTGGCACCAGTCACTCCGAGGAAGATCCGCGTCACCGCAGCCAATCGTAGCCTCCGCCGCCCCCGCGCGACTGCCGTTCCGCCCCGGATACGTGGAGCGGTGCCGGTGGTCCAAAGACCGCCGCAAGACACGTGAGGCCCGGAGTCGTCCGGGCCTCATCGCTGCGGTCGTGTCCCGGGCCGGACCTACTTATAGGTCGTGCCCAGCCCGTTGAGGAATGTCGCCAGGTTCTGGAGGTCCGTCGCCGACAGGCTTGCGAACGCGGGCATCGCGGAACCGGGTTTGGCGCAGGTCGGACATTCGGTGTGCAGCACGAACCAGTTCGCACCGCTGTAGGTCGGACCGGTCGCGCCGGGCACGGGCACGGGCAACTTGCCGGAGTATGTCGCCGACTTGCCCGCCGTGCCGATGGTGGTGAGGTTCGGGCCCACCTGACCGCCGACGCCCTTGACCATATGGCAGCTCGTACAACCCTCGGTGAGGTAGACCGTCTCCCCCGCCGCCGCGGCGGAACCCGGCGTAATGCCGGTGAACGGGATGGTGGTGCCGCCGCTGATCGGTGCCGCACCGGTCTCACCCTGGTAGGTCAGCCAGGCCATGAAGATGAACACGACGATCCCCACCGACAACGCGAACGGGCGCTTGGAGATCCTGCGTTCCGCGCGACGGTCGATGAACGGTGTCGCCAACAGCAGGACCATCAGCACGTTCGGAATAATGAACGTCGCCATGATCACCGGCACGAGCGCGTTCTGATTCTTGAAGATCTTCAGCAGCTGGAACAGGAAGAAGAAGTACCACTCCGGGCGCGGCTCGAACGTCGAGGTCGCCGAGTAGACCGGTGGCCCGACGGCCACGCGCTGCCAGATCGCCATACCGATGATGCCCGCGAAGACCAGGACCGCGACGACGTGGTCCTTGTAGATCGCGTACGGGTAGAAGGGCTTGCCTTCCTTTTTCGCCTGCGCGTAATCGCGCTTGTACGCCTCTTGGTCTGCGCGGTTCACTGGCCGGCCTCCGCCGTCAGAGTTTGCGGCTCGGGATCGACCGTCACTTCATGACGGCCCCGCGGCCCACGTTGGCGCGCAGCGGCGCGAGCAGCGGCTTCTTCGGCGCGCCGGGCGCGCGTCGAGCGCTTGGACCACGGCGGCTCGGAGATGCCCAGCTTGCTCACCAGGAACAGGTGCAGGCCGATGAAGGTCGCGATGCCCCCTGGTATCACCAACATATGGATCGCGTAGAAGCGCGAGAGCGAATCCGAATTGAAGGTCGTGCCGCCGCGCAGGATGTCTGCGATGTACGGGCCGATGATCGGCGCGCTGGCGGTGATGTTCATCGCCACGACGGTCGCCCAGTAGGCCTTCTGGTCCCACACCAGGAGGTACCCGGTCAGACCCATGAACATGACCATGATCAGCAGGAGCGCGCCCGTCACCCAGGTCAGCTCGCGCGGGTATTTGTATGACCCGAAGATGAACACGCGCGCCATATGCAGGAACACGAGGATGATCATCGCGCTGGCGCCCCACTTGTGCATGCCGCGCACCAGCCAACCCCAGGTCACATCATCCGTGATGTGCCGGATGCTCCCGTAGGCGGTCGTCGGATCAGGCTTGTAGTACATCGCCAGGACGATGCCGGTCACGGCCTGCAGGCCGAACACGGCCATCGCGGCGAACCCGAGGGTTTGGAACCAGCTCGTCTCGCCGGGGATGTTGCGCTTCAGGAACCACCCGATGCCTGTCGTCGCCGCCGTGCGGTCGTCGACGAAGTTGACGACCGCCTCGCCCGCCTGCGTGGCGGATCCCTTCGGCCCGATATCAGTGGTGCTCATCGCGCCTCCTAGGAGAACGGGTAGAGATGGGACAACACGCCGGTCACCGGTTCACCCGGATCGTGCAGACCGTAGGCCTGCTGGTTCTGGTTGATCGAGAACGCGCTGCCGATCAGCAGGTGGTCGGTCGGGCCGACCACCGCCGTCGACCATGACCCGTGGACGCTGCCGACTCCGCCGACCGCCTGGCCGGTGGTGTTGACGACCTTGACGTTGAAGCGGTCCAGCGGGCGCGGCGGCGGACCGCCAACCACCAGACCCAGCGAATCGTAGGCGCCGCCATGACATGGGCACACGTAGTTGTCGCCACCCTTGAAGTACTCGACCGGGCACCCCAGATGCGCGCAACGGTTCCAGATCGCGATGAGCTGGCCACCCTTGTTGCGCACGAACGCGCGCGCGTCGGAAATTTGCGATAGACCGGAGACGGCGATCGAGGTGGTCTGGCCGTCGGGGAAGTTGCTCATCGGACCGATGTCGACCCAGCGGTCGGGCGGGTTCTTGACCGAGTCGCTCACCGCAAAGCCCACGATCGGCACCAGGATGGCGGCGGTCAGCACCGCGCCACCCGCGACGGCGACACCACTCAGAAAGCGGGTGCGGGTAATGAAGTCGGGATCGTCATCGTGGGAGTGCTCCTCGACGGGATCGATCGCCCGAGGTCCAGAGTACTGGCCCTTCGGCTGCCCGTTCTGAGCATCGTTCCCCTGGCTATCTGCCACCTGGTTCAACCTCCTCGAGCAATACGCATGACGACCTCGCTCCGGTATGGGAATTCAACCAGACGGCCGACCCCGGACATGCCGCAACTCACGGGCCAACTGTCCCGTCGGACGGGGCACTTGGACTCAGATCCGATCGCCGCGGACAATCCCATGTTGTCGGTGGTGCGGGGTCGACCACCTGACATCGTTCAGGACGGACCTCGGTCCTCGGATCAACGCGATCATAACGATCACAGCTCGCTTCGTTGACCGATGACCGCCGTATGCGGCCCGTTTGGGGGCATGTGCCCCTCGCAGGCCGGGTCACTTCCCTACGGATGGCCCCTCAAGCGTCCGGGAAGGCGATCCCGAGCTCCGACCATCGTGCGTCCACGCGGTCACGGATCTCCGGCGACATCACGATCGCGTCCGGCCATGGGCGCACCTGGCCCTCGCCCGGCAACTTGCGCGTGGCGTCGAAGCCGATCTTGGACCCGTAGGCGAAATACGGGGCCGCATGGTCGAGTGCGTCGACCGGACCGTCGACCATCAGGTGGTCGCGGGCAGGATCCACGTTGCTGAACGCCGTGAACGCGACCTTGGAGACGTTGTGGACGTCGACGTCGTGGTCAACGACGATCACGCAACGGGTCAGCGACAGCAGCCCGAGCCCCCAGACCGCATTCATCAGTTTCTTGGCGTGCCCGGGGTAGCGCTTTTTCACCGAGACGATCGCACAGTTGTGAAACACGCCCTCGAGCGGGAGATTCATGTCGTACAGGTCCGGCACCGTCATGTGGATGAGGGGCAGGAACATCCGCTCGGTCGCCTTGCCGAGAAAGAAATCCTCCATCGGCGGCGGTCCGACGATGGTCGTCGCGTAGATCGGATCACGTCGGTGTGACATCGCGGTGACATGCAACGTCGGATAGCCGTCGACCGGCGTATAGAAGCCGGTGTGGTCGCCGAACGGGCCCTCGGGACGGATATCCGTGGCGTCGACATAACCCTCGATCACGAATTCCGCGTTGGCGGGCACCTCGACGTCGACCGTCCGGCACTGCACCATGTCGACGTTGTCACCGCGCAGGAACCCGGCGAACAGCATCTCGTCGATGTTGGGCGGTAGGGGCGCCGTCGCGCTGTAGGTCACCGCCGGATCCGTCCCGATGGCGATGGCCACCTCGACGCGGCCGTCGGAATCGCGAAGATGCGCCGCGCCGTCCTTGTGGATCTGCCAGTGCATCATGGCGGTGCGCTCGTCGACGACCTGGACGCGGTACATCCCGCAATTGCGGACCCCCGTGGTGGGGTCCTTGCTGAACACCAACGGCAGCGTGATGTATGGACCGCCGTCGTCGGGCCAGCAGGTCAGGATCGGCAGGGTGGTCAGGTCCGGCGCATCCATCCAGACCTCCTGGCACGGCGCCGTCTTGACTATGCGCGGCGAGAACGAGGCCAGCTCGCGCAGCTTGCCGAGCACCTTGACCTTGGCCACGAGACCCTGTGGTGGCTGCAGGTCAAGCAGCTCTTGGATGCGCACACCGGGTTCCTCGAGGGAGTCCACCTCGAGTGACATGCACATGCGCGCCTCGCTACCGAACTGGTTGATCAGCACCGGAAACTCGCTGCCGATCACGTTCCGAAATAGCAGGGCGGGCCCAAAACGCTTGGAGACGCGGTCGGTGATCTCGGTGATCTCCAGATACGGGTCGACGGGCGCGGTGATCTCCACCAGCTCCCCGGCGTCCCGGAGTCGTTCAATCCAGTCGCGAAGGTCACGGATCATGCAAATACCGCCTCGAGGTCGGGCGGGTTCGCCAGCAGCGCCGCCAAGTCGTTGAATCCCGAGGGGTCCGCCTCGCCGGTCGACCGACGGACCGCCTCTTCAAAGCTCAGACGCACCCGCGGGTCGCCGGACCCGGCAATGGCAGCCGTCGTGCCGAGCCACATACCCGGAAGTTCCGCCGCCCGCCGCGTCGCCACGACGCCCACCGACAACGCCACCAGGCGCGCCAACGCGTCGATGACGAACACGTCATGTGCACGTGCGACCCGCACGAGCCCGGCGGCGTAGCAGTAGTCCCCGGCGAGCACGAGCCCCGAGGGCTCCCGAACCGCAAGCTCGCGCGGACGCCCGTGGTGGGCGAGGAAGCCCTCAAGGATCAGGTCGATCCCGAGGGCGTGGTCCAACTCGAGCGGCGGGGTGATGAGCGGCGCCAGCAGCGCCTGGGCCGGCGCGGCACCGAGCCCGTCGGCGAGCGCGGGCTCGATGAGCAGATCCGTCCTCATGCCGCGCTCTTCTGCGCGGCGTGCGCAAGCGCGGCGGTCGTGCGCGCGAGATCCTCATCCGAATGGGCGCTGCTCACGAACCAGGCCTCGAACTGCGATGGGGGCGGGTACACACCGCCCGCCAACAGTGCCCGCGCGAATGACCCGTACCGCGCGGTGTCCGACGCGGTCGCCGACGCATAGTCGGTCACGGGGGCGAGGGCGAAAAACGGTGTGAGCATCGACCCGACCCGGTTGATGCGTACGGGCACGCCCGCATCGCCGAAGGCGGCTTCGAGCGCCGCGCCCCCGGACTCGAGATCCTCGTAGACCTGCGGGGCGCAGAGGGCAGCCAGCACCGCCAGTCCCGCCGCCGTCGCCAGCGGGTTCCCGGAGAGCGTACCCGCCTGATAGCAGGGTCCTTCGGGTGCGAGCTCGGCCATGATCGCCGCCCGCCCGCCGAACGCGCCCACGGGCAGCCCACCGCCGATGATCTTGCCGTAACACACGAGGTCACCGGTCACCCCGTAGCGCTCCTGGGCGCCGCCGCGGGCGATCCGAAAGCCCGTGATGACCTCGTCGAGGATCAGCAGGGCTCCGGTGCGGTCGCAGGCCGCACGCAACCCGGCAAGGTACCCGGGCGTGGGCGGCACGACGCCCATGTTGCCGGCGACCGGTTCGATGATGATGGCTGCAGCGCCCGCCAAGGCGACCTCGGCGGCCGCCAGATCGTTGTACGGCACCAGGCGCGTCGCGGCGGTTGCACCCGCTGGCACGCCCGGACTCGTGGGCACGCCCAGTGTCGTCGCCCCGCTGCCCGCCTCGGCGAGCAGGCCGTCGATCGCACCGTGGTAGCCGCCGATGGCCTTGACGATCGGTTCACGTCCGGTGGCGGCGCGCGCGAGGCGCAACGCGCCCATCACCGCCTCGCTCCCAGAGGAGGTCATGCGAAGCCGCTCAAGCGAGGGCACCGCGTCGCGCACGGCTTCGGCGAAGCGCACTTCCCGTTCGGTCGGGGCGCCGTAGGAGGTTCCGCGCGGCAGCGCCGCCGTCAGCGCCTCGACCACCGCCGGCGGGGTGTGGCCAAGGATCGCGGGGCCCCAGCTGGCCAGGTAGTCCACGTAGGCGTTCCCGTCGACATCCCACACGTAGGCGCCGGCGGCGCGGTCGATGAAGATCGGGTCCCGCCCGATCGCACGCATCGCCCGCACCGGGGAGTTGACCCCCCCGACAAGGACATGCCGTGCCCGCTCGAACAGCTCCGCGCTCCGCGCGTCGCGCATGCTCATGCGGCAGCGGGCTCCCACGTCGGGAACGGCCCGCCTGCACGGGCGATGTCCTCCCACTGGCGGCATTCGGGCGCGTAGTAGACCAGCCGGATCTTCTTGAACTCGTACGTCGAATACAGCACTGCTCGCGCGTCGGGGTCGGTGATCCCCGTCTCCTCGGCGATCGCCGCGATGACCTCCTCACACTGCTCCTTGGAACGCGCGTGGACCATCGTGAAAATGGAATACGGCCAATCGGGATACGTCGGGCGGCGATAGCAGTGGGAGACCGACCGGAACGCGGCCATCTGCGGGCCGATCCGCTCCAGGTCCTCTTCGGCCACACTCCAGACCGCCATCCCGTTGGCCCCGAACCCGGCGCGCCGATGGTTGAGCACCGCGGCAAAGCGACGCATGTAGAAGCGATCGACGAACGTCTGTGCCCGCTCCAGCAGCTCGTCGGGATCGATGCCGGCCTCCACGGCCCAGATGTCGAACGGGGCCGGTACCGCCGGCAGGTCGCGCTGCAGGATGCAGATAAAGCGCTTGTCGTCGTCGTCGGGGAGTACGCCGTCGCCGCGTACCGGTGCGGCGGTCAGCACCGTCTTCGCGGCCGCGTCCTGGGTCCCGGTCATGTCCAGCTGGACGTTGATCTTGAACAGCTTCAGGGTCGGCAGCGGGCGCATCGACTCCGCGCCGGTCGCATCGGCCAGGATGTCGATGGTCGGCTGCAGTCCGAGGCGAGCCCCAGGCTCGACCGCGAGCGTAAACCAGAGGTTGAACGCGTGACTGCGTCGGTAGTTGTGGCTTACCCCCGGATGCCCGCCGACGATCGCGGCCGCCTCGAACAGCCGCTCGTCGGGATACTTCGCTGCGACCAGGCTGCTCTCGTACCCGAGGGCTCGGGTGTCGAAGATCGCCGAGAGCTGACGCACGATCCCCGCCTGACGCAGCACTCCCACGCGCGTGAGCACCTCGTCCTCCGCCATGCCAATGCCGACGCCGATCTGCCGGAAGGGGTCGCGGACCAACGGCAGCCCGGCCTGCAGCGCGTTGAGCAGTGCCCGGTCGGCGTCGTCGGGCTTGTGATGGATCCGCTCGGATGCCGTCGTTGTCACTCGGTCTCCTTCAACCAGGCTGCCGCGTCTTCGGCGTAGTAGGTGATCACCAGATCCGCCCCGGCACGGGTGATTGCCGTGAGGATCTCGAGCACCGCGGTACGTTCATCTAACCAACCCCGCTCCGCCGCCGCCTTGATCATCGAGAACTCACCGCTGACGTGGTAGGCGGCGACCGGCAGGGTCGTCGTCGCGCGCACGGCCGAGATCACATCCAGATATGCGACGGCGGGCTTGACCATGACCATGTCGGCGCCTTCGCCAACGTCGAGTCCGACCTCCCGCAGCGCCTCGCGCCCGTTGGCCGGATCCATCTGGTATCCGCGCCGGTCGCCGAAGCTTGGTGTCGACCCGGCAGCCTCGCGAAATGGCCCGTAGAACGCCGATGCGTACTTGGCCGCGTAACTCAGGATGGCAACGTCCTCATGCCCGTGTGCGTCGAGCGTGTGCCGAATCGCCCCGACGCGGCCGTCCATCATGTCGCTCGGCGCCACGATGTCGGCGCCCGCGTCGGCGTGACTCAGGGCGGCGCGCGCAATCGCCTCGAGTGACAGGTCGTTGTCCACGTGCCCGTCGCGCAGGATGCCGCAATGCCCGTGCGAGGTGTACTCGCACAAACACACATCGGTGATCACGACCATGTCGGGCACGAGCAGCTTGATCGCGGCGATCGCCTCCTGGACCTCGCCGCGTGGATCGCAGCTCGAGCTGCCGAACTCGTCTTTGTGCTCGGTCACGCCGAACAGGAGCACCGCCGGTACGCCGGCCTCGAACGCCCGGGCGGCCCGAATGGCCACGACGTCGGCGGACATCCGGGAGTGGCCCGGCATCGCATCGATGGGCTCCTCACGGCCGGCCCCGGCGATCGCGAACATCGGCAGGATCAGCTGGTCGACGGACAGTCGGTGTTCGCGCACCATCCGGCGCACGGTGGCGGTGCGCCGCAACCGTCGCGGGCGCACGACGGGAAACCCCGCCTGGCTGTCGTGGGACGTCGGAGTCATCGTCATCTCGAGTGTATCCCCAACCGCCCAGAATCGTTCCGCTGCCCGTCCTGGTGTCAAGATCACGATCGATGCCCAACCATCAGCCCCGTCACCGCCCGGCGCGCATGTGAACGACGCGCGCACCCGACCACCCACTGCGCCGACGGCGCAGGAACTGCTGAACGCCTACGCCGTCGGGGCGTTCCCGATGGACGCCCCTGAGCACGCGGACGAGCGGGTCCCGTACTACGAGGCCGACCCGCGTGCGGTGATCCCCGTCGACGAGTTCCGGACGCCGCGGTCGGTCGCGCGCGGAATCGCACGCGCCGTCTTTGACATCCGCGTCAACACGGCGTTCGCCGCAGTCTGCCGCGCGTGCGGTGCGCGACCCGAAGGCACCTGGCTGAGCCCCCGTCTTGTCGATGCATACTGCCGGCTACACGCTGCCGGATACGCCCATAGCGTCGAGGCGTGGGAACGGCGGCGACTCGTCGGCGGGCTCTTCGGCGTCGCGCTCGGTGGGCTGTTTACGTCCGAGAGCATGTTCCACACGGCCTCAGACGCCGGCAACGCGGTCCTCGTCGCCACGGCCCGGCGCCTCGCCGAGCAGGGCTACGTGTTGTGGGACATCCAGATGGCGACCGAGCACACGCTGCGGTTCGGCACCGAGCTCATCCCACGCGAGGAGTACCTGGCACGTCTGCACCAGGCGCTGCGTCTCGAACGTAGTTTCGCCGGGACGCAACGCCCCGGACTCGTCAGCAACGCTCCGGGCTGCAACACCTGATATGGAGACGCTCCTGTCAAGAGGCACGCCGAAATAGCCCGCGTGAACGGGCTATTGTTATGGGCCCAGGGAGCGCGTCGGGGTGGCATATCGACGGTCGCGGCGAGACGGCATATGCGCGGGTTGGTTACCGCATGACCGGTTGTTCGGCGAAGGCGTGGCGCGCTCTAGGATCGAGCGTGGCCCGCAGGCTGCTCATAGGTGTACCGCGCATCACCTCTCGCGGCGTCCGTTGCCGGCCGACCGACGCGCTCTTTGCGTCCAGGCGTTGGTGTGCGTGTTTAGTCCATCATCGCAAGGCTCCAGCACCAGCCGGCGAGCTCTCTGGCCACGGCCGTGGCCACGATCGTCGAGCGCAGACCCCGACGGCGCTCCAGTTGGTACCAGCGGTGGTGCAGGCGAAGGCCTGCCTGCTCGGCACGGGCGCGTACCTGCGGGGGTTGGCCTGCCCGACGTCTCTGGATGGCAGCGCTTGTGCGCACCTGGGCCCGGGCCTCGACCAGTAGCCGTCGTGCGTGGGAGTTGCCGGCCTTGGTGATGGGCCCGCGGGCGTGGCGGGTCCCGGATTGGGATTCATTTGGCACCAACCCGAGATACGCGCCAATCGTGGCGCCGGTCAGCCGATGCCAGTCGCCGATCTCCACACAAAGGGCGAATGCAGTCAGCGTGCCGACTCCCCGCGGGCACCCAAGACGTCCGACGACACCCGCCCAGCGGGGATCTGTCGCCATTTGAGCGATCTGGTGATCCAGGCTGTCGCGGCGGATCCCAGCGCTGAGCACAGCACCGTAGGTGTCATCGAAGGCGGCCCGCGCTGCGAGGCGCTCAAGGCGGATCTGACCAAGCCACCCATCATGGGCACGTGTCCAGGCCCGTCCCTGCTCATAGAGGATCCCGTGGCGCAACAGCAGCTTTGACAGCCGGTGCCGGGCCCGCATCAGATCCGCACGGGCATCCTCACGGGCGCGCGCCAGGTCGCGTGCGGCCTCCTCGGTGCGATGGGGGATAGCGCACCGCCGAAAGCTCACCGGTGCCCTCACAGATCAGGCCTGCCACAACACTTTTCGCATGCACGTCCAGGCCAACCCACGTACCATTGCCCATAACGGCGCCTCCCATGACTGTGGCTCTGCCGCCGGGCCAGTTCCCGGCGGCAACCCACGATTACGCATGAGTCAGGCGCCGCCCTAATGGGCCCGACGCTCCATACGGTCTAGGCAGTGGAGCCGACCTTCTGGCGAATCTCCTCGGCGATGTGCGTCGGCACGTCGGAGTACCGCTCGAACTGCATGGTGAACGTCGCGCGACCCTGGGTCGCCGAGCGCACCGACGTCGCGTACCCGAACATCTCCGACAACGGGACGCTCGCGGTGACGACCTCGAGGCCACCTGGACGCGGCTCGGTACCGCCGATGCGGCCGCGACGCCGGGTCAGGTCGCCGACGACCGTGCCGACGAATTCCTGCGGCGCGACGACTTCGACCGCCATCATCGGCTCAAGGATCACGGGGCTCGCCCGCTTGACGGCTTCCTTAATCGCCATCGAGCCGGCGATCTTGAACGCCATCTCCGAGGAGTCCACGTCGTGGTACGAGCCGTCGATCAGTTGCACCTTGATGTCGACGATCGGGTACCCGGCCAGGACACCACCCTCGAGGGCCTCCTTGATCCCGGCGTTGACTGCGGGGATGTACTCCCGCGGGATCGACCCACCGACGACCTTGCTCTCGAAGCTATAGCCCGCGCCGGATTCGTTCGGCTCGACGGAGATGTAGACGTGGCCGAACTGGCCGCGCCCGCCCGTCTGACGCACGAAGCGGCCTTCGACCTTGTCGACGCGCTTGCGGACGGTCTCGCGGTAGGCGACCTGTGGTGCGCCGACGTTGGCGTCCACGCTGAACTCACGCATCAGGCGATCGACGATGATCTCCAGGTGCAGCTCACCCATGCCGGAGATGATGGTCTGGCCGGTTTCCTCGTCGGTGCGGACCCGGAACGTCGGGTCCTCGTCGGCCAGCCGTCCAAGCGCGGTCGCGAGCTTCTCCTGGTCCTGCTTGGTCTTCGGCTCGATGGCGAGCCCGATCACGGGCTCCGGGAACGTCATCTGCTCGAGCACGATGGGCGCGTGCGGGTCACAAAGCGTGTCCCCGGTCGTGGTGCTCTTGAGCCCCACCGCGGCCACGATGTCGCCTGCGCCGACCGAGTCGACGTCCTCGCGGTGGTTGGCGTGCATCATCAGCAGGCGCCCCACCCGCTCCTTGCGGTCCTTGGTGGCGTTGATCAGGCCCGCACCGGACTCGATCGAGCCAGAGTAGACGCGCAGGTAGGTCAAGCGGCCGACGTACGGGTCGCTCATGACCTTGAACGCAAGCGCCGCAAACGGTGCGGATTCGCTGGCCTCACGCACGATGTGCTCGTCCTCGCGGCCGGGCACGATGCCCACGGCCGGCGGGACGTCAAGCGGTGAGGGCAGGTAGTCGACGACCGCGTCGAGCAGGGGCTGGACGCCCTTGTTCTTGAATGAGGATCCGCACAGCACCGGAGTCACCGTCGCGGCCAGCACGGCCTTGCGGAGCGCAGCCGACAGGCGCTCGGCGCTGATCTCCTCGCCCTCGAGGTAGGCCTCGGCGAGGTCGTCGTCGGCATCGGCGACTGCTTCGATGAGCTTCTCCCGCCCGGCGGCGGCGGCGGCCTGGTACTGCTCGGGTACCGACGACTTCTCCTGGACGGTGCCCAAGTCGTCGCTGTAGATGATCGCTTCCATCCTGACGAGGTCGATCAGCCCGACGAACTCGGCTTCCGCGCCGATCGGTAGCTGGATCGGCACGGCGTTCGCACCAAGCCGGTCCACCATGGTCTGCACGGCCTTCTCGAAGTCCGCGCCGATGCGGTCCATCTTGTTGACGTAAGCGATACGCGGCACGCCGTACCGGTCGGCCTGGCGCCAAACCGTCTCACTCTGGGGCTCCACGCCGGCCACCGAGTCGAACAACGCGACCGAGCCATCGAGCACACGCAGTGACCGCTCGACCTCGATCGTGAAGTCGACGTGACCCGGCGTGTCGATGATGTTGATGCGGTGGTCGTTCCAGAAGCAGGTGGTTGCGGCGCTGGTGATGGTGATCCCGCGCTCCTGCTCCTGCGCCATCCAGTCCATGGTCGCGCCACCGTCGTGCACTTCGCCCATGCGGTGCACTCGACCGGTGTAGTAGAGAATCCGCTCCGTCGTGGTCGTCTTACCGGCATCGATATGGGCCATGATGCCGATGTTGCGCACACGCTCGAGCGGTACGCGCTTTGTCGCCGTCGACAAGAGTGCTCTCCTTACGTTCTCAACTCGCACGCGCGCCGGCAGGCGCGCGGGTTACACCGACCGAAATCTCGCCCCGAAGCGGTCCGGACCGATGGGACTACGCGCTACCAGCGGTAGTGCGCAAACGCCTTGTTCGCCTGGGCCATGCGGTAGATGTCGTCCTTGCGCTTGAAGGCCCCGCCCTGCGAACCCAACGCGTCAAGGAGCTCGTTCGCCAGACGCTCGCTCATCTGCTTCTCGCGGCGCTCCTTCGAGAAGCCGACAATCCAGCGCACGGCGAGCGTCCGGCCGCGACGCGGCGGGACCTCGATCGGCACCTGGTAGGTGGCGCCACCTACCCTTCGGGACTTGACCTCGAGCATCGGGGTCACATTGCGGATCGCCTCCTCGGTGACCTGCACCGGGTCGCGACCCGTGCGGTCGCGGATGCGTTCCAGAGCACCGTAGACGATGCGTTCGGAGGTCGACTTCTTGCCGTCCTTGAGCACCTTGTTGATCAACTGGGTGACCAGCGTGCTGTCATAGACGGGGTCCGGATCGAGCGGACGACGGGTGACTACTGCGCGACGTGGCATGGGCTACTTGGGGGTCTTTGCGCCGTACTTCGAGCGCGCTTGACGACGATTTGAGACTCCAGCGGCATCGAGCGCCGCGCGGATCACCTTGTACCGCACGCCCGGGAGGTCCTTCACGCGGCCGCCACGCACGAGCACCACGGAGTGCTCCTGCAGGTTGTGGCCTTCGCCGGGAATGTAGGTCGTGACCTCCGCACCGTTGGTCAGCCGCACACGGCAGACCTTACGAAGCGCCGAGTTCGGCTTCTTCGGCGTGGTCGTGTAGACCCGGGTGCAGACGCCGCGCTTCTGGGGGGCACCCCGCAGTGCGGGCGTCGAGGTCTTCGACGTCTTGGGCGTCCGACCCTTGCGGACGAGCTGGTTAATCGTTGGCACGAGCGCCTTTTGTCGCGATGGAAATTAGTGCGTACGAAGCCGCCCGGGACGAGCGGCTTCGGGACGTTAGCACACCCTGATGGGCCCGATCGGCCGAAACGCAGCGCGATCTGGCCGGGTGAGTCTAACGGTCGTGCGGCACGCGGCAAACGCCGCTGGCCACGTTCGACCGACGCGGATGTGCCCCGCCGAAACAGAGGGCCCCGGCGACGGATCGCCGGGGCCCTGAGCGGGGCCGTGCGAGTGCCGACGTGCAGCTACTGGCCCTCGGGAGTCTCCGGCTCAAAGTGGTACGTTCCGCTGTCCTCACCGAGCGCCGGCAGCGCGAAGTCGTCGTCGTCGAACTCGGCGTACGGCGTCTCCAGGTCAAAGTCGAGCAGCACCGGTCCGCGCTGCGCGGATTCGATCTCCAGCTGGCGGTAGTGGCGCAGGCCCGTGGCCGCCGGGATGAGCTTGCCGATGATCACGTTCTCCTTTAGGCCGCGCAGGCGATCGGTCTTGCCCTCGAGCGCCGCGTCGGTAAGGACCTTCGTGGTCTCCTGGAAGGAGGCGGCCGACAGGAACGACTCGGTGGCCAGCGACGCCTTGGTGATACCGAGGATCAGTGGCTCGTAGGACGCCTGCGCGTCGTCGACCTCACGCTCGAGGTCGGCGTCGGTGCCGGTCCACTCGCCGGTCTCGCGTTCGGCCAACAACTGTCCGAACCGCTCGCTCGCCGCGCGGGCGTTCTCGCGGAAGAGCACCGGCTTGTCGACGAGCTGGCCCGGGAGGAAGTTGGTGATGCCCGGGTCCTCGATACGCACCTTGCGCAGCATCTGGCGCACGATGATCTCGATGTGCTTGTCGTTGATATCCACACCTTGCGAGCGGTAGACGTTCTGCACCTCGCGCACGAGGTACAGCTCGGTCTTGGTCGAGCGGTCGCGATGCGCACCGGCGGGCAGCAGGTAGCGACCGGGGACGACTTCCATCCCCTTATCGATGTGCGGCTCGGGACGGTCGCCGGGCAGGCGCAGCAG
>Ga0307373_10004793_pt1 | contig 22524 bp, 23 predicted proteins | sample OX2MG_FD_202534 | JGI IMG/M metagenome (GOLD analysis project Ga0307373, IMG submission 202534) | Soil microbial communities from Risofladan, Vaasa, Finland - OX-2 | ecosystem: Environmental > Terrestrial > Soil > Coastal area > Acid sulfate soil | place: Finland: Risofladan, Vaasa | collected... | reverse complement strand
GAGCCGAACCTGCCACGAGTCGGATCGCACCAAACGGACTCAATTCCGATTAGTCTCCAGAAGAATCTACTAGTGGAAATTGGGCTAATCCTTTTCGAAGCTGGGGTAAGAAACTTAGCATGACAACCGAACAGGTTGGAAGGTTCAGGTGCGACGCGTGCGACATTGAGTTCGATTCAATGAAGGCGTTGATCGATCACAACGTTGAGCAGCCAGCGGGCACGATGCCCGACGAGCTTCCAGCAGACCTTTAGAGAAAGGGAGACTAAGATAACAATGTCGCTCATGGAAGACATCAAAGACTCGTTCGAGAAGAAAGGATTGGAGTTCGTCTCCATAACTGAAGCGGCCGACGACCGCGACAAGTCGATATTGACCTACAAGGACGCCTCCGACGACCTCGTCACCAAGACGGTAGACATCAGACTCGACGATCTTGAGGAAGCGGTCGAGGCGGTCTACAACGTAGATCCTACGGACCTCGCGAACTACCTCCTAAGCGATTCGAGGCCAGCCCTAGCGTCACCACCACCCGCAGCCAACACAGCCTAGAGCAGTGACTGCTTGGAGAAGAATAGATGGACCGGGAGGGACTTGTGCCCTTGTAGGGGACAAGTCTGAGGGGCGCTTATTAGGCTCCGCTGCTATGAGGTCATGGCAACCACTACTACCGGATTCAAGACCTACCGCAAGCCCGCTTTCAAGAAGATGCTTGCGGATGACCCCAACCTTCGGAGATGGTACTTCAACTACGCAAAGGGGAGCATGATCGTCGCAGACATCTACCTCAGGAGGCTCAGCTCGTTCTGCGAGCATTACGGTATCTCGGCTGCAGAATATGCCAGGCTTCCAAAGCGCAAGATGGAGGAGATGGCATTTGATTTCGTGCAGGAGATGGAAACCAAGCTAAACCCAAAGAACGGGAAGAACTACGCCCCCGGCTACATAGAATGCTACCTCAAGGCGCTGGTGGCATGGGCCCGCTGGAACCGCAAGAGCTTCGAGATGAAGATCAAGATAGCAAACCTCAGCTCAAGGCCTACCCTCGCTCACGAGAGGGTACCGACGAATGATGAGGTAAGGCGAGTCCTTTACGCTGATACCACCTCTCTTCGGACGAGAGTATCGATCGTAATCATGGCATTTGCCGGATGCAGGCCTGAGGTTCAAGGCAATTACTTAGGGATCGATGGACTTCGCATCAAGGATCTTCCGGAACTTCAGATCAAGGAAAGCGAGGTGGTCTTTACGCGAGTGCCAACTCTCGTGACGGTTCGTTCAGAGCTGTCAAAGTCAAGGTACTGGTATCCCACCTTTATCCCCGAAGAAGGGTGCGAGATACTCAAGCAGTGGCTGGACAAGAGGATTAAGGAGGGTGAGAAGCTCACTCCCGAGAGCGGCATTGTGGTAAGCACGGAGAAGATGCAGCGGGTAAACCTGCGAACTGGAATATCTGATGTATCGCCATTCATCAGGACTACAAAGCTCTGCAATCTCATTCGCGTCAGCATGAGAGCGGTGGGACTTCCCTGGAGGCCCTACATCTTCAGGAGCTACTTCGACACGATGCAGATCCTTGCGGAGAGCAAAGGCCTGATTACCCACCCCTACGTGCAGTGTTTTGTCGGGCACGGCGGCGACATGGAAGCGACATACTCTACAAGGAAATCCCAGCTACCTCCTGAGTTGCTCGAAGACATGCGGGGAGCGTATGCCAAGGAATCGGAACTGCTCACGACACGAAAGAGCTCGACGATGAGTGAGGATCGCATTACAGAGAAATTCAATCGGCAGTTCCTTCTGATATCGGGATGGACTGAGGAGGAGATTGGTTCTCTTGGGATTGATCTGAGCACGATTGAGCAAGGGAGACTTCAGGAGCTTCTAGCTCAGAAGAACAACGAGAGGCTTGGAGCAAGTGCATCAGGCCAGCGCGTAGTTCCAATCTCAGAAGTAAAGGACTGGATTGGAAGAGGATACGAATTCGTTACGAAGCTCGACGAGACAGAGGCTATCGTCCGCCTTCCGCGGTAACTAGAAGACTGGCGAAACAGTTTTTCGCCCACCGCAACGCTTGTAATCGGTCCCAGTATTGGTCCATTGGATCATTTAGGGTTTAACGAGAAGTAGAAGCGCCTATTGCATGTTATATCATGAAACATCCGGGTCGTCTAGTCGGTAGACGCAGCGCTTAGTCGGGCGTCTAGCGCTTTTCCTGACGGATCGCTCGCAGTTGTTCTTTTATTGTCCCGCTCTCCTGTTTCATTAGAGCAATTGCCTCGTCCATCTCCTTGACCCATCGTTCGTAGTCGTACTTGGGGACTGACTCTCCCTCTCTCTCCTTAACCGCGAAAATCATCGAGGCGACACTCTTCGTGCCTTGCAGGGACCTGACTACTACTCGGGCCGAGGTGAGTCTCATATTGCGGGTTGCTGACCTTGAATCGTCTGTAACGATATAGGCCATGTCTCGGCCAGACGAGACCTTGTAGACGATTATTCCCAAGGTATAGTTTCGATCACAGGACTCCACATTTATTATCCGTTGGAGATAGATCGGCATCTCCACGACTCGCTTCTTGGCGCATTAGGTATATATGACCAAGACCGGACTTAGCCTTCCTCCAGCGGAAGTATGCGGCGATGTGGTCGACCTGACCATCGTTAAATAACACAAGGGAGCCTTGATCTAGGGTGTGATTTGTGTCCATGTCTCAGCCGCCTCATAGGGTAAGTTCTTGGCTCAACCAGATGGAGACAATTACCAATTATCAGCCTGGGGCTTCAAAGGAAAAGCCAGAGATTAATTGTGAAGAGGGTGGAGAATTGATAAAGGTGCATGAGCATCGCAACACAATGAGCATGTACGGCCGAAGGCCTTCTGATGGGCCTGACGACGGGGAGCAAAGAGTTTTCTATAATGTCTGCGACAAATGCTTCCCTGCCATGAGCGCACTGGTTGTAGCTAAAACTTAATCAGTTTTAGCCCTTATTTCAGAGTTCCACAAGAATTTCGTCCCTGTCGAAAGGCGTGGCGTGCTTATTATGCCATGCGGTAGAAACACAAGGAGCTATACCCCGGGTTCGGCAACGCCTAGTCTCTATTAGAGTTCAAATCTAGACATTGGACCGACGTTATTTTAGAGGATTTTCCACCAGGTTCAAATCTTTCTTGGCTCGAACCCGGGTGAGCTAGTTTAACCCCCTTCTGGTGCGCCAAGAGGCTACGGGGCAGCGGAGTCGTACCTGATGCGGGGATTCTTTCACATTCCTCCTTGCTGTTAATTCCGAACCCCCCAAGCGCCGCAAGGTGCCAAACTTCAAGAGGAGAGAGCCCGAAGTAAGCGTCGCCAGTCACAAGGCCATGTTCGCCCGGTAAGCCTTTAATGCTACTGAGAGTCGAATCGGAGAGTTGACGTTAGTAGTCTGCGTGCAGAGCAAGGACGGCATGGTCATCGCAGCAGACAGCAGAGCCACCTATGGGGACGCGCCCCTCATGAGAGACTCAGGTGGAAAGATTCTCCCCATCGATAACAGATTCTGCATCGCCACAGTTGGCTGGACCGGGGGCGCTGACAGAGTGGTCGACGAAGTGAAGGTGCAATTCGGAAAGGCTAGGGTTGACACGACCAGGGCCTTTATCGATTTATGTGAAGACGTCTCGTTCAGCTACCTGAAGAGATACAAAGAGCGACTGGATGTTTTGGATGAAGATAGAGGCGATACGAGTTTCTACTTGGTCTGCGCCTCTTCGGACGGGATATTTAGCGTCGAGGATGGGACGTCAGAGCAGACCTACGATTACGGATGTTTTGGGAGTAGCGAGAGTTATGGTGAATACATTCTGAAGCAACTTTACAAAAGAGATTCTTCACTCAAGGAGGGAACCAATTGGGCAGTTTACGCAATCAAACAAGCCATGAGTTTGGATCCTAGCGTGGGTGGACCGGTATACGTCGCTCACATTGCGAAGAACGGAATAAAAGTCCTGAACCAGGAAGAGGTTCTGAAGGTCCAGCAACAAATATCCAGTCAATCGCCCGAGTTTCAGAGAGGCCTCTTTGATCTGGTGGGCAGAATAGTCCAAGCACGAAGAGAAATCAACCAAATCACCATGAAGGCATACAAGCTATCTCTGTTCAATCAACAAGAGGCGCCCATCTGGACACTTGCGCATCAGGTTGTGACGGAAGAGGATTTCACAAATGGGATTCTTAGCCTAGGCCTTCTCATCGATGAAATGACTGTGCCAAGCGCAACGCGCCAGGAGAAGAACCTTGCAGTTCAGTCAATTGGCGAACTTGAAAAGTGGCTACAGGAACAGCGCCAGCCAAAGGAGGAGATTGAGAAGATAACAAAAACTCTGAGGCAGATACGCGGTCTACGAAACAAAAAACTTCCAGTTCACCCAGATGACGCCGAATTCATCTCGGTGGTGATGAGTTGGGGCCTATCTTTTCCCCCCGACTGGGCCAGTTTGCATGTCATGGCGGTCGGCAAATATCTCTTATTCCTTGAAGACATGCTAGCATTGCTCTCAACAGAGAAAGGCCAAGCCAAAGCGCTCCGTTGACTGCCGCGTGGTCATCTGTCCGTCGGCAGCGTCTAGTGTTTTTCCGGGCGGTCCGCTTCTGTGCATGCTATTGTCACGAATTCTCGATATATATGCGCCAACAAGGCCGAGATAACCAGTGGGATTTGACATCGTGGTGGAACTCGATGCCGTCGCGAGATATTACTTGAAGAGTGAGCGGGGCAAGAAGGAGCAGGTCTGGCTCAAGAGCACACAAGAACAGGAAGACTTCGACCGAGGGATTGATGCCCTTCCTGAGGATAAGGTGAGACGAGAAGTTGAGCAACTCTCAATGGAGCGCGGCAATGAAATCTATCGAAGGTTGTACAAGTCACCATACTCTTGGGCTTTCGAGGTGCTGCCAGCATCATCTTTGCACCTACCCCAGATCAATGAAAAAGTGAAACCGTACCTGAAGAAAGCGAGTTGGGAGTTGGCTCAGTTCGCCGACCTCGTGAAAGCGTATTCCTCTGAGGCGGCCTTGGCAGAATTCCGAGACGACGGTCGAGCAGTGCGCCATCAGAACCTTTTGGTCCTAAACGAGAATAGGATGTACAGGATAATCGACGGCTCCCACCGCGCGGTGACCTTGTGTTTGAGAGGGACTACGGGGTTCGGATGCTACATCGGAAGCTAGGCAATCTGGCTTCACCAAATCAGAAAGCTAGCTGAACTACCTCGGCCTGAAGGCCGAAGGGTCTGACTAGAAATCCGTCAGCCTCGCCTGCGCCTCCTTCACCTGCGTCCTGGTCTCGTAATCGTCGTATCGCGTCCAGTGCTTCCCTTGGCTATTCTCCACGTAGTACCGGACTGCCTCCGCCGTGGTGGAGCCCACCGACCTGTAGAAGTAGCCGTCGCTCCAGAACGAATCGCCCCACAACTTCCCCCTCACCCTCTCCCACAGCTCGTGCCGTATCCTGTGAGCGGACGCCCCCTTGAACCTCTGGACCATGTACGGGACGGAGTAGTTCTTGCAGCGACTGACGAAGAGGTGGACGTGATCCGGCCCGAACTCGCACGCCTCCATCTTTATCGAGAGCTCGTAGCACGTCCGTGCGAAGCTCTCCAGACACATCCTTCTCACCTCGTCATCCCTGAACACGTCCCGCCTGTACTTGGGCGTGAAGATCAAATGGAAGTTTGACTCCCCGCGACTAGAGCCGACGCTGACCAGCTGCATTTTGCCAATACACCTCCTGCTCGGCGCCGACCAGGAGGCCGCGAAGCGGCCCCGCGATTGTATGTGAGATCTAGACTGATAAGGACCTAGTAGACCATCGGCTGGAAGCCGCTGGGATTCTCTCCATCACTAAAGCACGCCGGCCGCCGCAGAAACGCCTAGTTCATTCAGAGCGCATAACGTTGGAACAAAAGGAGGACTATGGCCGAGACGCGTCGAACATAACTTCGGGGCGGAAAAGGTCCGCCCCAGGTTGTGGGATTCAAATCCAGACTCCGCGCTGCTTTCCAAGCCTTCGGTTTGAGAACCTACCGTTTGGCGGTACATCTTATGTCGTGCATTCCACTTGATTTCAGTATTTATGCTCCACGAAGAAACTCAAGCCCAGCCTGTTGCACGATGACTTGACAAGAATCGACGAAGATAGGATCTGCTCCCATTATGGAGAGCGTGCCCGTAAAGTGCAGAGTTCAAATGGCGACGTGAGAATTGCTTTTTTGCGGCCAAGTTATTTGGCTAGGAACTTTGACTTGAGAGAAGTGTCTTCATTTTTTCAGAAATGACTGTAAAACCTGATTTGCCAACCATCAAATCCTGCACTTTCCTCTGCGTCTTTAGTCCTTCAGATATCTCCTCGAGAGCATAGCGAAGGTCCGGCGAAAGCAGGAGGTTGAAATTATGTCGCTTTGCGAACTCAATACATTGTTTGCTGTATGGTGTCTTGGACCTTTGCTCAATCGGCTTGCTCATATTCCAATTGCTGACCAACAATCCTTTCAACTGCTGGAATACTAAAGACTCGAGCTTTCCTGTTCTCAATGCATTATCGACTTTCACTCTATCGGTCGGGCTTTGCTCAATCTGAAGGTCGACCCAATCGGCCAATTGTCTAACCTTGCCTAGCTCTATATTTCCCGTACTTCCTGTTATCTCAACCACACAGACAGTCCTCTCATTCATGTAGATTTCCTTCTGAAACAAATCGCTGTGCATCTTGAACCGCCGAGTGGGGCTTGTCGCTAGGAGATCGTGAGCGTTAGACGTGCCTGCCAACACGCGGAAGCCCAGTGAGCGGAAGCAGCTGGAGACTGCTCTCTCCAGATCGACGCCATTTCCTTTCATGAGAATAGGGGAGGCTTGAATATCCATATCTTGAGGCTCGGCCATTTCTAATCTTTGTCATGCTAAAGATATGGCTTTAATTCATGAGGCGGCAACAAGCGGACCGGGAGTTTCTGCCCCTTGCAAGGGGCGAGTCCCTGGCCAAGCTGAGTGGGGCCGGAACCAGGCCGACGGGCGGCAGTTCAAAGCGAGGAGGCGCTATCCGGCCTTTACTGAAATTTGTCGCAAAGTTCAAGCAGTCTCACTTGGAATGTATGGAGAAAGCCTGCGCCAATCGCTGTTGGTTATACCAAAGGTGGCCCCCCAAGGCAGGCCATTTCCCATCGGGCCGTGAATAAGTGCTTCTAAGTTAGGGTGCTCAAAACTCTCAACGTCTATGGAGTTGGCGCGAACATGCGGGCGGTAGCGAACAAGATATCTTAGGTCGACACCTTTGCGAGAGTGCTTTCCTCTTCCTCCATAACTCGCTTGGCATTTTTCCTTCAGGTTTACTATTTCTGCGAGTCCATAGAACCCTCTAATGCTGCCAGGAGTCGCCCCTTGAAACAGAAGCACCAAATCGCCTCCCTTCATCACGAAGGGCTTCTTCAGAACTTCCTTCCGATGTGTCGCTAGACCCCAATGCACAACTCTCCGATCGGGGGCACGCTTCAGCACCTCTCGGAGTTGTTTTGAAAGATAAGTCTTTGTTGAGTGCTCAGTATCGACATAAACTGCTTGGAAGACCCACCTCGGCCTTCTTTTTGGCGTCAAAATCACGCTTCCTTGGCTACATATCGTCCGGTATCCGGGTCCCTACCATCCGGGCCTCTATACGGGTGTTCATTGTTGGGGCTAGGCGGCTGGTCTAGCTGCTTCTTGATGCCTTCGATGTGCGGGCAATCTTGTTTCGGACCTTCTCTATTTATCCATCCCGGGTCCGTGCATGACCACTTTTTGCCAACACGTGTTACGATGTATACTCTCCGACTCGAACGAGACGGCACCTTGAACTTTTGTCGTATCACCTTTCCACTGCTTATCTCCTCCACGAGAGTCGCTCCCACGAGTTTCTTCCGAGGCATACAGTGCGAACGTGGTCACCAAATGAATGAACGCAAATAAGCATATTGTTGGGATTTGGGAGTCGGAAGGAGAGGCCAGCAGTTGAGACTCGACTGTCAAAAGCGAAGAAGGAAGATGCGAATATTGCAGTGGATGTAATTAGGCTTAATTTCTCTCACGCTTTTTCATGGTCCTAAAGCGTCCACGACCGCTTCCCTAAGGCTCGCTTCTTGTGTGCGAGGAGCATTTCCGAGCGTTTCCTGATAGCGGGTTGTTTGTCCAGGCTTTCTACTGCCCCATGAAGAGCCTTCTTGAGTCCGTCAACGTCGTAGAGATCTTCCTCATAGAAGAAGATTCCTCGCCCACAATCGACGTACTCGCCTAATTCCATCATCATGTCTTCTGTAGTTGTCCCCTTGATACCTCTCGGCTTCTGCACTCGAACTTTTCGGTTCGTGGGATCCAGTATGTCTCCAAGCATCTCACTCGGTAAAACTATGACCTTCCTTTTGATGACAAAGTAGCAATCGCCCATGGATTCACGAACAGTAGAGAGTGTCTTAGGCATGTCGGTGGAATCACCAAATTCTATGATAGAAACACAGGGAATTGAGCCCCGCAAAGGCTAGGGTCCAGATTGTTCTCCCAGTTTTCTGAGGACCTCTTCTCGATCTATCCACCGATAGTTGGAACCTTTTCGAACACGTACCTTATCGTGGGTAGTCTTGATGTGGTCGTTCAGCATGCTGATGCTGTTTCCGTCAAAGTTCGCCACCTCGTAGAGAGCACCGCAGAACTGGCACTCTTCGTATTCTCCGATGTCCTTTCCTTCTTCACCGGTGTTGTTGGGCCCGCCGTACTCCTTCATACGAGCTTTTGATGTCATGCATTTAGGATAAGATATGACAGGATATAAAGATATAGGATAAGATACGATGTCGAGGTTACTTTCCTTCGCCTTGGTCTTGTTTGTCAAGGTTCAACATGTTCAAGCTATGCATGAACCAAATTGGCTTATGGGGTGTTCGGAAGGCCCCCTAAGTGAAATCGAGTCTCTACCAAAACATCTAAGAGGGTTTGGAGCAACTAAGAGAAGCGATTGCGACTCAGCGACATCACGCTTGTTCCGTCAGGTCGGAAGTAGCGGTTATATTCGGTCTCTTAGCACCAAACGTCGTCTGATTCTTGAGTCGTAAGAACCGACCACCGGCAAGGGAGAAAGTGGCGATAGAGGTCCCAGATTTGCTCTCCGAGGATATAGCAAAACTCCGGACTATGTTCCCAAATATCTTTTCAGAGGGTAAGATTGACTTCGGAAAGCTGCGTACAACGCTTGGAGATTCAGTTGATACTCGGCCTGATAGATTCACGTTTTCTTGGGCTGGAAAAAGAAATGCTGCGCAAATTATTCAGATTCCAACGCTAGCCACGCTTGTACCCGCAGAGGACGAGTCAATCGATTTCGATATGACCGGAAATATCTTCATTGAAGGAGACAATCTTGAAGCACTGAAGTTACTCTACAAGCCGTATTTCAACAGGGTCAAAATGATCTATATTGATCCCCCCTATAACACTGGAAAGGATTTCGTTTATCCGGACAATTATGCTGACCCTCTCCAAACCTATCTGGTAATCACGGGACAAAAGAACGCGGAGGGGGCGATTCTCACATCTAACCCCGAGACCAGTGGTCGATTCCACTCGGCGTGGCTGTCAATGATGTATCCGAGGCTTTTCCTCGCCAGGCAACTCTTGAGAGAGGACGGTGTAATTTTCGTCTCAATTGACGACAACGAGATTGCTAATCTGAGACTTGTTATGAACGAGGTCTTTGGCGAAGAAAATTTTGTGGCGTGCGTAGCGTGGCAAAAGAAGGTGTCTCCCGCAAACGACGCCAAGTGGTTCAGTAGCGACCACGACTATGTGCTAGTCTATGCTCGTTCCAAGTCGATTTGGAGACCAAATAGGCTCAAGCGTAGCAAAGAGCAGGAACAATACTACAAGAATCCTGACAATGATTCTCGCGGTCCCTGGAACTCCGAGACCTATACTTGCGGCAAGTCCAAGGAGGAACGTCCGAATCTCTACTATCCAATGGTCAATCCAAACACGGGAAAGAAAATCTGGCCAGAAGAAACGTCAGTCTGGAAGTATTCAAGGGAACAGTATGCTGAACACGCTCGGGAGAACCTAATTTATTGGGGCAAAGATGGGAAGTCGGAAGCACCACGGCTGAAGCTATTTCTGTCAGAGGCAGGCAACATTGTTCCTCGTTCGATCTGGCTCTACGACGAGGTGGGTCACACTCAGGAGGCTACAGGAGAATTCCAAGACATCATGCCGGAAGGAGGCTTTGATACACCGAAGCCAACCCGCCTCATTCGCCGAATGCTAGAGCTGGCCACAAGTGCAGATGATACCGATGCAATAGTCCTTGATTTCTTTGCGGGATCGTGTACAACGGCACAAGCTGTTCTTGAAATGAATCTGGAAGATGGGGGAAAGCGCACTTTCATTATGGTACAACTTCCCGAAAAGCTGGACAAGAAAGAGACAAGAGCCATCAAGGCAGGCCTGCTCACAATTGCTGACGTTGGAAAGGAGAGAATAAGAAGAGCCATTAGGAGAATCGAGAGTGAATCGAAGGCAAGGCTCCCGAGTTCAGATTCCCGAGATGCGGGGTTCAGGGTCTTCAAGCTTTCAATATCAAACTACAAACCTTGGAGTGGCGTTGAAGAAAAGTCAACAGAAAAGTACAGGGCTGAGATGGAGGCTCATCTAGATTCTCTTGTGGCTGGCTGGAAACCACTCAATGTAATCTACGAAGTTGCAGTCAAGGAAGGTTTGAGCCTTGCGAGCAGAATCGACGTTGAGAAGAAGTACAAAGACAACAAGATATTCAGAGTCAGCGATCCTGAAAGTAACCTGTCAATATTGATTTGTCTTGATGAGAAGATTCTACCTTCCACAGTCAAGAATCTCGACGTCTCCACCGACCAGCTATTTGTGTGCCGAGATATCGCGATAGATGACTCCACGGCCGCAAATCTGGCTCTCCAATGTAGGTTCAAGACACTGTAGGTGAGCTGCATGGAGCTGAAATTCGATGGTTCCCAAGAATTCCAAATCAAGGCAGTCGAAGCAATTGCTAGCCTATTCGACGGTCAAGGAAAACTGGAGACTGACCTCCACTATGCTGAACGCCTAGGCTTTGTAACGTCTCCTAATCGGCTTGACATCACCCAGGAAGAGCTCCTGGATAACCTCAAGGCGGTCCAACAATCAAATGGCATCAAACCGAGTTCCCAACTGGAATTCATTGAACAGAAAATCGATACGGCTGAAGGAGATTCGACAGCCAGGTTCCCGAATTTCTCCGTAGAAATGGAAACGGGGACTGGGAAGACATACGTGTACATTCGGTCGGCCCTTGAACTCAACAAACGCTATGGATTTCGCCGTTTCGTGATTGTTGTACCTTCACTCGCAATCAAAGAAGGCGTCTTGAACACATTCTCAATCACAAGAACGCACTTCCGGGGAATTTATGATAACGTCCCATATAGATTCGGCTCATATGATTCATCCAATCTCACGCAATTACGACAATTCTCATCATCAACAAACCTGGAGTTCATGGTCATGACACTCGATTCGTTCAACAAGTCCATGACGGAAGGTGGGAAGGGGAACGTAATTCGAAGGCCCACCGATCATCTTCAGGGGATTGTTCCGATTCACATGGTTCAGGCTTCCAGGCCGATACTAATCCTAGATGAACCGCAGAACATGGAGAGCGAGAAGAGCGTGGCAGCGCTGGCGGCTTTGAATCCGCTTCTAGCTCTCAGATACAGCGCCACCCACAGAGTTCCATACAATCTAGTTTACCGTCTAACGCCAGCTGATGCGTATCGCCAAGGACTCGTTAAGAAAATTGAGGTCGCATCAGTAATCAAGGAGGATGACATCAACCAAGTCTTCATTCGTCTTGACGGAATCACGACAAAGAAGAACGCAGTCAGTGCATCCCTAACGGCAAACAAGTTGATGAAAGGAGGAACGGTCAAGCAAGCAAGCTTGACGGTAAGATTCGGCGATAATCTTGCTGAAAAGACCAACCTGCCAGAGTACGAACCATTTCTTGTAGATGAGATAAATCCTGGATCCGGGAGAATCATATTCGGAAACGGCATAGAACTTCATGTAGGAGAATCGCGCGGCGCGGATAAGGAAGCCATTTTTGAAGCTCAGATTCGGTATACAATCGAAGAGCACTTCCGAAAGCAGCGCCGTTTCAAGGACCTAGGCATCAAAGTCCTATCCCTGTTTTTCATCGATAGGGTAGAAAACTTCGCATCAGAGAACGGGGTAGTAAGAAGATTGTTTCTAAGCACCTTCGATAATCTGAAAGGGAATCATCCTGAATGGAAAGACCTGACTTCCGATGATGTGCAAGCGAGCTACTTTGCCGCCACCCGAATCAAGGGGCAAACCTTCTATGAGAATAGCTCAGGAGAATCGAAGAAGGACGAAGAAGCATACGATCTCATAATGAGAGATAAGGAGCGCTTACTTTCTTTTGACACGAAGGTCGCTTTCATATTCTCTCATTCGGCTCTACGTGAGGGATGGGATAACCCCAACATATTCCAAATTTGCACGCTAAATCAGACCACTTCGGAAATCAAGAAGCGACAAGAAGTGGGAAGGGGAGTCAGATTGGCGGTAGACCAAAAAGGCGAACGCACTCACGATTCTCAGGTAAACCTGCTAACCGTCGTAGCAAATCAAAGCTATGAGCAGTTCGTTAGTCAAATGCAACAAGAAATCATAGAAGAATATGGAGAGGGGGTCGAAGTTCCCCCTAAGCCACTAAACGCGAGAAAGCGAGTTACGGTCAACCTTAGAAAAGAGTTCTTACTCAAACCCGAATTCAGACAACTATGGAAGAAGATCAGCGCCAAAACTCGATACACGGTTAGTATTGACAGTGAGAAACTCGTTACCGATTGCGTCAAAGCCGTGGATGCGCTTCAAATTAGGCCGCCCCGAATCGTGGTCACAAAAGCAAGGCTTGACATAAACGACGAAGACTCATTCCAGGCCATTCAACTGAGCGCAGGGAAGACGTTTGTAGACCTAGCCGGGCGATTCCCACTTCCAAACCTCTGCAACTTGATGACCTATCTATTGGAGAATACGACACCTCCCGTCAGAATTTCAAAAAAGACACTTTTGCGGATATTTGCCCTAACAAACAACAAGCAGGCCGCCATGAACAATCCATTTGAATTCGCGTCGGCGGTCGTAAGGGTCATCAGAGAGAAGCTTGCAGACTATCTAGTAAGTGGGATCAAGTACGAAAGAATCAACGAGTGGTATGAAATGTCACTTTTCAAAGACTCGTTCGAATCCTGGCAAGATTACGTAGTCCCTGCGGGCCGCTCAATATACGACAATGTCGAGTATGATTCTGATACCGAAAAGCAATTCGTCGAAGGCTTAGAGAGGATTGAACAAGTTAGAATGTACATCAAGCTGCCATCTTGGTTCACTGTTCGAACCCCTGTCGGAGAATACAATCCTGATTGGGCAATTGTCTGGGAGGACCGGGATGAACATGGAGATCCCTCTGGCAAACCATTGTTATACTTGGTCAGAGAGACAAAGAGCACTACTGAATTGGACAAACTACGGCCTGATGAACGGCGAAAAATCTTCTGTGGGGAGAAGCATTTCAGAGACGCACTCGGAGTTAGCTACAAAGTCGTCACCACTCCAACTGAACTGCCCTGAGTTTTGCGAACCCAGTTAAAGACACAAAATCTGGCCGCAAGTGACAAAGATGCCGGACGACGACCTTTTGGTGAGTCTAAGGTCTCAGACCATAGGCTTGTCACGATACCCCTCAAGATAAGGAAGAAGCTTGGCCTTACGCCCGGACCAAGATGGTCGTCATCGCGACCGAGGACCCGGTGGTGCTCAGGAAAGGATCGTGGCTGTTCGCCAAAGAGCAGCCCTCGGGTCTCCTCAAGAAGACCCGTGCAGTGTTCTCCAAGGTTCCAATTACGAACATCGAGCAATGAAAGAGTTGAGTATTACCGAGCACCATGACGAGAACAGTAGTGAAGATTCTTAGGTTGACCATGACACAAACAAAAAGCGGGACATGTGCTCTTTGTCTCAAGACCGCCGAACTCCGCACAAGTCACATGGTGCCGAGCTTCGTTGGCAAGTGGCTAAAGAAAACCTCGGCTACTGGCTTCCTGTCAAGGTCAGACGACCTTTCTCAACGAGTCCAGGATCTCACCAAGCTGCCCTTCCTCTGCGAGAACTGTGAACAGATATTCTCAAGGTTGGAGTCGTACTTTGCGAAGACTATTTGGTTCCCTTTCCAGGAGAAAGGAGTTCAGTCGTTCAAGCTCGATGCGAGATTGGAGCTCTTTGGACTATCGCTTAGTTGGCGAACGCTCAAACGGGCCCACGAACCTCTTGAGGCAGGGGCTCCAGAGTATCTCCGACAAGTGGATAAGGCCGAGAAAGATTGGCGCTTCAGGCTCCTCGGAGGGAAGGTCAAAATCTGGCCCTACGAGACTCACCTCCTTCTCCTTGATTACGTGAAGGGTGGTGAGGAGCTCCCAGACAGAGCTCAATGGTACACCATGAGGGGCGTTGAATCGGCATTGGTCACAGGAAGCAAGCGAATCTTCGCCTTCACGAAGCTGCCTGGAATGGTGATTGCCACAGGGATTGACCCAGCGAGAATGTATGGTTGGCAAGGCACTCTCCTCGCAGACAAGGGGACCCTCTCCGCTCCTCAGGTTGTCGACGATCCGCTCTTTGGAGGATATCTGTACCAACAGACAATAGAATCGCTCAAAGGCACGCTGCCAGAGTGGCGGAAGAAAGCCATCACCAAGGCCATCCTAAAGAATCCGAATCGACTGCTGAACTCAAAGACGCTTGAGGTGGCCATAGCGGAAAGAGACAGAAAACTTGCAAAACAGATGAAGAATCTTCCCGAGCCGGTGAGGGCTTTGTTCACGGAGGCCATCAGTCAGGCGACGGACTCCTTGTTGACCCTGCCTGAGCTGAATACGAGGAAGCTCATGGGAAGAAGAGTCGCAAACATACTCGCCGAACTATCACCAAAAGACGCAAAGCGACTGGCGGGCTTGATTAGCGGAGCGATTCAGTATGCCAAGCTCAAAGATGATGATGCGACCGCCAGGTTCTTGACAAAGGGTCTTGTGCTCTCGTTTATGGTTCATCCATATGGTTCCAAAAAGGAAAGACATGCGAAGCTGGAAGAGGAACGCGAGGCACTCAAGAAGGAACCTGGCAGGCAGAAGAACGATGTAGTTGCGTTGTTCTCCCTTCAAGTAACTGAGGAAGGAAGTCAGTTCGAGATTGGATACTGGACCGAGGCTTAGATGTTGGTTTTCAGATTGACATGGTGCGCAACTACCGACTCGAGGGGAGGAAACGTGTCTGGCGCGGAAGGGGACAACCTTCGCCATTTGTCGCCGTAGGGAGGGGAAGTAATTATTAAGCCGACTCGCGCGCACTCTGCCAGTCCCCGCAAAGGGGTCTAGGACGAATGGATGCCGGCCCCGGGAGGATTACTTTCTCCCGGCGTGCCCCCGTGGTTTTGAGCGGCAGGGTGATATCGCCTCCCCCGGCAATCTTGCAGGCGGTCCTAAGGGTAATAAACATTCCCATCCAAGGCTAATTCCGACCTTTTACGGATAAGTAAAATTGAAACGGGCTTGTATTGCGGTATTTGTCGCGTTTATGGCTATAGGATGCTATAGGCTTAAGATATGGGCTATTAGATGGGCTTAAGATATGGGCTATTAGATGGGCTTAAGATATGGGCTATTAGATGGGCTTAAGATATGGGCAAGAGTAAGGGTTGGATTCATTGCGTCCAAATTTGCCCTTGTTCGTTGGATCTGATTATAGCTAATCATACCTCATCAACCCAGACTTTGGGCGGTTGTTCTTGGGCCTGAGTATCAGGGTGCTGGCCTCAAACTGCCGATGTTTTCCGATGTATTTCGCACTGTGGAATACCGTTCCAGCACTGGTCAATGCTAGGCGATAGTCGTGGGCGCACTGTGGAACGGAGAAAAGGCGACTTGGTTGAACGGGTCGCCATCATTAAGTAAAAGTCCTTCAATAGGCCAAGGGTTGGCGGCTGGCAAGGCGGTCGCAGTTGTCATTCTGTTATTGTTGGTCGGCGGAGGTCTCTACCTTTACGAGGGCGGAAAGGTTCCTAATCTCAAGACACCCAGCATCCCGGGCCTTGGTTCGGGACCTCAGGGGGGTTCCTCGAGCTCGCTCGAAGTGACTTCTGCCACCCTCGAGACCGGCGACATTCTCTCCTTGGACCTCCTGAACAATGCTGGAAGTTCAACGAAGACAATACAGCTCATGAACGTCTGCTCCCCCGACTATTCCGACTGCCGATCTTTGAGCACGGGACTCCAGCCCAACACTTTCGACCTCCCCTCTGGAGCAACTTACATCGAGAATCTGACCATACCCCAGTTTTTCTGCTCATCAGAGTCCGAATGCTGGGGCACGCCCATCCCAGGCCAATCCTACTTCTTCCAAGTCCAGGCAACCATGGCTAGCGGGGGCAATGTGAACCTAAACGTGCCCGCAATCGCCACCGGATCATTCCCTATGAACAGCCAATATCCGGGGAACGCAGAGTACCAGTCCATCGCTCTGCAGGAAGTAGAATCGGCCAGCGTGGTAATCTACAGTAATCTCACAGGTACAATGAGCATGACCCTTCTGTTCAACGAACTGCCCGCATTCGGAGTCACGGCTACCCTTTACAACCACACCACGTATACCTACGACGTCCCGACTCAGAGCTCACTCGTCACCGTATCTAACCGGCAATCAAACTGCGCCGCAGGCTGTCCCAACATCATAGGTGGTTCGCCCGAAGTCCAGCTTTCAACGAGCTTCTCGACCGTCACTACGGGAGTCGCTTCAGGTGCGTACTACCTAGTTGGGGTTGACGTCAACTACTACGGCACGTACTACTTCTGGCTAAAGTCGGGAACAACGGGAGCTCAGGGTGTCGCGACAAGCCAAGTCCTGTCGGCCTCGGGTCCGTTCAAGGGCTACGTCCAGTCAACCGACTTTAAGGCCTCGAACTTCAACGCCTCAGCGACGGCATCGACCTTCACCTGCGCTCCGATACTGGGATCGGAGGCGGAGCCAGGAGTCGACGTCAACGTGATCAATCAAGGCGACATTCCCGTCGCGGTCCAAAACGTCACTGTCTCCACCGCAGGTGGAACTGTAACGCTGACCCCCTCGGGGTCGTGTACCGCGGCGAGTGTCTCCGCGATGGAGCTGAAGTTTACAGGATTCCCTCACTTTGCGACTTATCCCACGTCCGGTGAGAGCTTCACCCTCACGGTTGACTTCGCCGATGGGCAGCAGGGAACCCTTCAGTACAAGTTCGGCTAGCCGCGCAACTAACCAGTCCTCAAGGACCTGGAGGCTTTAGCAGCTCAATCGCATGCTTCATGCTCCCAATCTTGGGGTCGAGCAAGCGAGTCACCTTGTCCCAGCCTGATTGATCGAGGCTGGCCGTTTCGCTCCAAAACTGCATGAGTAAGTCCTCGGTGATTCCCAGGCCCTTCACGTCCTCTCCCGCCTTCTCGAGTACCCTTCGCCTCCTTGCGAGCTGGCCGATGGCATTGATCAGGAAGAAGTCCCAGGACATGTTTATCGAAAGTCGGTCTGACTTGAATGAAGCTCCTATCCCCTCGATCAACCAGGAGTCCGCGAGAGGATGCTTCACTCTGTTCGCGAAGTAGATGGGAAAGTAGAGGTCGTAGTTCTTCTTCAGGTCAGAGACCATCACTGGATCGTCGTAATAGAGGGCGACCGCAGCCAGCACGGCGTGAAGGGAGAGTCCGAACAGCTTGGAGCTCATGTTGGGATTCTTGCTCCCACGGACGTACCCCCTTACGTGCAACCACCAGAACGGGTTCTCGAACAGGTCCATGACGCGGCGATAAATGGTCGGGTAGCCGACAGGCCCGAAATCAGAGTTGCTGACTTGGGCCGTAATCCCGTAGATGTTGAGCCCGGGCTTGGCCGCCAGGACGCGCAGGATTGCTCTGTTCAACTCGCTCTCTCGGCCTTTCAGGAAGTCGTCTAGTTCAGGATTAGTGTGCGTTCGCGACGCCTCGACGGCATAGTATGCGGTAGAGGTCATTGCAAGCAGATATTCCTTTCAGGATGATATCTCTGTGAGGGTCGCGGACAGGGGAGGACATCCCATGCGCATGTGCGCGATGGAAGGCCAGAGTCGGGGCGAAAGCTCGAGCGCATGCCTCCGTCCCCTCCCTCTGCAATTTGACCCGTTGTTGTATTTCCGGTCTTCAACAATGACGATGTGCAGATTTTGCGTCGACCCAGATGCTTTCTCGTCCGATCGGTAGTCTCTAAGGTGTATACATCGGCCAAAGGTGATATCAAACCAGCGGCGTGACGCAACAAGAAATGAGGGTTCTCGAAAAGGATGAGGCGGGGCGACTGATTCCGGTTTTCGAAAGGGCCTCCAAAGAGATGGCGGAGAAAATGGATCGGCGGAACTCGATTCTTGCCCTCTTGTGTCTGAACGATGCCCTAGATTCAGTCGGTCAGAAAGTGTTGCGGCCGCTGATTCTCCCCAATATGAGGCATCCGGAGACTACGCTGCAGGAGCAGTTTGCTGTCCACGAACAGCTCACCGAGCAGTTGGTTCTGGTCTACGAAGCTCTTGACATAGTTTTGGAGTACAGTCGTGTATGTGATCGCCCCTTCAGATACCTTCCCCGAATCAGGGTCGGAATTGGAGAGTCTTCTTCCGAGGCCCTCGTCGAGATGATGCGGAAGAAATGTGTGATAGGCCCGGATGACCTGATATTCGCCGCGGATCCAGAGTTGGCCCCTACGGTCAGGGTTGGGTTTGCGATTGTTGTTGATTATCGTGGAGACCCTCTGGTCGAGGACTCCGTGTCGGACGTTTTCCGCCTGACTCTGGCCCTGAGGAGAACACATGCGGCTCGCACAGCCGTGAGGCTGAATCTGTCGCTGACACTCGTGGACGGCCAGCCGGTTCCCATGGTAAACTTTCCAGCGGACTTGACGCTCGAAAAAATGGCGGAGCTCAGAAACCGCACCGCAAGAGGCATTCTCGATTCGGACCACTCAGTTTCGGGCTGGGCGTCTGAAACTCGACAGGCGAGCGCTGATGGAATGCTGACCCTTGACTTGGGCATTGGGAGCAAGGAGAATTGGAACGCCCTTCTTAGGGAACAGCGGGAGGCCACAAAGGCCTTCTGCCTCTTCACGGGCTTCGAGGATCCTTTGCGTTGAGACACGGCTACCAAGTTTCGCAGCTCTCCACGGCCGTTGAATCCCTCATGTCAATGAGTAGAGGGACGACGGAGCACACAGTCTACATCGGTAACAAATTCAAGCTGGCCAAGAAACTCAAATCATCCACCGGTCTCTCAAACTCCGTTGTCGACAAAATCATTGCTTCGCTGACCTGGAGGTCTGGCCAGAAGTATGTCCTCGCTCCAATCGTGATGATTGTTTCTCAGTGCTATTTCAGCTTGACAGGAGTAATTGGGGCCATCGATCTACAGCTCGAAAACCATTTCTCTGACCCCAGATATAGCGACCAGCTCGGGAAGAAGTTCGAGGAAAAGTGTCGGAAGATTCTATCATCGCAAGGATTCGCTGTGTATCCTGGAAGTCTCGAGCTTCGAATCAAATATCTTCCTGATGACGTCAGCATGAGGTTGTGGAACCGCATCAAAATCGGCACCGACATCGACATTCTTGCGAGGAAGAATGAGTATCTCTACTTGCTCGAGTGCAAGGAAAGGAGGCTGTCTAAGGGAAAGGAGACGAAGCTGGCGAACCTCCTTTCGAAGACCCAGACGGATCTCAAGTACCGAGGGCTTTGGATTCGAAACAATCTAGACGCCTTCAAGGCAATGGTGGGGCGAGACTGGGCCGAAAAACTAGTCGGCGGGGGCACCGAGTTTGGAATAGCCCCTATCCTGGTCAGCAATCACCCCATCGAGAAGCTGGCAGAGGAGGATATACCACTGTTGACGATATTCGAACTCCAACGCTTCGGAGAGGTAAAGTCAAAGGAAGACAAAGGCAAAAGATACGCGTATCTTTCGGATGCGGTGAGCGGCAACACTCAAAGAGTGGCGATTCTATGAAATCTGGTCGGCTGGCAGAAAGCGAGGAGGAAAGAGGTCGTCCATCCGGGGCGGCCTCCGACGTCGCGGTTTGGACAAAATGTTCAAGAGGAACCGCACAGGAAGAGACATCCTAACCGCAAAGAAATGACCCGAAGACATAGTAATCCGTTCGACGAGCTGGAGGACCTCTTCGACGGGCTTTGGTATGTCGTCAGGAAGTCTCCCGAAATTCTGGCGGGGACATTCCTCGGCGTAATGACAGTCGCCGTTATCCAAGTATCTCTGGGGACGATTCTCCCCGTGGGGGTAGTCACTGTCGTCGTAGGAGCCTACATCATCCATGGTCTCTACGAAGAAGGTGAGGCCGTGATGCAAGCCAGGCGCTACAGAACTTTGGCGGTGGCCCTGCTCGTTCTGATCCTAGACCTAGCCCTAGCGGCCTAATCCTAACGGCGGCGACTTAGCGAAGGGACGCGCCGTTCAGCGCGCGGCTTGACTTCCCGTTGAGGGCGCCGTGATGCCGGAGGCAACCAAGAATTCTATGGCTCGCTGATGGTAGGTCTGGCTTCAGAGGCGGAGAAGGATGACAGCCTGAGCAAGCGTTCGTAGCCCTTGCCTATAGGCGACGACGCCGGCGGATCGCCTGAAACGGTCCAAAAAATAATTTGAGACAGGAGTGAATCATATCCGCAAGGCGAAGAGAGGGGAAGGCAGGCCTCGTCTTTGCGAGGCGCTGCCAATTCGGGCCTAGGTTCTATGCGGTCGGCGCCGGGTAGATTAGGTCGAGTACCTTCTTGGTCCTGTCTAGGACCCGCATGCACAGCCTTCCGACCATCTGGGGGTTGTTGGACCGGGCGTACATGGAGATGTAGCTCCAGCTGAAGCTGTCCGCAGGCCTCCCGTAGAGCCTGGCGAGGGTGGCTGCCACGAGCTGCGCTATCGTCTCGGCCTCCGACTCCTGCCCGTGGGCGCTCTTGGGTTCGAAGGTCCGATGGACTGCGTGCCCGAGCTCGTGGTAGAAGACGTCCCAGTCTTCGGAAGCCAGGACGATGGTCTTGTTCGTGTGGTCGGTGGCTCCGTACATGCCCGGGGCGAGTCGCGCGTACTGGACCTTCATGCCGAACCTCTCGGCGACGTCCAGGAGGGGAGGAGGGTTCCTCGGCTCGTAGACGGGGAGTTCCTGGCCGCAAGTATCCTCGTATCTGAATACGGGAATCGCCTTGAAGCCTATGAGAACCTCCCTGGACCCTTCCGCGCCCTGCTCGCCCTCGTCAGGCGGTTCCTTCTTGATTGTCTTCCTGACAGGCCCCAGAATCCAGACCGCCTTCTTGTCCCTCGCGACCCACCTTCCCACGTCGTTCCACTGCCGGAAGCCCCGGGCATCGGAGGTCCCAGCCAGGAGCATCAGGAGCTGGTTGCCGAGCGACCACTTCGAGGAGGGTTTGGCGGAAGCGTTGATGAGGGCCTTCGCGCACAGGTCAGGCAGCTCCTTCGAGGAGAAGAGTCGCACTATCTTCTCGAGTTCTGAGTTCGCCCGTTCCCTCCAGGAGGCTTGGGGCGAGGCCATCGCCACCGCCGCAGTGGCCAGTTCGACAGCTTGCGCTAGCGCGTCGTTGTCTGCCACGAGAGATCACCCCCTGCCCTACTGCTGCGCCCCACGGGCCTGGAACCTCTTCAGGAACTTGTCCTTGATCCTGTAGGTGTAGCCGCCCGCGGTGAGCTCCTCCCCCTTCTTCAGCCTCTCGATGAGTTCGCGGGCGCTCGCCAGCTCCGCGAGCAGCTTCTCGTCCCTGTCCATGTAGAAGACCCACTCCCCACCTCCGTTGCTGTACTCCTTCCAGGGGAGTTTTTCGAGGATGGCAGGGTGGATGCTCTGCCCCGTGGGCTGGCCGCTGGAAGGATGCCCATCCTGCTCGGGCGCGGGCTGACTTTGGCCGTTGGACTTTTGCCTTCCGAGGACGTAGACGATGCTGCTGGTCTGCTTGTCGGGGTCGTTGGTGTACCTCTCCATGACCTTCACGAGGATGAAGCCCTGCTTGAGCAGGTCGTTCGCCCCCTCCTGGGTCATGGCCTCCTTGATCTCGGTGATGCGCGAGTATGGTGTCTCCATTCTCTTTCGCCTCTGCTTCCCGGCCCCTCTGTCTGTCATGGCCTCCTGAGGGGCGGCCCGCTCTTAACGGGCCGAACCTGGTTTTCCGCCTCCGCCTTCGCGTCGTTCTGGGTCCTGCAGACGAACTCCCTCACCGTCTGAGGTAAGAGCGTGCTGCCACGCCCGAATTGCTTCGGGCAGGAAACACACGCCCTCCCTCCCAAACCCGGCGTGATACTTTCGCATCACCGGGCTTTCACCCCTACGT
>Ga0307373_10004792_pt1 | contig 22527 bp, 18 predicted proteins | sample OX2MG_FD_202534 | JGI IMG/M metagenome (GOLD analysis project Ga0307373, IMG submission 202534) | Soil microbial communities from Risofladan, Vaasa, Finland - OX-2 | ecosystem: Environmental > Terrestrial > Soil > Coastal area > Acid sulfate soil | place: Finland: Risofladan, Vaasa | collected... | reverse complement strand
TCGAAACAGCCGGCTTCCATGTCGAAAAGACTTGGGGAGAGCCAATTGAGGACCGGGGAAGCCAGATAACTTATTCCGCGCTCGGCCAGCAGGCGCCCTTGGCAGAGAAGGAGAAATGGGATCCGGATTTCGCCAAGCGGAAGAAGATCAAGGCCATCCTTGACACGTTGATTCCCGAGTTTTCGGTTCGCATCGGTGGTGCCACATCCATCGACATCACCAAACCCGGCATCGACAAGGCGTACGGAATCGGAAAACTGCGCGATATTCTCGGCATTTCATTGAAGGAGATGATTTACGTCGGAGATGCTTTGTTCGTGGGAGGAAACGACTACCCGGCTGAACAGGCAGGTGTTATTTCCATTCCGGTCCGAGGCCCCAATGAGACCAAGCGAGTTGTCGAAGCGATCCTCGCTTGTTTGGACTCCGATCAACAGATGCGAACCTTTGAAGTGTCAAATGCGATTGTTTGAGGAGTACTGATGAGCGAATTCAAGCTTCACCGCTTGGGGATGCTGATGGAGCCGGAGGCGGGCAATCCCCAGGAAGTCGAAGGCGTCCTGAATCCGGCCGCCGCTCGCGGACCTGATGGAGAACTGTACCTGTTTCCACGGCTGGTTGCGAAAGGGAATTACTCGCGGATCGGCATCGCCCGAGTGAAGTTCAATGAATCAGGTGACCCGGCAGGTGTCGAAAGGCTTGGCATCGCGCTGGAGCCGGAAGCCGATTATGAACGGCGGCCCGACGGCGGCGGTGGGTGTGAGGATTCACGCGTTACGTATGTGGAACCTCTTCAGCGATACATCATGTCCTACACGGCATTCTCGCCCCAGGGCCCAAGAATCGCCTTGGCCCTGTCGGAGGACCTTCTCCATTGGACGCGCCTCGGGCTCGCAACCTACGCTCATTGGCACGGCATCGATTTGAGTAGCATCGATGACAAGGATGCGAGCGTCTTTCCTGTCGCGATTCCGAACTCCTCCGGTCAACTTGAGCTGGGTATGCTCCACCGTCCGCTCTTTCCCGGCACTCGCCCAGAAGAAACTGCTTGCCATCTTGAGTCACGTGAGGTGGACCTTGATCACGAGAGTATCTGGATTTCCTATTGCCCTCCCGCGTTGAAGGGCTCTGAACCTGAGCGTCTGGGTCGGTTCACATCTCATCATCGGTTGGCGACTCCGGTGTCGCCCTGGGAGCGGCTCAAAATCGGCGCAGGTACTCCACCCATTCTCACCAGGCACGGCTGGCTGATCGTTTACCACGGCGTTAGCGAAGTGACCGGTGCGGGTGGCGATGGCCATCATCTTTGCTACTCGGCCGGTGTGATGGTCCTCTCACAGCAGCATCCGCGCGTGGTCCGCTATCGATCGGCGGAGCCAGTGCTAAGGCCCGAGATGCCACAGGAGCGGGACGGAACCGTCGCCAATGTCGTATTCCCCACCGGCATCGACCGGCGCGATGACCTTGGTAAACCGGATCGTTTCGACGTCTATTACGGGATGGCCGACAATCGCATTGGTGTGGCCCGTCTCGACTTGCCGGAAGAGATAGTGGCTGAGGCACCCGCCGATGCGCCTGAGGCAAAGGTATAAATTGCTGGTTATCGCGGAGTTAAGAACTCGAAGGATATTCCTTCGAATAGGCCGGCGCAAGGAGAGCGTATGAAGAAAGCAACTGGAATCACATGCGTGTTTCTGGACATCGGCGGCGTCCTTCTGACCGATGGGTGGGATCATCTGGCCCGCAAACGGGCGGCGAGGAACTTCAAATTGGAGTGGGCCGAGATGGAGGAACGCCATGGCCTCACGTTCGAGATCTTCGAGGAGGGCAAGATCACACTCGAAGAGTATTTGGGCCTGGTTGTGTTCCACCAAAAGCGAAGCTTCACACGCAACCAGTTTCGGCGCTATATGTTCGCGCAGTCGAAGGCCTTCCCGGAAATGATCGAGCTTGTCGCTCAGCTTAAGCTGAAGCTGGGGTTAAAGATAGCGATCGTCAGCAATGAAGCCCGTGAGCTGAATGCATATCGGATAGAGCGGTTCAGCCTGGATAGGTTGGCTGACTGTTTCATATCCTCCTGCTTCGTTCACATTCGCAAGCCCGACGCGGATATTTTTAGACTTGCTTTAGATATAGCTCAGGTACAGCCCGCGCGGGTTGTCTTCATCGACAATACCCCGATGTTCGTTCAGATCGCTGAGGGCCTGGGAATTCAAGGCATTGTTCATACGGACTGCAAATCCACGCGTACCAAGCTATCCCATCTCGGACTGAATGCCGAATGAACCGTGGGATGTAAAGCTCGCGAACGATACCCCATCGAAAGTGCAGCGGCTCATTCAGAAACTATCTGGCACGGGCTTGGGATTCTCATCATGAGAGCAGGATCGAGATTGGAATCCGTCTAAGCCTCACCTTGTGTCGCGCAATCAGTTTGCAGCATGATGATGGATCGGGGATTGACACGGTATGTAGGGCCGCCCACAGGAAACCCCGCCGCCTCTTCAACGATGTCGTCTGGGGAAGGAAGAGAAGTGTCTAGAAGGCGAAACCATCCTCCATTTTGGTCGCCAGAGACAGGAGGAAGCTCAAATTCCAATGCCTCCCAATAGGCGTTGATCGCGATATAGCGCATCTCGGTTGCTGCGAAATTGTGCAGGGACAACGCGAGACTGTGTGAGCTGTCCCCCCAGTCGGGCTTCCCAATCTCAACGCCATGCCACTCGATGCGAGCTTTGCTGAGGTAATCCCCAAGCGTGCTCTGATTACCTTCGGTTCCCCGATCGAAGTGGAGGTGAGTTCGAATCAAAAGCCGCACGAATCGCAAAACGTCTGCATTGGCGACACAAAGGCTCCAATCGAACCAACTGGTTTCATTGTCCTGGCAATATGCATTGTTATTCCCGAGCTGGGTTCGGCACACTTCATCTCCCATGAGTAACATCGGTGTCCCTACGGAGAGTAGAGGAAGGACGAGCAGATTCCTCATCTGCTGCATCCGTAAGCGGTGGATGCCAGCATTGTCAGTCGCACCTTCGATACCACAATTCCAGCTCAGGTTCGCATTTGTGCCATCGGTGTTCGACTCGCGGTTTGCTTCGTTGTGCTTCGCATCGTATGAGACAAGATCGTTGAGCGTAAATCCGTCGTGGCAAGTCGCGAAGTTGATGCTCTGTCCGGCAGGCCGATCCCGCTCCTGATATAAATCGAGGCTCCCTGCGATGCGTTCTCTAAGCTTCAAGACAGTATTCTGGTCACCCTTGACAAAGCCACGGATGTCATCACGATATTTCCCATTCCACTCCTTCCATTTATCGTGACCAAAACTACCTACCTGATATAAACCGCCTGAGTCCCATGCTTCAGCGATCAGTTTCGTGCCTGCCAGGACAGGATCGGAGTCGATCTCCCAAACGATCGGAGGATTCAGCATGGGTTTGCCCGATTCGTTGCGCGAGAATATCGATGCCAGATCGAAGCGGAAGCCGTCGACGTGCATCTCTGAAGCCCAGTACCGTAGGCTGTCGAGAATCAGGCGCTTAACGACCGAGTGATTGGCTTTGAGCGTGTTGCCCGCGCCGGTATAGTTCGCATATTTGGTCCTATCCCTCTCCAGGATGTAGTAGAAGCTGTTTTCGAGTCCGCGGAAGCAGAGTGTCGGTCCATTCTCGTCTCCCTCTCCGGTGTGGTTGTACACAACGTCGAGAATTACCTCGATGCCGGCCCGATGCAACTCCTTCACCATGGTTCGAAACTCGTCCAGACAGACCAGTGGATCGTCGCAGGTGCTGTAACCGAGATGGGGAGCAAAGAAAGACACGGGCCCGTAGCCCCAGTAGTTCTCGAGTCCGGGTGCGGCGTCTTGAATGTCGAACTGGAACACTGGCAAGAATTCGACGGCTGTGATCCCGAGATCCTGAAGATAGGGGATCTTTTCGAGGAGCCCTAGGTATGTGCCTCTCTTGTCTTTAGTGACGCCCGAATTTGGGTGACGAGTAAATCCAGCTACATGCATTTCATAGATCACTGTCGCGCGAAATGAATGCTTAAGCGGCCGATCTCCCTCCCAGTCAAAAATACTCAAATCAGCAACAACGCTCTTCATTGAAGTCGCTGCGTTGTCTCCGGGGTAACTCGCAGCGGATCGATCATAGTGTTGGCCGACTGAGACGCTCTTGCCATATGGGTCAATCAGCACTTTGTGGCAGTCAAATCGATTTCCGCCAGACGCATTGCCAGGACCATCGACGCGGTATCCGTAGAGTTGCCCGGCCATGATTCCAGGAACAAAGATGTGCCAATAATGAGAAGTGCGGTTGAGTGCTGGATTGAGCTTTATGACTCTCGCCGGTTGTTTGGCGTCAGCGTAATCAAAGAAGACTATCTCTACATGCGTGGCGTGGGCAGAAAAGACACTGAAATTTGCCCACGAGGCAGTTAACGTCGGACCAAGTGGATAGGAATAACTTGCGCTTTCGCACTCGACGGCGGTGTCGCGAGAGCCCGCGGATGTTCGGTGTGAGTCCATATTTTCCTTCCTCGGCCAGCATGTGAGGATCTACCGTGAAGTGATACGTGACTGTTGCGATGCACAGCTCTCCGAGGCCAGCTCTACCCTCGCACCAAGGAGAGAACGAGGATCGAGATGAGGATGACTCCGAGCATGGCGATATCTGACCGTGGGCCCCTCTTTGTGGACTCGGATGGTGACTGAGTATTCTGGCTGGGGTTCAAGGCGTTGTAGTAAACAGAGAAGGTTTCGCCTTGTGCCATGGCTACAGGCGAAACGAAGCTGTCGTAGCAGGTCCGCGCATGGGCGTAGTAGGTGAAGGATACGATGAGTTTGTTAGGGTTTTCTGAGATCCGCAGGGTTAATGCACTGAGTCTGACGAGCTCATGACGGCACTCTGTAACTCTGGCTTCAGTCTCCATCCAGATTGGAGGAGGAGCGGCTCGCTGTGTATTGCTAGGGAGCGTCACGTTCGATGCTCCTAAGGGTGGCCTATTCGCAGCCTCCTGCTTTCCGGCACGGCGACCTGCGGCAACCAAGATTTGCCGCGCTCGCTCCATGATTCCGAGATTGTCCATCAGCGTTGCCATACGATCTGCTCAGCTTCGAGCGGCACTGCAGCGTTGAGGTAGTGTGGCACGATGCGCGCCGTGTAGTCGCTGGCGGGACGAGTTGCGGATACGTTGGCCGAATAGGTCAGCACGCCCGGCGAATCGGGGCAGGGCTCGTTTGCAGTCATTCCTTCAATTGCAGGCATACCTCCGTGCATTGAGTCTGCATAAAGTTCGACTTGCAGTTGATCGCGCGTGAGGGCGCCAGGATAAATCTCGGCCTGAAAGAAATGCTGGCCGTCGCGCGTCTCGATTTTCAACGTTCCAAAGCGCACCCTATTCCAATGCTGATCAAGGTCCTGCTTCCATTGGAGCAGACTCGAGCCGATCGCACCATCGTCCGCTGCACGATCGCGATAGCGCAACGCCGCAGGAAGATAGTGGCTCTCGGTATATTCGCGGATGGCGCGCGTGGCAGAAAACTCCGGTGTGAGCCGCGCCATGCTCTCGCGGATTCGTCCGAGCCACTTGCATGGCATGCCGGATTCATCGCGCTCGTAGAACTCCGGAATCACTTCATCTTCCAGCAGAGCGTACAAATATTCGGCCTCTCTGGTATCCCATGCGGCGTCTTCGCCATGTTCATGGCCGTCCCCAATGGCCCAACCAACCTGGGGTGAATAGGCCTCTGCCCACCAGCCGTCCAACTCGGAGAGATTCAGCCCGCCATTGACGAGGACCTTCATGCCACTGGTCCCGCAGGCTTCCCACGGACGCCGAGGCGTATTGATCCAAAGATCGATCCCCTGGACCAATTCCTGCGCCAACTGCATGTCGTAGTCGTTGAGGAAGACAACGCGTCCCTGAACCTCTGGACGCTTGATGAAGTCCTTCCACTGCTTGATAAGCTCCTGTCTAGGAAGATCCTGAGGATGAGCTTTTCCCGCAATGATTAACTGAACGGGACATCGTGGATTGGAGAGCAGCTGTACCAGCCTTTCAGTATCGTGCAAAAGAAGATTGGGACGCTTATAGGTGGCAAAACGCCGTGCAAATCCTAGAGTCAGCACATTTTCATCGAAAATGCCGACGGCATTCGACGGATCTGCGCCTTCCGCGGCGAGTTGGCCCGGGTACCGCTGCCGCAACCGCTCGATCAAGCCCTTGCGCCCTGCTGTGCGCAATTGCAAGAGCCGCTCATCAGAGATGTGGCGGATGTCATCCTCATCCGGACGATCTCCGCGCCAACGCTTCTGGCCGCAGGCGGAGGTCCATAGCGCATCAGCTTCTGCAGAATCCCAAGTTGGCACATGAATCCCATTGGTTACGTACCCTATTGGGACTTCCTCCTGCGGCCAGCGGGGAAACAATGGCTGGAAAATTTCTCTGCTCACTTGCCCATGGAGCTTGCTCACGCCATTGATCTGCCCGCTGCCACGGACCGCAAGATAAGCCATATTAAAGGGCTCCGAAGTGTCTTCCGGATTCTGTCTTCCCATGTCGAGCAGATCATCGACAGAGATAGCGAGTTCATCCACTGCATAGCGACTCAGATAAGTGCGAATGAGCCTCGGATCGAAGCGGTCAAAGCCAGCACTCACGGCGGTATGGGTGGTGAATACATTACCAGCCCGCGTGACAGTCATGGCAAGATCGAATGGCTTCTTGTGATCCTCCATATAGGAGCGCGCGCGTTCAAGCGTGGCGAACGCCGCATGACCTTCGTTGAGGTGACAGACCTCAGGCGTTAGACCCAACGCTCGCAACAAACGCCATCCGCCGATGCCGAGGACGATCTCCTGCTTCAGGCGCATCTCTGCGTCGCTGCCATAAAGCTCACTGGTAATCCCGCGATGAGCCGCGGTATTGGCAAAGTCGTTGGTGTCGAGAAGATACAGCTTCACTCGCCCCACTGACACTTCCCAACAGCGGAGCCAGATCTTGGAGCCGGGAAGTTGAATTTGCAACCGTAACCACTCGCCATTCGGCTGGCGCAGCGGCCGGATCGGCAACTGCCCGGGATCGTTGACTGGATAGAGTGCCTGCTGCCGGCCTTCCGAATCGAAGTCCTGGCGGAAATATCCCTGGCCGTAGAGCAAGCCGACCCCGACTACTGGAACACCCAGGTCGCTCGCCGCCTTCATCTGGTCGCCGGCTACGTTGCCAAGTCCACCTGAGTAGATAGGCAACGCTTCGCTTAGCATGAACTCCATGCTGAAGTAGGCGATCGCGGTGAGGGCGGCGCCAGGATGCTTGTGCTGGAACCATGCGTCCGCCTGAAAGGATTCCCGATTCTGACGAAGCAAATTGTCGAGACGAAGACGGAACTCCGGCACGCCGAGCGCAGCTTTGATCTTCTGGTGAGAAACTGTCCGCAAGATGACCCATGGGTTCTGCGTGGTTGCCCAGAGTTCCTTGTCGAGCCCCTTCCACAACTCGTCCGCTGCATGGTTCCAGGACCAGTGGAGATTGAGCGCAAGCTCAGCCAGCGCATCGATTCCATCACCCTTTAACCAATCAGATGGTGCCTTTGGATCATTCACGATCTCCCCCTATGTGCCGGAGTCCAAGAGGCGGAGGCCGATATTTCGAACGTCTTGCGATGGCCTCCCTCCGTCTCGTTTTCGACTGGAAGCTGCTTAACTGTCGGTGAATATTGCCTTCTGCGGATGTCCCTTCGCCAGTGGTGCCGGAGCAGTGGAATCGCTGAAGTCCTTCGTCCACTGCCAGTTCCTGATTTCGGGCATATCCTCAAGGTGTTCGCGGATATAGTCGTGGTGGCGATGTAGTTTCTGGTTGAAGAACTTGATGGCATTCTCAGCTTGCAAACGAAGACGGGGGATATGCTTTAGCGCATCGAGCGCAAGGTGGAACCGGCTCATTTTATTTAGAACCACCATGTCGAACGGAGTTGTGGTCGTGCCATGATCCATATAACCGTGCACATGGAAGCGGCCTTCATTGGAGCGTCCATGAACCAGGGTATGAATGAGCCACCGATTGTTGTGGAACGCGAAGATCACGGGTGCCTTCTCGGTGAAGAGCGCGTTGAATGACATTTCGTCCATCCCATGCGTATGTTTGTCGGGAAACATCAGAGTCATCAAGTCGACAACGTTGACTACGCGCACCTTGATGCCCGGGACATATTTCTGCAGCAGCCACGAGGCCGCACAGGTCTCGATCGTTGGTACATCGCCGGCGCAGGCCAGCACTACATCCGGCTCCCCGCCTCCATCATTGGTTGCAAACTTCCATGTGGACGCGCCGCGCGAGCAGTGCTCGAGAGCCTCATCCATATTCAACCACTGAAGCTGCGGCTGCTTGCCGCAGGTGACGACATTCACGTAATTGCGGCTGCGCAGGCAATGGTCGAAGACGCTGAGCAGGCAGTTGGAGTCCGGTGGATAATACACGCGGATCACTTCACTCCTGCGCGCCAACGCATTGTCGACATATCCGGTTGCCTGGTGGCTGAAGCCATTGTGATCATTCCGCCATGCATGACTTGTGAGCAGAACATTGAGGGACGCAAGCGGCCTGCGCCAGGGAAATGAACGGCATTGCTCCAGCCATTTGGCATGTTGAGTGGTCATCGAATCGACAACCTGCGCGAAAGCCTCGTAAGAGGACCACATGCCATGCCGGCCAGTGAGCAGGTAGCCTTCGAGCCATCCCTGGCAAAGATGCTCGCTCAATACCTCCATCACGCGGCCGTCCGGACCCAGTTCATCGTCGATCGAGACAATTTCGGCCATCGAGCACCGCTTTGTGGCCTCGAAGATAGAGTTCAGACGATTGGAATTCGATTCATCTGGGCAGAACATGCGAAAGTTTGTCGGATTCATTTTGAAAATGTCGCGGAAGAAATCTCCAAGCTTACGCGGGGCCTCGGCCAGAACCTGACCTGGGCCGGGGATCTCGAGCGCGTAATCCGTGAAGTCGGGCAGCGCCAGGGTGATCAACTCGCGCCCTCCATTCACATGAGGATTGCCACCCATGCGTCGATTGCCCACAGGGGCGAGAGCCGCCAATTCTTCAAGGAACTTGCCGCTCTTGTCGAAGAGTTCCTCTGGCTTGTAGCTTTTCATCCAGACTTCAAGGATCTTGAGATGTTCGGGATTGTCTTTGACCGTTGCGAGCGGGACCTGGTGTGCACGGAAGGTGCCTTCGACCGGGATTCCATCTACTTCTTTGGGACACGTCCATCCCTTGGGCGTGCGCAGGATGATCATGGGCCAGACGGGCTGCCTCTTGAATCCGTTCTTGCGTGCCTCCTGTTGAATCCCACGAATCTCGGCATAACAGTCTTCAAGCGTTTGAGCCAACAGTTGATGCACAACCTCCGGGTCGTCTCCCTCGACAAAATAGGGCTTGTACCCACGCCCTACATAAAGGGCCTTCAAGTCGGCGTCGCTCGTGCGTCCCTGGGCCGTTGGCCCCGAGATTTTGTATCCATTGAGGTGAAGGATCGGCAGGACTGCGCCGTCTCGCACCGGGTTGACGAAGTTGACCGACTTCCAGCTTCCCTCCAGTGGGCATGTCTCGGACTCGCCATCCCCGATGACGCAGGCGACAATCAGGTCCGGATTATCGAAGGCCGCGCCAAATGCGTGAACCAGTGAATAGCCAAGTTCGCCTCCCTCGTGCATGGAATTCGGCACATGTGGGCCGCAATGGCTGGGCACGCCGCCTGGCGTAGAAAACTTGCGGAACATAAGCCGCAATCCGTCTTCATCGTGTGTGATCTCAGGGTGAACCTCGGTGTATGTGCCTTCCAGATAAGAACAAGCATTCAGCGAGGGGCCGCCGTGTCCAGGGCCGGAGATATAGATGATGTCTGCATCGTGCTCTTTAATGAGGCGGTTCAGATGAATGTAGATGAGGTTTTGACCGGGCGAAGTTCCCCAGTGGCCAAGAAGTCTCGGCTTGATCTGTTCTGCCTTGAGGGGCTCGCGCAAGAGAGGATTCTCAAACAGGTAGATCTGGCCAATGCACAGATAGTTTGCGGCTCGCCAGTAGCGATTCATTTTGTCGAGCAGTTCGGGCGAAAGCGGCCCCTCTGGAACTGAAGCCTGTGCTTCCACTTTTCCATTTGCGGCGATCGCGGTCGACAGAGTTACATCAAAGATGAACCCGGAGGAGTTGCCAGTCTGATCGAAGTTCTTGCTGAACGATTGAGGCGTGTCATTCTTCTCAACTTTGATGGGGAGTTCCTTGGTAGCCATATTGATTGTTCCTTTCCATTTCTCCGCAACAGCTAACAGTGCGGTGGAGGCTGTTGGACGCTTGGTTTGTTTAAGTTTGTCTTCGATGGGTCTCCGGCGTCATTTCGTCAACAGCTTCTTGATCGCTTGCAGCTCGACGCGACGCTTTGCGGTTGTCTTGGGATAAGCCATCTTGAGCCCCCCCAGCGCATCAAGGACGATTTGAGAAACAATCAGGCGTGCGTTCTCCTTATCATCGGCGGGGACAACGTACCATGGCGCATGACGAGTGCTTGTTGCGTGAAGGCAATCTTCGTAGGCCTTCATGTAGTGTTTCCAGTATTTCCGCTCGTGAATGTCGGAGGTGCTGAACTTCCAGTTCTTGTCTGGCTCGTCGATGCGCGCAAGGAATCGCTTTCGTTGCTCTTCGTTGGAAAGGTGCAGGAATATCTTGACAATTTGCGTCCCATTGCGATGAAGGTGTTTCTCCAGGTTCACGATGGAGTCATACCGGTACTCCCAGATGTTCTTCTCGTCGCGCAATTCTTCGGGCAATCCTTGGGTGCGAAGAATCTCCGGATGCACGCGAATGACCAGCACTTCCTCGTAATAAGAGCGGTTGAAGATACCGATCCGTCCGCGCTCCGGAAGCCGGCACGTCGTGCGCCACAGGAAATCGTGATCGAGTTCCTCGGCGCTCGGCTGCTTGAAGCTGAAGACCTCGCAACCCTCTGGATTGACTCCGGACATCACATGCCGAATGGCTCCGTCCTTGCCGGCGCCGTCCATGCCCTGGAAGATCAGCAACAGCGCATACTTGTGTGACGCGTAGTGAAGGTGCTGCAGCGAGGCCAGCTTCTCAGCGTGTTGGTCGAGAAGCTCCTTATACTGCTTCTTCGACTTGGCATAGGGCTCGACCATCGTCGGCAATTTGCTGAGGTTGACCTTCTTGTCTGGCGGCACACGAAAATCTTTTGAACTAATTTGTATGTTCGATTTGTCCGTCATGTCTGCCTCGTGGCTCGTGCCTGATTATTTGTGAGCTTCATGTTCCTCAAGTTCCTGATGCGCTTTCTCCCAATCCTGAACGGATTGAACGTCCTCGCGTCCTAGCTCTTCGTAGAGTGCATGGACCCGCTTGACGAGCTGTGGCGTCACATCAGGCTGTGGATTGCCTTTGGCTTCGGGCTTAGGTTCGTCAGTTTTGGCTTCAGGCGTCGGTGCAGACTTTTCTTGAAGCTTCGGCTGATCAGATTTGGCTTCGGGCTTCGGCGCATCGGCCATCGCTTCCGGCTCAGCATCACCTTTGGCGCCGGACTTAGGTTCAGCTTTGGTTTCAGGCTTCGGCTGATCAGCTTTGGCTTCAGGCGTAGGTGCGTCAGCTTTGGTCTCAGACTCTGGCTCGGCTTTGGCTTCAACCTTCGGCTTGCCTTTGGCTTCATCGTTCCGAACCTCCTGCTCCGCCTTCTTCCAGTCCTGAGCTGCTGTCCCGTCGTTGGGCGCGCGATGTTCGAAGAGTTCGTAGGCTCGCCCGGCGATCTGCGAAGTCAAATTGGACGACGCCTTTGCCTGGGCCTCAGGTTCTGCCTTGGCTTCGGTCTTGGGCGCCTCAGCTTTGGCTTCAGTCATGGGCTCTGCTGGCTTGGCTTCAGGCTTGGGTGCTTCCGCCTTGGCTTCAGGCACCGCCGGGGCCTTTTCTTCAGGCTTCGGCTGATCGGTCTTGGCTTCAGTCTTGGGCTGTTCTGCGTTGGCTTCCGGCGCCGGCGAAGCTTTTTCTTCCGGTTTCGGCTGGTCGGCTTTGGCTGGCGAACTAATCCTGGCAACAGGCTTAGCTTCGTCGGCCTTCACATGATCCAAAACCCGATAGCCAAGCAGTTTCACTCGGTCCGTGAGCAGGGCCCAGACGATCGCGTAGCCCCAAACGAGTCCGGCTAGATTCCACCCGATCGGAGTCATGAACAATCCATAGACGGCGATAAGCGTTGCGACAGTCTGCGTGCCCAGGACTGCAATCCACAAAGTCCGCGCCGGGCGGATGGACCAGAACGGGCCCCGCGTGCGGGTAAGGAAAATGGTCAAGTGTCCGGCCACGGACAGTAGCAGATACATCAGCGTCTGGAGTTCGGGATGACCGAGGTGGAAGACGCGATCGCCGAGATAGAACAGGCCGAACGCAGCGACGGGACCAACGAGGCCCAGCACCGTCGCGATCCCCAGCACAAGGCGCATGTTCCAGGCTTCGGGCTCTTTCTTGTAATGAACGTTGTCATATGCGATGGAGAGGATGGCCCCGTCATTGAGCACCGCGATCAACACGATCATCACCGCGGTCACCGGATAGAAGTTGAAGACGAGGATCGCCAGCACCATGAACAAGAGCACACGCAGCGTTTCAGCGATGCGGTAGATCGCATAGCTGTTCATCCGCTGGACAATTCTGCGGCTCTCCTTGATTGCATCGATGATGACCGACAGGCCGGGCGCCAGCAGCACAATGGATGCCGCAGCGCGCGCCGCGTCTGTCGCTCCCGAAACAGCGATGCCACAATCTGCTTGTTTCAGTGCGGGAGCGTCGTTCACGCCGTCGCCGGTCATGCCGACGAAATGGCCGCGCTTTTGCAGGACCTGGATGATGTGGAACTTATGTTCGGGGAATACCTGCGCAAAGCCGTCGGCCTTTTCAATGGCCTCTGCCTGCTGCGTGGTTGCATCCTTCTTGTCGTCGCCCAATCCGCCGGCATCCAGGATGTTGGTTCCCATCCCCAACTGCTTTGCTGTTTCCCGCGCGATGGCCAGTTGATCGCCCGTGACCATCTTAACGCTCACGCCCATCGCCACGGCACTGGCGATAGTTGCTTTTGCCTGTTCGCGGGGTGGATCGAAAAGGGGCAACACGCCGACAAACTTCCACTTGCCTTCCTCATCGGCCCGGGCCACGCCCAGCGAGCGGAAGCCGCGCCCGGCAAATTCATTCACTGCCTTCTCGACGGCCGCCTTTACCTCACCGGCGTTGGTCGCCATCTGCAGAATCACTTGCGGCGCGCCCTTGGCCACGAAGAACTGCTTGCCGTCCGCACCTTTGACGGTGGCTTCGGTGCGTTTATGCACCGGGTCGAAGGGCACGAAGTGGGTCACCTGGTTGCTCTTCAGAGCCTTGTCGTCCTTGACGCCGCCGATCACGGCAAGGTCGATGGTGTCCTTATCCTCGGCGCGGGAAGCGAGCGCTGCCCAGAGAATCACCTGATCGGCGGGGATGCTGTTCACGGTGAAGGGATCGCCCAGGGTCAGCTTGTTCTGGGTCAGTGTGCCGGTCTTATCCGAACACAGGATGTCTACGCCCGCCAGTTCCTCGATCGCCGACAACTTGGTAACAACCACTTCTTTTTTCGACAGCAGCCGAGCGCCCACAGCCATGGTGACCGATAGCACAGTGGGCATAGCCACGGGAATCGCGGCCACCAGAAGCACCAGGCAGAATTCCAAAGTCGTGAGAACCGGATCGTGACGGAACAGCGCGACTATGACGATCAACAGGACCATCGCCACGGCGAGGGCGATCAGGTAGTCACCAATCTTCAATACAGATCGCTGGAAGTGACTGACAGTCTCCGCTGACTGCACCAATTGCGCGGTCTTGCCGAAGTAGGTGTTCGTACCGGTGGCATAGACCATTGCATCGATCTCGCCTTGGCGAAGAATGGACCCCGAATACACCGCCCCGCCCGCTTTGATCTCAACGGGCAAAGACTCGCCGGTTAACGCCGACTGGTCAACCTGGACGGAGTCTCCTTCAAGCAGGCGCGCATCGGCCGGGATGATGTCGCCCAGGCGCAAACGGATGACATCGCCGGGTACCAGCTCCGATGACTTGGGAGTGGTCCACTTCCCATCTCGTTTTGCGCGGGCGTTGACGGCCAGCCTTTTCTTTAGAGCGTCGATGGCATTGCCCGCCTGATGTTCTTCCCAGAACCCCACCACAGCGTTGGAAAAGAGAAGGAAAAGGATGATGCCTAAATCCATCCAGTGCTGGACGACTCCCGACAATATCACCGCCCCCTCGATCATCCACGGGATAGGACCCCAGAAGTAGCTCAGAAACTTCAGGATGATGTTGGTTTTCTTTTCCTCTATCGCGTTCGGCCCGTATTGCGCCAGCCGCTTTTGGGCCTCGGCTTGAGTGAGTCCGTCTGCCGATGCGCCCAGCTTTTTCATGAGCTCAGGCATGGGGAGGGACTTCAGAGCATTCTTGTCATCCTTCGGCGCGGGCTTGGAGTCAGGCTTTGATGCGGGCTTCGACTCGGGCTTCGACTCGGGCTTATCTGAATTTGATGTCACGATGGATGTTCTCCTGTTCCTGCTCCTGTTACCTGGCACCAGTCCAGGGAAGGCTTGGAAGATGGTTGGACAGGAGACTTGATGAAGGCTCATTGGAGCCTCGTGAATTCGCGAAAATGGGCAGCGATATGCCTCGAAAATTCACCTAATCGACCCCGGACCTGTGCGCTTGTTGAACGAGTCGAATTGCATTCCGACGCCTCCAAGTTACGAGGCTCCAGTCCGTTACGCGTCCTCTGGCTCAAGTTTCCAGAACGTACTGATGCCTCGTAACATCGTTACTTGCCTGGGAGGCTAAACATGATGAGTGAAATTAACATCGCGGCCGCAACCACAAAAGGAGAGGCTCGATAACAGTATCTTCCGGCGGAGATGCACAATCTGTACAACAATGCTCAAGAATAGCCAACCACGATCCATTGAGAGAACAGCAACGGCGGCCGAATGGAGCCTATGCAAAGATATGGAGAGCCTTCGCCCGATACAGACGCGACAGTATCCAAGCAGGCTATTCGGCCTGATCTTAGGCATCAGCCAAGAATGGGCAGAGCTGAACAGGTCGGCGCTTCTGGAGCTTCTGCTGGCGGGATGGAATACGACGGTCGCGTACAGTACACAGGAGATACGCGACCACTCCTGACGCCGAAGCCGGAAAACGCAGAGCGGGTATGCGGCGTCGATTTAAGGTTGAAACCTCCTGCGGGCCTGTCACTTTGAAATGATCGCGTGATCCTTGTCGTAATTCTGTTCCGTTTTTGATGCTTTCTCCGCAGCTTTCTCAGCTAAATGGTTGATCCTCTTTTCTGTTGACGCGTCCGAGTCCGTTGCGTCTTGCAGTTTCTCTGCTTCTTGATTCTCGAATTGTTGCTTCATGGTTGATGTCTCCTATTATCACCATGCATCCCCGTTCCTTGAAGTTCTGGTCAGTTTTGCTCCCCCGCTCGAATCGGTAAGAATGCAAGGGGCATGTCAGGAAATCGACGAGGTATACCTTCGAAAACTTGGACGAATCCAGAATGCTGAGGGGCGTTCCGGTTTTCGGACACAGATGCTGGTCTGGCTCCGCAAAATCGGCCCCAGGCGGTAACATTTGCGCTGATCAGAGTGAAAAGGAAGGCCGCTGCCAACGGTCCTGATTCACCTTCGTTTCGCCATCCATCCGATAAGTGTGCCTGCGGCGGCGCCTACCGCAAACGTCATCGCAACAGTTAGCGCAAGATGTCGCTGCAGGCGCTGGGTTGAGTCATTAACAAAGCCTTCGGCAGCATCGCTGCCCTGCTTCGCAGTGCGCCTCACGACTTCCACGCCATCCCCTATCGCATCGGCAATTACTCCTGTTGCGCGAGAGGCCTGGTGAGCTGATTCGACGATGTTGTCAGCCGTTCTTTCCACCACAGTTTGTGACATGGAACCCTCCTGCGCCCTTTGCAGGCCGTTTGCATAGATCTTCTGCTTCGCGAAATTCTCGTTGTCGTCAGTACCTTGACAAGGTGCAGTATTGAACTTCCGGCTTTGGAAAGCTGGCCAGAATTGACCGGGACGCAAATTCCTCACAAATTGCGCGATTCTGGATCAGGGCAAAGCCGCCCGCGAAGCCATCCACCAAAGACCTCATGCTTCGCCCTGACAAAAAAGTAGTACTGGGTACCCCTGGCAGCCGATAGGCTCCCAAATTGCTCGAATTATGTGCAATGTTGACCAGTCCTCCCGCGCCGGACTGCTTCACACTCCAAACAGGCTCGAAGCGTCCCTGTCCATCCCCCTCCGGCTGTTGTGGACGTCCATCGCAAAGGAGAACGCGATGCACCATCTTATGAATGCCCTGCTTCTCGTTGGCGCCATGATCCTCATTTCCGGCATCGTTATGGCGGTCAGAGCGCACCTTGAAAATCGCAGGGAAAATGCTGCGCCTTTCCGTGACTACTTCGGCCCCCGGTACGACCGCGACCTCCTCCGGCTCAGCGCATTCAGCGAAACCGAAGACTGGCAGGCCGATCCGCACTCACGCATTGCGCCTTTCCGCCTCTGCGACCCCGAAGCTACGAGGCTGTTTGCTCGGCTCAGTTGCACAGCGCAACGAAATCGCGAACGGGATTGATCCGGGAGTTACTCACGCTGCAACGGTGGATGGCATTTTCTCCCCAGGACCTTCTTACAGCCACGTCAATTCGAAACTGTTTGCACTTTTGGCTAACATTCACGCGCCTGGCCGCTCATGATGGACAGCGTGCGGGTTCCTTCCCCGCAAGGAAGCCTCTCTCATTCACCATCTGCCGTCACGAGTGTGCCTGCAGAGGAGAACGCAGTGCTCTATCACTTCACGAATACCCAGCTCATCGTTGCACCTGTTGGTCAGTTGTGTTCGTTGTTTCTGCGGCCTACGTGCCATAATCGGAATTCCCGGCGATGCGGCGCGCACCTGGATGCCGGCAAACCTGCCTGCCAACCCAACTTATTGCAAGGCGAGTCCCTCAGGCTCAAATCATGTTTAGAGGGCTCACTTCGGAATGGATCAGCGCTCCGCCGTCTCTCTACCACCACTCCATGGAACGTCCGGACGAAATCGTCACGCTGGTGTCCGGCTTGGCTGAGTGAAGAAGCAAGAGAGGACATTGCACGAGCTTGACAACCTTCTCGGCAATCGATCCAAACACGAGTGGATGCCAGCCGGTGAGTCCATGCGTGGAAATCACGACCATGTCGATATGTTCGCGCTCCACCACTTCCATGATGTTACCAACTACGTCATTTCCAACTTCGACGCTGGAACTTGCGTTGATTTCCCTGGCCAGCAGGACGGCATGACATTTCGCCAGATGTCGCTCCGCGAAAGCTCTGGCCGCCTGGATATAGTCACCTTCGGGAATCGAGTCGGGGAGAGTCGTAGAAGGGAAAAAGGGGATGACGTTCACAAGATGGAGTTCGGCGTGAAAGTGCTTCGCGAGGTCGGCTGCCATCTCCAGTGCCGCCTGAGATGATGGGCTGAAATCGATTGGGAGAAGAATCTTCGTCGGGATGGACTTCAAAGTGTGACGTTCAGACATGACGGTCTCCTCGCCGAATCAAAGTCGGGGCCAAGGGACTATTGTTCTCTCCAAGGGAAGAAAGACTGTGCTCTCTTGCACAGTTCTGGTCCAATGCGTCTGATGCTCTTTCAGGCCGGCATGGTAAATCCCAGCACAGGGATTGCGGGCCTCTCCGGTGAGCAATTGTGACCTGCATTTTTGAGCTTGCCTGTTCAATACTGGCGACGCAATGTCAGAGCACTTGGCTGGATTTGAAGTGGCGTCACATCGGCAGACATTACAGCAACAGATACTTTTCTTTCCGTTTTGCGGCGCCTGGTCGCACAGCCTATTGCGAGTGAGGGAAAAGGAGTCATGAGAGTCTTAATGGCAGTTGACGAATCGGAATTTTCTGAAACTGTGCTTCGTGCTGTTGGAATCGGGATTCGGCATGAGAATACCGAGGTCCTGGTGTTACATGTGCTGCAACCGGTTGAGCCCGTGCCTCCGCCTGAGATGGCTCAAGATTACGCTCCCGAGTTGGAAGGGCAGAAGCAGGCAGCCCGTACATTGGTCGAGCGGATTGCGGACGAGCTGCGCAGAGCGGGGTTTACGGCACAAGCCGAAGTCCTGATTGGAGACATAACAAAGACCATTCTCGGCAGAGCAGCCGAATGGCGTGCCGATCTCATAACGGTCGGTTCGCACGGGCAAAGAAGCATTCGCGACTTCTTACTGGGCAGCGTGGCGGAGTCGGTCGCTCGTCGAGCAACATGCTCCGTGGCTGTCGTTCGCCCACCGGTCAGCAACTAAAGAACGCCCCGGCGCAGGCACGCAAGATGCATGAGCAATAAAGGGAAGATATGAAAGTGCGGAGATGAGATGTTAGCCCTCCACGCGACTTGGATCTTCAAAGCCCCCGTGAACGTTCTGAGCCCGATGCTGACGAAGGGTTCGACTCCCCATTCTCCGCATCTTGGTGAGTTTGTGCGAAAGCGCCCTATCCGCCAATCAGGCCAAAACAGATGCGGGATGCGACTGGGAGCCCTCAGAATATCGATCGAAAGGTGGATTAAAGATGACAGAAGGTATTACACCGCTCATTGGAAGCGGGGCATGGAAAGCCCTTGATGCCCATGCTGCAACGAACCGCACTCTCCATCTTAGAGATCTTTTCGCTCAGGATCCTAAACGAGGGGAACGCCTGACTGTCGAGGCTGCCGGCGTCTACTTCGATTACTCGAAGAATCGCATCACAGACCAGACCATTCAGCTCTTGTTGCAGCTTGCCGGGGAATCCGGCTTGCGTTCACGCATCGACGCCATGTTTCGAGGAAAAAAGATCAATGTCACCGAGAAGCGAGCGGTTCTGCATGTGGCCTTGCGAGCCCCGAAGGGGCAAGAGATTCTCGTTGATGGAGTAGACGTTGTGCCGCTGGTCCATGCCGTCCTGGACAAGATGGCCGTCTTCTCCGAAAGCGTGCGTAGCGGAGAGTGGAAAGGCCATACCGGAAAGCCGATCCGCAATGTCATCAACATCGGCATTGGCGGGTCCGATCTTGGCCCAGTCATGGCGTATGAAGCTCTGCGCCATTATTCCCAGCGCGATCTGAATTTCCGGTTTGTTTCCAACGTTGACGGGACGGACATCGCCGAAGCGACGCGCGACTTGGATGCAGAAGAGACACTGTTTATCATCTCGTCAAAGACCTTCACGACTCTTGAGACGATGACCAACGCACACTCTGCGCGTGTATGGGCCCTGGAAACACTGAAACATAGTGCCGCCATAGCCCGACATTTCGTTGCCGTCTCGACTAATGCCGAAGAGGTCGAAAAGTTCGGTATCGACACGGCCAACATTTTTGGTTTTTGGGATTGGGTGGGTGGACGGTATTCGATGGACTCGGCGATCGGGCTGTCCACCATGATCGCGATCGGTCCAGATAATTTCCGCAGACTACTCTGCGGCTTTCACGAGATGGATGTTCATTTTCGCACCGCTCCCTTTGAGCGCAACCTTCCCGTTCTCATGGGTCTCCTGGCACTTTACAACAACAACTTTCTCGGTGCCCAAAGCGTCGCAGTCCTGCCCTATGAACAATATCTGAAGCGCTTCCCGGCCTATCTGCAGCAGTTGACGATGGAGAGCAACGGAAAGCACGTAACCCTGAATGGGACGGGAGTGGAATATCAGACCGGGCCGATCTATTGGGGAGAGCCAGGCACTAATGGCCAACATTCCTTTTATCAACTCATCCACCAGGGAACCAGACTCATCCCCTGTGACTTCATTGCGTTTGATCAGCCGCTGAACCCGATCGGCCGGCATCACGACATCCTTCTGGCCAATGTCTTCGCGCAATCTGAGGCGTTGGCTCTTGGCAAAACCACGCAGGAAGTCGAGGCGGACGGCACGCCACCGTGGCTCGCGCCTCATCGCACCTTCGACGGCAATCGTCCGTCCAACACGATCCTGCTGGAGCGGTTGACTCCGGCGGCGCTGGGGAAACTCGTCGCCCTTTACGAGCACAGCGTCTTTATCCAGGGTGCCATCTGGCAGATTGATTCCTTCGACCAGTGGGGAGTCGAACTGGGAAAGGTCCTAGCCCAGCGAATCATCCCCGAAATCGAGTCCGAAACAGAGCCGAAGCTCACGCACGATAGCTCGACCAACGCTCTGATCATGCGCTACCGCAGCTTTGAGAAGGGATGTGTAAGGTGAATTCAACTCGCGTAGACCCGGCCATAGCTGGTGACTCTTCTCATGCTGCCGTCGGTAGCCAGCGATACGTCTACATTGCTGCGATCTTCGCCGCGGTCGGTGGATTGCTGTTTGGATACGATACCGGAGTCATCTCCGGTGCGCTGATCTTTATCCAGCGGAGTTTCGGGCTTTCCACATCTAAACAGGAGCCTGCGGTCAGCTCGGTATTGGTCGGTGCCGCCGTCTTTGCGACCGTCGGGGGCAGACTATCGGACCTGTTCGGGCGCAGGAAGATGTTGCTCATCACCTCGGTCATCTTCATTGCGGGCGCATTGGTACCCTCGGGAGCGGAGTGGGCGGCGGCATAGCCTTTGAGCATGAACTGCGCAGTGCCTGGACACCCTTTGGGAGACTTGGCTTTGCATCGAACATGGGAACCTCGATCAAGCAGGTTGAAGAGCTTGGTCTGGACCAGGTGAAGCCTTTTGGAAGGCGCGGAGATATGTTCGGCATTACCTTCATTCACTCAGAGCCAAGTTTCGGCACCAAACATCACGAGAGCGTAATGGAGACCTTTTACCGGCTTCGCTTGACGAAGAGTGTCGACCTTGGCCCGGATCTCGAGGTATCAAACCATCCCACCTATGCACGCAGAGCTTATACCACCACGTTGCTCGGCATGAGAATGCGGATCATGTTCTAATGCACAACACGACGGGAGCAGGGCAGAATCTTCAATTCGACTCATAGGCATACGGCGATAGTGACCAAAACTGAACAGATAGACGCGGCAGCTCATGGAATTCTAAATGTGTCCGCGCATGCAAATGCGCTGTAGGCTGAGCGCCCACGCAGTTCAGATCGAGGAGCATATTCCTGGCACAACCGAACCTGCAGAGGCGTGAAGGCATGTTCACACAAGAGGAGCGTTAATGACCACCACGCAAAAGTGCGAAAATCCTGGCTGTAACTGTCAGCCCGCGAGCGGCAAGAAGCATTGCAGCGCCACATGTGCAGACGCAACGAAGGGACCAAAAACACCCTGCCAATGCAAGCACCCGGAGTGCAGTGATATAGGCCTCAAGATGTAGCGGGGCGTGACTCTTGACGCAATTGTGAGTTTCGAATCCCTGCACAATGTTCAAGCCGTCTCAAGATGAGTGAAAGGCAATACGCACCATGGCATCTCCTGCAATATTCGCAACAAGAGTCGCTACGCCTGCATTGGATGAGCTGTGTATCAACACGCTCCGCTTTCTGGCGGTGGACATGGTGCAGAAGGCCAACTCAGGCCATCCTGGTTTGCCCATGGGCTCGGCGTCCATGGCATATGCTCTCTGGGACAGATCGCTGAGATTCAACCCACACGATCCCTACTGGCCGGACCGGGATCGATTCGTTTTGTCAGCTGGACATGGGTGTGCTCTGCTGTACGCACTGCTTCACGTCACAGGATTCGACCTGCCTCTGGAGGAACTCAAACGGTTTCGCCAGTGGGGCAGTCGCACGCCTGGGCATCCGGAGTATGGCAAGACTGCGGGCGTCGAGGCTACCACAGGGCCATTGGGCCAAGGCCTTGCGAACGGCGTGGGCATGGCCATTGCCGAGGCGGCGCTCGGGGCGCGTTTCAATCGGCCGGGCCACCAGATCGTGGACCACTATACTTACGTCCTTGTCAGCGATGGCGATCTCGAGGAAGGAATTTCCTCGGAAGCTGGATCGATCGCAGGCCACCAGCATCTTGGAAAGCTCATCGTTCTTTACGCAGACAACCACATTACGATCGAGGGAAGCACGGAGCTGACATTCACCGAGGATCGCACGGCCCGGTTCGCTGCGTTCGGTTGGCACGTGCAACGAGTGGAACGGAGCAACGACGTCGAAGCAGTGGCCCTCGCACTGGAGAATGCACGTGCGGAGAGTGGAAGGCCATCGTTGATTGCAGTGCGTACCCACATTGGCTTCGGCAGCCCGCACAAGCAGGACACCGCCGCAGCCCACGGAGAGGCGCTCGGCGTTGACGAGGTGCGTCTTACCAAAGAGGGCATGGACTGGCCGGCTTCTTCTTTCTATATTCCCGAAGAGGCGCTTGAGCACTTTCGAAGAGCGGTCGCTCGCGGAAGCGTTGCGCAAGTGGAATGGGAGTCGCGCTTCAAGGCGTACGCGCAACTGCACCCTGACTTAGCAGCGTAGTTCCAGAGAGTCATCGATA
>Ga0307373_10004787_pt1 | contig 22550 bp, 24 predicted proteins | sample OX2MG_FD_202534 | JGI IMG/M metagenome (GOLD analysis project Ga0307373, IMG submission 202534) | Soil microbial communities from Risofladan, Vaasa, Finland - OX-2 | ecosystem: Environmental > Terrestrial > Soil > Coastal area > Acid sulfate soil | place: Finland: Risofladan, Vaasa | collected... | reverse complement strand
GCTCGCCGGCTGATCAGGAACGGCGCCTGCCGCGGAGTCCACGGCAGGCGCCGTTCGCTATGTCCGGCCGGTGTCTGGTCCGGCCGTGGCCTGCGGGCCGGAGCCGTCGGCCTGCTCATGAGAGCCAGCCGGGACCGCGGATTCGGCGCGGGCGACCAGGAAGTCGAGCAGGCCACCGCCACGCAGGCCGAGCAGTTCCCACGAGCGGGCGATGCCGACGGCGAAGAAGATCAGCACGAACGTGGCGCCAGTCCTCCGGGCAGCCTCTCCCTGGCTGGTGGTGAGCGCCGAGACCGCCTGCGCGATGTACATCGCCACGATCAGCAGCAGCAGGACCGGCCACCGGTGGCTCAGCTTCTGCCGCGACCGCGCCCGCCAGAGCCTGATGATCAGGGCAGCGGTGCTGGTCAGGCCGAGCACGCCGAGCAGCAGGCTGGCGGTGGGTATGCCGTTGCCGGGCAGCAGGGCGACCAGCGAGATCCACAGCGAGTCGACCAGCGCGGTGAACGCCGTCGCGGCGACCGCCTGGCGCTCGGCCGATCCTTGGCCGTCGTCCCGCCCCTGGGCGACCGACAGGGCGACGAACAGCAGGCCGGTCAGTGCCCCGGCGACGGTCACGCTGCCGAGGAAGAAGTTCGTGTAGTGCACGCTGCCGATCATGCCCGATCGCCGCGGCCGCGGCGGTTCGCCGGCTAGAAGACTCCCGGCAAGAGAGCGGCAGTCCGGGCGCGATAGGCCTGATAGCCGGGCAGCGCCGCGAGCAGCACCTCTTCCTCTCGCCGGGCGCGGTAGACCTGCATGGCAACGAAGGCCGCCCAGGCCGCGAAGGCGGCGGCGCTGGCCGAGGCCAGGGCCAGCCCGAGCAGGGAGACCATCTCGCCCAGGTACAGCGGATGGCGCACCAGCCGGTACGGACCGCGCTCGGCAACGTCGCGAGCCTGGGCGATGACCGACAGGTTCCGGCCGAGGCTCCGCAACGCCCAGACCGCCCAGGATGTGCCGGCCACGATCAGCACGTCGGCGGCCACCTGGAGAGCCAGCCCCGGTGGCGTGTGATGCAGCAGCGGGAACGGGAACGGCGCGAACGTTGCGATCACGGCGACTACCGAGGCGAGGGTCAGGCCGCTCGTGGCGACCGCGGGGCCGCGGCGCAGGTAACACCAGATGATCAGCGCATAGAAAGCACACAACAGGATTGCGTTCAGCCACCGAAGCACGCCCGTAGCGCTGGCCTGCCCTGCTCCCCGGAGAACTGCGTGGACGTCGAGAAGCAGCGCCAGAGTCGCGAGCGGGACCATAATCAGCTTGCCGACGTCTATCCGCCGGCCGGACACGCTAGCCATACGCCGCTACGCGAACAGCGAGTGCGCGATGGAGATCACACCTGGCCCGATGATGACGACAAGCAACGCGGGGAACAGGCAGGTAACCAGCGGGAACATGATCTTCACCGGCACCTTCTGAGCCCTCTCCTCGGCTCGCTGGCGACGCCTGATCCGCATCTCGGACGACTGCTCACGGAGCACCCGCGCAACAGGGATGCCCAGTTCGCTCGCCTGGACCAGCGCTCCCACGAACGACCGCAGTTCCGGCACCGTGGTCCGGGCGACCATGCCGCGCAGCGCCTGGGCCCGGGACAGGCCGATCTGCATCTCCTGGAGCGTCCTGGCGAACTCCTCGGCCAGCGAGCTCTTGGTATTGCGGGCGACCTGAGCCAGCGCGCCGTCAAAGCCCAGGCCGGCCTCGACACACACCGTCATCATGTCGAGGGCGTCGGGAAGCGCGGATACGATCAGCGCCTGCCGCTTGATCCCCGCGTTGTAAAGCAAGACGTCAGGGAGGAAGAAGCCGCCGGCACCTAGTATGGCGGCGTAAACGATCGCCAAGGTCGGCTTGTGCACCCCGAATAGCACCCCGAACGCGGCACCAATGACGATGGCGATTCCCTTCACAGCCAGGATCCGGTCAGCGGTCCAGGCGGGCGGGTTGCCCGCGAGATCAAGGCGACGCTGCAAGCTGCTGGCCACGCCACCAGGGGACAGCCGGATCGCCAGGCTCTTAGCCCAGGTCGGCAATACGGCAGACTTGTCAGGATCCTGACGGGAGGACGCCGTGGCTTCCTGACCGTAATGGCGTTCGATCGACGACAAGGCGCCGCTGACGCCCCGCGGCGTTGACGGGCGAGAGAAGAGCATGAGTACGAGCACGAAGATTCCCGTGCAGAACGCAGCCGCGCCAACGAGGAGGAGGGCAGACCCCGACATTTCATACCTCCACTTTGATCAGGTTACGCATCCAGAACGCGCCGACGACCACGAGCACCGAGGCAAGGATGAGCAGCAGCACTCCGAATGCCGTGGTGAAGAGCGGCCGCATGTAGGCCGGGCTTGAATACAGCAACCAGCCGCCCACAACGAAGGGCAGGGCAATCAGCACGTAGGCCGACAGCCTGCCTTCGGCGCTTAGCGAGCGCACCTGACGGCGCAGGTACGCGCGCTCCCGCATCGTGGCAACCGTATTGCGGAGCACCTCGGCCAAATTCCCGCCGGTCTCGCGCTGGATCCTGATCGCCATGATGACCCAGCGCAGATCGCCGGAGTTCAGCCTGTCCGCGACCCCGTCCAGGGCGACATCCAGCTGGACCCCAAGCCGGGCCTCGCCCAGCGCACGGGCGAACTCGCCCGACGCGGGCTGCGCGTCCTCGCGGACCACCGCGTCAAGCGCCTGCGACAGCGACAGACCGGTCTGTATTGAGCCTGCGACCAGCTGGAGCACGTTCGGCAATTGCTCGTCGAACGCAGCGCGCCGCCGGCCGATCTTGACACTGAGGACCAGCCGCATCACCGCCCAGCCGGCCAAGCTGCCGACGATTACCCCGATGCCCACATTCCCGAAGGCCACCGTGAAGACAGCCGCGAGGCCGACGCTGAGGCAGACTCCTAGCAGAGCCCATTCGGCCGGGGGACGCGCAATCCCGGCGTGATCCAGCCGTCGGGCGAGCCTCGGCTGCGAGTTGCTGGAGGTCAGCAGCCGACCCATCAAATTGACCGCGGTCACGGCTAGCTTGCCATCACGGTCCGGCGATGAGGTGGCCGGGCTGGCACCCTGCGGTCCGTACCGCTCGATCCGGCTGGCGATCTGAGGCCGCCGCGGCCCACGACGCAGCGACCTGAGTCCAAGCAGGGCCAGGACAAGCAGCGCGACGAAGACCAGGGCGAGCACGCTGAGCAACGGCTGAGTCAGGTGCCAGCGCGGCTGAGCGACCGGAGCCGCAGGCGGCGCGGTAGCTCTCGGCTTCGGCGGGATGTACTTGACTAGCCCGGAGGCCTTGCCGGGGTCCGCGGAGTGACCGCCGCTCGCCGTGGCGACCTGCTGGACGATATTGACGTAGTCATCGGCGTCGTAGTGCCAGGTAATCGCATCGACGGGAATGGGAACCGCCTGTTTCGGCTGAGTCATGAACTCGCCGTCGGTCAGCACGAGGAGACGGCTCCGAGCCTTAGCCCCCAGGCGATCGACCATTGCCACCGCTCCGGCCAGCGCGCCCTTGAGCCCGTTGGACGTCGCTCCGGCCGGCTGCGCGGCAGCGAGTGCGGCCGTGAGCTGCGGGCGGCTCGACGTCGGCTGAAGCGCGGTCTGCCACGTGTCGTTGAAGGCGATCAGCCCGATCTCCACGTCGGCGGGAAGTGCTCGCACGTACGCGAGGGCAGCTTTACGCTCGTCCGCCATCTGGGTCTTCGCCGGGGAGATGTTCGTATCCAGCAGGATGACGACGACTCTCGACCGTTCCGCGGCGTGCGCGGCGACCGTCCCGGAGGACAGCGCCAGCGGGGCAAGCAGCGTGGTTAGCCCCAGCACGGTCCAGGCTCGCGCCGCCGTCCCGAGCCGGCTCATCTGGTGAATCTTTCGCCGCCGAAGATCGCGGGCGAGATCGTGATGCCGCGGTCTGCGAGTGTGTCGATGAAGCGCGGCCGCAGACCCGTGCTGCGCAGCGTGCCGAGGAACCGGCCATCTTCATCCACGCCGGCGCGGAAGTCGAACTGGAAGACGTCGAGCAGCGTGATCACGTCGCCTTCCATGCCCTCTACCTCGGTGATATGGGTGATCCGCCGGGTGCCGTCCTTGAGCCTGGTCTGGTGGACGAGCAGGTCGATGGCTGAGGCCATCTGCTCCCTGATCGCGCGCTGCGGCAGGTCTATCTCGGCCATCAGGACCATGGTCTCCATGCGGGACAGCGAGTCTCGCGGCGAGTTGGAGTGCAGCGTGGTCACCGAGCCGTCGTGGCCGGTATTCATCGCCTGGAGCATATCGAGCGCAGCACCGTCCCGGATCTCGCCGATGATGATCCGGTCCGGCCGCATGCGCAGCGAGTTGCGCACCAGATCTCGGATCGTGATCTGAGCGGTGCCCTCCAGGCTCGGCGGGCGTGACTCGAGCCTGAGCACGTGCTCCTGGCGCAGTTGCAGTTCCGCCGCGTCCTCGATGGTCACGATGCGCTCGTCCGGCGGCACGAATGACGACAGCACGTTCAGGGTGGTCGTCTTGCCTGAGCCGGTGCCGCCGCCGATCACTATGTTGAGCCGCCCGCGCACGCATGCCTGCAGTAGTTCGGCGACCTCGGGGCTCATGGTGCCGAACCCGATGAGATCGTTCACAGTGAACGGGTCGGCGGCGAACTTACGGATCGTCAGCAGCGAGCCGTCGAGCGCGACCGGCGGCACCACGGCGTTGACGCGGCTGCCGTCGGGCAGCCGAGCGTCCACCATCGGGCTCGACTCGTCGACTCGCCGGCCGACCCGCGCCACGATCTTGTCGACGGTGCGGCGCAGGTGCGCCTCGTCGGTGAACGTCGCCGACACGGGATAGATCCGGCCGTCCCGCTCCACGTAGATTTGATCGTGCCCGTTGACCATGATCTCGGAGATGTCCGGATCGCGCAGATACGGCTCCAGCGGGCCGTGGCCGAGAATCTCGTCGGCCACCTCCTGCGCGACCCGCGCGCGGTCAGCGACCGTCAGCGGAGTCTCGTCGCGCTGCAGCACGGCCTGCAGCGTCTGCGTGACCTGAAGCTCCAGCTCACTCTGGTCGAGGTGGGCGTCATACAGCTTGGGGCCAAGCACCTCGAGCAGGCCCTCGTGCACGCTGCGCTTGACGGCAACGAACGGGTCCGCGACCCGTCCGGGCCGCCGGTTCGGGCCGGCTTGCAGCTCCAGCCGCCGGTGTGTTCCGCCCTGCTGGTCAGCAGGCATCGCCGTCGGCGTCATCCGCTGTGCTAGCCGATCGGACAGGCTCATGCCGACCGCCTCCTGCCCCTCGTCCTGCCGGGCCGGCCCGGCTCGGCTGCCCCGGCAGGGTCGAGCAGGCGCTGCTGCGCGAACCGGGAGATGGCCTGACTGACCGGATGACCGGGATTGGCGAGTGTCAGCGGCGTGCCTTTGTTGATCGAGATGGGAACCTCGCGGCTAGACGGGATGTGCGCGGCGATCGGCCACCTGACCACCCGCTCGACGTCCTCGAGGCTCAGTCCCACCTTGGAGTCCGAGCGGTTGAGCACCACCGAGCGGATCTGCCGCGGGTAGGAGAGCAGGTCGAGCATGTCCAGGGTGATCCTGAGGTTCTTCAGCGCCGGCACGTCGGGGGTCGTCAGCAGCACGTGGTGCGCCGAGTTGTCCATGGCGGTCAGCACGTGCTCGCTGAACTGCGCAGGCGTGTCGACGACCACGTAGTCGAAGATCGTCCGGAGCACGACGAGCAGCTCGCCGACTAGGGCCGGGGGTATCTTCTCCGCGTCCCCTGGCGTGGTCGGGGCCAGCAGCATGTCGAGGTTCGCCTGGTAACGGGTGAGCAGCGACGACGCACCCGTCTGGTCCAGGTGACCGGCCATCGGCAGCGCATCGACGATCGTCCTGCCCGGATCCAGCTGCACGCTGATCGCGACGTCCCCGAACGCGAGATCAAGGTCGACGATGCACACTCTCCGGTCGCTCTGCCGAGCGAGCGCGACGGCCAGGTTGATCGCCAGGGTGGTCTTGCCGCAGCCGCCCTTGGCCGCGAACACCGTGACGACCTGCCCGTCCCTGCCATGGGGAACCTCAGTCGGTGGCGCCGCGCTGAGCAGCCGCAGCGATATCTCGTTGGACCGCTGGCACGCGGCGGCCAGCGCTGCCCCGTCGCCGGCCGGCACCACTTCCCTGATGCCGGCTCTCAGCGCGTGGGTCAGCAGGTTGACGTCTACATATTCCCTGGCCAGGACCACGCCAACGGCGGGCCTGATCAGCCTGAGCGTGGACGCGAACGTCAGCGCCTCCCCGACGGGAGTGTCCGGGCCGATCACCACCAGGGTCTCGGCTGGATCGCTCTCCAGCATCTGGGCGACCGCCTGCAGGGTGTCCGCAGCGCGCACCTTGCCGCCGATGGACAGGACCAGGTCCCTGGCGGATGCCGTGGGCTCGCAGAGGATGGGCATGGCTAGCTACTCACTTTGTCGGCGGGAAGAGGGGCAATGTCGGCCCGTCGCTCCCGGTCACCGAGGACGTGGTGAGCAGCGCCATATAGGGCAGCCCGGATTCGGCCAGATTGATCACCCGCTCCGCATCTGATTGATCAACGGCGAGGGTCACGAGTACCTGGTTCTGAGTCGCCTGGTCCGCCGTGCCCGAATTGGCCTGCCCGAAGGCGGTGCTCGTCACCCCGCCGGCCGCCGACACGGGAGCCGCCTCGGCCACGGACAGCACCTTGACCCTGGTCAGCACGATCCTGGTGACGATCTTGGTCTTGTCGTTGGCCTCGAGCGACTTGCTGCCGCAGGTCCACTGGGCATTAAGCGAACCACTCTTGACGTATGTGTCGAAAACCGCTACTTCCGCACCTGGATAGACGTAACGCGCCACGGCCTCTGGGACACACATAGCGATGGTCACCGCCATCATGCCGCTCGGAATGGCGACTCCCGACGTCGCGGCGACAGCTGTCACCAGCATCGGGCGCAGCAGCAGCTCACCGGGCGCGATGTTCGCGCTCGCGACGAGGGGCTTGAGGTCGCTCGTGAGCGACCGCACCGCATCGGCGGGAACCGATGAGGCTGGCAGCTTCTGCCTGGCAAGCATGCCGTCGGCCAGCGCAGTCGTCGCGACCGTGCCGGCCGGTATCTGCTGCGCCGCCACCAGGACGCTGATCGCCTTCTGCCCGGCGATGGCCCGCTGGTCGGCGCCCTTGGCATAGAGGAGCACCGCGCCAGTGCCGATGACGGCCAACGCGATCGCCAGGACGATAGTCAGAATGCGACGTGTCAAGATTCCTCTTCTCCGCTTCCGCGCTTGCTCTGCGCTGCGTCTTGCCTGCTCTGGCTCAGCCGGTCAGCGCGATGATGTCCGCGCCTAGGTTCGGGCCGCCGATCGATCCGGGATTCGGTACGAGACCCTGCGTGAAGTAACCGTTGATGCACTTATTCGAGCCCTTGCAGTCGTTAGCAGGATTGAGCCAGTCTTTCGCCGTGAATCCGGGCAAGTGATAGCCAGTAATCACAAAAGCTGCGAAACCCTTCAGCGTGTAGACGCCGTTGGCGCCGGTGCCACTGACGGCGATGTAGATGGGGAGAAAGACGAGCGTGCGGTTCGCCTGGTCAGCGGCAAGAACGGTTTTGCAGGCCTGCGAGGCACTGACGCCGGTATTGCCGCCGAACGTCCCGTTGATGATCGGCGTGGTGCAGTTGCTGTTCGGGTCGTCAGTCCAGCCGAACAGGCCAGGACCGTCGGCGCCGGCGGGCTCGGTCGGGCAGCCACCGCTGGTGGAGGTGGTATGCAGCTTGAGCACCCGGTCGAAAGACGGGGCAGGAAGCGGGTTCGGCGGGTAAGGCGGTGGCGGCGCGAACAGCGTCCCGTTCTGAGTTGCCTGGTCCCATTCGCAGGCCGAGAACGTCACGGCGATGCCGCTCGCCGCCAATGGCGGGCCCCACGCGGCCTGTGCGCACGCGAAGACGGTCGAGCCGTTGTAGTTGGTCCTGCCGAGCAGAGTGCGAGCGAACGTCGGCGGCAGCAAGGTCGAGCCGCTCGCAGTCAGCGTCCCGGTGTGCACGTCGACGTAGTTGGTGCCTGGCTTCGGGGCCGGCGGGCAATCGTATATCTTGCCCGTGCTAGCCGGACAGGCGCCCAGGCCCCCTGATCCGCAGACCAAGTCGACGGCGGACGTGCCGTCGGCGGAATTCTTGTTCGCGTAATTCTGTGCTGTTCCTGGCGTGCAGGTGCCCTGGGCGCAGGTCTTGGCCACGGCCAGCGCACCGGCATCCGCGCCGTTCTGTAGCTGGGCTCGCTCGGAGTACAGCTGGCCGACATCAACGACCATCGCACCCATGCCAAATAGCACACCGCCGCCGATGAGTATAGCGACGAGCACGCCGACGGCACCGCGGTCGTCGCGACCGAGCAACCGAAGCACCGGACGGGCCAGACCAATGATCAGGTCTCGCATGGCATGACTCCTTCGGCGTGAAGCGTGAGCGGAGAACCGAGTCCCGAGCCGCCGAACATCTTGGCGATCGCGCCTATCGGCGTAACGAAGGTAAAGGTGTAGGTGACCTTGACGTCTGCGTTGGCCGTCGGCCCCGAACCAACCGGGCAGGCCGACAGCACGGCCACGCCGACGCCGCTGAGCCCGGTCGCAGCGGCCTGAGTACGGCTCGTCACGTTGGGCTGGTTGAGCGCCGTCAGCCTGGCCCCTTCGCGGGCCGCCTGGGTGAGAGTGACCTGGGCATTAAGTGCCCGCCCGAAGTCGATAATGCCGAAAAGCAAGAGCAGCAGCAGCGGGAGCAGCAGCGCGAACTCAACGGCGGCAGCGCCCCTGTCCCGTTTGCCGCACCTGAGCGGTCGGCGGTTCATCGTCCCTCCAGGTCGGGCACGGGCGGGACAGCTTGCCGTCCCGCCCGTGCCACCAGAATGTGCCGACGCTAGAAGGCGCCAAGGATCTGACCGAACAGAGCGTTCACGTTCATTCCGAGTACGCCGACCGCGCCGCTGATAATGACGGCGATCAGAGAGGCAAGGATTGCGTACTCGATTGACGACACGCCCCGGTCATCCGCAAAGCGCAGCCGGTAGATGAGGCTCCGCGCGGATGCTATCGAGTCAGGCATCGCAATCCCTTCGAGGATTTGCCACGGTCACAGATGTGAGACCAGATGTCTCCGCCTGCTGTGCCTCTGGCTCTCTACAGTCCGCCGATCGCGTTGGCAACGTTGGTGAAGACGCCGTTCAGCGCGCCCCCAAGGGCACCGACCGTGCCAATGATGGCCACGGCAATCAGGGCAACCATCAGGCCGTACTCGACGGATGTCACGCCGCGGTCGTCGCTGCGAAGCTGGCCGAGACGGTTGTTCAGTGACACGAGGTGCTTGAGCATAGGAACTCCTTCGACAGGCCGGCGAGCTATCCACGCCTAGCTGGACGGCATCATGCCGTCTTGGTATCGGGCAGCGTATAGGGTCGATCATGACTGAGAGTGACTTCCAGACAACAAGCGGACAAGTTCGCCTTGTCGGATGACATGTCATCCGTTCGGCTGACACGAGCCTTGGGCGTAACACTCGTGACCAGTCGGGACAGTCCCTGAGCATCAGACACAAACCGAGCATCTATCAGATTTCCCGGCACATGCGGGGCGTTATGAACCTGATCTGGGCCGCGTCAGGCGCGGTCGTCGGCCTGCCAGCGGGCACGGTGCTGCGCGGTCAGGTAGCCAGGCTGTCGGTCCCCGGCGGTGAGCCAGAGGAGGCAGGCTGCCGCGAGTGCGCGACCGCGCTACCCGGGCGACCCGCGCTCCGGTGCGAGCACTGCGGGTCCTGGATCGGCGCGGCGGCGGTGATCGAGCTGACCGCGGCCGCCGTGCTGGCGCTCCTGCTGGCCAGGATCGGATTCCAGCCAGCAGCGGCCGCATTCGCCTTCCTCGGCGTCCTCGGCGTGGCGCTTGCCCAGATCGATGCCGCCGTGCAGCGGCTTCCTGATCGGCTGACCCTGGCTGCCTATCCGGCGCTGATCGTCCTGCTCGGCCTGGCCGCGGCGTTCGGCGATAGCTGGGGGACATTCGTCCGCGCGCTGCTTGGCGGACTTGCCCTCGGTGCCGCATACCTGCTGCTCGGCCTGCTCAGCGCGGGCCAGCTGGGAGGCGGCGACATCAAGCTGGCCGGCGTGATCGGCCTCGTGCTCGGCTGGCTCGGCTGGCGCACCCTGATCGCGGGAGCGAGCCTCGGGTTCGTCATGGCCGCGGCCGTCAGCCTCGCCATGCTCGCCGGCCGGAGGATCTCCTGGCGCAGCATGATCAGCTTCGGCCCTTACATGCTGAGCGGAGCCCTGGTAGCGGTTCTGGCCAGCAGGTGGTAATTGGCCCCCAAAGGACACATAACATAACGATAACAATCGGAAAGCGCTGCAAACCGGGCACCGAAGCATCACGTCTACTGTCTGATGCCAGGTCGGCGGCATCCTAGGTGGGAGCCGTGTCCAGACTGGCCGCGCGAGCACCGTCGCTCCGCTGACGCCAAGAGTGCAGAGCCTGGGGGGGTTCGCGGTGACGATCCGTCTGGCCATTGTCGATGGCCACACCCTGACAAGGTATGGACTTCGCCAGCTCATCGCGCAGTACGCCGACATCGAGATCGTCGCCGAATGCGAGTCGGCGGCGCAGGCCAGGACGACGGTCTCGCAGTCCGGCGCAGACGTGGTGACCATCGACGCCACCTTGCCCGACGGCGACGGCATGCGCCTGGCGCGAGAATTCCGCGATACCTTCGCGGACCTGGGCATCGTCATGCTCACCTCCCGCGGCGAGGACGACGTGCTGTTCCGCGCGATGGAGACCGGCGTATCAGCGTTCGTTGCCAAGTCAGCACCGGTCGATGAGGTGCTTGCCGCGATCCGGCATGCCGCGGTCGCAGCCTCGAGCTTCACCGCTTCCGGCCTTGCTGTGGCGATTACCAGGCGGCGGACGATCAGGGACCGGCTGGCACTCAGCCCCAGGGAAGCCGAGGTACTGCACCTGCTGCGCGACGGCATGTCGGTCCCGGCTATCGCGCTCGCCATGTACATCAGCCAGTCGACGGCCAAGACCTACGTCGCGCGCCTGTACGACAAGCTCGGCGCCACGAATCGTGCCCAGGCCCTGATTACCGCGATGCGCTACGGCCTGATCGGATACGAGGACTCCGCCGTGCTTCCCGCGGCCCCCTTGACCTGCGCGGGCGACCTGGTCGGCACGGCCGCAGAGCTGGCCTTACTGCCTGTCGTGATCTAAGGCGAGCGGGCAGGCAGAGATTAGGACATCTTCCCGATGCGGTAAGAGGTGCCTTACCGCGATTCTGGGTGCTACCGGGCCACGATGGCCCGACACTCAGGAGGTTGCAATGCATCCGCAGATCATCGCTATGGCAGCTGCCGAGCATGTCAAGGACATGCAGGCCGAGGCCACCCGGGGGCGGCGTGTCCGTGAGGCACGCCGCGCCCGGCGCGGCGTGATCACCGTCGCCGCAGCCGGCCGCCCCGTCCAGCCGGCCGCCAAGCTTCCCTGCCCGCAGCTTCCCTGCCCGACGCTGTCCGCCCGGGCCGCGTGAGCCCCGGCAGCCACTCCCAGACCAGGCTTACGGCCCGGGCGCATCCGATGCGCGCCCGGGCCGCTCGCTGTTCACAGGCCCTCGCGGTGCGCGATCGCGGCCGCCTCGGTCCTGCTCGCCGCCCGCAGCTTGGCCAGGATGTTGGAGACATGGACGCTGACCGTCTTCGGCGAGATGAACAGCTCGGTGCCGATCTCCTTATTGCTGTGTCCCGTTGCCAGCAGCCGGAGGACGTCACGCTCGCGATCGGTCAGGCCGGCCAGCGGCCCGCGGCCGGCCGGCCCGGCCGCTCGGTCCGCGGGGCCGATCCTGGCGCGGCGGCCCAGATCGGCGAGGTCCGCCTGGAGCGGGGCCGCCCGCAGCTCGTCCGCGACCTCCCTGGCCAGCAGCCACTGCTGGCCGGCGGATTCCCGGTCGCCGGCCTCGGCCAGCGCCTCGGCAAGCCGCCACCGCGACCGGGCGGTCTCGTACACGAATCCCTCGCCGAACGCATCCACGACGGCCCGCCAGGCGGCGGGATCGTTGTGGCCGTTCGCGCGGCTGCATTCGGCCTCCGCCCGCGCCAGCCATCCCCGGCCGTCGACGCCGAGCGCGAATCCAGGCAGGCGCGGGTTGGCCGCACCCTCCCGGGCGATATCAAGCAGCGTGCTGGCCTGCTCGAGCACGGTCGCCAGACGGGCATGCTCCCCCATGGCCCTGGCCGGTCCGGCCTGGTCGGCGAGCGCGCCGAGCCCGACCGCGGCCACCCGGATCAGCTGCGGGCTGTGGTAGCCCTCGTCGATCTCCTCGATCACCCGGATCGTCGCCTGGACCTCAGCGACCGCCGCCGCGGTGTCCCCTCGCCACAGGGCGCGCTCGGCCAGCAGCCCGCGGGTGATGTACTCGACGAACCCGTCGCGCGCGAACATCGGCTCGAGCCATACCTGCCGCTCCTCCACGACCGGCAGGCCCCTGGCGACGGCGAGGAAGAGCGCCATCGCGGACAGGCGGGCCTCGGCCGGGCTCGTCACCCGGACCGCGAACCCGTCGGCGATCTGCTGCGCGTGGTCCCAGGCGCCGTCGGCGAAATGTGCGAGGTAATGCAGGTACTGCAGGTCGATGCCGTACTGCGCGAGACCGAGGCCAGCGCCGTTCGCCCGCTCCGTGCCCTCGTGCGCGTGCTTCGCCGCGCTCTTGAGATCGCCCTGCTCAAGCTGGAGCCTGGCGAGCTGATAGGTGGCGCGGAGCTCGACTCCCAGCACCCTCGCCTCGGCCGCCTGGCGATGCGCCGTGCTGAACAGGGCTACCGCGTCGGCGATCCGGCCGGCCCGCTCGCTGATCAGCCCGAGCGTCACCAGCGCATCGGCCTCGACCCACGGCGCTCCGGCCGCCTGCGCCGCTGCCCTCGCCTGCTCCGCGCGGGCACGGACCGCCTCGTGGTCGGGGAAGCCAAGCAGCGCACGCGCGTGGGTGGCCAGCGCCCTCGCGTGCTCCCAGGTCGGCGGGTCGGGTGGGAGCGCGTCGACGGCAGCCTGGCCCGCGGCCGCTGCCGCGGCGTCCTCGCCGAGGTCATTGAGGAGATAGGACAGCCGTTCCTGGACCCGGCACAGCAGCACCCGGTCGGAGTTCTCGTTCAGGTAACCAAGCAGTCGGCGCAACTGCCCGGCCGCTCGCGCCAGATCACCGCCGTCCGCCGCGCTGACCGCCGAACGGAACGCGAGCTTGCCGCGACCGAGGCCGCCGAGCTTCTCCGGATCGCTGACCCGCTCCCACAGCGAGAGCGCCTGGTCGTAATGCCGGTGCGCCTCGGCTGGCGCGGCGAGCCGTTCCGCCTCCTCGCCGGCCAGAACCGAGGCGGAGAACGCGCCCTGGATGTCATGGCTCGCCAGGCAGTGGTGCGCGAGTTCCGCGGCGGTGCCGGGAACCTCGGCGAGCCGCCGCTCGTCGGCGAGCAGGTCGGCCAGCCGCGCGTGCAGCCTGGTGCGCTCGCCGGGCAGCAGGTCGGCGTAGATGGCCTCGCGCAGCAGGGCATGCCGGAACGAGTAGCCCTGGTCGCCGTCGGGCACGAGCAGCTGATGGGCAACGGCCTCCCTGACGGCGCCGTCGTAGACCAGTTCGTCGAGTCCCGACGCGCGCCTGACCAGCTCGTCGTCTACCCGGCGGCCCGTAACGGCAGCGGTCCGCAGAACCTGCTGCGTCGCGGCGGAGAGCCGCTCCATCCTGGCGAGCAGCAGATCCGCCAGGCCGGCCGGCAGCTGAGATCCTGGCGACGACGCGGCGAGAAGTTCCTCGGCGTAGTACGCGTTGCCCTCGGCCCTGGTGATCATCCGGTCGATCGTCTGCGCGTCAAGCCGGCGCAGCGACAGCGCCGTCAGGTGCTGGGCCATGGCCGACGCCGTCAGCGGCCCGAGCTCGACCGAGCTGACGCTGGGCAGCCGCAGCAGTTCGGCGACCAGCGGCCTGAGCGGGTGCCTGCGGTGCATGTCGTCCGACCGGTACGTAGCGACAACTGCCAGCCGCTCGGAGTGCAGCATCCGGCTCAGGAAGGTCAGCAGGTCACGAGTGGACTGGTCGGCCCAGTGCACGTCCTCGAGTACCAGCAGGACCGGGCTGGCGCCGGCCAGCTCGGCGAGCATCCCGAGCACGGCACCGAAGAGCTGCTGCTGGACCAGTCCGGGCATGTCACCGCCGGCCGGCTGGCTCTCGTTCCGGTCCGGCAGCAGGCGGGAGAGCACCGGCCGGGCGGCCAGGGCGTCGAGCAGGACACCGCCGGGCGACGGTCCCGTCGTGGCGTCCCGAAGGGCATCGGCAAGCGGCAAGTACGGCACGGCGTCGCCGAGCTCGGCGCAGCGCCCGGACAGGACGGCAAAGCTATCCTCACGCGCACGCGCGGCGAGCTCGGTGACCAGGCGGGTCTTGCCCACGCCAGCATCGCCGCTGATCAGGGTGACGACCGGCCGGCCCGAGGCCGCCGATTCCAGCATGGCGAGCAGGTGGCTGAGCTCGGCTTCCCGGCCGACCAGCTCGCTGTGAGGTACTCCAAGCACGAGTCCAGTATCACAGCAGACTCGGACACTTAGAGATGTTCCGAGTCCGCCCCGGGGTCGCGGGCGCCAGGCTGGCGCCTGCGAGAATGCCTGTTGTGCCACGCCGCCGCCCTGGATTGTTCAGAGATCTCCCGCGCGAGGTGGCGATCCTCAGCTCGGTGTCATTCACTGTCGCGCTCGGGTACGGGATCGTCGCACCAGGCATCCCGGCCTTCGCCAGCCAGTTCGGGGTGAGCACCGCGGCCGCAGCCAGCGTGATCAGCGCATTCGCCCTGATGCGGATCATCGGAGCGCTGCCCGCCGGACGGCTGGTCGACCGGTTCGGCGAGCACCGGACGATGGCGGCCGGCATCGCGATCGTGGCCGTGAGCAGCATGCTCGCTGGCTTCTCCGGGTCGTTCGCCCAGCTGATCGCACTGCGCGGGATCGGTGGTCTCGGCTCGGCGATGTTCAGTGTCAGCGCGCAGACCCTGCTGCTGCGCAGCGTGCCGTCGGACCTGAGGGGACGAGCGAGCGGGCTCTATACCGGCGGCTTCCTGCTCGGCGGGATCAGCGGCCCCGCGATCGGCGGGCTGGTAGCCGCCTGGTCGCAGCGAGCGCCGTTCTTCATCTACGGCGGCATGCTGCTGGTGCCAGCCGGCATCGCCGCGGTCAGGCTGCGTGACAGCGAGCGCCGGGCTGCTGGCGGGAGGCCGCGCTCGGAACGGCCGCTGGCCGAGATCATCGGTGCCCTGCGGAGCCGGGCATACCGGGCGGCAGCGTCGGCGAACCTCGCCGACGGCTTCGCCGTGATGGGCGTGCGCAGCGCCATCGTTCCGCTGTTCGTCCGTGACGTCCTGCACGAGTCCGCGACGTGGACGGGAATCGGGTTCCTCGTCGTCGCCGCGCTGAACGCTGCGACCCTGCTGCCCGGCGGACGATTCGCCGACACGATCGGCCGGCGGCCGGTCATGGTGGCCGGCTGCCTCATCAGCGGAGCGAGCATGGTCATGCTAGCGCTGCTGCCGGGACTGTGGGGCTTCCTCGCGGCTCTTGCGGTGCTCGGGCTCGGCTCCGGGCTGCTCGATGTCGCGCCGTCGGCGATGATCGGCGACATCCTCGGCGGACAGAGCGGGCGAGGCGGCCAGGGCGGGACAGTGGTCGCCTCGTATCAGATGGCCGGCGATATCGGCACGGTCACCGGCCCGGTGGCGGTCGGCTTCCTGGTCGACTCAGTCTCCTACAATGCGGCATTCTTCCTCGCGGCGTGCGTGCTCGGCCTGGCCGCGCTGGCCGGCCTGTTCGCACCGGAAACGAGGCGGCCAGACTCCGAGCGGCTCGCGATACCCGAGCCAGTGGTGGCTCAGCCGCACGCCGACCCGGCGTAATAGCGATCCTCGGCGGCGTAGTCGAGCATCGGCCCGAAGAAGTCGCCGTCGAGGTCGCCGATGGCGCGCGGGCCCTCGCGGCCAGCGGCGGCGCGCACCAGCCAGTCCACCTCGCCGTGCACCGTCGTCGCGTAATCGCCGACCGGTGCGTAACCGAGCGACGCGGCGGCAGTCATCTCGAGCACGACCGGGTAGGGCGCCTCCCACGGGTGCCTGCCGGCTGGCCCGGCCGGCTCGTCGAGCAGCACCTCGTCCCAGGTATGCCCAGATACCGCGCGACCGTCCGCGCGATCTCCAGCGCGCTCGGCGCGTCCGGATCGGCGGCATTGAGTACTCGCCGGCCCGGCTTCGCGGCGGCCACCTGGATCAGCGCCGCGAGGTTGGCCGCCGCGGTGGTCTGGTTCACGGCGCCAGGCCGGGCCAGGAAGATCCGCGGACGCCGGTCAAGCACGCGCTTGACGAACACCCATTCGCGCGGCATCCGTGCCCCATCGCCATGGATCAGGCCGGGCCTGATCACCGTCACCGGCAGCCCGCTGTCGAGCAGGACCTGCTCCGCGGCCACCTTGCGGTGCCCGTAGCCTTCGTCCCCGGGCGGAACGGTCCGCTGGGACTCGCTGACCGGGCCGTCGAACCGCGGCTTGAGCGCCGAGTTAGCGTGCCGGCCAGCGGCGTCCGCGTAGACCGCCTTGCCGGAGATCATCACGGTCGACGCCGCCCGCCTGGCCAGGGGCAGCAGCGCGGTCGCGTCGTCGGCCCCGTAACACAGGCAGTCGACAAGCAGGTCCGCGCCGTCGCCCAGAGCGTCAGCCAGCCGGTCAGCATCGGCACGGTCCGCGGCGGTGAATGTCCCGCCCGCCGCTGCGATGTCGGCGGGCATGCGTGCCGCGTCCCGGCCGGTAAGGCCGACGTCCCAGCCGACCGAGAGCAGACGGCGGGCAGTGGCACGGCCGGTCGAGCCGGTACCGCCGAGGATGAACGCGCGGGACATCGGGTGAGCGTATCTGGCGGGCGGTTAGGACGGGACGTCGGGCCGGACAAGGTGGAAGTACTCGCGTGGGCGGCTTTCGCCGCTATGCACCACCGTGTTAGGCACGCCGCTGCCCGGCATGGCTGGCTGCCTCGAACGCTTCCCTGGACTGCCACCGCGACAGGCCGTCGACCACGACTCCCCGGCCATAGACGTCTCGCACCTTCACGTCCAGCGTCCGGGGTGCGCCCATCCTGCGGCGCCTGCCTGCTCGGTCACTGTTGCTCACCTGCCAGGACAGCGCGGCGTCGGCTGTGATACTTCTCGATGCTCTGCCGCCGGTTGCGCTCTCGCAGACAGGTCCCGCTGCAGGTGCGCGCCCTTGCGTTTCTGTCACTCGGAATGGGCTTGCCACACTCAGCGCACGTCCGGGTCTGCATCCGGGCCTTGGCGTCGGCCTGGCGCCGAGCATCGGCCTCCTTAGCGGCCTTCTCGCGGCTGGCCGCTCCGGTGATGTCGGCGTCGGCGAACGTGAACCGGATGCCGAGCAGCGCGGCAGCCGTGGCGTCATCCACGCTCCCGTCCATCCGCTGAGCACCGTGGGCCGCCGACCGCCTGACGGCGATGCCCGCTGACCGGAACATCCGCGCCATCATCAGGCCGGCCGCATCGCTGACCGGTACGGTCAGGCTGAACCGCAGCAGGCTGGCCTCCCACCCTTCACATTGCCGGTCGAGCACGGCCTTTCTAGACGCGTTCGGCCTGACGATGACGACGCAGTGGCCGCTGACCAAGGACGAGATCGCCGCCCTGATCCGCGATGACGAATGGTGGGAGCGCCGGGGCTGACGGCACGGGTGCTCGACGGCTGCTCCGGCGCCGGCGGCGCGGCCAGAGGCTACGCGCTAGGCGGCCACGACGTCTGGGGCATCGACTCCGACCCGGACGTGGAGGACCACTACCTGACGGGCGCCAGGGCGAATGGCAGGGACAGGTTCCGCGCCCTTGACATTCTGGACGTGCTGTCCAGGCCGGGCATCGCCCGGAACTCTGACTTCATTCACGTCTCGCCTCCATGCCAGTTCAACTCGGCCATGAGCAGCGCCAGGCCAGGGTTGGCGGATAAGTACCCAGACCTGATCGGTCCGGTACGCGAGGCGCTGATCGACATCGGCTTGCCATTCGTGATCGAGAACGTCGAGGCTGCCCGGTCGTGGCTGAAGGACCCGGTGATGCTGTGCGCTCAGATGTTCCAGCCGGGCGTCCTGCTTTACCGGCACAGGCTGTTCGAGGCCGGCGGGGGTTCGTCGTGGCCAAGCCGCCGATGCCGCCTGAGAGCCTGCCAGGGCCACGCACGGCATGCGGCTGGCCTCATCCCGTGCCGGCCAGCAGGGCAGGGCACTGGGTACCCGGCACGGCCATCTCAGCGGCCGGCCACGTCGGCAACGTCACCCTCGCCCGCGAGGTGATGGAGATCGGCTGGACGACCCGCGAGGAGCTGGCTGAAGCCGTGCCGCCGTACATGACGGAGTGGATCGGCGGGCAGATCGTGACCTATTAGGCGGCCAATGCTTCTCTCGACTAGCCGAACAAGATTTCGGAGATAATGGCCGCGTGGGAGTCAAGCCGCCATGGTGCCCGCCGCTGGTCGGGATGACCGGCGGCACCATCGAGCACCTGCTGTGCTGGGAACAGCACGAGCGCGACGGCTCCTGGTGGGCCTGGGTGTCGTGGATCAGATCCAGACCAGCGGCGACCGGCATGGGCACAAGGTCGTCGGCGTCCAGGCCAAGTCACTCGCGCCGATCGAGCCGCCCATTACACCGATGTGGCCCGCCGAGGGCTCGCGAGAGCGAAGCTCGCCTCGCTGCCGAACCATGTCAGCGCCGACGACGTTAATGACGCCGTCGTCTGTGTGGCTGGGCTGCAATACACCTGGGAGGACGACCCAGAGCGCCGCCGCCGGCAGGCGTCCAGCAGCCCGCCGACGCCGTCATGGTGTCACGCGCAATCGCGAGCGGGCTATACGGGCGTTTCGCGCCGAGATGCTCCCCGAAGTATCGGCAGGATCTAACTCTCGCTTGGCTCAGCAAGCGTGAAGCTCCGCCCCGTCCTCGCTGACGTGGGACGAGCCACGCCCATGGGATCGACTGTCAGCCTAATTAACGCCGGATGGACAGCCACGACAGCACTCCAGTGATCGGCGGTTCTGGGACAGTCTAAGCTGGCGCGCGTCTTCCCAGCCAGACACATGACGGGTAATCGGGGCGTCGCCAGCGCGACGATCTGCTCCGCGCCTACTTCGGCGACCCCGCCTGGTTCGCCGAACGATCGGCCACTGCCGGTCCTTCGCCGGGTGCCGGACCCTATGTCATCGTGCTTCTTGCCTGACAGCCCTCGTGGGGGGTACCGACCGAGCCTTCTCCTCCCATTCATCGCTTCGCGGATGGCTTGTTGCCGTGGCCGCGCGCGAAATCGCCTGGTCAGATGGTGGGCGGAGCGGCGGGCGGGCTGAGCTTGAAGCCGAACAGCGCGTCCGCCCACTGCCTGGTCAGCTCGGTGTCGGGCGTTGGTATCACGGCTGGTCTCCCGTGGCGTAGAGAACATGTCTCTACTCCTACAGCGGGGTGCCAGCCTTTTCCGCTTGCCAAGGTTGCTGCCGGCTGGTCAATGGTTGCTGCGAGTGCGGTCACGGGTGCCTCCCGGGATGTTTTCCCAGGTCAGCGGCGGTACCCCGCAGCAACCTCCGTGATCATGAAATTCGGGGTCAGCCCAGCCCCAGTTGCGGCTTGCTGCCCGGTCCCTTGGCCGGCCCCTTGCCGGGCCCCTTGCCGGAGCCGTGGCCATGACCCTTACCGTGCCCATGACCAGGCGGCTGGCCATCGGTCGTCGGCGGGCCAGCCGGGGCGCCGCCGGCGTGCCCGCTGTGCGGACGCTGCGCGCCGATCACGGTGATCCGGCTGCCGACCGGCCGGCTGCCACCGGGGCGAACGGCGACGACGATGCCGGCTGGCTGCGACGCCGTCGGGAGCCACACAACCCTGACCTTCAGGCCGAGATGACGAAGCCGCCGGACAGCCATCGCGACCGGGTGCCCGACGAGCGCACGACCGTTGACGTCTGCTGTGGTGATGGTCGCGGCCACCGGACGCAGGCCCTGCGCGCTGCAGTCCAGCTTGCCAGCCTGCGCGGCCTGGCCGGGAGGCTTGCCGGTCGCCTGGCTGGGTTCTTGCGGGCCGGCCTGGCGGGCGGCCGCAGGCGGCTGTGGTCAGGTGGCCAGTACCCAGGCGCCGTTTTGGCGGGCCAGGCCCCTGCCGGTCAGGTTCCGCAGGTTGAGCACGGCGGTGCGGCGTTTGAGCCAGGCGTTGTTCTTGACGGTGCCGCGGTAGCGGAGCTTGAGCCGGCGTCCGCGCCAGGTGGCGACCTGAGCGACGGCGCGTTCCGCGCTGGGCCGGTGTTTCATGTAGTCCTCGCGCAGCCCGGTGCTGGCGGCCCAGTCACGCCGGGCCGCGCGCAGCAGGTCGTCGTGCTCGTGCAAGATAAAGGTCCGCCCGGTCTTGGACCTGGTGCACCGCTCGCGCAGCGGGCAGTCCCGGCAGGCGGCACCGACGGTGACATTGCGGCTGGGAGTGATCGGGCGGGTGACGCCGCCCGGACAGGTGACGGTGCGGCTGCGGTGGTCGACGGTGAAGTCACCGAGGGTTCGCCCGCCCTCGACCGGGGGCCGCAGCGGCCTGGGCTTGATCACCGCCTGGTGCCCGGCCTTGCCGATGGCATCCCGCAGGTCTCCGGTCCCGTAGGCGGAGTCGCCGTACCAGGCGAACTGGCCGCCATCACCGGCTTGGCTGCCCGCGGCGCCCGGGCCGGGGTCCCCGGCCGCGTCCGCGCCATCGGTGCCGTCCCCGGCGGCTTCGGCGGCGAGGAACTCCTCCGCGACCGCCGGGTCGCTGTTTTCCTGCCCGGCGGCCTTGGCCAGCTGCTCACCGGTGATGATCCCGGTCTGCGGGCCAGCCCACGTGCGCCCGGTAGCCGTCCCGGCGGGCCTCGGGTGACTTGCGGGTATGCCGGGCATCGGGGTCCACCGTCGAGACCACCCGGTCGCCGGCGACGTTGCGGGCGATCCGCCACCGCCCGTCAGTCCCGTCACTGCCCTCGGCCGGCTCGACGTCCTGCCCGGCGACCAGGGCCAGCAGCGCCGCCGCGGACGCGGCGGCCTCGTCCAGATCGGCGTCCTCCAGCGCCGCCACTACCGCGCTGGCGTCGCTGACCAGCGCCGAGACCAGCGCGTCTTTCGCTGCCGGGTCGTCCCAGTCGATCTTCGGCTTGCCGGGGGCGGAGTAGTCATGCACGGTGCACACCGCCGCGATCTGCTCCGCCGCACCGGGCACGTCGCGGGCCACCCGCCGGATCGCCGAGATCAGCTGAGTAATCGTGTCCTGGGTAGCCACCGCGTCCGCCAGAATCGTTGAGTCCACCGCACTACGGCGCCGGCCCTTGAGGATCCCGGTCTCCTCCACGATCTTCCTGACCGCGCCGTTGATCCGGTGCGGGTGCCTTGACCTGGCCATCCGCCGACGCCAGTACACCAGCGTCGAGGGATCGAACCCCTCGTCATCGACCGCCAGCCCGCAGGCCACCTTCCACCGGACATCGAAACGGACCGCCTCGGCAGTCTCCCGGCCGGAGTAGTCATGCAGCGTCTGCAGCGCCATCACCGCGGCCATCACCGCGGCCGGAATCGACGGCCGCCCCCGGCCGGAAGGGAACAGGTCAGCGAAGTCCTCATCAGGGAACACCTCGGCCCGGTGAGCGGCCAGGAACGCGAACATGCCGCCCTGCGGGACCAGGTACCCGGCTAGCATCTCCGCGCCCAGAAGCTGGCGGTCCATGCGCTCTTCACCCTGCATGCGAAGATCATCCCAGGATATCGAACAGGATGCCGGCAGACCCGCCTTTGCCTGCCCGGCCTGGCCGGTTAAGCAGAGACTGCCAGCGCGAAGGGGAGGACGGCGGGGGCGCCTGCCTCGCGGAGCAGTTTCGCGGCGACGGTCATCGTCCAGCCGGTTTCGATCCGGTCATCGACCAGCATGACAGGGCCGGTGAGCCGGGCTACTGACTCCGCCAACGGCTCCGGCAGCACCAGGTCCCGCCACAGCGTCCGCAGTCGCTGGGCACTGTTGAACTGGCGCGGCGTCGAGGTGTCGCTCGCGTAAGCCAGGCTGCCCAGGCAGGGAATCCGGCCGATCGCGGCGATCCGCTCGCCGAGACCGGACACGAGGCGGGGGCAGCTTCTGGACGGGACGGAGACGACGGCGGCCGGGCGAGCCGCCCAGTCCCAAGCGGCCAGAACGGTCACGACGGCAGCTAGCAGGTCGTCCGGGATCGGCCCCTCGACAGGACCGGCCTCCGGGTCGACGGCCAGCAAGGCGCGCAGCCGGGCCCCCCAGCCCAGATCGGTAAGCCGTCCGACGGCGCGGCCTGTCTCGGCCAGCAGGTTCGCGCCGATCTTCCCCGAGGCGGCGATTCCCAGATCCGACATCCCGGCAGGCCACATCTTCCGCGGCTCCACCTGCACGCCAGGGCGGGTCAGC
>Ga0307373_10004786_pt1 | contig 22552 bp, 20 predicted proteins | sample OX2MG_FD_202534 | JGI IMG/M metagenome (GOLD analysis project Ga0307373, IMG submission 202534) | Soil microbial communities from Risofladan, Vaasa, Finland - OX-2 | ecosystem: Environmental > Terrestrial > Soil > Coastal area > Acid sulfate soil | place: Finland: Risofladan, Vaasa | collected... | reverse complement strand
CAAGAGGAACGTCGCCTACGCCGTGCAGCTGTGCACCGAGGCGGTCGATTCGCTGCACGCGATGGCGGGCGCCAACGGCATCTACGACCGCTATCCGATGCAGCGCCTGTTCCGCGACGCGCACGCGTTGCTCGGGCACATCGGCTTCAGCTGGGACGCGCAGGCCTGGCCGTGGGGGCAGGTCGTGCTCGGCGGGGACTACGCCGCGGCGCCGACGCTGTAGCGCTCTACCAGATGACCCTCAGCCCGCGCGTGCGCGCGAGCTGCCGGTCGGCGCTCACCAGTGCCGCGCCATGCGCGAGAGCGGTCGCCGCGATGATCCGGTCGGCCGGATCGCCGTGGCCGAAGGCATCCGACTGCGCGAGCGCCGCGATCTGCGGGGTGAGCGGCAGCACCCGCAGCGCACGCGCGTCGATCACGTCCTGGATGAACTGCGCCGCGTCGGTTGCCGGATCGATCCGGCGCTTGGCGATCAGCATGGCCAGCTCCCAGAGGCTGATGTCGCTTGCGGCGAGCGGGCCGTGTTCACCCTCGAGCGCGCGGCGGGCGCGGACCGACAGCCGCTTGGGGTCGAGCGCGTCGTAGACCAGGACGTGGGTATCAAGAACGACCACGCTCGGCGTTCCAGCGCTCGCCCGAGGGGCTCAGTACGTCGCCGATGCGCGCCTTGCCGCGCAGGGCCTTGAGGCGCTCGCGGGCCGCCTGCGCGCGGTCGCCCTGCGGGACGATGCGGGCGATGACGCGCCCGTGGACCGTCACCTCGATTTCCTCCCCGGCGCTCACGCGCGCGAGGTAGCCGGGCAGGTTCTGGCGCAGCTCGGTAACTTTGACTTTGGCCATGGTCGCCGCGCATTCCGTACAGAACAAGTGTACAGAAGGCGGCGGCGCGCGGCAAACCTCGCGGGCGGGCCGGGCCGGGGCGCGCGGCGTCTCAGCCGCGCGGCGCGCGAAAGTCGGCGCGCTCGAGCAGCCAGGACGCGGCAAAGCCGAACAGCAGCCCCCAGAAGGGCGCGCCGACGTTCGCGATCGGCACGTCGGCGACGGTGACCAGGAAGGTGACCAGCGCGCCGAGGGAGAAGCGCTCCTTGAAGGAAGCCACGAACGAGGTCTGCAGCACGCGCAGCATCGCGAGCCCCGCGATCGCGGCGATGAACGCGCGCGGCGCGGCGAGCAGCAGGTGGGTAAACACCGGCGAGAGCAGCCCGAAGCCCGCCGCGAGCACGCCGACCAGGATGCCGGCGGCGTAATGCCGGCGCGCCTCGCCCGAGCCGCTGATGATCGCGTTCACCGGCCCGGTGAGGCAGGTCGAGACGCTGCCGACCGTGGCGGTCAGCAGAGATCCCACGCCGCAACCCACGGTGATGGCGTTGATCGGCGGCGGGTGCCCGACCGCCCGCAGCACCGCGATCCCCTGTCCGTTCTGCACCGCGAGCACGGTCACCGCGAGCGGCACCACCAGCTCGATCATCGCGCGCCAGGAGAAGGCCGGTACGTACAGGTTCGGGTCCGCGAAGGCGAACGCGCCGCTGCCGGGATGAAAGCGCCCGAGCGCGCCGAGCAGCACCGCGCCGACCAGGATCGCGCCGATGAGCGGCGGCAGGCGCCGCGCGAGGCGCGGCAGCGCGGCGAGCGCGAAAAAGACGAGCGTCATCGGCGCGGCGATCCAGAAGTCGTCGCGGATCGCGTACACCAGGTTCAGGCCGAAGCGCAGGAACACGCCCGCCACCATCGCCATGACGATCGGCATCGGCAGCGCCTGCATCGCGCGCTTCACCCAGCCCGACAGGCCGAGGGCGAGCATCAGCACGCCGGTGGCGTAATAGGCGCCGATCACCTGCGGGAAGCTCAGGTGCCCGAGCGCCGGGCCGACCAGCACCGCGCCGGGGATCGTCCACAGGAACACGAGCGGCTGGCGGTACAGCCAGCAGAAGAAGATGCTCAGCAGCCCGTTCAGGAAGAACGCGCCGAACAGCCACGAGGCGAGGTCCGACTCCGACAGGTGGCCCTGCCGGCCGACCGCGAGGATGATCGCCACCGGTCCCGAGGCGGCGAAGATGAACGCGATCAGCCCGTTGACGGCGTAGACGCCGCGCAGGTCGGCGATGATCTCGCCCAGCGAGGGCGGGCGCGCGTGCGGGGCTTCGAGCGGCATGGCGCGGCTTTCCTGCTTTCGGGCGCGGCGCCGCCGGGCTATTCGTCGTGCGCCGGCGCGGTCACGACGATGAACACCAGGTCCGTGAGGCCCGTGTTGCGGATCGAATGCTCGATGCCGGGGGGAATGAAGATCACGTCGTGGCGCCGCACCACGCGTTCTTCCCTGCCGACCTGCATCAGGCCCTCGCCCTCGAGCACGTGGTAGATCTGCTCCTGCACCTTGTGCGCGTGCCGCTCGACGTGGCCGCGCGGCTGGTAGCACGAAATGCGGTAGTCGACGTGCTTCGAGCCGGTGGTCTCGGGATGCGCGAGGAACTTGGAGAACGCGCCGCCGAAGTGTCCGGGCAGGTCCTCCCAGTCGACTTCGGCGATGTTGCGGATCGAGGGCTTTCTAGCGGCGGACGGCTTGCGCGGCGGGGCCTTGGCCATGGTCTTTCCTCCCTGGGCAGCGAGCTTATCCGATGACGTGCTTCTTGCCGAACACCGGTTCCTTGTGCGGGATCGGCGGCAGCGCCCAGGCGCCGGTGGCGGGCGGCCGGATGTTCGCGTCGACGTGCACGTCGATCAGGCAGGGCTTGCCGAGCTTCAGCGCGTGCTCGAGCGCGCCCTTGAAGTCCTGCGACTTGGTCACCGTCAGGCCCTCGACTCCGGCGGCGCGCGCCCAGGCGGCGAAGTCCGGGTTGTAGGGCTTGCCCTCGGGACCTGCGTAGAACCCGGTGCCGATCTCGCGCCCGTTGAAAAGGCCGTATTGAATGTCGCGGATCGCGGCCCAGGAGAAGTTGTTCCACACCACCCACACCGCGGGGATGTTGTACTCGACCGCGGTGCACAGCACGTGCGGCACCATGCTGAAGCCGCCGTCGCCGCAGATCGCGACGCACGGCCGCTCGGGCGCGGCGAGCTTGGCCCCGAGGATCGCGCTCGGGCCGAAGCCCATGCCCGAGTAGCCCCAGGTGTTCAACATGGTCTGCGGCCGGCGCGCGTTCCAGAACTGCATGTACCAGTTGTGGTGCACGCCGGAATCGAGCGAGATGATCGCGTCGTCGGGCAGCACGGCGCGGCAGTCGGCCACCACGCGCTCGGGGCGCAGGGGCGAGGCGTGGATCTCGAAGTTGGGGGCGATGTAGGCGTCCCACTCCTTCTTCCAGCCGGCGATCTGCGCCTGCCACTCGGCCAGGCGCGGCCCGGCGGCCGCCTTCCTCGCGTCGAGCGCGCCGAGCAGCTGCTCGAGGAAGGCTTTGGCGTCGGCGAGGATCGCGAGGTCGGGCGGGTAGTTGCGGCCGAGCTCGGCGTGGTCGACGTCGACGTGGATCAGCCTGGTGTGCGGGAAATTCCACGAGTACCCGGGCATCCAGGAGGAAGACGAGCGGTCGTCGAACCTCGCGCCGATGGCGAGCACCAGGTCGGCGTAGCGCCCGGCCTGGTTGGCGGGGTAGGCGCCGTTCCTGCCGATGAAGCCGAGCGAAAGGGGATCGTCCATGTCCAGGCAGCCCATGCCGTTCGGCGAGCTGATCACCGGGATCGAGAGCCGCTTCGCAAGCGCGGTCAGCTCGGCGGAGGCTTCCGACAGCGTCACGCCGTGGCCGATGAACATCACCGGGCGCCGGGCTGCGAGCAGCATCTCGAGCGCCTTTTTCACGTCCTCGTTCGAGGCGCCGCTGCGCCGCGTGAGATACCCGTCCCAGGGCGCTTCGAGCTCGGCCTCGGTTTCCTCCTGGAACAGGTTGAACGGGATGTCCACGTTCACCGGCCCCGGGCGCCCGCTGGTCATGGTGGTCGCGGCCTGGCGCAGCGCGAGCGGCAGCATCTCGGCGCGCGTGGGCTGGAAGCTCCTTTTCACCACCGGGCGCACCACGTTCGGGTAGTCGGCCTGGTTGTGGCGGTTCAGCTCCTGGAACGGGCCGCGGTTGAACTGCGAGGTCGGCACGTTGGCGGTGAGCGCGAGCAGGGCCGACGAGTCGGTCTGCGCCACCGCGAGCGCCATGATCAGGTTGGCCGAGCCCGGCCCGGTCGAAGTGAGCGTCGCCACCGGCTTGTGCTTCACCCTGAAGTAGCCGTCGGCCATGTGGCCGGCGACCTGCTCGTGGCGCGGCGAAACCAGCTTCACCTTGTAGGCGACGTCGTAGAGCGCGTCGAGCAGCCCGACGTTGCCGTGCCCGCAGATGCCGAACACGTAGGGGATTCTCTCCTTGACCAGGAACTCGGCGATGAGCTCCGCGCCTTTTCTCTTTGACATGCCCAGTCCGCCTCTCAGGAAGTTCCGCGGCCGGACGCCGCGCTGGTACCCGCGATCTTGCCAAAGACCGCGCCGTTGGTCAGGCCGGTGCCGCCGGGGTAGTTGAAGTAGAAGATGCCTCCTACCAGCTCGCCCGCGGCGTACAGCCCGGGGATCGGCTCGCCGTCGGTGGAGATGACCTGCGCGCCGGTGTTGATGCGCAGCCCGCCGAAGGTGAAGGTGATGCCGCAGGTCACCGCGTAGGCTTCGAAGGGCGGCGTGTCGAGCGTGTTCGCCCAGTTCGACTTCGGGATCGCCAGCCCTTGCGTGCAGCGCCCGTCCTTCACGTTCGGGTTGAACGGGATGTCCTGGCGCACCGCCGCGTTGTAGGCCTGCAGTTCCGCGAGCGCGGCCTTGCCGTCGGTGTCCTCGAGCTTGGCGCACAGCTCCTCCAGCGTGTTCGCCGTGTGCTTGGTCACCTGCCGGATCTTGTATTCGTCCCTCAGCTGCGCCTTCACCTTGGCGTCGAAGATCTGCCAGGCGAACTGGCCGGGCTGCCCGAGGATCACGCGGCCGTACTTGGCGTAGGTGTAGTTGCGGAAGTCGGCCCCCTCGTCCACGAAGCGCCTGCCATGGGCATTGATGTAGACGCCCCAGGGGTAGGAGTGTTTCTGGAACTGGTCGCCCACCGCGAGGTCGCCGAACTCGGGGGCGTTCCTTTCCCAGGCCACCGCGTGGCAACCCGACCAGTTGCCCACCGGCGCCGCGCCGATGTCGAGCGCCATGCGGATCACGTCGCCGGTGTTGAAGCGCGTGCCGCGCACCTTCGCGAGCTCCCACCCGGGGCCGAGGTAGCGCGCGCGCCATTCGGGATTCGCCTGGAAGCCGCCGGCGGCGAGCACCACGCTCTTGGCGCGCACTTCCACCGTTTTGCCCGCGCGCTTGACGCGCACGCCCTGCGCGCCCTCGTCGTCGGCGATCAGGCCCACCGCGCGCGCCGAGTACCAGATCTCGATGCCGTTCTTCTTCGCGGCCTGGGTGAGCGACTCCACGAGCCCGGGGCCGCCGCCGATCGCCTCGACCGTGAGCCCGCCCCAGAACTTGAACTTGCCGCCGATGTTGAACGCCTGCCGGCCCCAGGCGGCGGTGAAGCGCACGCCCTTCGCGCGCATCCAGGCCACGGTATCCAGGCTGCGCTTCACCAGGAGCTCGGTCAGGTCCGGGTCGCAGCGGTATTCTGTGACGCGCGCCATGTCGTCGAGGAACTGCTCTTCGGTGTAGGTGCCGAAGTCCGAGCGCGCGATCTCCTCCGGCGACAAGTCGGGCATCGCGCGCTTCAGGTCCTCCACGCCGTTGTAGGCCACGCGCATCAGCCCCGCGGTGAAGCGCGAGTTGCCCCCCGCCTCGTCCTCGGTCGCGCGCTCGAGCACCAGGACCTTGCCCACGTGCTCGCGCGCGGCCAGCGCCGCGCACAACGCGGCGTTGCCGCCGCCAACGACTACGACGTCCCAGGTGGTTGTGGTCATCCTTCCACTCTCTCCCTCAATGTTTCATATTACCAAATCAATATTCACCATGTCGGCTTCCTGTCGAACCTGGGGTATCATCGACCGCTCGAGGAGGTTCCAGTGACCCAGCCCGCACCCAGGAGCGAGCCCGCCGCCGAGCGCGGCGTCGCGCGCCTGCAAATGCTGATCGGCGGCGAGTGGCGCTTCGGCCAGGCCGAGTTCGAGGTCGTCGACCCGTACCGCGGCGAGCGCGTGGCGCGGGTGCCCGAATCCTCGCTCGAGGACCTCGACGACGCGCTGCAAGCGGCGCTCGCGGCGAAGCCGAAAGTCGCTGCCATGCCCGGCTACGAGCGCGCGGCGCTGCTGCGCCGGGTGAGCGCGCTGCTCCTCGAGCGGGCCGCCGAGATCGCGGAGATCATGTCGCGCGAGACCGGCAAGTCGATCAAGGACGCGAGGGCGGAAGTCATCCGCTCGCAGGATACGCTGCTGCTCTCGGCCGAGGAGGCGATCCGCATCCAGGGCGAGCAGGTGCCGCTCGAGGGCAGCGCGATGGGCGCGGGCAAGCTCGCGCTGCTGTTGCGCTTTCCGGTGGGGGTGGTGGCGGGCATCACGCCGTTCAACGCGCCGTTCAACCTCGCCTGCCACAAGATCGCGCCGGCGCTCGCCGCCGGCAATTCGATCGTGCTCAAGGCCCCGCCGCAGGCCTCGTGGGTGGTGAGCAAGCTGGTGGAGATGTTCGCCGACGCCGGCACCCCACCGGGATTCGTGAACCTGCTGTACGGCAACACGGTGGGCCCGGCTCTGGTGCGCGACCCGCGCGTGGATTTCGTGACCTTCACGGGGTCGAGCCGGGTGGGCGCAGAGATCAAGGCCGCGAGCGGCCTGCGGCGCGTGGCGCTCGAGCTCGGCGGCAACGGCCCGACCATCGTGCACGCCGACGCGGACATCGCCGAGGCGGCGCCGCAGTGCGCGCGCAATTCGATGCGCCTGGCGGGGCAGAGCTGCATCTCGGTGCAGAACGTCTACGTGCACGAGAGCCTGTACGAGCGTTTCGTCGAGCGCCTGGTGGCCGAGGTCGGCAAGCTGCGCCTGGGCGACCCGCTCGATCCGGCGACCGACGTCGGCACGCTGATCGACGAGCGCGCTGCGCAGCGCGTCGAGCAGTGGGTGGACGAGGCGCGCGCGGCCGGGGCGCGCGCGCTCACCGGCGGCAGGCGCCACGGCGCGGCCTACGAGCCGACGGTGCTGGTCGATGTCGCGCGCTCGATGCGCGTGGTGTGCGAAGAAGTGTTCGGTCCGGTCGTCACGGTGCAGCCCTACCGCGACCTGCAGGCGCTGTTCGAGGACATCAGCGCGAACCCCTACGGCCTGCATTGCGGCGTCTTCACCAAGTCGCTCCAGGTCGCGTTCGACGCCATCCGCGCGCTGCGCGTCGGCGGAGTGATCATCAACGGCACCTCCACCTGGCGCACCGATCAGCTCGCCTACGGCGGCGTGAAATCGAGCGGTATCGGCAGGGAAGGGCCGAAGTACGCGATCCGCGACATGACCGAAGAGCGGCTGGTATTGTTCAATCTATGAGCGACGTCGAGGCGAAAGCCCCCGAGAACGCCGCAGAGCCGGCCAGGGAACGCACCGGCATCCAGTCGATCGAGCGCGCCTTCGCGATCCTCGAGGAAGTGGCGCGCCACCGCGAGGGCATCGGCCTGGCCGAGCTCGCCAAGCGCGTCGGGCTGCACAGCAGCACCGCCTTTCACCTGATCCGCACGATGGCGCAGCTCGGCTACGTCAGCCAGCCCAGGGACTCGAAGAGGTACCGCATCGGGCGGCGCCTGTTCACCCTGGCGGCCGGGGCGCTGGACGAGGTCGAGCTGGTCAGCATCGCCACCCCGATCCTCGAGAGCCTGACCACCGAGACCGGCGAGTCGAGCCATTTCGCGATCCGCTCCGGCGAGGAAATCGTCGTAGTGGCGAAGACCGCGGGCAGCGGCATGTTCCAGCTCGTCGACCGCTCGGGCGCGGTGCGCCCGGGGCACGCCACCGCGCTCGGCAAGGTGCTGCTCGCGGCGCTCAGCGCGCCGGAGCTCGAGCGCTGGCTCCAGACCCGCGAGCTGCGCAGATTGACCGCCAAGACGATCGTCGAGCGCGCGGCGCTCGAGCGCGAGCTGGACGAGGTGCGGCGCAACGGCATCGCCTACGACGACGGCGAGTTCGACCCCGAGGTGCGCTGCGTGGCCGTCCCGGTGCGCGATTTCGCCGGCCGCGTCACCGGCGCGATCGGCATCTCCGGGCCGATCTGGCGCCTGTCGCTGCAGGCCCTGCAGGAGAAGTCGGCCCGCGTGCGCGCAGCCGCCGAGCGGCTCTCGGCCGAGCTCGGCTCGCGCGCGGCGGCCGCGCGCTGATTCTTCACGTCGATTCGGGAGAGCACATGTTGCTTCAAGGCAAGAGCGTGGTCGTGGTCGGGGGCTCTTCGGGCATCGGGCTCGCGACCGCCGCGCTGGCGAAGTCCGAGGGCGCGCTGGTGACGATCGCCGCCAGGTCGGCCGAACGCCTGCGCGCCGCGGCCGATGGCATCGGCGCGCGCGGCATCGCCGCCGACGTCACCAGCGACGCGAGCGTCGAGGCGCTGTTCAAGGCCTGCGGCAAGGTCGACCACGTCGTGGTGACGGCGGCGCAGCTTCGCTCCGGACCGTTCAAGACGCTTTCGATCGAGGACGCGAAGGCGACCATGGAGAGCAAGTTCTGGGGTGCCTGGCGGGTCGCGCGCGCGGCCGACATCGCGCCGGGCGGATCGCTCAGCATCGTTTCGGGATTCCTCAGCATCCGGCCGCGCCCGGCCGCGGCGATCATCGGCGCGGCCAACGGCGCGCTCGAGTCGCTGGCGAGGAGCCTCGCGCTCGAGCTCGCGCCGGTGCGCGTGAACGCGGTATCGCCGGGGATCATCGACACCCCTATCCGCGCCGCGATGCCCGAGGAGGCGCGGCGCAAGATGCTCGAGCAGACCGCGGCGGCGCTGCCGGTGCGCCGGGTCGGCACCGGAGAGGACATCGCGCGCCAGATCCTGGCGTTCATGACCATCGGCTTCGCCACCGGCTCGATCGTCTATCTCGACGGCGGCGGCTCGATCGCCTGAAGCAACCACTTACTTCGAGGAACAGACCATGAAGCTCTGGTATTCGCCCGCATCTCCGTTCGCTCGCAAGGTGCGCGCCGTGGCCATCGAGCTCGGCCTGGCCGAGCGCATCGAGCTGGTCCCGGTGACGGTGCTGCCGAGCAAGCCGAACGTCGAGCTCGCGCGCGAGAACCCGCTGATCAAGGTGCCCGCGCTCCGGGCCGAGGACGGCGCGGTGCTCTACGACTCGCGCGTGATCTGCGAGTACCTGAGCGCGCTCGCCGGCGGCGGCAGGCTCTTTCCGTCCGCGGGCGCGGCGCGCTGGCAGGCGCTCAGGCGCCAGGCGCTGGGCGACGGCATTCTGGACGCGGGCATCCTGCGCCGCTACGAGCTGGCGCTGCGCCCGGAGGCGCTGCGCTGGGCGGACTGGCTCGCGGGGCAGCAGGCCAAGGTGGATCACGGCCTCGACGCCGCGGAACGCGAGGCGGGCGGCTGGGGCGATACCTTCGACATCGGCCACATCACGCTCGCTTGCGCGCTCGGCTGGATCGACTTCCGTTTCCCGGATTCCGGCTGGCGCGCGACGCACCCGCAGCTCGGCGCCTGGTTCGCGCGCGTCGCGCAGCGGCCGTCGCTCGCACAGACCACGCCGCACGCCTGAGCGGGTGCCTTGCGCCCTCGCGCCGATTATTTGATACTGTGAACTGCATTGCGGCAATGTGAAAATATGACCCGTGTGAAGACCTAAGGCCAATCCGGCCGCTTCGGCCGAACGACAGGAGGAGGCAGCAGTGAGCGACGACAAGAAGAGCAGCAATTCGGCGGCGTCCGTCGCGGGGCGCAGAAGGGTATTGAAGGCAGGAGCGACGGTCGCAAGCGCGCTGGCCTTCGGGTTCCCGGCGATCGTGCGCGGCCAGTCCGACAAGATCAAGATCGGTCACCTCACCCCGCTCACCGGCTTTCTCGGCGCGCTCGGCCAGTACGCGGTGCTCGGCATCCGGCTGGCCGAGGAGGAAATCAACAAGGCCGGCGGCATCCTGGGCCGGCAGATCGACCTCATCTCCGAGGATTCGGTCAACCCCACCACCGCCGCGACCAAGGCGCAGCGCATGTACGAGCAGGACCGGGTCGCGCTGCTGCTCGGCGAGATCAACTCGGCCTCGGCGAAGACCATCATGCAGGTGGCGGCGCGCGAGCGGCGCCTGTACGTGGACACCGGCGCGCGCTCGGACGTGCTGCGCGGCAAGGACTGCAACCGCTACACGTTCCATGTCGACATCCCGGTGACGGTCATGGTGAACGCCGAGGGCCAGGGGCTGCTGCGCGACGGGCTGGTCAAGGGCAAGAAGGTCTACTACCTGACTTCGGACTACCTGTTCGGCCACGACCTGGCGAAGGCGGCCAAGAAATTCATGAGCGGCCACGGCGCCACCAGCGTCGGCGACGAGCTGTGCGCGACCGACGTGACCGACTTCAGCCCGTACCTGCTCAAGATCCGCCAGGCGAAGCCCGATCTGGTCGCCACCAACCTCGGCGGCAACCAGGTCACCAACTTCGTCAAGCAGTACGCCGAGTTCGGCCTGCCGTACAAGGTCGCGGGATTCAACCTGAACACGGCGGACGCCTGGGCGGCGGGCCGGGACAACCTGAGCGGCATCTGGCCGACGGTGTGGTACGACCAGATCGGCACCCCGGGAACGAAGGCGTTCAGCGCCGCGTTCCGCGCCAAGTACGGCAAGCCGCCCGAGAACCACGCCTGGGTCGAATACGTGACGCTGAAGATCCTGGCGCAGGCGGCGAACGAGATCAAATCGGTCGACAACGAGAAGCTGATCGCGTTCTTCGAGAAGGAGCCGAAGTTCGACCTGCTCAAGACGCGCAAGGGTTACTTCCGGTCGTGGGACCACCAGATGATGCAGGAGGCCTACACGTTCACGGTCAAGCCCAAGGGCGCGCCCGAGAAGGACAAGTGGGACATCTTCGATTACAGCCCGCCCATCCCGGGGCCGGACCAGCCGCTGGAGCTGCTCGCGCCGACCAAAGCGGAAAGCGAGTGCAAGATGTAGGCGCGCGCCGGGAGCGGGCGCTGCCGCGGGGCCCGCTGCGGGCGATCGGCTGAGCATGCAGTCCCTGTTCCTGCTGGAACAGGTGGTCAATGGCCTCGTGCTCGGGGGCTATTACCTCCTGATCGCGCTGGGCCTGTCGCTGATCTTCAGCGTGGGCGGGGTGGTGAACCTCGCCCACGGCGCGTTCTACGCGCTCGGCGCCTACGCCTCGCTCGAGATCGCGAAATACCTGGGCTTCGGCCCCGCGGTGGCGCTTTCGCCGGTCGCGGTGGGCCTGCTCGGCATCCTGTTCGAGCGCTTCCTGCTGCGGCGCTTCTATACCGCCGATCCGATCCTCGGCCTGCTCGTGACCTTCGGCCTGGCGATGATCGTCGAGCAGGCGATCCGCATCGTATGGGGCGCCGCGCCGCTGCCGGCGTCGATGCCGGACGCGCTGAAAGGCAGCGTCGTGCTGGGCCCGTTCCTGTTCTCGCGCTACCGCCTGCTGCTGCTGGCGATCGTGGCGGTGGTGCTCGCCGGCGTGTGGCTGCTGCTCAACAAGACCTCGTTCGGCCGCGTCGTGCGCGCCGGCATCCAGCGCCCCGACATGGTCGCGGCGCTCGGCATCCGGCTGCAGCCCTACATGACCGCGATCGTGGCGCTCGGCGTGGGCATGGCGGCGCTCGCCGGAGCCCTGTTCGCCCCGATCGCGCTGGTGCAGCCGGCGATGGGGGCGGACGTTCTCATCGTCGCGTTCGTGGTGGTGGTGATCGGCGGCCTGGGCAGCTTCTGGGGCGTGGTGCTCGCGGCGCTGCTGGTCGGCGTGGTGCGCGGCATCACGATCAACTTCGTGCCGGCGGCGGGCGAGGCCTCGGTCTACGTGCTGATGTTCCTGGTGCTGATGTTTCGCCCACGCGGGCTGCTCGGCGAGCGCATCGAGAAGTTCGAATGACGCGCCTGCGGCGCGGCGCGAAGTACCGGGCGCTGTGGGTGGGCGCGCTCGCGCTTCTCATGCTGCCGTTCCTGATGCCCCTGCTCGGTCTGACGATCAACACCGCCATCGTCGCGGTCATCCTGGCGATCGCCGCGGTCGGCCTGAACCTGCTCGTCGGCTACACCGGGCTTACCTCGTTCGGCCACGCCGCGTGGTTCGGCATCGGCGCTTACGCCGCCGCGATCGCGCAGAAGGACTGGCTGCGCGGCCAGATGTTCCTGCCGATCCTGGTTGCGCTCGCTTTCGTCGCGCTGTTGTCCACGGCGGTCGGCGTGCTGATCCTGCGCCGCAGGGGCGTGTATTTCTCGCTGCTCACGCTGGCGCTCAGCGCGCTCGCCTACGCGATCGCGTTCCGCTGGACCGCCCTGACCGGCGGCGAGGACGGGATGGGCGGGCTGGTGCGCGGCCGCATCGGGCCGATCTCGCTCGACAACGCGTTCGTCTACTACGCGCTGGTGTCGGCGATCGGGCTGGGCGTGCTGTACGGCCTGCTGCGCGTGGTGCGCTCGCCGTTCGGCCACGCGCTGGTCGCGATCCGCGAGAACCAGCTGCGCGCCACCTTCCAGGGTTACGCCATCGACCGCTACAAGCTGGGAGCGTTCGTGCTCTCGGCGACGGTGACCGCCCTGGCCGGCGCGCTGCTCGGGTTCCAGAACTATCTCGTGTCCGCCGACGGCGTGACGGTCGCGTTCTCGGGCGAGCTGCTGGCGATGGTGGTGATCGGCGGCATGCGCAACATCCTGGGGCCCGCCCTGGGCGCGCTGTTCTTCGTCCTGTTCCGCGAGCTGTTCTCGATGTGGACCGACAACTGGCTGCTGTGGTTCGGGCTGGTGTTCGTCGGCTTCGTGCTGTATTCGCCCAGCGGTCTGGTGGGAATCTGGGCCAAGCTCAGGCGCCGCTGGCGCCCGCCGCCGGAGGAAGCGGCGGCCATGAGCAATCGCCGCATCCACGCAGGGCTGCCGCTGCCCGAGTTCCTGCGGCCCGCAGCGCGCGGGGGCACGGTGCTCCAGGTGGACGCGGTGCAGAAGCACTTCGGCGGCATCCACGCGGTCGCCGGCGTCGGCCTCGCGATCGACGCCGGCGAGGTGCACGCGCTGATCGGCCCCAACGGGGCGGGCAAGACGACGCTGTTCAACCTGGTGTCCGGGATGTTTGCGCCCGACGCCGGCAGCGTGCGCCTCGAGGGCAGGGACATCCACGGCCTGGCGCCGCACCGCATCTGCCAGCAGGGCCTCGCGCGCTCGTTCCAGATCACCAACCTGTTCAAGGGGCTGTCGATCTACGAGAACCTGCGCCTGTCGCTGCAGGCGCGGCACCCCGCGCGCTTCAACTTCTGGCGCGACATCGACGGCTACCCGGAGATTCATGCGCAGACCGAGGAGCTGGTGCGCTTTCTCGGCCTGGAGGGGATCGAGGCGATCGAGGGCGGCGAGCTTTCCTACGGCGGCCAGCGGCTGGTCGACCTGGGGATCGCGCTCGGATCCAGGCCCAGGGTGCTGCTGCTCGACGAGCCGCTCGCGGGGCTGGCCGCGGCCGAGCGCGAGCGCGTGTCGAACCTGGTGAAGACCGTGGCGAGCAGCATCCCGGTGCTGATCGTCGAGCACGACATCGACCGCGTGCTCGGGTTCTCGCAGCGCGTCACGGTGATGAACCAGGGCGCGGTCCTGATGGCGGGCACTCCCGAGCAGGTGCGCGCCGATCGCCGCGTGCAGGAGGTCTACACCGGGACCGGAACGCCGCCGGTCACCGGGCGCGCGGCGGCCGGGGTGCGCAACTCCACGCCGCTGCTGCAGTGCTCCGGGATCAACGCGTTCTACGGCAAGAGCCACATCCTGATGGACGCCGCGCTCGACGTGCGCGAGGGCGAGATCGTGGCCTTGCTCGGCCGCAACGGTGCCGGCAAGTCGACCTTCCTCAAGACGCTCGCCGGGCTGCTGCGGCCGGCCTCCGGCAGGATCGAGTTCGACGGGCGCGACATCGCCGCGCTGCCGGCGCCGGACATCGCCCGCGCGGGCATCGGCTACGTGCCGCAGGGCCGCGGCCTGTTCGCCGGCATGACTGTGGCCGAGAACCTGGCGCTGGGGCGGCTCGCCCGCGCCACCGACGCCAGCCGGGGCGTGGCGTGGAGCGAGCAGCAGATCTTCGAGCATTTCCCGCGCCTGAGAGAGCGCATGCACGTCGCGGCCGACTACCTGTCGGGCGGCGAGCAGCAGATGGCGGCGGTGGCGCGCGCGCTTTCGGGCAATGTCAGGCTGCTGCTGCTGGACGAGCCCTTCGAGGGCCTGGCGCCGGCGGTCATCCAGGAGCTGTTCGGCGTGTTCGACCGGCTGCGCCGGCACGTTTCCATCGTGATCGTCGAGCACAACCTGGACCTGGTGCTGGCGCTCGCCGATCGCGTGTTCGCGCTCGAGCGCGGCGCGGTGTTCCACCAAGGGCCCGCCGAGCGGCTGCTGACCGACCTGGACTATCGCAAGCAGATTCTCTGGCTATGACGCGGCCCGCGGGGTACGCGCCAGCGCGCGCCCCGCGACGTAGCCGAATACCAGCGCGGGCCCCAGCGTGATGCCCGGCCCCGGATAGGCGCCGTCCATGATGGAATTCATGTCGTTGCCGCAGGCGTAGAGGTTCGGCACCGGGTGTCCTACACCGTCGAGCACGCGCGCCTCGGGGTCGGTCACCAGCCCGGCCACCGTGCCGAGGTCGCTCGGGTAGAGGCGGAGCGCGAAATAGGGCGCGCTCTCGATCGGACGCATGCAGGGGTTGGGTTCGTTGCGCGCGTCGCCCAGGTAGCGCTGGTAAGGATTGCCGCCGATCCCGAACTGCGAGTCGACGCCGCGGCGCGCGTCCGCGTTGTAGGTCGCGACCGTGCGCTCGAGCCCCGCGGGATCGATCTCGAGGCGCGCCGCCAGGCCGGCGATCGACGGGGCGTGCACCAGATAGCCGCTCTCGAGGTACGGCGCGAGCGAGAACGTGAACGGCCGCACCGCGCCGAGGCCGTATTGCCACAGGCTCCTGCGGTCGCACATCAGGAACGCGGGGTTCGCCGGCCCGCCGGCGCGCAACATCGCCAGCACGAACTCATGGTAGGAGACGGCCTCGCTGGTGAAGCGCACGCCCTCGCGCGTCACCGCGATGATGCCGGGCTTGCCGCGGTCGGCGACGGTGTGCGGGAACACGCATTCGCTGCCGTCGGCGCGGCGGAAATGCGACATCGGCGCCCAGAACGCGTTGTGGGTGTTGTGCTCGCCGACCTGGCCGCCCACGGCGAGGCCCATGCGGATGCCGTCGCCGGTGCTATCGGGACAGACGGGCGAGTGCGGCGAGACCTCCGGCGGCAGGAGCCGCGCGCGCAGCTCCGGGTCGTGCGAGAAGCCGCCGGTGGCGAGCACCACGCCGGCGCGCGCGCCGATCGTCGTGCGCTGCCCGCCGGACTCGATCTCCACGCCCGCGGCGCGGCCCTCGCGCATCACGACGCGCACGACCGGCGCCCCGAGGCGCAGCGACACTCCGAGCTCGAGCGCCGACTTGAGCAACCGCCCGACCAGCGCGTTGCCGAGCACCAAATGCGTGCCGCGCGCCGCGGACATGCGCTGCCAGGCGTATTCCCCGACGAGGCGCAGCGCGCGCAGTGCCGAGCGGGGCGAGCGCAGCGCGTTGCGCAAGTGCGGCAGGTCCGGGCGCGCGACCATCATGCCGTTGAACAGCATGAACTCGCGCAGCGGCCAGCGCAGCAGCGCGAACTCGCGCCCCAGGGTGCGGGCGTCGAAGTCGACCGGCTCGAGCACGCGGCCGCCGAGCGTGGCGCCCGGCAGATCCGGGTAGTAGTCCGGGTAGCTCTGCACCGGGCGCAGGCGCAGCAGCGTGCGCGCCTCAAGGTATGCGATCGCCTCCGGGCCGCGCGCGAGGAAAGCCTCGCGCGCAGACGGGTCGCGCGTCGACGGTGCGCATTGATCCAGATAGCGGCGCGCGTTGGCGACGCTGTCGTCGATGCCCGCCGCGGCCATCTTCGGGTTGGCGGGAATCCACACCATGCCGCCGGAAATGGCCGTCGTGCCGCCGACCAGCGCCGACTTCTCGACGAGCAGCGTCTTCAGGCCTTCTGCGGCCGCGACGCAGGCCGCGGCGAGCCCGCCCGCGCCCGCCCCGACTACGATGGCGTCGCAGGATTCTTCGGCTTGCATTCCTGCCGGCTCATCAGCGTCCTGACACCGGCGGCGTTCTCGCCGGTGCGCCGACTCAGCCCAGTCCGAGCAGCTCCACCTCGAACACCAGCGTCGCGTTGGGCGGAATTACGCCGCCTGCGCCGCGCGCGCCGTAGCCGAGCGCGGGCGGGATGGTGAGCTTGCGCTTGCCGCCGATCTTCATGCCGGCGACGCCCTCGTCCCAGCCCTTGATGACGTGACCGCGCCCGAGCGGAAACGCGAACGGATCGTTGCGATCCTTGCTGGAGTCGAACTTGCGGCCGTCGGTGAGCCAGCCGGTGTAGTGCACCGTGACCTGCTGCCCGGCGGCGGCTTCGGCGCCGCTGCCGACGACGAGCTCCTCGATGATCAGGCCGCTGGCGGTGGTGGTGGAAGACATGGAAACCTCGCGCAAAGGAAAAGCGCGATTGTAGCTGCCGGCGCGCGTCAACCGGCGCGGGCCGCCGCGGCTCGAGTTTGATCGGGGTCAAGCGCCGGATGCGGCGCGCGTGTTCTTCTAGGGGGCATCGACCGCCTGAGGGAGACCCGAGTGCCGAGCGGCGCGCGCATCGCCTACTTCTCGATGGAAATCGGCCTGGCGAGCGGCATGCCGACCTATGCCGGCGGCCTCGGGGTGCTCGCCGGCGACACCGTGCGCTCGGCGGCCGACATCGGCCTGCCGATGGTGGCGGTGTCGCTGCTCGCGCGCAAGGGCTACTTCCGCCAGCGCGTGGACGAGACGGGGTGGCAGACCGAGGAGCCCGAAACCTGGCGGGTCGAGGACTACCTCATCGAGCTGCCGCAACGCGCGACGGTGGCGATCGAAGGGCGCCCGGTGCAGGTGCGCGCCTGGCGCTACGAGATGAAGGGCGTGACCGGCAAGACGGTCCCGGTGCTGTTCCTCGACACCGACCTCGAGGGCAATGCCGAGGCGGATCGGCGCCTGACCTACTACCTGTACGGCGGCGACGCGGAATACCGGCTCGCGCAGGAGGCGATCCTCGGCCTGGGCGGCATCCGCGTGCTGCGCGCGCTGGGCTACGGCAACCTGAGCCGCTACCACATGAACGAAGGGCACTCCGCGCTGCTGGTGCTCGAGCTGCTGCACGAGCAGGCGCAGAAAGACGGCGTCAAGGTGGCCGGCGCCACGCAGGTCGAGGTGATCCGGCCGCAGTGCGTGTTCACCACCCATACCCCGGTCCCCGAGGGCCACGACCAGTTTGACCTCGAGCTGTTCCACCGCGTGGTCGGCCTGCCCGAGCCGCTGTGCGAGCTCGAGCAGGACTTCTGCCACGAGGGCAGGCTGAACATGACCTACCTCGCCCTGGTGCACAGCCACTACGTCAATGGCGTCGCGAAGCGCCACCGCGAGAGCTCGCAACACATGTTCGCGCGCTACCAGGTCGACTCGATCACCAACGGCGTGCACGCCGCCACCTGGACCTCGGCGCCGGTGCAGGCCTTGTTCGACCGCCACATCCCTGGCTGGCGCGAGGACAACCCTAGCCTGCGCCACGCCCTGAGCCTGCCGGGCGAGGAAGTGTGGGAGGCGCACCAGGCCAACAAGCGCGCGCTGATCGAGCGTGTCAACCGCGAGCGCAACGCCGGGATGGACCTCGATGCGTTCACGCTCGGCTTCGCGCGCCGCGCCACCGAGTACAAGCGCGCTGACCTGATCTTCACCGACCCCGGGCGCCTGAAAGAAATCGCGGCGCGCGCCGGAGCGATCCAGCTCGTGTTCGCCGGCAACGCGCACCCGCACGATCAGCGCGGCAAGGAGCTGATCCAGCACATCTACCGCGCGCACCAGACCCTTGCCGGCAGCCCAGTGCGCATCGCCTACCTGGTGGAGTACGACATGGGCTTGGGCAAGCTCATGACCGCGGGCGCCGACGCGTGGCTCAACACTCCGCTGCCGCCGCTCCAAGCCTCGGGCACCAGCGGCATGAAGGCGGCTCTGACCGGCGTGCCTTCGCTCAGCGTGCTCGACGGCTGGTGGATCGAGGGCGTGACCGGCTGGGCGATCGGCAACGGCGACATCGGCGCCAAGGACTACGCGGCCATCGACGCCGGGTCGCTGTACGACAAGCTCGAGAAGCTGATCCTTCCGCTGTATTACGGCAATCGACAGGGGTACGTGGGCGTCATGCGCAACGCGATCGCGCTCAACGGATCATTCTTCAACACCGAGCGCATGATCGACCAGTACGTGACCAAGGCGTATTTCGGGTAAGGCGGGGCCACCGCGGCGCTTGGGAGGCGCTCGCTCTTTGCGGCATTCCGAGTGTCTCCGCTTTTGCGATCGCGCATACCAGGCCTCATCGGAAAAGCGGAGATCGCGGGAACCCGATGCGGCCTTTGGCCTGTGTTAATGCCCGCAGATTGTCTGCCTGGCCCAGTCGAGAACCGCCGACAGCCGCGGCAGCAGCAGTTCCTCGGCTTCGTCGAAGTCGACCCAGCGCCACTCGTGATGCTCGGGGTGGCCCAGCTCGGGCGCAACGGGGAGCTCGATGCGCTCCACGCTGGTTTCGGCCAGGTAGTAGCGCGCCACTTTGCCGCCGGCGTAGGGCACGGTCTCCTGATGCACCTCGCCGAAGGGGAAGTCGAGGGCGACCAGGCCGGTTTCCTCGGCGAGTTCGCGCTTGGCGGCCTCGAGCTGGCTCTCCCCGGGCTCGACACTGCCCTTCGGGAAGTCCCAGTTTCGGTAGGCGCGCAGCACGAGGTAGCGCACGCCCCGATCGGTGCGGCGGAAAATGACTGCGCCGGCGGAGCGCACCGGATGCGGTTTCATGCGCCGGGGATGATAGCGCGCCGGCGGGTTTCGGCCACTCAGAGGGCGGTGCGCCGCTCAAGCCGCTGAGCGGGAACATCTTTTTCTGGCCCTTGATTCCGGCGTCCGGGTCGCCATTTAACGTGCATGAGATCCCGTGATGTGCGCAGCCTCATGTGGGGCGAGGCGCTTTCGCTCCTGGACCAGGCCGAGCGCCTGCAGCGCCAGTTTTTTCGCGTCGGCCCGGCGGCGCGTGCGCAGAATTGGGAGCCGCCGGTCGACGTGATCGAGACCCAGGATGGCGTGCGGGTGCACGTCGCTCTGCCCGGGGTGGCGGCCGAATCGATCGTGATCGGTCTGGAACAGGAGGCGATTACGGTCGCCGCCCTGCGGCCGTTTCCCTCGTGCGAAGGGGGCGATCGCATCCACCGGCTTGAGATTCCGTATGGGCGCTTCGAGCGGCGCATCGCGTTGCCGCTGCACGCGTTCGAGCTCACCGAAAAATCACTCGCGAACGGCGTGCTCACGCTCGCGTTCGCCAGACGCGCCTAGCTTCGGCAGGCGAGGAGACCGCATGAACTTCTGGCCCAAAATGCAGCAAGCCCTGTCGGGGGACGAAGCCGCGCCCGCAGCGCCGCCCAAGCCGGCGCGCACGAGCGGCAGCGCCAAGCCGCTGCCCGAGGGTGCGCTCGCCCTGATCCCGATGCGCAATACGGTGCTGTTCCCGGGGGTGATCGTGCCGGTGACGGTCGGGCGTGAGGCTTCGGTGGCCGCCGCCCAGGAGGCGGTGCGCGCGGAACGCCAAGTCGGCTTCCTGCTGCAACGCGATCCCGCCAAGGAGAAGGTGGGGCCCGAGGACCTGTACTGGATCGGCACGGCCGCCCAGGTGGCGCGCTACGTCACCGCGCCCGACGGCGCGCATCATCTGGTGGTCCAGGGCCAGTCGCGCTTTCGCGTGCTGGAGTTCCTCGAGGGCTGGCCGTTCCTGGTGGCGCGGGTGGCCATGGTCGAGGATTCCGCCGAAGGCGGCACCGAGATCGAGGCGCGCTTCCTGCAGCTGAAGGAGCAGGCGGTGCAGGCGGTCGAGCTGCTGCCGAACGCCCCCGAGGGGCTGGCGGCGGTGGTGCAGGGCGTGGATGCGCCCGGCGCGCTCGCCGACATGGTCGCGAACTTCCTCGACGTGAAGCCCGAGGAGAAGCAGGAGCTGCTGGAGGCTTTCGGGCTCAAGCCGCGCCTCGACAAGGTGCTGGCGCTGCTCGCCCAGCGTGTCGAGGTGCTGCGGATCTCCAAGGAGATCGGCGACCAGACGCGCAAGGCGTTTGACGAGCGCCAGCGCGAGCACGTGCTGCGCGAGCAGATGCGCCAGATCCAGAAGGAGCTGGGCGAGGGCGAGGAATCCGCCGCCGAGATCGAGGAGCTGAAGAAGGCGGTCGAGGAAGCGGGCATGCCCGAGGACACGCTCAAGCACGCGCGCAAGGAGCTCAAGCGCCTGGAGAGGATGGGCGAGGGATCGGCCGAGAGCTCGATGCTGCGCACCTACCTGGAGTGGCTCACTGAGCTGCCCTGGAAGGCCGACGCCCAGAAGTCGATCGACATCGCCGAGGCGCGCCGCGTGCTCGACGAGGACCACTTCGGGCTGGAGAAGATCAAGCGCCGCATTCTCGAGTACCTGGCGGTGCGCAAGCTCAATCCCGAGGGCAAGAGCCCGATCCTGTGCTTCGTCGGGCCGCCGGGGGTGGGCAAGACCTCGCTTGGCCAGTCGATCGCGCGCGCCACGGGGCGCAAGTTCCAGCGCGTGGCCCTGGGCGGGCTGCACGACGAGGCCGAGATCCGCGGCCACCGCCGCACCTACATCGGCGCGCTGCCGGGCAACGTCATCCAGGTGATCCGGCGCGCGGGGTCGCGCACCGGCGTGCTGATGCTCGACGAGATCGACAAGCTCGGCATGGGCGGCTTCCACGGCGACCCTTCGAGCGCGCTGCTCGAGGTGCTCGATCCGGAGCAGAACGCGAGGTTCCGCGACAACTACCTGGGCGTGGACTTCGACCTGTCGAAGGTGATGTTCATCGCCACCGCGAACGTGCTCGACACGATCCCGGGGCCGCTGCGCGACCGCATGGAGATCATCCAGCTGCCCGGCTACACCGAGGAGGAGAAGGTCGAGATCGCCCGGCGCTACCTGGTCAAGCGCCAGCTCGAGGCGAACGGCCTGAAGCCGGAGCAGGCGGCGCTGACCGACGCGGCGCTCGCCGCGCTGGTGCGCGACTACACGCGCGAGGCGGGCGTGCGCAGCCTGGAGCGCGAGATCGGATCGGTGCTGCGCCACGCCGCGATGCGCATCGCCGAAGGCAAGGCCGAGGCGGTGACGGTGGACGCGCCCGACCTGCAGGCGATCCTCGGCGCGCGCAGGTTCGAGAGCGAGATCGCGCAGATGACCAGCGTGCCGGGGGTGGCCACCGGGCTCGCCTGGACGCCGGTGGGCGGGGACATCCTGTTCATCGAGGCGACCCGCGTGCCGGGTCGCGGCAAGCTGATCCTCACCGGTCAGCTGGGCGAGGTGATGAAGGAGTCGGCGCAGGCGGCCTTGACGCTCGCCAAGAAGCTGATCGACGACCCGCTCGAGAAGGTCGACATCCACGTGCACGTGCCGGCGGGCGCGACGCCCAAGGACGGCCCGAGCGCGGGCGTGGCGATGTATCTCGCGCTGGTGTCGCTGCTCACCGGCAAGGCGGTGCGCTCGGACGTCGCCATGACCGGCGAGATCTCGCTGCGGGGCCTGGTGCTGCCGATCGGCGGCGTGAAGGAAAAGACCCTCGCCGCGCTGCGCGCCGGCATCCGTACGGTGATGCTGCCCAGGAGGAACGAGAAGGACCTCGAGGACGTGCCGGCCGAGGCGCGCGCCAGGCTCGAGTTCGTGTTTCTGGACAAGGTCGAGGACGCGGTGCGCTGCGCCATCGGCGAGCTGCCCGCGCCCGAGCAGAAGCAGGCGGCCTGACGGCGCCCGGCGCGGCCTATTTGTCGAACTTGTAGAAGTTCCTGTTCAGCCAGTCGGCCACATCGGCCATGTCCTGCCTGGAGAGCCGCGGGTCGTAGCGGCTGCTCCAGCGCTCGACCTCCTTCAGCAGCGCCTTGTAGGAGGCGACGTGCGCCTTCGGCGGCGCGTAGAGCCCGCTTGCGCCGCGACCGGTATCGGCGGCCGCGAAGGCGCTCGGCGCCACCGTCAGCAGCGCCATGATGCCGAGAAAGGGGGCGGGGTTCATGATTTCTGCTCCTTGTGCTCGATCGTCCCGTCGGCTGCGCCAGTGCGCGCCATGACGCCAGGATAATCGGCTGCGCCGGCAACATCTTGACGCCGATCAAACGCGCGCCTTGCGCACGCGGCAGGCTGAGCTCATGGTCACTACTCCCGCAGCGGCACGCGCTCCAGGTCGGCCAGCCAGGCATCTGCTACGCCGTCCGACGGCGCGCGCCAGTCGCCGCGCGGGGAAAGCGAGCCGCCCGAGCCCACCTTGGGGCCGTTGGGCAGGGCGCTGCGCTTGAACTGGCTGGTGTGGAAGAAGCGCTCGAGGAACA
>Ga0307373_10004785_pt1 | contig 22567 bp, 26 predicted proteins | sample OX2MG_FD_202534 | JGI IMG/M metagenome (GOLD analysis project Ga0307373, IMG submission 202534) | Soil microbial communities from Risofladan, Vaasa, Finland - OX-2 | ecosystem: Environmental > Terrestrial > Soil > Coastal area > Acid sulfate soil | place: Finland: Risofladan, Vaasa | collected... | reverse complement strand
AGGGACGTTACCAAGCGTGATCAGTTGGGCCAGGCCCTCGGCGATCCCGGTCTTGCCGACGCCAGCCTCGCCGACGAGGGCGGCGTTGTTCTTGGTCCGGCGGCTGAGGATTTGGATCACGCGCTCGATCTCGGCCTCGCGGCCGATAACAGGGTCAAGCGAGTTCTTGCGGGCCAGCTCGGTGAGGTCGCGACCGAACTGGTCCAGAAGCGGCGTCTTGGAGGGCTTTTGGAGAGGCGGCTCGGTGTCTTTCACGGTGGGGTCGTGGAGCTGGCGCTCGATCTCGGCTCGCACCTTGTCTAGGGTGGCCCCGAGATCCCCGAGGACGTGGGCGGCGATGCCTTCCCCCTCGGCAAGGAGGCCAAGTAGGAGGTGCTCGCTGCCGACGTAGTTGTGGCCCATCCGGCGCGCTTCCTCAAAGGAAATCTCGAGCACCTTCTTGACGCGCGAAGTAGGGATGATCTGCTGCAGGACGGTGAGCCCCTTGTCTCGGCCGAGCAGGGACTCGATCGTCTGGCGGACCTTCCCGATCTCGACACCAAGGTTGTTAAGGACCTTGGCTGCTATCCCATCGCCCTCTCGCAGCAGCCCGAGCAGGACGTGCTCCGTGCCGATGTAGCTGTGGTGCGACCCCTCTGCTTCTTCCTGGGCGAGCGCCAGAACGTTCTTGGCTCGCTCAGTGAACCTCTCGAACGGGAACACGTCCCTTAATCCTTGGGTCCGGGGGCTAGGGTAGGGCCAGCACCTCCTCGTCTTTTAGTGTCGCGGTCCGCCCCTGCGGGCTTGAACCCATTATCCACCTACCCCTTGTTCGTGGACTGGTGGGTGTTGGTCGGGTTTCGCTGGTGCTCCAGACGGGTCCAGAATGCAGTCGAACCTGCCTTCGAGCGAGGCCAAGGGAATCGGATCGATCGAGCGCCGTGCAACCCGCCGTTCTACTCCAGATAGTCGCGGAGCTTCTTCGAGCGCGAGGGCTGGCGAAGCTTGCGCAAAGCCTTGGCCTCAATCTGGCGGATGCGCTCCCTGGTCACACCGAATCGTTTCCCCACTTCTTCAAGCGTGCGCTCGTGCCCGTCTATCAACCCAAACCGCAGCTGCAGCACGCGGCGCTCGCGAGGCTTAAGAGTGTTGAGCACATCCTCCACCTCGGAGTGCAGCATTGTTAGAGACGCCGAGTCCTGCGGAGACACCGCCTCGCGGTCCTCGACAAAATCGCCGAGGTGGGAGTCGTCCTCTTCACCGATCGGAGTCTCCAGCGAGATCGGGGTTTGGGCGAACTTGACGATCTCCCGAACCTTCTCCGGTGTGATTCCCATCTCCACGCCGAGCTCCTCGTTGCTCGGCTCCCGACCGAGCTCCTGGAGCAGGCGGCGGGAGACCCGCACCAGCTTGTTGATGAGCTCGATCATGTGGACCGGGACGCGGATCGTCCGGGCCTGGTCGGCGAGGGCACGGGTGACGGCCTGGCGGATCCACCACGTGGCGTAGGTCGAGAACTTGTAGCCCTTGTGGTAGTCGAACTTCTCGACCCCGCGGATAAGGCCCATGTTGCCTTCCTGGATGAGGTCGAGGAAGGACAGGCCGCGGCCGATGTACTTCTTGGCGATGGACACGACCAGCCGGAGATTGGCCTCGGTCAGGCGCTGTTTCGCCTCATACGGGCGCTCGTTGCGCGCGGTTAGCCGACGGCCAGCGATGCGATAGACCTCGAGCGCCTCCGCGCGCACCCGCGGCCTGGCGGCGCCGTTGGCTTGGGTCCGGCGCGCGGCGGCGGCGGCGGTGATAAGGCTTGGCAGCCTGGACAGGTCGCTGAGGCCCAGTAGTTCCTGCGCGATGTGCGCCTGCAGGCCCTTGCGCTTGATCAGGGCGAGGCGCTCGATGACGTCGGGCAGCATCTCCTCCACCGAGCGCCGGCGGCCCTCGACCTCCTCGGCCACGCTAAGCGCCTTAAAGGCATCGTGAAGCGGCTTGGCCTCGATCGCTTGCGCCAGCTCGACCTCGTCGTTGGCGGTGAGCAGGTTCACCCGGCCGATCTCCTTGAGGTACATGCGGACCGGGTCGTCGAGCGCGACCGAATCCATCATCTCGATGTCGAGCAGTATGTCGTCGCCGATCTGCTCGACCTCTTCAAAGTCCTTCTCGCCGTCGGTGACCTCGATGCCGATCTCTTTGAAGGCGGCGAAGATGCGGAAGATCTGCTCCGGCTCGGCGTCGATCTCGGGGAAGCCCTGGAGGATGTCGTCGGGCGTCAGGTAGCCCTGCTCCTTGCCTTTGACGATCAGCTGCTCGGCTACGGCCATCAGCTCGTCCTCGATCTTGTGCTCCGGCTTCTCCTGGGCCTTGCCGCCCTTGGTCCTCGTCTTGGTCGCAGCCTTGGCTACGTGTGCGATCTCTCGACCGACGAGATGGGTTCGGCGGACGTGGACGTCCTCTTCGTGACGGTCGGCTGTAGGAGTGACTGTTCTAACCATCGATAATCACAAAATCTGGGGCCACAGGCCCGCTTCTGAATCGCCGGTGATGAACGACGCGCACCGTCGGGTCAAAATACTCATAGGCGCTCTGCTTTTATGGGCTTAGAGCAGAATGCGTTTGTGGCTCCCGACCTGCAGGAATCTTACCTTCAACAAGTGGGGCGCCTCGACTACACGGCAGTGGTCAAGCAGTCGGACGGCCAGCAAGTCTGGAACTGCGAGCACATCACCCACTACGACCCTTCCTCGGCGATCGAGTGCGCGCGTCGTGAAGTCGCGCGGCGAACTGCCCCCGAGAAACACTCCCAGACCTAATGGCGCCGCCGGCGGCGGTAGCGTTGAACAGGTGGGGAGTTAGAGATATGGAGCTGACTTCCCTCGCCGACGGGCCGAATCAGTATTTGCTTGGCGCCTTGGTGCTGAAGCTGGAGACCAGCTGCTGCACTCGGGCCTTGCCGCACTCGGGGCACTTTGGCGGCCGTTTCTTCAGGCGATCGTGTTCGCTGATCGGGACGCTTACCTCAAAGTGCTTGCCACACGTCTTGCACTCGAGCTCGTAGACAGCCATATCTTTCCACCTCCGACGTCAGCTCACGACCCGCAACGCTCGCGCCGTCAAGTTCCACGGCCGAGGAAGGCTTTAGGCCGAGCAACGTCCCTCCACCAGTCTGACGCCTAAGCTAAGGATGCCCACGGGATCGGCGGGCCCTTGCGGCGAACCTCTCTGTCGGTAGTGGTCACTGGAGGGAGAGCCGCGGGCCGGCGCCCGCGATCGCCGAGCGAATCGGCGATCGAGCAATGGAGCCCGACATCGCGATCCCCAGGGGCTTGCTTGTGCGAGGCGAGCGGGCTCGATGGCGCCCCGGGTCGAGTTCAAGTTGATTTCAAGCGCGCTGTATATCCAGTCGGAGGCACGTCAAGGACATCCTCTTCCACCTCCACCCCGGTCCGAGGCCGCCCCCGCGACTCGCAAATCGCCTGTCTTAGGTCGATGTGGGGAGACTGACCGTCCCTCGGGACGCGTTCAAAACCGAGGGCGGCGAGGGTGCAGGGGTGGAGGCGCACGCTCCTCGACGCGATGAACACCGGGCAGGCGTCAAGGCCGGTCAACCTCTTCTACTACGGTGAGGATTGGATCGATCAAGGCGACCACGTGTTCTTCGATCCGCGTCGGTCTAACCGGCGATGTGGAGGAGGGGCCAGTGGCCGCCTGGTGATGTGAACACCAAACGTGTTCGAATTCATCGACGCGAGCATTCCGCCTACCAGGTCGGGATTGGGCTCTAGGCAGTGCTCGGCAGTCTCAATCGGGAATCAGCCACCTGTCCGTCGCAATTGAGGCGATCTTGCCCTTGGGGAACGGACCCCCGCTTCGACCCCCGTCGGCGAGGCGGGGGCCCGCTGGGGCCTCGGGGGGAAGCTATCGGTCAGGTGCGCAGCACGGCACATAGCAGCAGGTATCCGAAGTCCCCGCTCGTCAGGCGTCTGGCCGAAAGGCGTCGCGATCGCATGGCACCGACCCCTGTACGTTGAGGGCTGGCTTCCCATCCGCACCAATGGCGATTATTGGGCGCCGAAGCGGAAAGATTGAGCCCGGGGAATCGAGACGAAATGCATACCTGTCGGAAACCAACTCATTCGAGTCTCCGGACTAGGTCCGGCCGTCCGCGCCCGCCCCCGCGTGAGACCACCTTGAAAGAGGCCTTGCCGTCGCAACAGAAGGCGGACGCGATCGAGAGGCCATCCAGCTGGCCGGATCGCACAAGGCACGATGTCGTGATGCTCGATGTTCTTATGCCGGGAGATGAATGGTTTCGACATAATCGAGGCGCTGGGCGAGCACGAGGCCACCAATGCGATTCCGATCATGGTCCTCATCGCCAAGCACGCGACCGAAGCCGACACCGACCACTCGATGGCCAGGTGTCGACCATCCTCAGGCGCGGATCGACCCGAGCCGTCGACCTGCTCAGACAGTTGCAGGTGAACCTGAACAAACGGGCCGTTGAAGCATGAGCGCGTCCCCTCTGATCCTTGTCGTTGATGACAACGATGCCGGGCTGTTGCTCGTCTGCTCGGTGCTCCAGCTTGAGGGGTTTCGGGTCGATTCCGCAGGCTCATCCGAAGAGGTCATCGAGCGGTTGAGCGAGCACCTGCCGGACTTGATCCTGATGGACGTGCAGCTGCCTGGGCAAGACGGTCTCGCCTTAACCCGTCAGCTCAAAGCCGACCCCGCGACCGCCGCCATCCCGATAGTGGCGCTGACTGCCCATGCGATGGCCGGCGACCGGAAGCAGGCACTCGCCGCCGGTTGCAGCGGATACATCTCCAAGCCGATCGACACCAGAACCCTCGGCGACCAGGTCAGGGAACTCCTTCCCGCGGAGCGGCTCGAAATAGCCACGTCGGGCGAGTGAGCACTACAAGATTCTCGTTGCCGGAAACGAACCCAGGAGGCAATCAAGCGTGAGCCAGACCAAACAGATTGACCTAGTCGCGTCACAGCTATTCACTTCGGAGGAGCAGGAGGCGCTTCGCGACCTCTGGGTTGTTTACGAGAGTAATTTCGACGAGATCCAAGCCGCCACAATGGCCGCAGCAGAGGCTGATCCGGACCTCAAGAAAGTTCTTGCCCAACTGACACCCAGCCAGATGGAGGCCGATCAGCTCAAGTCCAGACGCCAACTGCAGCGAGCGATGCAGGAGGGCGACTGGCAACCGGTCATAGAAGATATCCGCGTTCAGGGCGGTCACTACGCGCAAATGGGCCTGCCCTTCGCGTCATGGTTCGTCGTGGTAACGGCGGCTCAGAAGGCGATCCTGGAGCGCCTGTTTCACGCCTATAGGAAGGAGCCAACCCGCATTCAGGCGATCGTGCTGGCCATGAACAAGTGGCTCTTCGACATCACCCTGGCCAGTATCGGCGAGAAGTACATGGACACGAGGGAACACCTGATCAAGCAGCAGCAGGAAGCGATCAAGGAACTCTCGACCCCCGTCCTGCCCCTTCGCGCTGGGCTGCTCCTGCTGCCGGTCATCGGTGTCATCGATAGCGAGCGGGCGCGCCAGCTGACCGAGCAATTGCTTGAGGGCATCCGCACCCACCGAGCCAAGGCAGTCGTGATCGACCTTACGGGCGTGCCGGCAGTGGATTCGGCCGTAGCCAATCATCTCTTACTGACGGTGCGCGCGGCAAAGTTGCTAGGTGCGAATGCGGTGATAACGGGCATCTCGACCGAAAACGCGCAGACTCTGACGCGAATCGGAGTCGATCTGAGTGGTCTCGTGACAACGAGCGATCTACAGAGTGGAGTCGACGAGGCTGAATGGTTGCTCCAGGTCGCTCGAGCCCATCGCGAATCGGGCGCGGACGGTCTGCAGGCCCGGCCTATCGTCGATCGCTAACGACGATGCCGGTACCCATCCTCAAACAAGGGGACTACCTGATCGGATCGATACAGAGTGCGCTCACCGATACTGACATGATCGACTTTCGGGGCGCGCTAGCCGACCAGGTGGGCAAGAACCGATCACGCGCCGTGATCATCGATGTCAGCGGACTAGACATCATCGACTCGTTTACCGCACGGACGCTTCAGGACATCACACACACGGTGAAGCTAAAAGGCGCTGCGGCGGTGGTAGTCGGCATTCAGCCGCAAGTGGCCTTTGCGATGGTTCAGCTCGGTCTCTACCTCGATGGCGTTGCCACAGCGCTGGACCTCGACGAAGGCCTGGCACTGGTCGGTCGGATGACCGCAGGTTGGCGTGCTCGTGGCCAATGAACTACACATTCCTATCGTTAACGAGGTCGACATTGTTACCGCTCGGCAGCGAGGGCGCGCGCTTGCGGCTGAGCTGGGCTTTGCGAGTAGCGAGCAGGCTCTTATCGCGACCGCCATTTCTGAACTGGCCCGCAACATCCTCCAATACGCGGGCCGGGGTCAGGTGGAAATCACTGTTGAGCACAAGGGTGGCCGCACAGGGATCGGAGTAGTCGCCAGCGATCAGGGGCCGGGTATCCCGGATCTGCGGCGGGCCCTCGAAGATGGATTTTCGACCGGAAAGGGGCTAGGTCTAGGCCTTCCCGGTACCAAGCGAATCATGGACGACTTCGAGCTGGTTTCGGACGTTGGCAAAGGTACCCGCGTCGCGGTTAAGAAGTGGGTTCGCTGATGTCGCAGAAGTCGGCGGCGCTTCGGCTGGACTGGGGTGTTGCATTGCAGGCGCAGCCCGGCCAAGTGGAGTGCGGTGACGCCTGGGTCATCGAACCTGTCGCCGATGGGTTTCTCGTCGCCGTGATCGACGGACTCGGCCACGGCGCGGCGGCTGCGATTGCTGCCCAGCGGGCCGTAGAGACCATTAAGAGGTCAGCTTCACAACCGATTGAAATGGTCGTCAGCGTCTGCCATCAAGCTTTGCTAGGTTCGCGCGGTGCGGCCATCAGCATGGCGCGAATTGATACCGGTGGCGAGAGTCTGACCTGGGTTGGCGTCGGTAACGTCGAAGGTCTGGTTCTCAACCCAGTTGCCTTCAGCCCGCCCGTCTGGCAAAGCGAAGCATTGGTGGCGCGTGGGGGTGTTGTTGGATACGAACTTCCGCCGCTACGCCCGGCCACCCTACCTTTCAAGCCTGGGTCGTTTCTCGTATTCGCGACAGATGGTGTCAAGCCGCGGTTTGCGGCTGAGATGCGCACGGGACGACAAGCTCAGCAAGCTGCTGATCACATCCTGGCTGGCTATGGCCGCGGGACCGACGATGCCCTGGTGATGGTCATACAGCTATTACGAGGTGGCTCAGATCAAGACTCCTGAGCCGGCGCCGAGACATCAGTACGCTGAGGCACTCCGCGAGTACGTCGGCGCAGGCGGTGAAGACTCGCTGCTCGTTGGCTATTCGATAGGCAGGGAGACAATCGCCGAAGGCCTCACGTCACTAGTGGCGCTTCACGGCGAGGCACTCAAGCAGGTCCTCACGCTTGATCTGGCACCTCAGCAGCTTTCAGCCATCATCGATCGGTCGACCCAATTCCTGGAAGAAGCCTTAGCCCCCTTCGAGATGACGGTTCGGGGTTTTCAGGAAGCTAACGACCGGCTTGTACGCGCCAATGTGGAACTGCAGCGGGCCGACGAGATGGAGAAGCGCTTTTTGGCGAACATGAGCCACGAACTTCGCACCCCGCTCAATGCCATCCTCGGCTTCGCCGAGTTGCTGATTGACGAACGCGAGGGTGGGTTCGGCTCAGAACGCCGGCGGACCTTCCTAGAGACCATCCACCGCTCTGGCAAGCATTTGCTGGGCCTGATCAATGACATCTTGGACCTCGCCAAGGTCGACGCAGGACAGATGACGATCGAGGCCGAGTCGCTGGCTGGCCCTGACGCGGTGGCGGAGGTCCTCGGCGTGGTTGAGCCACTCGCCCGCGAACGCGGAATCGTCCTAGAGGCCAAGGTGGGGCCCACCATCCGGATCATGGCGGACCCCAGCCGGCTCAAGCAGATCCTTCTCAACTTGCTCTCCAACGCGATCAAGTTCACGAATGAAGGAGGCCAGGTCCGCGTCAGCGCGCGACGCCAAGGTGCTGTGGTCCGTTTCGAGGTCATGGATACAGGTATTGGGATCGCCGCTAAGGACCAAAAGCGTCTGTTCGTTGAGTTCCAACAGCTGTCGGCCGGTCTGGATCGCCGTCAGCAAGGAACAGGCCTCGGGCTGGCACTGAGTAAGCGTCTGGTCGAGTTGCACGGCGGCACAATTGGTGTCCGCAGCGTTCCCAAACAGGGAAGCACGTTCTGGTTCACCATACCCGTCGCAGCGGATAAGGGCCCAGGCGTCGAACAGCCGGTTCAGGAACCGGAAGGCGACGCTACCGGACCGCTGGTATTGGTGGTTGAAGACGATCCAAGGGCGGTCGAGTTACTTGTCCACTACCTGCGAGCAGCGGGATACCAGACGGAGGTTGCCAAAGAGGGTGACGAAGCTCTTGAAAAGGCAAAGCGCCTGAAGCCTGTTGCCATAACGCTGGACGTCCTGCTCCCAAAGCTGGACGGCTGGGAGGTGCTCGCACAACTCAAGCAGGACAAGGAGACGGCCAACATCCCCGTGGTGGTGGTCTCGGTGATCGATGAACGGTCACGCGGCCGCGCCTTGGGGGCAGCCGACTACTTTGTGAAGCCTGTCAGCAGGGACGCCCTCATCGCCCGGCTCAATCGCTATGCCTTCACCACCAAAGTGAAAGAGCGCGATGTCAAGGTCCTTGTCGTCGACGACGACCCCCAGGCGCTGGAACTTCTGGCCAAGATCCTCGAGCCTCTCGGCTTCACTGTCATCAAAGCGGAGAGCGGGGAGGAGGGTATCCAGCTGGCCAGGCTGCGCGGGCCGGATCTGGTGATTCTCGATCTCGTGATGCCGGGCCTGAGCGGCTTCGAAGTCGTCAAAGTCCTTAAGGCTGATCTTTACACGCGGGCTATCCCGGTTCTGATTCTCACCGCCAAAGATATGAACGCGAAAGACAAGGCGGCCCTTAACGGCGATGTGGAAGCGGTACTCACGAAGGGCTCGCTCGCATCAATGGATCTAGTCACCTGGTTGGAGGAGGAGCTCGGAGCTCTTGTGACCGGAAGAACCCCCGAAACATGAGGGCCAATTCTTGTTTATGTGCCCTCGCCTTCTAGAGCAGCTAGCGTGATCACGGCGGTCGTGAAGCTAATCGCAACGGTTTTCGGACCGTTGCCTTTTCGGCCCTTGAGGGTCGGTTTCGGATACGGGTGCTCGGGGCAATAGTCGTCGCATACCGGGCGACAGGTCGGATTGCGCGAGCTCCAAGTGAAGTTGGCGCAGCCACCAAAGCGCGGCGGAGCGCGGTGGTGGCGGAAGGCCTAGCGCAGGTAGTCGCGCCACCCGGGTTTTGGTGGGGGTCGCAAACGTATTCGTAGTCGCGCTGGAGGCGCGCGCCCGAGTGTTGTCCGACGTGCCTGACCATAAGACCTGGGAACCGCCGAGAAATCATCGTCTCTTGTGATCATTTGCCGAATAGCTGAAGCAGCACCGATGCGATCACCTGGTTGGATGGACACCTTTGACTGTTGCCGGCCGGTACCGGAGAAAAACGCCACCCGCCTTAAGCTCGACTACTTCTATGAGTTCCAACTTGAGGTTGTGTGGTAAGTCTTTGAAGAGTGGCCCGCCATCGCCCTGCGCCACCGGATGGACCACCAGCTGATATTCATCAATTAGGTTGAGTCGCGCGAGATCTTGGGCCGTCCTGACGCCGCCATGGACCACAATGTTCTTGCCCGGCTGCCGCTTGAGCGCCGAGACAGCCCGCACCATGTCTTCATCGCTTTTTACGACCACCAGTTCACTATTTCCCCACGGCAGCTGCTCCTCGGTGTTTGAGAGGATGGCCTTGTGCACACCAGTTGCCCAGCGCGCATAAGCAACCCCGCCATTGGATAGATGGGGATCATTGGTTTCCGCGCTCAGCCAATAGCCCAGCAGTTCGTCTGCCACAACTCGCCCGAGCAGCAGCGTATCGGCGTCGTTGGTCAGCTTGGGCACCACCGTTTCCATTTCGCCGAGATCATCGCCGGTGTTATCGTCGGCCGTCGTTAATCCCGGGGGCCTGTCGGCATCAGAAACGTACCCATCGAGGGACGTGTGCATGAACAGAATGACCTTTTTCATTGTTCCTCCATTCGTTATTGGCCAGGGCGCTTTGGACCGCTGAAGAGACTATACTGAACCGGATGGTTCAGCATCGGACGTTAGACCGAACCTTCTCGGCGCTTTCCGATTCCAAGCGGCGGGAGATCCTCGACCGCCTCGGGCACGGACCGGCGTCGATCAGCGAGTTGGCGGCGCCCCTTGACATGTCCCTGACCGGTCTGAAGAAGCACGTTCGAATCCTCGAGGACGCCAACTTGGTATCCACCGAGAAGGTCGGCCGCACGCGGCAGTGCCGGCTCGGCCCCCCAGACACTGGTGGCTCTGCGAGGCTGTGGCTGGGACCGCTCGCCGAGGTCGACGACTGGCTGGAGTCGTTCCAGCGCTTGTGGAATGAACGCTACGACCGGCTCGACGAATATCTGCGCGAGCTGTAGGAAAAGGAGAAGCAGATGGCGAGCGGAGAAAGCCCGGCGCCCGATGAGCGCGTAGTTGGAGAAAGTACGATGCCCAAGACCAAGTTCGTCGCGGAGCCCGGCGTCGCGGCGGTGGTGATGACCCGCGTCTTCAACGCTCCCCGTGAGCGCGTGTTTGCCGCCCACACCGATCCCACTCAGATTCCCCGCTGGTGGGGTCCCCGGGGCTACTCGACCGTCGTCGACACGTTGGACGCCACGACGGGAGGCAGCTGGCGCTTCGTCCAGACCGACGCCGGTGGCACGGAGTTCTCGTTCCGCGGGGTTTACCACGACGTCGTGGTCCCTGAGCGCGTAATCAATACCTTCGAGTACGAGTCGAGGCCGGCGCACGTAGCCCTGGAGACTCTGACGCTGCAGGACGAGGACGGTAAGACACGCCTCACCAACAGCTACGTCTTCCAGACTCTAGAGGACAGGGACTGGATGATCGCGTCGGGGATGGAAGAGGGCGCGGTCGATAGCTGGGAACGCTTGGCCGAGCTGGTCGAGAACGACCCGGCTCAGGGCCCGGGCGTAGCGGCGGTGCCTCGACCGCGCTCATGAACCAGGCAGGTTTGCCGCTAGCGGGGCGGCGCGAGTGGATCGGCCTCGTTGCGATCGCGCTCCCTGGCGTGGTGACAGTGAATGGACCTAACCATCACTTCTCCTCGCCGTTCCAAAGCTGTTGGTAGACCGGCCCGGGGGCCGCTCCCGATTCGTACACTGCGATGATCAACCCGGTGGCTGTTGCAGCTCCAGGGTTGACCCTGATTTACACAGGCTTCGTGCCCTCTAGTGGATCTGTCGCTCTGGGGTCTGCAACCCGCCAGAGCCAGCGGCGCCGAGCGAACGGTGACCTGATAGGAGGCTGGCAAGAGCCCCTTCGCAGTGCTGTCCCGCACGCCCGGCGGCCGGTCACCTATCCACCAATTCGAGGAGGCCGATGACCTTAACGAGTATCGCAGACATCTCAGCCAGCGTCACCGTGGGAGTCGACACACATAAGCACACACATTTCGCCACCGCAAAGGACGGACTCGGTCGCGACCTCGGTCACATGGAGATCGATACCAATCCTCGAGGCTATGCAGCGCTACTGAAGTGGTCTCAGGCCTTCAGCCGACAGGTGGTCTTCGGCGTGGAGGGCACCAGCAGTTATGGCGCCGGGCTGGCTCGTTACCTTCGAGCAAACGGGCAAACAACGATCGAAGTCCTTCGACCAACTCGTCAGGACCGTCGACTTCGAGGAAAGTCCGACCGCATCGACGCCGCCGCGGCGGCGGCTGCTGTCCAGGCGGGTAAGGCTCGGGCTGTTCCCAAGGCCGGCGACGAAGGCGTCGAGATGATCCGTCCTCTGAAGGTGGCGAAGTCCACGGCGATCAAGGCCCGAACTCAATGCATGAACGCGATCAAGGCACTGATCATGACCGCGCCGGACGCACTCCGTGAGCAGTTGCGTGATCTGACTCCGAAGACGCTTATCACAACCGCCTCGGCTTTCCGTGTGCCGGAAGTCGTGGACCCAATTTCAGCGACCAAGTGGTCGATCCGGTCGATGGCTAGGAGGTATGCGACTCTCGACGAAGAGGTGACGGAGCTCGAAGGCCGCCTCGACGAGCTGACGCAGAAACTCGTACCTGAACTTCGCCAATGTATCGGCGTCGGTCAGGACGTCGCCGCATCTCTCGTGCTCGCGGCTGGCCTCAATGGTGACCGCATTCGGTCCGAGGCATCGTTCTCCATGTTGTGCGGCTCATCTCCAATCCCGGCGTCGTCAGGCATGACGAATCGACATCGGCTCAATCGCGGTGGCGACCGCCAGGCGAATGCCGCCTTGCACCGAATCGTTCTTGTCCGGATGAGGTATCACGAGCCGACCAGAGCCTACGTCGCCAAGCGAACGGCTGAGGGCAGGACGAAGGCAGAGATCTTCCGCTGCCTGAAGCGGTACGTCGCCCGCGAGGTCTTCAAGCTGCTTGTCATTCCGGTCGCCCGCGTCGAGGAGCCCGAGGCAGCATGAATCGCGAGCTTCGATTTTTGCCCTTGACATCTATAGGAGGATCCTTAAGGAAATACGGGGCAGGCGGCGGCGACCTGGTTCAGCCCGGTCGGGAGTGGCGACGAGCCTTAGACTCCGGGTATGTCGAAGATAGAAACGACCACTGATAAGGACACAAACCACCCAATCGTCTCATTGACGGAGGGCCGGTCTGAAGGGTGGTACCAGGCTTTCGACGACTACGTTAAGTGGCCGCACGGGGGAGGCGCGCCGGAGGCTTCTGGTTCGAGTCTGCTGGGGCCCCCCAAAGGTCTCCGTTTCAGCGCCCCAGCGCTTTGAACGTTGCAATGGGGTCGATGCCGACCTGGCGTTGGTAAGCCAGCCAATCCAAATAGCTGTCCTTGCGACTGACGAGGCCGTCCCGCATCGTGAACACATCGGCGCCGGCGATCGCGAACGGCTTATGCTCAGCGGTGCCCGACATCACGTACTCGGTGACGAAGTGCTCGGCGCCGAAATGAGCCCGCTTTGGCTCAAAACGCAGATCGGGCACGACGGTCAGCAGCGCCTCAATCAGTTCGCGGACGGCCGTACGTCCAGTCGCCAGCGCGCCGACGTCGTGCAACTCGAACACCGAATCGTCGGTGTGCATGGCCGCGATCGCAGCGGGATCGTGCCCCGCCCAGGCTCCGCTGTATTCCTTCGCAAATTCCATCAAGTTCTTGCTCATTCTTCATTCCCTCTTAGTCGTCGCTGTGCCGCTCATCCCGGGGGGTGCGACGGTATTGGCTAAGGCTGGCATACACAGCCTGTGAACGGGAACACCCAGATTTATCGGCTGACCCGCCAACGTCATGCCCAGCGTCAGAATCGGCGGCTAGCCCGAGTTGTCGGGCAGCTGGGACGGGCGGTAAGTCCGTACACTGCGACGATTCCTGGGTGGTGGTTGACTGCCCAGGGTTGACCCTTTCGTACACCGGCCTCGTGCCCTTTTAAGGATCTGTCGCTCTGGCGCCGACCATCACCAAGGACACGACTCACCGAGCGAGCAGTGACTTGATAGGAGGCTGGTGAGAGCCCCATCGCAGTGCTGTCCGCCCGCCCGGCTGTCGACCGTCAATCCATCTAGCAGAGGAGGCCGATGGCAGCACCTAGCATTGCAGATGTCAGAGCTCATGTAACAGTCGGAGTCGACACCCATAAGCACTCTCATCTCGGTAGCGCCAAAGACGAGCTCGGCCGAACGCTCGGCCAGCTCGAGATACCCACCAACCCGCGCGGCTACGCTGACCTCTTGACCTGGGCGCGGAGCCTTGGTCAGGTCGCTGCTTTTGGGGTTGAGGGAACTAGCAGCTACGGGGCAGGCCTCACACGATTCCTGCGGGCACAAGGCGTGACCGTGATCGAGGTCCTGCGTCCGACACGCCGGGATCGACGTCTACGCGGCAAGTCCGATCCGGTGGATGCGGATGCGGCTGCGCAGGCGGTGCTCTCGGGCAAGGCGCGAGCGGTTCCCAAGGCGGGAGACGCGAGCGTGGAGATGATCCGACCGCTCCGCATTGCCAAGGTGACCGCGGTCAAGGCGCGAACTCAGGCACTCAATGCTTTGAAGGCTTTGATCATCATGGCGCCAGATTCCATCCGGGAGTCGCTGCGCGACCTCTCCACGGCAAGGCTCGTAACAACTTGCGCTCGATACCGGGTCGAGCAGCTTACGGATCCGACGGCTGCCACCAAGCAGGGGCTGCGCTCACTGGCTCGCCGGTATCTGGCCCTCGATGACGAGGTCCGCTCCATGAACAGGGAGCTGGATACCCTCACTTCACGAATCGTGCCGCAGCTGCGCGAGCGATTCGGGGTCGGCAGTGATGTGGCCGCGACGTTGGTGCTCGCCGCCGGCGACAACGGCGGTCGGCTGCACTCGGAAGCAGCCTTCTCCATGCTCTGTGGGTCATCTCCGATTCCTGCCTCTTCTGGCGTGGTCCGCCGTCATCGCCTTAATCGCGGCGGAGATCGTCAGGCCAACGCAGCACTCCATCGCGTCGTACTCGCGCGCCTCCGCTGGCATGAGCCTACGAAGGCGTACATGGCGCGACGCCGGGCAGAGGGTAAATCGAAAACGGAGATCATCCGCTGTCTAAAGCGCTACGTCGCCCGCGAGGTCTACAACGTCCTGGTTGGGCCGCTTGAGAAAGCCCTCAGCGCCAATGCAGCTTAGCCGCCGTCATGCCGAAATCGGGCCCTTGACATCTATAGGAGGATCCTTAAGGAAATACGGGGCACCCGGCTCTGGCCGAGTCGTGCCGCTCTAGGAAGGCTCGGCTTCGTGAGTTGAGATGAAAGCTGTGGCCGGCCTCGGGTCGAATGATTCGTTTTTGGCCGAATCATTTGTTATCAATTGGGCCCATCGAGACATCCCCAAGTTCAAATCCCGTTGCCCTAATGCTGCGCGACCCATCGCGCCCCAACATCTGGGATCGGACCCGGTTCGATCGCCTAGATGTTGGGGTGACTGCGATCAACTTTTGGTCGGGGACCCGGGATTTGAACCCGGGGCCTCACGGTCCCGAACTCTAGGCGGTACCGTCCAGCGAGACCGTTTCCGAGGGTTTTGAGCTCTATTCGCGCAGTTAGGTAGACGTTAGCAACCGATTTCGTCCACCGATGTCGCTCGAATTACTACATGAACTACTAGATGAGATGCGATCACCAGGTCGACGGGCGCGGTCAGAAACGGCGGCCTCAAAGTGATGATCTGGATCTCATGGGCCTATGTAGTCGAACGATCCGAAGGCGGCGTACTTGCCACTGTGGTCGTAGTGCACACCGTCCTGCACGCGAAATAACTTTGACGACGCGAAGCGCGGATCTTTTGTGATGAAGCCTTCCGGCAGAACTGCGCCCGGCGTGACCTCAGCCGCGGTCACCGGGTTTCGAATCGGCTCCATCTCGAGCTCGAGGATGTCCCCGGCTTTCACGTGGCTTCGTTGCTCGGCCAGGTTGATCTCGAACGCCACGTATCTCGGCTCATGCACTTTGGTCCAGGTGTTCTTGAGGATGCCCCAGGGGCCGCCTGCCGACCCGGACACCAGCGTCTTGAGTGCTTCGCGTTGGGCCTCATTCGCCCGCTCGTCGATTAGCACAGCAGCCTCGCCGTTGCCGTCATGGATCGCCTTGGGCCAGTCAGCGGCAATCGAAAAAGTAAGTCCGCCGAGGTCAAGCCCCCCGTAGCGGCCGTCCATCACGTGCCAGGCCCAGCCGCCTTCGCAGTGCCCGTGGGTGGGCAGAGCGTTGAAGTTGCACGGGCAGCCGTAATCGCAGTTGCACGCGATCAGGACGGTGCCCTTCAGTTTCCATTTCTCCGCCGGGGAATGTGCCATTTTCTAAGCCTCCTTCAACTGTTCTGACTAGATCCCTATGCCACCGCGAAGCCACATCGAAAGATCCGGATGTACAGCCACTACTACTGCCAACAACCCAAGCCCAGCTCCAGTCAGGTGCGCGCCCCGCTCGCCGAAAGGCATCAGCTTCTCCACGAATACGATGAGCCCGATAAGCACCACCCACAGCAGGCTCATAGCGCCCGCGATCACCAGTACCGCCATGAGGCCCCAGCAGCAGCCGACGCAGTAGGCGCCATGCTCGACTCCCAATCGGAGAGCATCAAATGCGCCCGCACCGCGCCAGCGATGCATCAGAAAGTCAAGTGGGGAACGGCACTCGCGCAGGCATGCCTGCTTGAGTGGAGTGAACTGGTAGACGCCCGCGATAGCGAGAATCCCAGCCACGGCGTAGGGACTCGCATCGGCCAGCGTGGGACTGGCAAGGACCACCGCGCCAAGCGCCTGTTGCGCGGCGTATACCAAGGCGCCGAAAACCGCCCACGCGACCAGGTAGCCGGCGACGAGTGGGACCGTAGTTGCCACGCGCCCATCAGCTCCGGCCGCGCGATAAAGCAGCACTAGTGGCGCTGCCGACGGCAGCATCATGGCGGCCATCATCACGACCCATGCGGCGATGAAACCAGTCGCGCCGGCGAGGTCCGCGCCGGAGGACATCGTGTCCATCGCAATGCTGGTGGGCGAGACCGCCTGTGCCAAAAATGCAACCCAGGCAGCTACCGTGACTGCGACAAGCGTCACGCCGACCAGTACCGTCGCTCTGTCAGCAGGCAAGCGCACTTTATTCAACCGGCTTACGCGCTCGAATCGAATAGCCCAATGTTCCGAACTCCCTCGCGCTGGCCTCTCCGCTGGCACCGGCAAAGGCGTCGATCGGATTCGCCAGCTCGACATCCATCAGCCCGGCGGCGCTGATCACCGTCTCCCACCCTGCACACGGCAGGGCACCTGCGATTCAACCAGTCCAGAGATCAATGTCATGGAGGGCTTCCTCGGGAACTGGACGCTCCAAGCAAATGTCAGCCACAGTCATCCTGCCGCCCGGCTTCAGCACGCGGAAGATCTGCCTGTAGACGCCAATCTTGTCAGGGCAGAGGTTGATCACCCCATTGGAGATGACGACATCCGCCCAGCCGTCGTCCACAGGGAGATCTTCGATCAGCCCTTCGCGGAACTCGACGTTCTTCAGCCCCATCTTCGCGGCGATCGCACGGCTGCGATCGAGCATCTCGGGCGTCATGTCAACTCCGATAACACGCCCATCGCTGCCCACCCAGAGCGCTGCCAGGAGAGAATCCATGCCGCCTCCAGATCCAAGATCAACAACGTTCTCGCCGGGTTTGGGGCCGCCCCAAAAGAAGGGATTGCCCATGCCCGCAAATGCATCGCATGCTTCGTCCGGAAGTTCGCTCAAGGGATGCGCTGGGTACCCGAGCCGCACCGCGTGCGTTCGGCCGGTGTGGAAGTGATGGACATGCTGAGTGCCGCTCGGATCGGCGGCCACATCGCGGTACTTTTGACGGACTTGGTGACGAAGTTCGTCAATGTCCACCACGTTGAGAATGTCAGCCATCGGTCTCTCCCGGTGTCTGCATGCCAGCATCAGATTTCCGAGCCATCGCCATAACCACGTCGCCCGTGTACACGTATTCGTTCTCATCCGCGCCGGATAATCGTTTGCGAATCCGGCCGAGGCACGCCTCACGCACACGCTCGTCCAACGACAGGAGACGCAGTCGCGAGGTACTGCGCGTCTGGTAATCGAAGTAATCTTCGCGCCGCCATCGATATTCGATGGACTCTGACCACACTCGGATCACGACAAAGCCCGTTTGCTCCAAAAGCGCCGTCACCTTTTGCTCGGTGTCGCAGCATGCGCGGTTATCGGTGGCCGGGAGCTCGATAACTTGGGCGCCGACTGCTCCCAGCTCCTCGTCCCACACGGCGCCGGCCGTCGGAGTTCGCTCGGCCGCCCACGTTATCGTGCCAACCACGCCTGCAGGCTTCAGCACGCGATTGACCTCACTGAGACATCTTTCGGGCGTTGGTAGATGAAACAAGATGAAGGCGACAACCGCCGCATCGAATCGATAGGCGGATAGCGCCAAGTTTTGGACGTCCATGAGCGCCAGCCAACCTGGGTACTTTTTTTCTCGCCAGGCGGAGCATGCCTTCCGAACGATCGACACCCAGGATCGTTGCGCTCAGAGCCGCTCGCGCAATTGCGGGCAAAAGCGCACCCGTGCCGGTGCCGACGTCGATGATGCTGCTCGCAGATCCGAGAGGTAGCTGACTGACGAGACGTTCGCCGGCGGGACGGATCACCGGGCTCCAGAACTTGTCATAGGCCTCGGCCCGTTGCGAGTATCGCTCGGCCAGGATCGCCGTCTGCTCTTCCGCGGTCAGCTCGGCCGGCTTCATCTACACAGTCTCAACACGGCGCCCCTGCTCAGCAGGTGCAATGGACGTCGGCCTTGCCACAGTCCTTGCACTTCAACGTGCAGTAACGATCCGAACCGGAGTGGGTGTGCTGTGGATCATGCTCGTCGGCTTCGGCACCGCAGATGGCACACTTCCAACCCTCAGTCTCGCCACCACACTTGGGACAATTCATTTCATCACCTCCTGATTCATGAGACGCCGGGCGCCGATTTCTTATTGCATCTCACGGCGATCGCAATAAATGAGCAGGTCAGCGTCGTCTCTTAAGAGTGATGACTTTGCGCGAGTCTAGGCTTTGACCATCATGGCGGGTGGAAAGACAGCGCAGGCGGGCTTCTCCGAGGTCGCCATGGCCAGCCTGCCGCGGATCTACCGCCTCGCCCGCCGACTCGCGAACCGCGGCGCGGAGGACCTCGTTCAGGAAACTCTCATGCGCGCTTATCAGCGGTTCGGCCAACTCCAGCATGTCGAAGCTGGGCCGGCCTGGATGAGCGCGATTATGCTGAACGTCTACCGGGACGGCCTCCGGCGATCGAAGCGGTCGATCGACGAGCTCGCGTTTGATGACGTGGACGAGTATTCGCTCTACCGAAAGGTGGAGGAAGAGGACCCGTTCCCTTACTCCGATTCGCTGCACCTCGATTTCATCGCACAGTTCGGCCGCGATGATGTCCTGGCGATCCTGCTTGCAATGCCTGAGATCTACCGGGCGCCGCTTGTACTGCATTACGTCGAGGGGTATTCCACCAAGGAGATCGCCCGCAATCTGGGGGCCCCTCTGGGAACTATCCTCGCCCGGCTGCACCGGGCGCGGAAGCTCTTCGAGCGGGACCTCTGGAACTATGCCGATCGGGAGGGGCTGTTGACGAAATCACACATGAAGGAGAGTGTTGTGCCTTGATCACCTGCACTGAAGCGGTCAAACAGTTCTGGCAGTACCTCGATGATGACCTGGCACCCAAGCAGCAGCAGTTGGTCGATGACCATCTAGGCATCTGCAGGCAATGTTGTGGAGAGCTGGAGTTCGCCAGAGTCTTGCAGAGTGTTCTCGAGGATCAGCGGTCGGTCGATGAACTTCCGGCCGAAGTCAGGGAGCGGATGGCGCGATTTGTCAAGGAGCTGGAAAGGTGAGCCGCGGCCTCGGGCACATCGCCGGCGAGACGGATCTCCTTCACCAACAGCACATCAAGGCCGCGGTTGCCGACGCCTACCAGGCGATCGGCACGGGAGCCGGCGAAGCGGTGGTCGCGCGCCTCTACAGTGAGGATGAACGACGGCTCCTGCCCGAGGGCGCCGTGACCTGGGCGCTGGGCGTTGGCAACCCGGTCCGCCGCGCGGAACTGCGGCCGGGAGAGACCGTGCTCGATGTGGGTTCCGGAGGTGGCATCGACTCAATCCTCGCGGCGAACTTTGTGAGTCCCGGCGGCCGCGTGATTGGGATCGACGTGATTGAGGAGATGCTCGCGCGAGCCAGGGCCAACGCCGCCGCCGCCGGTGTCGGCGATAGTTGTGAATTCCTGCATGGCGAGATGGAGGCGATACCTCTTCCGGCTGACTCGGTGGACGCCGTTATCTCGAACGGTGTCATCAACCTCTCCCCGCGCAAGTCTCGCGTGCTGGCCGAGCTCTATCGAGTTCTCCGACCGGGCGGCCGGCTCACGATGGCCGACCTGCTCGTCGAGTCAGAGCTGCCGCTGGAGGTGAAGACCAGCGATGCCGCCTGGGCCGGTTGAATATCGGGCGCTGTGGCGGAGCGTGTCTTCGCCAGAAAACTCTCCAAAGCAGGTTTCGTCGCGGTGGAGTTCTTTGGTCACACCGGGTACGGAATCGATGAGATCTCGGACTATCCCCTGTTCACACCAAACCTGATCGAAGTCATGCGGCAAACCCTTTCACCGAGCCGGCAGCGGCACCTGGCCGTCGCCGTAATCGTCCGGGCCAGAAAACCGGCGCTGGGATAGACAGCGTTTGGCGCCACGAGACGGTCCTACTCACCCACTTATTGCACGGCAATCACTGAGCTCGTCGCCGGCGTCTCTTACTTACAAGAGGCTCACAACAAGAGGCTTCATTGAGCCGTTAACAAGTGGAGGTCTGGAAGATGGCGACGGTAGCGATACGTAACGGGATCAACGTGGACCAGCTGGTGGCGACGATCGGAGCGATCCAGGAGAACGCCTCGGTCGCGAAAATGACTTTCAAGGCCACGACCCTGTGGCAGGAAGGCACCCATTCGGTGGCCGAAATCGGACCCTTCACCCACGCCGGCAAGGCGGACGGGTCGCGCCGCGAAGGCCAGTTCAAGCTGCAGGGCGACGAGCCGCCTGTCCTGCTCGGCAACAATCTAGGACCGAATGCGGTCGAGCTCTGCTTGGCGGCGCTCGGGTTCTGCTACGCGGTCGGCTATGTCGCGAATGCCGCGGCCAAAGGCTACGAGATCGCCGAACTGTCGTACGAAGTGGAGGGTGACATCGACCTGCACGCCTTCCTGGGCCTCGGCAAGGGCCGCCCGGGCTTTACCGAGATCAGGGTCCGCAGCCGAGTGAAGTCACCGAATGCTACTCGAGAGCAGCTGGAAGAGCTCTGCCAGTACGTGCAGGACACGTCGCCGGTTCGCGACATCCTGGCCAACCCGGTGCCCGTCCACACCAACCTCGAAGTCCTCTGACAAGGAGCCGACGGGGGCGCGGCCGGTCCGCGCCCCTCCCGACTCTCACGCCGTGGGCGAAGAATTGGTCGACTTTTGTCCTGTCTCAAGACACCGAGGACAGATTTATCCAGGTCCTCGAATCAGCTGGCGCGGCGCGTGAACTCGACCAGTTGATCGTCCGGGAGTCGGCAGCCTTGACCCGATGGACTCAGCCGCCGTTGCCTACCCAGGAGTCGCGGCCGGTTCCGAGGTCTGGCTAACGTTCAAAGTAGCCGAAGTGGAGGTGTACGAGCTGTGCAGGTGACCTCGCTTCGTATCTACGCCGTCAAGTCAATGGCCGGTGTCGATGTGGAAACGGCGGAGATCGAGCCGTGGGGCATCGCGGGAGACAGGCGGTGGGGCGTGGTGGATGATGCCGGAACAAAGATCACGGCTCGTGAGATGTATGGGCTGCTGGGGATGCGCGCCGAGCCGGTCGGCTCGAGCGGAGTTCGCATCCTCGATCGCGCCGGCACGGCGACGCTCGTCGATGCTCCGCACTATGCGGCTCCGATTTCGGTGAGTCATTACCGTCAAGGCCAGGCTCGGCCGGCCTCCGAGGAAACCAATCGCTGGCTGACGCAGCGGGTGGGCCGGCCCGTACGCCTTGTCTGGCAGGGGGACCCGACCGTGCGCAGCATTGCCGAACAGCACGGCGGCAAGCCTGGCGACACCCTTTCGCTGGCGGACGCGGGGCCTCTGCTGCTCGTAAGCGAGGCCTCGATGGCTCAGTTGAACGCATGGATCGCTGCTGACGCCAACCTGGACGATGTGCCCGATCTGGATCGCTCCGACATCAGCGCCGACACACTGCCCAACTTGCCGCTAAGCATCATTCGATTTCGGCCCAATGTGGTCATCGACGGCGGGATGGCGTTTGAGGAGGAGGCATGGACGCGGATCAGGATCGGTGACCTCGAATTCCGCAAGACGATGATCTGCGACCGATGCGTCATGACCACGATCGATCCGGTCACCCTTGAAGGCGGCAAGGAGCCGATCCGTACCCTGGCCAGACGCCGGCGCCGCGAAGGCAAGACGTGGTTTGGTATCCGACTCGCGCCTCTGACCACCGGCACCATCCGCGTCGGCGAGGCCGTCGTCGCGTCATGACCCGACCGCCGGCGATCCTCGCTGCCTCGGCACCACCTGGACGCTTCCTTGGAGTAGCCGAGTTCTAATTTCATCCAGAGAGGCCGGCGAGGCCGGATTTGAACTTCTCTCGGCAGGTGTCTGTACACCTTAATCAAATACAGGGCACCCAGAGGATCGTGTGCATCAACCAAAGGTTGGAATCGCTCGGCCTTGCCAAATGGTGCTCGCGCAGGAGAGTCGCCACCGGGCGGCTTGACTGTTAGCGCAGTTGGGAATAGTCTCGATCGAGACTATGGCGCTCCAACAGGCGCTGGCTGCACTTCTCCTCAGTGGTCCTTCACACGGCT
>Ga0307373_10004783_pt1 | contig 22581 bp, 18 predicted proteins | sample OX2MG_FD_202534 | JGI IMG/M metagenome (GOLD analysis project Ga0307373, IMG submission 202534) | Soil microbial communities from Risofladan, Vaasa, Finland - OX-2 | ecosystem: Environmental > Terrestrial > Soil > Coastal area > Acid sulfate soil | place: Finland: Risofladan, Vaasa | collected... | reverse complement strand
GCGCACAGTTCAAACGGCGGGAAGCCCGGCGCGCGCCGCGGCGCCGCTCCCTGTCTGGAGGTAGAAATGTCATACGATCTGATCATTCGCAATGGCACCGTCGTCGATGGTTCCGGGCTTCCGCGTTATCAAGCCGATGTCGCGATCGCGCAGGGCCGCATCGCCGCGATCGGCAAGATCAACGACTCGGCCAAAGAGATCATCGACGCCGAAGGGCACATCGTCGCCCCGGGCTTCATCGATGGCCATACCCACATGGACGCGCAGATCTTCTGGGACGCGCTCGGTACCTGCTCGTGCTGGCATGGCGTCACCACCGTGGTGATGGGCAACTGCGGCTTCTCGCTCGCGCCGTGCGCCGAGAAGGACAAGGCGCGCGTGATCCGCAATCTCGAGCGCGCCGAAGATATCTCGCCCAAGGCGATGGAAGCCGGCATCAAATGGTCGTGGGACTCCTTCCCGCAATATCTCGACGCGATCGATCGGTTGCCCAAGGGCATCAACTACACGGCCTACATGGGCCATTCGGCGCTGCGCACGTACGTGATGGGCGAGCGGGCCTTTACCGACGAAGCAACGTCGGAGGATCTCGCCGCGATGAAGCGCGAGTTGCGCGGCGCGATCAAAGCCGGCGCGGCGGGCTTCAGCACTTCGCGCAATCGCAACCATGAGACGCCCGACAGCCGGCCGGTCGCGAGCCGTCTCGCCAACTGGAACGAGGTCCGTGACCTGGTTGGTGTGATGGGCGATCTGGGCGCCGGAGTTTTCGAGCTTGCCCAGGAGGATATCGAGCGCGACCCAGAGCGCATGCGCGATTTCCTTGGCCGGCTGCAACGCCTGGCGCTCGAGACCCGGGTGCCGACGACGTTCGGCGTCGTCTCGATCCGCAAGGCGCCGCATACCTGGCGGCCGTACTTTCAGATGATCGACGAGACCGTCGCGCTGGGCGGCCGGATGCTCGCGCAGGGCACCAGCCGCTGGATCAGCTCGCTGCTCTCGTTCGAGACCGCGATGCCTTTCGACAAAACTCCGGTATGGTCCGAGATGCGCCAATTGCCGCTGGCCGAGCAGGAAGCCGCGCTGCGCAATCCGGAGTCGCGCCGGGCGCTGCTCGCGGCCGCCCGCGAGTACATGACCAAGCCCGACCACGCGATCGGCGCGGAGGCCCGCAAGCCCAATTTCGATTACCTGTTTCTGTTCGACAAGCCACTGCCGCCCTATCGGTCGATCGCTCAGATCGCAAAAGAAGCGAACAAGGATCCGCTTGAGGTGATTATCGATCTCGCGCTCGAAAAACATCTGAAGCAGTTCTTCATCCAGCCGATTGTCAACGAAGATCAGGACATCGTGCTGGGCATGATGCGCCATCCGCGCTCGGTCGTGACCTTTTCGGACTCCGGCGCGCACGTCTCGCAGATCATGGACTCGTCCATCCAGACCCATCTGCTCGGCCACTGGGTGCGCGAGCGCCAGGCGCTCACGCTCGAGTACGCTATCCGCAAGATCACCTTCGAACTAGCGTCTTTCTGGGGCTTGCAGGGGCGCGGGATGATCCGCGAGGGCAACTTCGCCGATTTTGCGATCTTCGATCCGCAGACGATTTCACCGACGATGCCGTGGCTCGACCACGACCTGCCGGCCGGCCAGCGCCGCCTGAAGCAGAAGTCGGTCGGGATCAAGGCGACGATCGTCAACGGCGAGGTCCTGATGCGCAACAATGAGCATACGGGCGCGCTGCCGGGTAAACTGCTCCGCGGCCCACTCGCGGCCACCGCCTGATAATCCGCTTCAGTCGCGAGCGTCACATCCAGCGGGCGGCAGGACCAGGTTCTGCCGCCCGCTCTAACTTCGACGAGCGCTCTCCGCGATACCTGCGTCTACAGCATCATCGCCAGTGAATGGCCGACGGTAAACGCGCATTTGACCTGGCAACTGAAAAAGCCGCGCGAGCTTCCTTGATTCGCTTTAGGGAAGGTCCGCACAAGGCCTACTCGGTCATTTTGAGCGCAGTGAAAAATCCCGGGATTCTTCACGTCGCGGACTCCGTTCAGAATGACAAGCTGGCTTGTGCGGAGTTTTCTTAGGAGCCGCGCGGACTGGCTAGCGCCTTCGTTGTATCTAACCGTTTAGTTAATTAACTATTTGGTTCAGCACGATATGTCGCCAGACCGCCTCAGCACTACCTTCGCCGCGCTTGCCGATCCGACCCGCCGCGTGATTCTGGCGCGCCTCTCATTGGGCGAAACGTCGGTCACGGAGCTGGCCAAGCCTTTCGAGATGAGCCTGCCCGCCGTTTCCAAGCATTTGAAGGTGCTGGAGCGCGCACGGTTGAACGCGCGCGGCCGCGACGCCCAGTGGAGGCCATGCCGGATCAAGGCGGGTCCGCTCAAGAAGGCGGCCGACTGGCTGGAGCATTACCGCAGCTTTTGGGAGGAGAGTTTCAACCCTCTGGACGATTATCTGCGCGAACTGAAATTGAAGGAGATAAAGAAACATGGCCACACCAAATAGCGAAGTTGGCGAAGCTGCCGGACGCGAACTCGTAATCACCCGCATCTTCGACGCGCCGCGTACTCTCGTCTTCTAGACCTGGATCGAGCCGCAGCACCTGATCCGCTGGTATGGACCGCGCGGCTTCGACATATCGTCGTAGACGCTGGATCCGCGTCCCGGTGGCGCGTGGCGATGCTGCATGGTCTCCCCAGAGGGCCGCGAACATTGGGTCCGCCGGGTCTATCGCGAGGTCGTCGAGCCGGAGCGGCTGACCTTTACCTGGGGCACGAGAATGAGCACGGCGTGCTCGGTCACGAGACAATGATATCGGTGACCTTCGCCGATCACGGCGAACAAACCAAACTGACCCTGCAACAGAAGACCTTCGAGTCTTTCAACGCGCGCGACGAGCATCACAGCGGAAGGAGCAGCGGGCTCGAATGCCTGGCGGAATATCTTTCCTCGCTTAATTGAAGAAAATCGAACCAAAAGCAATGAACCAATTCAACCGCGTCCCGTAAAGCCTGGACGGTCGCGCGCAAGGGACTCCTGCTGAAGGAGAAAGAACTGCGGCAATTGCACGAGGAGGTCAGCCGCGAGCGTCGCGCGATGCCCTCTGGGTGAAAGTCGAAAAAGAATAAGCGGTGGCGCAATTGCCGCATTAGAGAATCGCACGTGGGCCCCGTCACACGTGCATTCCGCGGCGAAATCGGTCTAGTTTGTACGGAACGCGCACGGCGGCTTCATTGTATTGGGCGTGTTCCGGGAGAGACCAAATGATTCCATTTGCCGGCAATCCGCTTAATCGCGCGAGCGAAAAACGCACCGATGCAAAGTGGATCGAATCCAGGCGGCGCGATCCGTCGTCACTGGTTCTCCCGATGTGGCACCTGGAGCCGTTTCTGCTCGGGCCGGAGAAGTCCGATCCTCCGCTCGATCTGGGCCTGTTGCGGCCGGGAGTTGTGGACACGCTGGCCGGCGCCGAAGCCATTTGCATCTTCATGGGACTCGACGGCGACCGCGCGGTATTTGCGCTCGATGTCTCAGATGCCGACGCTCCGGCGACGAAGGGTCCGATAGCCGGACTGGGGCATTTTCGCGAGGCGCGGACGGCGGGACAGATAGTATCGACCGAACATGCGGCGATGATCGCGCAGGCCAAGGCGCTGATCGATTGGCATCAGCGCCACGGCTTCTGCCCGCGCTGCGGCGCGCCGACGAAGATTATGGACGCCGGCTACCGGCGCCTGTGCGGCCAATGCAAGGCCGAGCATTTTCCGCGCGTCGATCCGGTGGTGATTATGCTCGCGACCCACGATGAGGCGTGCCTGGTCGGCCGCGGCAAGCATTTTCCGCCCGGAATGTTCTCGGCGCTGGCGGGCTTCGTCGAGCCGGGCGAAACGATCGAGGAGGCGGTGCGGCGCGAATTGATGGAGGAAGCCGCGGTGAAGATCGGCGAGGTGACTTATCATGCGACGCAACCGTGGCCGTTCCCGTCCTCGCTGATGATTGGCTGTTTTGCCAAGGCCGAAAGCCGCGCCATCAAGGCGGACGACATCGAGATCGCCGAGGTACGCTGGCTGGAGCGCGGTTTGGCGCGCGAACTGATCGCGGGACAACAGGTCGATGGTATCCGGGTGCCGCCGCCGATCGCGATAGCCTATCATCTGATCAGGGCGTGGGCGCTCAATGAGCAATGAGTAGCGCCATCTGTGAGACCGCAGTCGTCGATCAATGCCACATTGGCTAATTGTATCATATAGGCCACATGTTGTACCTATGCGACTCTGAACGCTGAGCGGTATTTCGCGGCGTCGCGGAATTCTCTAAAAAGGCACAATTCCATACGCAAACGTGAGTCCGTCCGGTTGACATCGCGCGATGATCACGGTTGAATCCGCGTCATCGAATCGGGATACGAATTCGAAATACCATTTTGATCCGACGATAGGAAATATGATGCGATTGAAACTGCCGATCGGCCTTTTGGGTCTAGTCGTGCTAGCGGGATGTACATCCGTCGGATCGCTCGGTGTCATTGCAAAAAGTTCCGCGGACCCGCTCGCGCTGCTGGGGAAAGGCCATACAGTCAAGGATCTCGGGCCGACCGAAGGACAGGCGTGCCGATATTTCGCGCTTGCAGTCATTCCGTGGGGAAATTCGGATATTCAGACCGCGGTTGATCGCGCGCTGGATAAATCCGGTGGTGACGCCCTAGTCAATGTCTCGACGGCGACCAGCCTGTATGGATTCGTACCGATATATAATGTGTTCAGCTTTACCTGCACAACGGTAAAAGGGACGGCAGTGAAGGTCGATTGAGAATTGAGTAATGAGTAATCGCATCTGAGGGGCGAGGTGCCTATCCGGTGGGCGATGCGCCGCCAGACGATAATGATTGGCGGACGGACAACGGGCCGTCCGGGGGCGTTCTCGAATCCGCCGGAAAACGAGGTGGTCGGGCATTTTGAACACGAAACGCAAAAGCCCGCTCAGGGTGAGCAGGTTGACGAGGATATTGGTGCCGAAGCCCAAGAAGGCGTTCCAATCCCCGCCCTCATATGGCGGCGCGCGATGCGAGTGACTATTGCAGCGCGGTGATGATCTTTGCCGAGTCGGAGACCCAGCCGAAGATTGCGCCTTGATCATTTTTAGACCGGCCTGCTGGAATTCGGGGAAATACGAACCGACGCAATCCTCGGGGACCAAGCAGTCGTAGCCGCGGTCGTTGGCCTCGCGAACGGTGATGTGCCTGCAGACTTCGGTGGTCACGCCGGTGACGATCAACTGCTTGATTCCGCGATTACGCAGAATCGCATGCAGGTCAGTGGCAAAGAATGCGCCCTTGCCGGGTTTATCGATTACCGGTTCGGTCGGGAGCGGATAGAGTTCCGGGATGATGTTGTGGCCGGCCTCGCCGCGCACCAGGATTCGGCCCATCGGTCCGGTGTCGCCGACGGTCGGCCAAAGCTACACCGTATACGTTTCTTGGGTGGTTATTCTGGGCGGCCTCGGAAGCGTGCGTAGCACCACGTTGGCCGCAATAATGGTGGCATTGTTTTCGGCGGGCGCACAGAGTCTTACCAGTGTGAGTACTTCCAACGTGCTATTGTTGATATTCGTAATCGCCGTTCGTTAGTTCTGGCCGTGCGTATCGTTTCGGTAAGCTCGCGACCATTGGAGGAGGCTTGAGATGCGGCGCATCCGAATCGTGGTCCATGCCACCGCACTGATATTGCTGATTTGCACACCGCTATATATAGACCCGTACAATTTTTTTCTGCTCGGACACTCCCCGGCGATGGGTATACTGGCGATTGGTATCGCTCTGGTATGGGGAGACGCAGGAAGTTTACCGCTGAGACAGGGACTGTTCTTTGGCCTGGGCGGCTATGCCGTACCGATGCATCTGACGTTGGCCTCGCTCGGCCCGGGCGGGTTGCCAGATTTTATGCAGTGGAACGGGCTGGATTCGTTGCCGCGGCTTTGGCTGCCTTTCCAGAGCGGAACGTTCTCGCTGATCGAGGCGGTGCTGGTCCCAACCTCGATGTCCGGGGCGCTCGCGTGGCTGGTGTTCCATCGGCGCGGCGGCGGCGTCTACTTCGCGATTATCACGCAGCCGCTTGCGCTCGCCGCAACTACTTTTATTGTCAGTCAGCAGCCGTATACCGGAGGCTTCGACGGGCTGACCGACTCTGGCAGCGCGTTCGGTTTTTCGCTGGCCAGTCAGAGCGCGGAGGTAGGGCTTTACTGGCTTAGAGTCATCGTTCTTGCGGTCACGCCGAGGGCGTACAGTGGTTGCTCGACACGCAGTTCGGCAGATTGCTGCGCGCGATCCGCGACGGTGAAAACCGCGTGCGGTTTCTCGGCTACAATCCGGCGCCTTGCAAAGTGGCCGCATTCGCGATGGGCGGCCTATTCGCCGGAATCGGCGGCGTGCTTTACACACTCAACATCGGCGTGATTTCGCCAACGATGATCGGCGTGGTGCCATCGATTGAGATGGTCATCTGGGTGGCGATTGGCCGCCGCGTCAGCTTGGTCGGCGCGTGCTTGCGACTCTGCTGTTTAATTTCGCGAGAGACAGGGTGAGTAGCTGGTTCTTGGAGATATGGCTGCACATGATGGGGGCGCTCTTCGTGCTGGCGGTGACCGTCGTGCCCGGGGGCTGGCCGGCCTGATGAAGTATATTACGCGCAGGTCCTATGGTGAGGTGCGCAAGACGGTCGAGATGCCTACTCTGATCGTCACCGACGATGAAATTAATGTGGACGTAGGTAGTTAGTCGTGGAAGTGGAAGATCCGCATGGACGTTCCGCTCCTGCCAGTTAAAGGTGTGACCGTCTCATTCGACGGATTCAGAGCGCTCGACAATCTTAGTCCGTTTGTGATGCCGTCGCCTGTGCAGGTCGTGATCGGACCCAACGGAGTTGGCAAATCGACGCTGACCGTTGAAGAGACTCTCATTGCCGCGGCCGAGCGCGATCGAGGTTAAATGAATACGCTGCGGCGCACGATCAGCGCGTAGGAGACATCACGGGTCGATGAAATTTTCACGGTCCTCGGCCTCAGCGAGAAGCGCAACATGATCGCCGGCCATTTCGCCTATGGCGCCAGGCAATGGCTGAGAATCGGAATGGTTGTCGGCTCCGACGGCGAACTGCTGAAGGCGTTGGCTGCACCCATGGAATCAGCTTGCTGCTCACCGCCATCCGTATCGAAGTGCGCGAGGGCGAAGCGGTAACATTGCTCGGGCTATCGTCGCTGACCGGCCGCAGGCTCGAACCACAAATTGAAATACCCTCGTACATCTAAGATATGTTCCCGGTCCTGGTGCGGTTGCGCGCGCGGATCGAGGTGCCGAGTTTCGCCCTGGCGCTCGAGATTGCCGCGATGCGCCATGCGCGGCTCGAAGCGCGGCTGTTCCGCTCATGATTTCGAAGCCGCTCAGAATCAGTGTCGGCGGTCCCTTCGGTTTGGGAAAGATTGCGCTGGTCGAATGGCTATGCGCAAAATGCACGGCCCGTTTCAGCTTGTTGTCATCACCAATGATGTTTACACGCGCGAGGATGCCGAGTTCCTGACGCGGCGCGGAGTGCTCGCGGCGGATCGGATACTGAGCGTCGAGACCGGCGGATGCCCGCGTACCGTGATTCGCGAAGATGCGTCGGTCAATCTCGAAGCGGTCAGCCAGCTAGCCACACGCTTCACTGATCTCGGCCTGCTGATAATTGAGAGCGGTGATGACAACCTAGCGGCTACTTTCAGCCCGGAACTGGTCGGCGGGACGATCTATGTAATCGACGTCGCGGAGGGCGATCAGATACCGCGCAAGGGCGGCCCGGAAGCACCCGGTCGGGGCTGCTGGTGATCAACAAGATCGATCTCGCACCATACGTGGGCGCCGATCTTGCCGTAATGGATCGCGATGGTCGGCATGCAGGGCGGCGTGTTTAGCGCGACCGCGTCGAGCCTCAGGTCGCGAGCGCGCTTGAGCCGCTGATCGTCGCCGCACGATAACCGTCGCCGCACGTCCACTCGAGCGCAAAATTACTTACGCACCGACGATCGCGTTATCGCAGCGCCGCGTTGTGGCGTCGACGCATCGGTGATGCGTCGCGCGTCCGCGCTTGTGCGTTAATTGCCTGCATCCGCCCGGCCCGCAATTATCGCGGCCGCCACATGACTCAAATCAGTTTCGACCTGGATCGGTTGCGCGGCGCATACCGCAACGCCACCGTCACTTCCACTGCGGTCGTCGCGGAAGTTTTCCGCCGGATCGACGCCGCCGGCGGTGACGCCGTCTGGATCTCGCGCCGCACGCCCGACGCGCTCGACGTTCTGCGCGTGGCCCAGGGCTTTGATGAAGCCTATGCCTATTCGCGGCCGGCACCGCCGCAATACTCACTTGGGGTTACGCCGATTCCGGAGCGCTTCCATTTCGGCATTCCCAATGCGGCCCGGCGGGAATTTTTCGGCGATCCGGAAGCCCGCACGCTCTTCGATCGCGCGATCGACGGCGTCATTGCGATCGGCGTCTTCAACGCACAGCATCGGCGCCGGAATCTGGCGCACGCAATCCATCGCAACTGGCGCAATTCGGTCCGGCCGGGCGCGACGCCGCACTTGCGAGTTTCGCCGCGGCGCTCCATCGGCGCGCCAACCTGCCGCTTGGTGCGACCGGATTTCGCCTGCCAGATATGTGACCGGGTGTTGGTTGGAAAATAGCGCCGACCGTCTAGCGGACCGCGCTCCTGACGATCGCCTCGCCATCCCCAGGCTCGCCCGCCCGAGGCTGCGCATGGTTGGAAGTGTGCGGTTCGGCTTCGCTCGCGCTGTCGACGATCACTTCGACGTGACGGCGCAACAGACGGCCGGCCGCCTTGCCGTCGCCGCGCGCCAGGGCGTCGATAATCTGGCGATGCTCCTTGGCGACCGCAATCATGTCGCTCGTGGTGCGCGCGGCGCGGGCCCGCGCGCCGACCGAGAAGCCTAGCGATTCCCAGGTCCGCCGCAGGACGGCATTGTCCGCCGCCTCGATTATCATCCGATGGAAGCGGACGTTGTGATGGAGATAGCGGGCGACGTCGTTGTGCCGGGCCGCGGCCAGCGCCGCGTCGGCTTCGGCGCGCAACCCGCGCAAATGCTCGCGCAGGCGCGCGGCACCGAGCCGCGCGGCCAGTTCCTCGAGCACCGCGCGCACCTGGCAGGCCTCGCGCCGTTCGCTGTCGCCGATCCGCCGCACGCGGGTGCCGCGATACGGTTGGGTTTCGACCAAGCGCGCCGCCTCGAGCGCGCGTAAGGCCTCGCGGATGGGAGTTTGGCTGATGTTCAGCTCGCGCGCGATTCGCATCTCGATCAGGCGCGTGCCCGGCGGATAGGCGCCGTCGACGATGCGATCGATGAGGACCTGGCGGACGCGATCGGCTAGCGACTCGCGGGCGATATCGGCGGGTTTCAATTTCACTTTCAACCCTTTATAATCGATTATCGATAACCGACCGTCGTGTCAAGCGTAGAATTATCGATAATATGTGTTCGCGTTTCGCCAATTAAGAAGTCCGCGCCGCCGCTTAGCCGATAATGCACGGCGCCCATGGACGGCACGGATGATGATTACCACGATCGCGCGGTGCGGGACGTTGGCCCGAGGCATCGTGCCGCACGCTCGTCGCCGTCGTGCCGGAGAGTAAACGATCATGATGTGGCTGGTTCGGCTGGCATTGCGTCGCCCATTGTCGGTGGCGGTCATGGCGCTGCTCATGCTGGTGCTCGGCGCACTGTCATTCGCGCTGATGAATATCGACATTTTTCCGGCGATCGATATTCCGGTCGTAATGGTGGTCTGGAACTACCCGGGCCTCTCCGCGCTCGACATGGAACGCCGCATGGTGATCATCAGCGAGCGCGCCTATTCGACGACGGTTGACGGCATCGAGCATATCGAGTCGGAATCGCTCACTGGAATCGGGCTGCTCAAGATCTATTTTCAGCCCGGCACCGACATTGGCAGCGCGATCGCGCAAATCAACGCGGTTTCGGAAACCATCCTGCGCCAGGCGCCATTGGGTACCACTCCGCCGCAGATAATCTCCTACAACGCCGCCAACGTCCCGGTCGCGCAACTGAATATTTTCAGCGACACACTCTCGGGTCAGCAGTTATTCGACTATGGCCTGAACTTCCTCCGCCTGCAGCTCTTCACGATTCCCGGTTTCTCATCGCCCGCGCCGCTCGGCGGCGTGCAGCGGGCGGTGGTGGTCAATCTCGATCCGCAGGCGCTCTACGCCGACAATCTTTCGCCGGTCGACGTCGGCAACGCCCTGTCTACCACCAACGTCGTGATTCCCTCGGGCACCGCGCGGATGGGAAATTACCAGTACAACGTCGACCTCAACATGAGCCCGTCGAAGGTCGCGGAGTTCAACCGCCTGCCCATCCGCTTCGTCAACGGCGCGCCGATTTTTCTCGGTGACGTCGCGCCGGTCAGCGACACCCATCAGCCGCAGACCAACGTGGTCCGCGTCGACGGACGCCCGGGCACCTTCCTGCTGGTGATCAAGCACGCCGCCGCGTCGACGCTCAGCGTGGTCGACGCGGTGCGCGCGCGCCTGCCGGATATTCAGGCAGTCGCCCCCAAAGGGATGAAGATTTCGCTGACCTTCGATCAGTCGGCATTCGTCCGGGCCTCGCTATGGGAGGTGGTGCGCGAGGCGGTGATCGCCGCCGTGCTGGTCGCCCTGATGGTCCTGGTGTTCGTCGGCTCGCCGCGCAGCATGGTCGTCGTAATCACCTCGATCCCGCTTTCGATTCTGACCGCGATCGTCGGACTCAAGCTGGCCGGCCAAACGATCAATACGATGACCCTCGGCGGGATTTCGCTGGCGGTCGGGATGCTGGTCGATGACGCCACAGTCGAAATCGAGAACATCCATCGCAACCACGCGATGCATAAGCCGCTGCTCGCCGCGATCCTCGACGGCGCGTATCAGATCGCCACACCGACCTTAGTCGGCACGCTCTCGATCTGCATCGTCTTTTTTCCCGTCGTGCTGCTGAGCGGCGTCGAGCGCTTCCTGTTTACGCCGCTGGCTGAGGCCGTGGTCTTCGCGATGCTTACCTCGTACCTGCTCTCGCGCACGCTGGTGCCGACGATGGCCTCCTACCTGCTCCCCGAACAACACCAGGAAAATCCGGGTACCGGCCTTTGGGGAGGCTTGTTGCGCCGCTTCGAGGCCGGTTTCGAGCGCGTCCGTCGCGGCTATGGCGTCGCACTCGAAGGCTTTATCGCGCATCGCGCGATCTCGCTCGTGGCGGTGACGCTGCTTATCGTCGGCACGCTCCCGCTGCTCTCGGTAGCAGGCGAGGATTTCTTTCCGACGGTCGACGCCGGCCTGATGAAGCTGCATGTGCGGGCGCCTACCGGAACGCGCATCGAGCGCACCGAACTGATCGTCGACGACATTGAACGTTCGATCCGCCAGATCATTCCGCCGGACCAGATTGAAGGCGTTAGCGACAATATCGGCCTGCCGATATCGTATGACCTTGCGTTCTATCCCACCGACAATATCGGCGGCCAGGACGCCGAGATCCTCATCCAGCTCACGCCCAATCATCGGCCGACGGCGCTCTACCAGCAGCGCATCCGTGAGATGATGCGCGCGGACTACCCCAACGTGACTGGCTATTTTCAGGCCGCCGATATCGTCAACGAGGTGCTCAACTTCGGCCTGCCCGCGGCGATCGATGTGCAGGTCTCGGGTAACGACCTGCAGGCCGACTATCAGATCGCGTCGCGCTTGAAGTCCGCGATGGCGGTCATCCCGGGCGTGACCGATCTGCGCATCGCGGAGCCGCTCGACTACCCGGCGTTCCGCATCGAAGTCGATCGCAACAAGGCGCTCGAACTCGGCATCACCGAGCAACAGGTCGCCGCGGCGCTGCTCTCCTCGCTGAGCGGCAATAGTTTGATTTCGCCGAATTACTGGCTCGATCCGGTCAACGGCGTCAATTACAACGTGGTCACTCAGGCGCCGATTCAAACCACCCAGTCGATCGCCCAGATCGAGAATCTTCCGCTGACCAGCGGCGCCGCCGGCCCGCCGGCGCAGTTCCTCGGCAATCTCGCGACGATCCGCCATACCATTGATCCCGCCGTCGTTGCGCATTACACGGTGCAGCGCGTGATTGACGTCGACTGTGCCGTGCAGGGCCGCGATCTCGGCGGAACCGCCACCGCGGTGCAGCGCGCGATCGCCGCGCTGGGCAAGATGCCGCCTGGCAGCAAGGTCGTAATCCGCGGCCAGAGCGCAGCGATGCGCGAGTCCTTTTTCACCATGGGCGCCGGCCTGCTCCTGGCGATCGCGCTGGTCTACCTGCTGATGGTCGCGAACTTTCAGTCGTGGCTTGAACCTTTGATCATCATGATGGCCATTCCCGGCGCACTCGCCGGCGTGCTCTGGATGCTGGTGCTGACCCGCACCACGATCAACGTCGAGTCGCTGATGGGCGCGATCATGGCGGTCGGCGTCGGCGTCGCCAACGGCAACTTGCTCATCACTTTCGCCAACGAGATGCGCGAGGAGGGCCGCGGTCCCGCGGAAGCCGCGATCGAGGCGGGCTCAATCCGCTTGCGTCCGATCATCATGACCGCGCTCGCCATGATCCTCGGCATGCTGCCGATGGCGCTCGCGCTCGGCTCCGGCTCCGAGCAGAACGCGCCGCTGGGCCGCGCGGTTATTGGCGGTCTGATCGCGGCTACCCTGATGACCCTGTTTACCGTGCCGGCGGTCTATTCGATCTTCAGCCGCAAACTCATCGGCAAGCATGAGCGCGACGCGCGGATCAGCGCGGTCTCGATGCCCGGAGCGTGATTCAAGGAGACCCGATGATGGAAGCGCAAGGCCCAACGAAAACCAAATCGCGCGGCTTGATTATCCTCGGCTGGACCATCGCGGTCGTTGCCGTCTTCGTGGCCTCGGCCGGCTTCGTCTTCGCCCATCAGAAGCTCATCGCGCGCCAGACCCATCAACTCACCGCGCTCGCCGCGCAGGGTCCGCGGGTCCTCGTCGTCCCGGTCTCCAGCGGCACCGCCACCCGCGCAATCCAGTTCCCGGCCAGTGTGCACGGCTATGTCGAGACCCCGGTCTACGCCAAAGTCGCCGGCTACATGAAGCGCATCGTGGTCGACAAGGGCGATCACGTGCGCACGGGTGAGGTAATCGCGATCATCGAGTCGCCTGAAACCGATAAGCAGGTGGCTGACGCGCTTGCCAACTACCGTCTGCAACTGGTCACCGATCGCCGCGACCTCTACCTGCTCCACCACGATGTGATCGCCCAGCAGGACGAGGACACCCAGCACGCGATGATGCTCCAGGCGCGCGCGACCTACCAACAGCAACTCGCCCTGCAGCAGTACGAAGTGGTCAAGTCGCCCTTCGACGGCATCGTCAGCGCCCGCTATGTCGATCCCGGCACATTGATCCCGCAATCCACCACGCCTTCGACCGGCAACCCGATCGTCGCGCTGGCGACGTTGGCGCCGCTGCGGATTTACACCAACGTGCCGCAGGCCGTCGCGCTCAACGTCAACGATGGTGACGCGGCCATCGTCACCGTCAATGAACTTCCCGGACGCGAGTTCATTGGCGCTATCACCCGCCATCCCGAGGCGCTCGACCCGAACACGCGCACGATGCTGGTCGAGGTCGACCTGCCCAATCTCAACCATGCGCTGCTGCCCGGGATGTACGCCAACGTGCTGATCACCACGCACGCGGCGGCCGGCCGCATTCTGGTGCCCGACGACGCGCTGGTCTTCCGCAATGACAAAACCTATCTGCCCCTGGTGCGCAATAACCATCTGCATCTTGCCGAGGTCAAGCTCGGACGCGACGACGGCTACCGCGTCGAAGTCTCCGGCGATGTCACGACGGGCGACCTCGTCGCGATGAACGTCGGGCAGTCCGCACGCGAGGGCGAGGTCGTGCAGCCGGTACAAAATCATGGAGCCTGAGGCGCTCGGTCAACCAGACTATATGGCGCCCCCGGCGCGACGCGCTTGTCCGTGCCACGGCGAAGCGGGTCACATAATCCGATCTGGACGCATTTAGGTAGTGGGCGGTTTTTCAAAACCGCCCACTACGGAGATTCGCATCGAAGTGTACTCCAGCGATGAGACAGTCGAGATCGTCGTCGAAGCGGTCAACGACCTCGTGACTTCGGATCGCGGCCGGTTTGCGCTTTGACGCTGGTTTATGGTGGAAAACGGCAAATCAGCCATGATGTTGGCGTCTGTTCTCACTCCGCACGGGGTGCTGACCCTGAGGCATTCCGGCGATGTTGCATCGTTGGATCCCGATCTCGGCTCGCGACTGGAGCAGGCGTTCGCAAAGGGCCCGGGACACGGACTGTTGTGCTTGGGCGCTGACGAAATTGGCGCGGAGCTGCCACCGGTGCTGTCTTACTGGCGGGAGTTCGGGAGCCGCTACGTGACGGCGCTGTGTGCGCTTGCTGGAATTGGCGAGGGTCGCGTCAAGCCGCCGATGCCGGCGCCAGCGGCCGGTGAACTCGAGCAGATGGTCTTCGCCGTTCCGCCGATGGCCGGCGCGGAATACCTGACGACCGCCGTGTTGGCCGACCTGTGGCAGCGCATCGATGCGGCCTTCGATGCCGAATTGGCCGCAGCCAAGCTCACCGTGCAGGAGTTTCTCAAAAGCCGCCATCCAGCCTGGAACCTCGTCGGCCGCGTACACTTCAATCTCGCCGAGAACCGGAAGGACGAAGACGCGCCGTTTGCATTCCTGGCGACCTACACCACGCGGCTTTCGCTTGAGGCGAAGGCGCAGCATCTGTCGCTCGGCACGGCGCTGCGGGAGTACTCCGGGGCAAAGAATCGCGAGCGGCTGTTGTCGCTTCTGATGCCTGTTCAGCGCGCGGCCGATCAGTGCCCGTGGCTGAAGGCCATGGTCGATGCGGGCGAGATTTACCATCCGCTGCGCTGGAGCCCCGCGCAAGCTCTTGCATTCTTGAAAGATGTCCCGGCTTTGGAAGGCGCCGGCGTGGTCGTGCGTATGCCGGCAAGCTGGAGCAAGAACCGCCCTGCGCATCCGCAGGTGAAAGCGACGGTCGGCGGCAAGCCGCCGGCGCGGATCGGGATGGATGCACTGCTCGACTTCCGGATGGAGGTAACGCTCGACGGGGAAACACTTTCGAAGGCCGAGATCGAGCGGCTGCTGGCCCAATCGGAAGGTCTCGCTTTCATCCGCGGCAAGTGGGTCGAAGTCGATCACGATCGCCTGGCGCGCACGCTGGAACAATTCGCGGCGATCGAGCGCCGGGCCGCCGATGAAGGCCTGTCGTTCAGCGAGGCCATGCGTCTGCTGGCCGGCGCCGGAATTACCGATGATGGAGCCGCCGGCGCGGCCGCCATCGACTGGAGCGAGACCGTGGCCGGGCCGTGGCTCGCACAAACGCTGGCAGGGCTCCGTCACCCTGATGGGCTCGCTCGCGTCGATCCCGGCAAATCGCTTCAGGGCACCCTGCGTCCGTATCAGCAGGCTGGTATGCGATGGCTCTATCTGCTTACGCAACTCAGGCTCGGTGCCTGCCTTGCCGACGACATGGGTCTCGGCAAGACCATCCAGGTGCTGTCGCTGCTGATAGTGCTCAAAGGGGAATCCAGCCATCCGCGCAAGCCGAGCCTGGTGGTGGCGCCGGCCTCCCTGCTCGCCAACTGGGCTGCGGAAATCGCGCGATTCGCGCCGAACCTCAAGGCGGTCGTGGCCCATCCCTCGGCGATGCCGGCGGAGCAATTAAAGTCGTATGGCGCGCAAATGCTGGCCGATGCCGATCTCGTCATCACCAGCTATGGTTCCATAGCGCGCGTCCCGTGGCTCACCTACACACCTTGGCGGCTAGTCATTCTCGACGAGGCGCAGGCGATCAAGAACCCGGCGGCCAAGCAGACGAAGGCAGTCAAGGCGCTCAAGGCCGAGACGCGCATCGCGCTGACCGGCACACCGATCGAGAACCGGCTCGGCGACCTCTGGTCGATCTTCGATTTCATCAATCCTGGTCTGCTGGGATCGTCCAAGCAGTTCTCGGGGTTCGTGAAGAAGCTTGCCGACCGGCCTCAGAATCCGTACAGACCACTGCGCGAGCTGGTGCGCCCCTACATCCTGCGGCGCCTCAAGACCGACAAGAGCATCATCGCCGATCTGCCCGACAAGACCGAGGTCAAGACTTTCTGCCCGCTGCGCCGCAAGCAGGCGGCGCTCTACCAGCAGGCGGTGGACGAACTTAGCCGGCAGCTTGAGCAGGTCGATGGGATTAGGCGCAGGGGCCTGGTGCTCGCCTTCCTCATGCGACTGAAGCAGATCTGCAACCATCCCTCGCAGTGGCTCGGCCACGGCGCCTGGGCCGAAGCTGACAGCGGCAAGTTCGCACGTCTGCGCGACCTCGCGGAGGTCATCGCCGCGCGGCAGGAGAAGGTACTCGTCTTCAGCCAGTTCAAGGAAACGACGGCGCCGCTTGCTGCGTTCCTAAGCTCCGTGTTCGGGCAACCGGGCCTTGTGCTCCATGGCCAAACGGAGGTGAAGAAGCGCAAGGACCTCGTGCGCCGTTTTCAGGACGATGAGCGCGTCCCGTTCTTCGTGCTCTCGGTCAAGGCGGGCGGCGCCGGGGTCAATCTCACTGCGGCCTCGCACGTCATCCATTTCGACCGATGGTGGAATCCCGCGGTCGAGAACCAGGCCACCGACCGCGCCTTCCGCATCGGACAGACCAGAAACGTGCTCGTGCACAAGTTCATCTGCCAAGGCACCGTGGAGGATAAGATCGACCAGATGATCGAGTCGAAGAAGCATCTGGCGGGGGACTTTCTCGAAGGCGGGGCGGATATGCAGTTGACCGAGTTGAAGGACGGGGAATTGCTGAAGTTGGTGGCGCTTGACCTCGGCGCGGCGATGTCGGAGTCCTGATCGATGAGCTATCACGCATGGCGGCCCTATGTGCCCGTGGCGGCGCGGCGGCGCAAGGCCGAAAAAAAGCTCGCCATGCTCAAAAAGAACGGTCACTCCGTCTCTTCTGTAAAGATCGAGGGCCGGACGATTGCCAAGTCCTTCTGGGGCAAGTCCTGGTGCACCAATCTCGAGCGGTACAGCGACTATGAAAATCGGTTGCCACGCGGCCGGACCTACGTCCGCAACGGTTCCGTTTTCGACTTGCAGATCGCAAAAAGCAAAGTCTCGGCGGTGGTCATCGGCTCCGACCTCTACACGGTTACGATCACTATCGCGCCCGTCACGGCGACCCGCTGGAAGGCAATTTGCAGGGATTGTGCGGGAACCATCGATTCGCTGGTCGAGTTGCTTCAGGGCCGCCTTTCAAAAGCCGTCATGGACCGGGTTTGCCGGAATGACGATGGACTCTTTCCCGCGCCCAAGGAGATCAAGTTGTCCTGTAGCTGTCCCGACGGGGCCGACATGTGTAAGCACGTCGCGGCGGTGCTCTATGGTGTCGGCGCCAGGCTCGACGAAAAGCCCGCGCTGCTCTTCGCGCTACGCGGTGTCGACGAAAACCAACTGCTCGCAAATGCCGGAAAGGAACTTTCGCTGAAAAAAGCGGCGCCGGCCACAACGAAGGTGCTCGACGATGGCGATGTCGCCGCCCTGTTCGGGATCGAGATGGTCGAGGCTGTGAGCGCCGATACTCCCACCCCGCCAGAGCATCCGCAACAACGTAAAACGTCGAGAGGTCCGAAAACCCGCGCTGGAAAGAGGGCCGTAGCCTACAAGAATGGCAACCGACTGCGAGCAAACCAGCAAGAAACTCCAGCAATCGCACCAAGCGTGGTCAATCAACGAAAGAGGAGCAAACCGCCAAGAGCCACCTGATCCCGGTTATGTCTCAGTATTGCTGGAAAAAGTAGAGGCCGGACGCACGTGCGGACTACCGCAATGGTTATCGGAGCGGGCGTCTGCGCACCGCGCAAGACGTGATTGAGTTCGCCGCGCCGCAAATTCGGTAAGCGGAAGAATTCGTTATCCCTCAAAAATCCGCAAGCTGCTCGGGACGCGGCAGAGAGGCTCTGGCGTCGAACCTCCAGCGCAACGGCCACTACCCACGAATGTCAACGCCGGAGCAAAAGTACATCAACAGGCCGGAGTAAAAATGCATCACTAATAAAGGTGCGCTGGTTGGCTTCTGGCAGGGGGATCGCGAGGGGGATTTCTCCTGCTGGCTAGCTCGTGCAACTCGCGAGGTCGAGCAAGTATCTCGGCGGGTCTTATCCAGCTTCAGTCGGTTGAGGATCGGCGGCGATCTGACGTTTGCTCTGCTGGAGCCTATAGCTGTCGCCGTTCATCTCGAGGATGTGCATGTGGTGGGTGAGGCGATCGAGCAGTGCGCTGGTGAGCCGCTCGGAGCCGAACACGCGCTCCATTCATCGATGGGCGGATTGCTGGTGACGATGATCGAGCCGCGTTCGTAGTGCTGGCTGAAGACCCCGAACAGCAACTCGGCGCCGGTCGGCGACAGAGAAATGTATCCCAGCTCGATGATCCGGCGCCGCTATTCCGCCGCATACGGTGGATGCGTTCGCGGAATTGGATCCTCCTTCTTTCCTTCTCCCCAACACCGTCTACGAGAACGGGTCAAGTCCACAATCAGCAACTGGGTCGAAACGCGACCATCGGCCGCTTCTGTACAATTCGCCCAAGAGCGCGTCATCCCGGATAGAGTTTTCGTGAGGCACAGGTGACTGATGCCTTTCCCCGGAATGAAGCGCCACGTCATTTGCTTCGCGACAATGATGGCGCCTTTGGTCACGCACACACCCACCGCATTCGGGCAATCATGATCCGCGATCATCCGATTTCTCCACACTCACGGTGGCAGAACGGCCACGTGAGCGTCTCAGCGGCTCGATTCGGCGCAAGTCTCCCGGTAACGTCGTCGTGTTCGGCGAAACGCAACCGCGTCCTGAAGAATTACGCTTCGTGTTACAATCGGCTTCGGACACGTCTTTCATTGGAAAAGAATGCGCGGGATTTTCAGCACCCGCAAAAGCTCGCCCTCATCGCAAGCATCTCAATTCTCGGTGAACTGCACCACCAATACGTCAGGGTTTGGCTATTGACTAAGCACAAGTCGTGAAGTCCAAGCGGAAATTACCGAGTTACCGTCGCGTTGCCACCGGTCTCCAGCGATGCTAAGCAGAGACAGTAAAGAGATACCCGCCAAAAGTGATCTAGCTAAATGACTGGCTGGAGGCGATTATCGCCCAAATTCAACAAACATCCGTCTCCTAAAAAGGCGGCTTGGAGATTCTATCGCGGCATTACAGTGATTTCGTGCGCGGTGCTGGCACTCCTTTTTACCGCCTCGATGAGACCGCCAATTACTTTCGACGGACCCATTTTCGATTATATGATTTTGGCAAGATCCCTCATCTCGCCCGCAGCCAAGGACCCGTCACAGGTTGTAATTGTAGGATTTGACGCAAAGACTCTCGCGTCAAATAGTCTGAACGCATACCCAATGGCATTGCAGATGCCTGTGTTGGCGAGGATCGTCGATATCGTGTTCGATGCCGGAGCCGATGCGATCGGCTTTGACATCCTTTTTGCATACGATCCTGGTCGGCTTCCGGGTGTAAAAACGGATTTCGGTAAGACTTTCGTTAGCGTAGTCTCCGCGCATCGTGACAAAATCGTACTGGGCAGTTCAAGAGACACTCTTCCAAATGAAAGATTGCTTGCCGCTGCCGGGCCAAATGCTCTGGCTTCATTATATACTCCGAAAGATCCCGACGGGCGCTATCGTCGAGTAATGCGTGGATACTGGCGCAATCAACGCTTTGTACCGACCCTTGCCGCGGCTCTCGTTAACCTCAAGGATGGGTCACCGCAGATGCCTAACGAGGTCTTAATTGCTCCGCGCCGCTCCTTGGAAACCATCCCAACGTTTTCTGTGCTGGATATCCTGAACTGCGCACAGGATAAGGGAACGTTAGCGAGGATTTTTAAGAATAAGCTTGTCATCGTGGGTGTAACTCTCCCGTTGGGCGACCGCTTGGAATCCTCGTCAAGGCTGCTTCCCCCGCCTCTTACTGATTCATCTCCAATCGCCACCTGCGGACTTCGGCTCCTAGGTGCATCCAATCCGGAGACCGACACTATACCAGGAGTGTACCTGCACGCCGCCGCCGTGAATGAAGTGCTTGAAGGAGATGTACCGAGTATCGGCACAAACCGAATTGTTGGTGCCAGTGCAGCAATCGCGACGGCACTGGTCGCTTGTTTTGGGATGTTCTACACGCCTTGGGCCGGGATCATAGCCGCACTTTCATTAGATATTATCCTGTTCCTGGCTGCCGTAAGTGCGCTTCTCTGCGGATACTACTTACCTGTCGCGATGCCGATGCTTGCGGCGTCTGCCACCCCGATGGCGACGTATGTCGTTCGCTATTTCGTTGAAGAACGAACGCGTCGTCGAATCCAACTTGCGTTCAACCGCTACTTGTCGCCCGCACTGGTCGACAGGCTGATTGAAGATGCCGCGAAACTAAGCTTGGGCGGCGAACAACGGGAAATCACTATTCTCTTCGCCGATCTCTCGGGCTTCACTGCGCTATCTGCGACGATGACGCCGGCCGCTCTGACGAGCAAGGTCAATCGATACTTCAACAGGATTGTGGCGCCCATCGATGCAACCGGGGGCTTCGTCGAAAGGTTTGTTGGAGACGCCGTGGTGGGTATGTGGGGAGCTCCCGGCTCCGATCCGCATCACGCCGTGAATGCCGTGCGTGCAGCGATAGCAATAGTCGACGGAGTGCGCCTTGCCCGCGAAGAGGATGGAAGCTTGGGCGACTCCGGATTCACGATCAAAGTTGGTATCAACTCGGGCGTTGCGGTCGTCGGCAATATCGGCAGTGAGAATCGCTATTCATACACCGCCATGGGCGAAGACGTAAATATTGCCGCACGGCTCGAAAGCATACCGCCGCTTTATGGATGCACAGTTGTAGTGGGCGAGAGTACCGCACAGATGGCGAGTGAACATTTCCTCATGCGCGAATTGGATTGGGTACTGGTAAAGGGGGCAGCAAAGCCAATAGCAATATATCAGCCAATCGTTGAGTTGGCCCACACGACCGATCAACATAAGGACCTGGTCCTGCGTTTCGCGCAAGCGCTCGCGCATTACCGGGCGATGCGTTTCGCTGATGCATATGCTGAATGGAGTGAGTTAGCCACAGGCTACGAACCGCCGCCCAGCCCATCTTCGGTGATGGCGGCACGCGCGTACAGCTTTATGCAGCAACCTCCTCCACTTCCCTGGAATCCAGTGGATGTGCTGACGAGCAAATGAGTAGCGGTCGATGTTGCATATCGGGTCCTTGTAAGATCGGTGGTAAATGCTAGGCTCCGTCTCCGATGTTACAGGCCCAACGGAGAGTGAATTGGGGTGCATGCCGGGATTGCAACTCTTGATGCTCGATTGGCTTGGGTATTCTTGCCTGCTGTGCTTCTTTTGTTATTGGGAATGCAGTCTCCTGTTCAAGCGCAATCGTCGATCGGGAGCATATCGGCATTTGCGGGCCAATGCAGCGTTCTGCGGGGTACGCATAGTTTCAAACTGAGCGCCGGGAGCACGATCGTTCAGGGTGACGAAATCAGTACTGGTATTGACGGTGGCGTTACGGTTCAGACGAATAATAGAAATCAAATCGAGCTCGGCAATTCGACCACTTTATCGGTAACGGCTGATAATCGGTTAGGCAGCGCGGAGATCAGGGTGAATTTGCAGTCGGGAATAGCCCGCTCCTCCATTGGTGCCCGCGGAATGAAGATGGAGGTCATAACGGGTAATGCCGATGTTAAGGCGGATTCCGGCACTTACGATACATCCTATTATACAGGGGCGGTGCGGCCCGGATTCGGAACTTGTGCACAGTTTACTGAAGTGGCGGCCTTGATTGATTCAGCCGAGGTCACGAACGTTCTAAGTCGATCTCCAGCACCAACAACTGTTCCGGCTGGTTACGCGACAGTAGTGGCCTGCAATACCGATCCGTTGTATCCCGCTCCCCTGAACGTAACAGGTGTTAAGACATTGGGTCACTCTAAAATCGCGAGTACCGCAGGTATCGCCGGTATGTTGACCTATTTCCTCGGTCCTGGCGGTGCAGCGGGAGAGTTGCAAGCGGTCAGTGGCACGGTAATCTCTCCGCAGTATTAGACCGAATCCTCGGTTTATCGTCGCCACATAATCGGAAAGCTGCCGGTACGCGGAAAACCACAGGAAAAATCAAAAGGCCAGGAAGGCGCGCGCCGCTCTGCATGCCGCCCGCTCGTGAGGGGCCGCTCGCTCAGCGCCCGGTACCATCCACGCATTCGTTGGCGCCATCGATGAGGAGACCTTCCTTGACATGCACTTGCTACGGGCATAGTTCAGTGAGTTGTATTTTTGGTCGCTTCGGGTGCCCATCGGGGCATAAAAGGGAAGCCGGTGAGAAGCCGGCACGGTCCCGCCACTGTATGTGGGAAGCCGCCTTTCGTTAGAGCCACTCAAGTTCCT
>Ga0307373_10004782_pt1 | contig 22583 bp, 21 predicted proteins | sample OX2MG_FD_202534 | JGI IMG/M metagenome (GOLD analysis project Ga0307373, IMG submission 202534) | Soil microbial communities from Risofladan, Vaasa, Finland - OX-2 | ecosystem: Environmental > Terrestrial > Soil > Coastal area > Acid sulfate soil | place: Finland: Risofladan, Vaasa | collected... | reverse complement strand
TCTGCGGTCGCCTACGCCTCCCTTCGAGCCGCCCCGGAGAGAAGAACAAAAGCAAGACCACCCCCCGGAACTCACATTATGATTGGTACAAAGAAGGGGGGCAGGTCAGCGGGAGAGGGCTGGGTTTTGAAGGAGGAAGACTACCGGCCCTCTCCCAGGGGGAGAGGGTGGACCGCGTCGCGGGACGGGTGAGGGCTTACTGGCACAAAGAATACGGCGCCGTAATTCCGAACAGCAGAACTAAGGGTGCGGTCTGCTTACCTCCGATGGCACCCCATAGTGCTATAGGCGTTGGGACTTGGAGTTGTCGCGCCGCAGCGTGAACGGATAGACCGCCGGCCGAAAAGGCAAAGCTACAAGACGATAAGCATAAGATTAGCAATGCGTTTTATAACTACCCTCCGCACAACCGTACTAGGTTGAAGCCACTCATTTTCACTTGCCTCGAGAGCGCGCTTACTACGAACGCTTGCATACCCTCCTTGTTGTAGCACTTGCCGGTGCTATTCCGATGGCCCTTGCGGGCCATTGTCAAATGCTAAAACTCAGCTAGAGTTGAGCCAGCCCGGTTCATAGGCAAAATCCGAGGCAGCGGTGGAGATCAAAAGCTAACGATGCCCAGAGAAGCGGTAGCGAACTGCGATGCCAGAGACAAGACGGCTGGTATATCTCGCGCTCAAAGATTCCCATTGCAGGTGCCGCTACGGTATCGAGTGAGGGGCGAACGCGCCTGGCGGCGGGGTGAGACTGAGAATATCAGTAGCTCCGGTGTATTGTTTCGCGGTGAGTGTTTTGTGGATGCAAATACTTTCGTTGATCTGTGCTTGATTATGCCCGTGGTGAATTCTGACGGGGCGGCCGAGGTTGTCTGCCGCGGCGTCATCGTCCGTTCGATGCCTCCGATGGACACTGAGGATCTTCCCACACTCGCCGTCAAGATTTTGCATTTCCGCCTTGTCCGGCCGTAAGCAGCGCGCGGCAGAGATTGAGACGCCTAAGGTTAAGGCGTACGGAGACCCTGGATTGTGGGTCACAGGGCGAAGCTTTATCTGGTCCGATGGATTAGGAGTGCGTTACAGAGTTAGCCATTAGAAGTTATTTGGCTTTCGATCGGCTCAATGGCGGTTCATCGGACGAAGGACGGAAAACACTTTGCGCAACGAGCGCGACGATTTGCAGTCGAGATTCCTATCCGGTACCGCGAAATAGGAACAGTGGCTTGGTACGAGGGTAAGACGATGAACGTCAGTATGTCAGGCGTATTATTTCGCGCCCCTCAGGCCTTGCAGCCTCAAAGCGCGGTTGAAGTAGCCTTGACTTTGCCGGTGGCGATCGCGGGTGAAGTCCCTGCAGAGATTGGGTGCCGCGGAACGATAATCCGCAACGTACCGGTCAAAGGTTCAGACAAGCTACCACTTGTTGCAGCTTCAATTCTGCGCTACCGGTTTGTCCATAGGCGGCAGAACGCGGGTCGTGATGGCTCGCCGTCGTGAACGGCATACGTTCAGAATAATTAGCGCCGTTGACTTAAAGCTGGAAGTAAATGGTTCGCAAAGGCATTCAGGAATCGCGCGAAGTGGCCGTTATTGTGGAACTATACAGAGCGACATAAGTCGGCGGCGCTCCAAACCTGGTGCGCCGGTCTGCGACCGGCGTATCTCGCCGCTCATAGAGCGGCGCACCAGCAAATGGCCGTCGCCGACTTATGTCGTTACGTATAGTTAGTTAGAACCCGGGTAGTGTCTCAGTTTGGCCTTTGTAGAGGCGAGTTTACCTCGCCATGTGGCGGCTTTATCCTAACGTGTCCAGGCTTGCGGATGAGGAACATCCTGTAAGTCACAGAGCGGAGCTAGATGCAGACAATAAGTGAAAGTACGGATGTGAGCATTCCGTGGTACGCACTTTACACTCGCCACCAGCATGAAAATACCGTAGCAGACATTCTGTCAAACAAGGGATTTTGTGTCTTTTTGCCGCTCTATCAGGCTACACACCGGTGGAAAGATCGAGCTAAGGTTTTATCTTTGCCGCTGTTTCCCTCCTACGTTTTTGTAAGAGGCGGACTTGACCGCCAACTCCAGATCATGACTACTCCAGGCGTTTATACGATCGTGGCTGTCGCCGGTCGCGCCGCCGCTATCTCCGATGCCGAAATTGGTGCTGTGCGGCGCATGGTTGAGAGTTCGCTGCGTGTCGAGCCGCATCCATTCCTCAAATGCGGAGACCGCGTGAGAGTCAAATCCGGGGCGCTTGAGGGAATCGAAGGAATCTTAGTTCGCAAAAAGAACTTCGTTAGGTTGGTGCTTTCCGTGGAATTGCTCATGAAATCTGTTGCAGTAGAAGTTGACGCATGGATGGTAGAGCGTGTTGACAGTGGGAAAATGGCCGCAGTTTCAGTTAATGCGACTAGCGGCCTCGCTCTGGTCAACTGAGGTTGCGAGTTGCGATGCCAGGTACAGCGCACCTCCCAGGTTAGATATTCTGATCTAACGATACTGAGCTTACTGCGAATTGGTGCGTTGCTCACGGCAATAAAGAATCGATAGCGAGTAAAAGGCAACGATCCCCGCCTTGAAGATTCTCTCTCCGAACAACAACTTAGATTCGAGGGAACGCTCAAAAGCCCCTCCAGGACTAGGCCGTTTACCATCCAGAACAGACTGTGGGTTTGCGCCTGAAGAATTGTTTACCAAGATGCTTTGTCTCGAGCGTAAGAGGGTGGAACGCTCAAGGCGGCAGTTTCTTCTGATGTTAGTGGATGCTGAAGAGCTTTTGCGTGAAAGTCTCAGCGATACAATTGCGGCCAAGATGATTGCTGCGCTCTTAACCTCAACACGCGAAACAGACCTCAGCGGATGGTATCAACATAACGCTGTTCTGGGCACTATCCTCACTGAAATCGACGTCGCACACTTGACGGGAACAATCAGCGCTGTGCTGGCCAAGGTGAACGCAGCCTTACTGGCTGGCTTGGGGTTAAATCAACTCAACAAGCTCCATCTGTCCTTCCACCTGTTCCCGGAAGACGCTGCTACTCAGACCCCGCGAGCCCTGGCAGCCGATTTAGCCCTCTATCCCGATTTGTCGCTGCAGGACAAGTCGCGAAGAATCTCCCGCTTCATCAAAAGGTCAATTGATGTGCTTCTTAGCTCGGCGGCCCTGGTCCTCCTTTCGCCTTTGCTGGCTGTGATCGCCGCAGCCATTAAGCTGTCGTCGGATGGTCCCGTCCTCTTCAGGCAGGAGCGGCTGGGTCAATATGGCATTCCCTTCACCTTCCTGAAGTTCAGAAGCATGCGCGCCAACAATGATTCCACAATCCACGAAGAGTACGTGAAACAGTTCATATCAGGGAAGGTCAATGGTCCAGGTTCAGCAGAAACCGGGCTTGGCGTCTACAAACTCACAGAAGATCCCAGGGTAACGCAGGTTGGAAAACTCCTGCGAAAGACCAGCTTGGATGAGTTGCCTCAATTCTGGAACGTTCTGAGGGGGGATATGTCTCTCGTGGGTCCCCGGCCTCCCATTCCATACGAGTATTCAATATACGACATTTGGCACCGGCGGCGGCTGCTGGAGGTAAGGCCCGGCATTACAGGCCTATGGCAAGTCAACGGACGCAGCCGGATGAGGTTTGACGAGATGGTTCGCCTGGACCTTCAGTACGCCAGGGCTTGGTCGCTTGCGCTTGACCTCAAAATTCTCCTTCAAACGCCGCGCGCTGTGTTTTCCGCCGAAGGCGCGTGCTGATGCGCGTGCGATGCGCGCGCCAACCGCAATACACCTGTCAACAATGCCAATTGGATGCGTGACGGACACGCCTCCGACAACATTTATCAATCGAACCGATGGAGGCGCCCATGCTACCCGAAGTGCAAAAAGCTGCTTACGATGAAGTCAAGCCAGCAGTGTGCATAAGCAGCGAATCTGACTTGGACCTGAACACTCAGCCGGATTCCTTGCCGTCCAATATCGTTTGTATGGGTGTTATTGGTTACGGATACTGGGGCCCGCAGATAGTGAGGAACTTCGCAGCCTCCGACCGCTGTCAGGTTACTGTGGTATGTGATAAGAGTCCCGATGCGTTGCGGCGCGCAAAGCAGTTGTATCCGGGTCTGGAGACCACGTCCGATTTCACTGAAGTTCTTTCTTCGACCGCTATCGATGCAGTAGCCATTGTGACGCCTGTGTGGACGCACTTTGAACTTGCCAAAGCTGCGCTTCAAAATGGAAAGCACGTTTTCGTGGAGAAGCCTTTCACTTCCACATCCGCCCAGGCCGAAGAGCTGATCGAGCTTGCGGAAAAGAAGAATCTTCGCATCATGGTCGATCACACGTTTCTCTTCACCGGCGCCGTGAAGAAAATCCGTCAACTGATTAACGAAGGCGCATTGGGAGATCTTTATTACTACGACTCGACCAGGGTAAATCTCGGCCTTTTTCAACACGATGTCAATGTCGTCTGGGATTTGGCGCCTCACGACTTGTCGATAATGGATTACCTCATCGACGAAGATCCCGAAGCGATTGTGGCTACCGGCGAAAAGCATTTTAACGGCTTGGAGGATGTCGCCTACATCACCATTTATTTCCGGGGCAGCACCATCGCGCACATCAGCGTGAACTGGCTATCGCCGGTGAAGATCCGGACAACCCTGATCGGCGGTGAGAAAAAGATGGTCGTTTGGAACGATCTGGAAGCAGACGAGAAAGTTAAAGTCTACGACAAGGGCGTTAATGTAAGAAACGGCGAGAGCGTTTACCAGATGCTGATCAGCTATCGCTTGGGGGATATGTGGTCGCCGAAGATCGAACAGGCAGAGGCGCTGAGAACTGAATCCGCGTATTTCGTTGACTGCATCCAGAAGGGTGAGAGGCCGTTCAACGATGGAGTGGCAGGCCTGCGAGTGGTCAAAATGCTCGAAGCATCTGATCAGTCTCTCAAGGAGCGGGGGAGAATCGTTCGTCTATGAGCGAGTATCTGTGCATCGCGCCCGGCGTGAAGCTGGGGAAAAACGTCAAGCTGTCGAAATTCATAAACCTTTACGGCTGCGAGATCGGCGATGGCACGAAGATCGGGGCCTTCGTTGAAATTCAGAAAAACGCCCGGATCGGCAATAACTGCAAGATTTCCAGCCATACGTTTATCTGCGAGGGTGTGACGATTGAGGACGATGTTTTCATCGGTCACGGCGTGACGTTTATTAACGACACGTACCCTCGCGCCACTTCTTCTACCGGCCAGCTTCAGACCGAGGCTGACTGGAAAGTTGAGCCGACGCTCGTGCGGCGGGGCGCTTCCATCGGTTCCGGCGCGACGATCCTTGCAGACGTCACGATCGGAGAAAACGCCATCGTCGGCGCCGGCAGCGTGGTCACCCGCGACGTGCCTGCCCATGCGATTGTGGCTGGCAATCCGGCGAGATTCTTGCGACCAGCAGGCGTCGCTGAGGTAGGCGCGGCAAAGTGATCCGGGCGGGATGAGTTCCATAAAAATGGCAAAACTCCGCGCCGACCGTCTTGCTACCTTATGCCTTTTCCATCCACTCCGCCGGCTCGTGCGGCCTCGAAGGCAAACGATTCCGATATTGATGTACCACAGCGTTTCGGAAACGAATAATCGCGGCCAGCACCCGTACTTCGAGACGGCCACAACGCCGCAAGTCTTCCAGGAGCATGTCAAGTTCCTTCACGACAATGGGTACAGAACGGCCAGCCTCGATGAGGCTGTGAGCGCCTTGCAGAATGCGGGCGGGGACTTGGCGAAACGGGTTGTGATCACGTTCGACGATGGCTACCGGGACTTTTACACCCACGCCTTTCCGGTTTTGAGCGCCTATGGCTACGGCGCGACCGTCTTCCTGCCCACCGCCTTTATTGGCGAGTCGCCGCTGAAGTTCAAGGGCGTCGAATGCCTGACTTGGAGCGAAGTCCGAAGCCTGCACAAGGCGGGCGTGCGCTTCGGTTCTCACACCGTCAGCCATCCGCAGCTCACGGAGGTAGCACCAGACCGGCTTGATTACGAGATACGGGGATCGAAGCAGACGCTTGAAGACAAACTCGGCTGCCATGTCGATTCGTTCGCTTATCCCTATGCGTTTCCTGAGGCGAATCGCGCGTTCAAACGCCGTTTGCGGGCGCACCTCGAAGACGCCGGCTACACAAGCGGCGTATCTACGGTTGTCGGGCGGGCGGATGGGACAAGCGGGGTGTTCTTTATGAAGCGATTGCCCATGAATTCCCATGACGACTTGAGCCTGTTCCGGGCGAAACTGGAAGGGGGCTATGACTGGCTGCACGCCTTCCAAGTCGGGCGCAAGCTGCTGGCGGCATATTGGCCTGCGGCCGCCGGGGGTTGGCGTCCCGGAACCCAGACTGTGGCGGCAGGGTCCGGGAGGGGCAAAGCGGGGCAAGACGGATAGCCGGAAAAACGGCAGGCCGCGCCCCTTGCCTGGGCTTGCAAATCGCCGGTTTGGCGCTCCGGTCAAACCGGCATCTTATTCATTCACCAAGAGATAAGCGGAGCGCGACCTATCTCGTTTGAGTTCAACTTGTTCCTTCGCTTCGCTCCGGTTTGCTCCGGTTTGCTCGTCTAATGTTTCTTTGTTTTCAATAGGATGCCGGTTTGATAGGTTAAACATTCTCTTTTTCGCTTCCGATTCCTTCTCCAGAGAGTGTTCCCCAGTGGGCGAAAACGCGGCGAAAGTGGAGGGTTCTGGGAGCGATTTTTGGAGCGGGTTTTGCCGAGCCGGGAGCGCGAAGCGGGCAGGGGATGTTTTCTGGATGCATGAGGAATAGCGTAGTGTACTACGCTACCTCCAAGCGTGTCAAGCGGCTCATGTTGGTTTCGTAGCGCCGGGCTTCAGCCCGGCAAACCCTTCAAAATGCCGGTCTGAAGACCGGCGCACCGGCAAATCGGGTTCCCGCCTAGAGTTTGTGCGAGCGTTGTAGCGCAGCGTTCGCCGTCGAACGCTGCGGCTTGTTGATTTTGGCGTTGCGAACGGCAAAAAACCGCAGGGTCACAAAAATGGACCCTGCGCTACAATTCCTACAATCGCGGGTGTCAAGGAAATGTGGCATGGCCATCCTGGCCATGTTTTGCCACGGGCCGGAACCAGAGGTAGCGCTGGCATCTTGCCGGTCAAAAAGCCGCCGGGACGGCGGCGCCACAACTTTACTTCGGAGGCGTAAGCGGCTAAACTTTCTCCTTTGCGGTAGCGATATTATTATTTTAAAGATAATAACATTTATGCTACGGCTCCCGCGTCGAGCGGCGTCGAATTTGCGTGAAGGAGAGGTCTAGATGGCATTCAAGAAGCTGGTTGTGGGTGCTGCTGCGCTGTTTTTCTTTTTGCAGGCGGGCAGGGCTGTGGCGTCCGTAAGCAATGTCTATATTTCGCAAAGCGGCGGCGGCAACGGATCGAGTTGCTCAAGCCCGCTGGCAGTCTCTTATTTCAACACCGCTGGAAATTGGACTTCCGGGACACCAACGGGAACCCAAATCGGGCCGGGGACCACGGTGCATCTTTGCGGGACGTTTACAAGCGCTTTGACTGCCCAGGGCAGCGGCGCGAGCGGGAGCCCAATTACGATTTTCTTTGAGTCAGGCGCGAAGATCAGCATGGGGTCTTGTGGCAGCACGGGATGCATCAACATCGCATCCTTGAGCTACGTCACCATCGACGGCGGCGCGAACGGCATCATTGAGGCGACCAACAGCGGAACCGGACTTGGCAGTAGCGATTCCATTGGCGTCTATGGGCGTTCTGGCATATCGCACTGCGAGATCAAAAATCTCACGATCAACAATCTGTACGTCCACACGGGTGCATCAGACAATGCCGCTGGGAATTACTATGCGATTTGGCTGGACGGCACAAATAATCTTGTCCACAACAATACGATCAAAGACGCGCTAGCGGGGATCAAGGTGGAAGCGCCCAGTTCTGGAAATTCGTTTTATGACAACGTGATCCACAACATAAATTGGGGAATTTTCGAGTCGGGTTCGGCCTCCGTGAACAGCATCACGAATGAGAAGATTTACGGCAACGAAGTTTACGACTTCGCAAATTGGGACACCACCGCCGACACTTTTCATCATGACGGCCTGTTCCTATCCGGCAGTTCGGCAACCACGGACCTGACGCATGTGGATGTCTACTCGAATTATGTGCATGGAACTTCGTCCAGCGCCGTGACCTGCGCGTCCGCCAGCGGAAGTTGCCTCACCGCGTACATCTACATCAACACCGATAGCAACGTACGCGTATTTAATAATCTTCTGGTAGCGAACTCAGGTGATACTGGTCCAAACAATGGATGGATTTTGATGTATGCCGATGCGAGCGACTCGCTCTACAACAACACCGTGATCGGAGGTACCGTAAGCGGGAATTCGAATTGTGCCGTACTCGATTCTGGAATAAGTTTCAGTTTCGAGAATAACGTGCTCTCGAATTGCAATAATCTTTTGTGGTCCAACTCAGCTACCTTTGCCACAATTAACTACAATGTTTACCAAAGTTCCGCGCTGTCGTGGCGTATCGGAAGCTCCTGGTACAGTACCCTCGCGGCTTGGAAAAGCGCCGTGGGAGGAGATGCGAGCGCACAGGCTACCACCGGGAGCTTGAACTTAGATGCGAACTTCAAGCCCTTTTCAACTTCGCTTGCGGTTGGTACAGGAGCAAACCTGACTAGCCTCGGCGTCACGGCGCTGGACTCCGATAAGTCGGGAATAGCCAGGCCTACCAGCGGTACATGGGACGCAGGGGCCTACCAGGTCGCCAGTACGAGCGCGGTTAATCCGCCGACAGCGCTGACTGCTCAGGCCTATTGAAACCACCCAACCGCTTTTCCTGGTGCGCTGGTGTCCCCACCGGCGTCTTTCGGCGCTGAGGACAGCGCCGCTACAGAAAAGGCTGTCACAATAATTTGTAAATCTCAATAAGCGCGGGGCGCCATATCTTAAAGCTCCCCATTCTTTCTCTCCGGTCTATACCTCCGAGCGAAATCCCTTGCCGAACGCGAAAACAAACACATTATTTTCTTCTGACAGTCACCTGGTAGCGACTATCGGTAAGAACACCATGTTCGGTGTCCTATCCAACGCAGTGCAGGTCGGGACCAGGCTCGTCATGATTCCGGTGGTGATCTACCACCTTGGGCTCGGGGGATACGGAATCTGGGCCATCATCATGGCAACCGCGAGCTATATGCGCTTCGGAAGCGCGGGTATCAAGTCCGCGTTCCAAAAGTACGTGGCTGAGGCTACGGGCACTGGCGACTTTGAAACCGCAAACGGACTGTTGAGCACTGGAAGCATCTGCATGCTGGCGCTTTCTCTGGCTGGTTTGGTTCCACTCGCGCTTTATTCACGGAAACTGGCGCAGGTGAGTGGGGTGCCTCCCGAGTTCCTTAAGGCTGCAGCGGGCTCGATCACGCTCCTGGCAATCATCATGGTGGTCGCAAACTTTGGAGCCGTATTCGACGCGATTGTAATGGGTGGGCACCGGATTGACCTGACGAGAACCTTCTACATCGTCAGTTCAGTTGGCGAGGCGGCGGCGATCATTGGCTTGCTTCATTTTGGATATGGGCTCTTCGCCATGGCTGCCACCATTGCGGGGTCGGAGCTGGTCTATGTCGTTTGCTGCTTCCTGGCTTCTCGCCGAGTAGTACCCGAAATCTGCATCAGCACAAGATACTTTACGAGCACCGCGTTTCGTGAATTGATCCGGTTTGCAGGTAGTTACCAGTTGGTGAGCATCCTTGAGCTGCTTTACGGCATGCTTCTTCCTGTTATCATGCTGAAGTACTTCGGAGCGGAGATCGCGGGCGTCTACGCACTGGTCTCGAGGCTCGTCACGGCTTCGCTAATGGGGCAGGACGCACTGATTCTGCCCCTTCTCTCCGGTGGCACCCTCGTGTTTGCTTCAGGCTCCGCTGAGAGAATACGCCGGTTTTTCAAGAAATCCTTCAAGGTAACGCTAGCCGTTTCCCTGCTTCCCCTCACCTTTCTTGCGGCATTCGGGACGCTCCTAATTCTCGCTTGGGCGAGCCAGAAAGGCCCCGAATTCCGCATAGCGATCTGGCTTATCTGTTTAGCCGGTTTATTTCAATCCATTTCCCGACTACAGCTAATTTTATATCGCGCGTCTGGCAATGCACTGCATGACAGCATCCGGCAGGCGTGGCGACTTGGAGTATTGGTAGTCCTAGCTGCCCTTGGCGCCCAAATAGGATTCTACGGGGTACTCACCGGGGTGGCGGCCGCTGAGTTGATTGGGGTGATCTATATGTTCTTTGCCATGACGTCTGCACTCCATTTCTTCAGCCTAAAAGACTTACTCTCCGACGCAATGAAACTGACGGCTGCAACTGTGATGATGATTGCTGCTGGTGTTGCAGTCGCAACGCTTCACACTGCTGGGGGTACAAATGAGCGCACAATGGCGCTAGTTAAGCTCGCCGAAATTTCAGTCACATGCTTGATTGCATCCTGGCCAGCAATCGCGCTGACAAAGTCAATGTCGACCGAAGAGCAGCGCACGGTGCTGAACCTATTGATTCCATCGAGAAGAGCAGTGGTTGTGGCCAATCAGTAGGGCATCCTGCCCTGGGACCTCGGCGACCTGGCCCTCTTTCGTAAAGGAAACAAACATCGTACAGCGGGCGCTACGAGTTGAGCTATAGAATGTCGACACCGTCATCCCTGAGTCTAACTGCGAACGCTCTCAAAAGCTGCGTGCCGAATAACACCAATGAGCGCAATAGCTTGAGGCAGTGTCCCGCTTGTGGCAGCCAAAACGGCGCGGAGCAGTACCGCCAAGCTCCAGACCGGTTTCACGGCCGGGGTGATGCTTACCAGCTTGCGCGCTGCGCCACTTGTTCGCTCGTCTGGCTAAAAGACCCGCCGCCCCCGGCTGAAATGGGCCAGCACTACGGAGAGGATTACGATCGAGCGATCTCCGGGGCGGGCGGGGATCCGCGCCATTGGACTGGGAGGCGTGACATACTGCTCCGCTATAAATCCGGGGGCGCAATCCTCGATCTTGGCTGCAGCTCTGGCGGATTTCTTTCCGCACTGAAGGGCCCCGCGTGGAAGCTTTTTGGGATCGAAATGTCCGAGCGGGTGGCAAGGGAAGCGGAGGAGAAAACGAGCGCGCAGGTTTTTGTGGGAGATATTCTGGATGCGCAGTTCCCACCGGAGAGTTTTGACGCCATTACTTGCTTTCATGTTTTCGAACATGTTTACCAACCCAAGGGAGTGCTGGCAAAGGTGTATGAATGGCTGAAGCCGGGCGGCATCTTCTACACCGAGATGCCCAATATTGATTCGGCCGGGGCGCGCATTTTCCGGTCCTATTGGTATGCCTTGGAACTACCGCGCCATCTCTATCATTTTTCCCCGGGGTCACTGAGAAATCTCGCCAAGGCGGCGGGTCTTCAGGAGGTCTCAATTACGACGCACCGGTATGTGTTTATTGAGGCCAGCGTTCGCTACGTTATCGATGACATGTGCAGCAAGTTTGGAATCCACCGAACTCCCATGGCTCAGGCAAAGCCTGCCTGCCTTCCCTGGAAAGTCGTTCGCAAAGGGTTCAGGTTGACAATCCTACCGGGCCTTTCGGCGCTGGCAGTCTTGGCAGGAGATGGGGAAATTATCCATGCGATCTTTGCGAAGAAATAGCGCTTGCCCATTGAACACGCCCAGGTCCAGTCGCACGATCCTTATGAGCCTGACGTTATGAAGATGGAAATTGAAGTTCGAGTTGCGCGTTCTCTCCCTGAGGTTGAGGCTCTGCGGGAGGCGTGGACGGGGTGGCCGGGACATCGCGATTCCGACATTGACATGTTTTTGATGATCGTTCAGTCATTGCCCGAGGTCATCCGCCCGCACGTTGTTGCGCTCCATCGGGACAGCAAGCTGGAATCGATCCTGGTAGGCCGGCTCGAACGTAAGCGGTTCAACTTCAAAGTCGGATACCTTTCACTTTTCCGGCCTTGGGCTCGGTGCATCACCTTTTCCTACGGGGCAGTTCACGGAAACGACTCCCCGGAGAACACTGAGAGCCTGGTCCGCGCGGTCATTGATTCCCTGAAGCAAAACGAGGCGGACATGGCCATGTTCTCGTTTGTGCCGCTGGATATGCCGCTATACCACGTTGCCTTGAGAACGCCGGGCATCCTGAGCCGTGACACACTCCCGGCACCGCAGGGCCACGACAGCCTGGACATACCGGCCAGCATTGACGAGGTCTATCGCCGGATGTCCCGCGAACGCCGAAAGCACACGAAGGCGAGCGTCAAAAAGCTTGAGGCCGCGCCGATGGGTGAGGTAAGAATCGCCTGCTACCAGAACACCTCAGAACTCGACGACCTCTTCCGAGACGCGGAAGGGATTGCGAAGAGCACATATCAACGGGGGCTCGGCGTTGGATTTGCTGACAATCCGGCCGTCCGCACTCGGTTAGAGTTGGGCGCGCGAAAGGGCTGGCTCCGGGGTTTCGTGCTATACCTCGGGAACCGGCCGTGCGCCTACTGGATCGGCATGCTTTACCACGGGAGCTTTGTGAGCGAGTACATGGGCTATGACCCGGAATTCCGGCAGTACTCTCCCGGAATGGTCCTGATCATGCGCGTGATCGAGGGCTTTTGCAACCGTGCAGGCGGGGACGTTGTCAAAGAGCTGGACTTCGGCCTTGGTCACGCCGAATACAAGGGAGTGCTTTGCAGTAAGACTTGGCAAGAGGCCATTGTGTTCATATTCAGCACGACGCCCAAGGGGCTTGCGTTGAAGCTGGAGCGCACTGCGACTAGGCTGCTGGATGGCGCTGTCCGAAGAGTTCTGGCGTCAGGGAACCTGCTTCCTCGCCTTAAAAGGGCTTGGCGAGATCGCTTGGCAAGGGTTGCGAGAGGTGGCTACAGCAGGAAACGTCTGCAAGATTTGGAAGGGAACAACGAAGCGTTGAAGCATGAAGCCTGAACATTTTGATTTTGGCGGCGGAGCTTCAGGAACTATCCTGCATCCGGCGGTTGCGGTGGCGATGGTGATCAGCATCCTGCTGATTCTCACGCTTCCAAGAAGACAAGTGATTGTTCCCTTTTTGTTGATCGCCTTCCTGTCGCCGCTCGGACAACAACTCTATATCGGAGGGATGCACTGGCTGGTGCTGCGCATCGTGATTCTTGCCGGCTGCGCGCGGCTGCTGCTGGAAAAATCCAAGGGAGCGGGCAAACTCTTTCCCAACGGATTGAACGGGATTGACCGTGCTTTTGTGGTGTGGGCGTTTTACCGGGGCCTGGCTCCCATTCTGTTGTTCCATACAAGCGGCGTGGTCCCGCTCCAAATGGCCTTCTGGCTACAGGCGTTTGGAGGATATTTCCTCTTGCGCTATTTGATTCAGGACGTTGACGACATTGCGAGGGCGGCCAAGACGTTCGCGCTGCTAACTATGATCCTAGGCGCATGCATGGCGAATGAGCGTATCCACGAAATGAATATTTTTGGGTATCTGGGTGGGATTCCTATTGCCCCGTTGGTGCGAGACGGCCTGATCCGATCCCGGGCGTGCTTTGGCCATCCGATTCTGGCAGGCTGTTTTGGGGCGACGCTCGTGCCTTTGTTTTATTGGCTGTGGAAGAGCGGAAAGTCGAAGGGCCTAGTAGTGGCTGGAATGCTGGGTTCGAGCATGATGGTGTTCTTTTCCGCTTCGAGCACGCCGGCGCTGGCCTGCGCGGGGGGAATTGGAGCGCTCTTCTTGTGGCCCATACGGGGTTCCATGCGCTTGGTCCGCTGGGGAATTGTGCTGACGCTGGTCGGCCTGCAGCTTGTGATGAAAGCTCCGGTGTGGTTCATTATAGGCCACGTGAATGTGACGGGCGCCTCGGACGCATCTGGCCGCGCTCACCTGATTGACACTTTCATCCGGCATTTTAAGGACTGGTGGCTGGTTGGAACCAATCAGACGGGCAATTGGGGATGGTCTATGTGGGACCTCTGCAACGGGTTTGTGCAGGAAGGGGAAACGGGCGGATTGGTGGCCCTCATCGCCTTTATTGCGGTGATTTCACGAAGCTTTGGCAGGCTCGGCAAGATGCGGAGGCAGGTGGAAGGCGACAAGAAGCAGGAATGGCTTTATTGGAGCCTTTGCGCGGTGATGTTTGCGCATGTCTTGGCCTACTTCGGCGTGAGCTACTTCGACCAAACGGAGATGTGGTGGTTTGCGTTCCTCGCCATGGTTTCGGCGGCGACGGCAACGTATGCAGGGACGATTGTTCACCCGGCGCAGGAGAATGAATTGGAGTTTGCGGGCGCGCCTGCGGAAGCCTCTTTTTCGTTGACGTCAGGCGAGTCGGGTAGTGAGTGGTGAGCCCTCACCCGTCCCGATACGCGGGACACCCTCTCCCAGGAGGGCGAGGGGAAAGGCATCTGGTTGTAGCGGCGCTCTATGAGCGCCGAAGCACTCGAGAAGCTAAAGGCCGCCGATCATAGATCGGCGCTACAGAGACGAATTGCCGGTGAGGACACCGGCGCACCAGCAAAGCCGACCCTCTCCCCGGAAGGGCGAGGGGAAGGGCATCTGGTTGTAGCGGCGCTCTATGAGCGCCGAAGCACTCGAGAAGCTAAAGGCCGCCGATCATAGATCGGCGCTACAGCGACGAATTGCCGGTGAGGACACCGGCGCACCAGCAAAGCCGACCCTCTCCCCGGAAGGGCGAGGGGTGAAGGAAAAGAGGATTGTAGCGGCGCTGTCCCCAGCGCCGAATTCGCCGGTGGGGACACCGGCGCTACAGCGAGAACGGCGCTCATAGAGCGCCGCACCAGGGCAGGGACGAGCGGCATAGGCATGAGCGGCACAAACATGTTTCCTAAGTACGCGGTAATCACTCCGGTGCGGGATGAAGAAGCCTACTTGAGGTTCACGCTTGAGTGCGTGATTGCCCAGACCATTCGCCCCAGCGAGTGGGTGATTGTGAACGACGGCTCGACGGACGGCACGGGGGCGATCATTGACGAATATGCCCGTCAGCATTCCTGGATTCACGGGGTACACCGCGCCAATCGCGGGCACCGGAAATCCGGCGGGGGAGTGATCGAAGCGTTCAATGACGGGTACGCCACGCTCAGTTGCAGTGATTGGGACTTTATCGTCAAGCTGGACGGGGACCTATCCTTTGAACCGGATTATTTTGAGAAGTGCTTCGAATACTTTGAGCGCGAGCCTGGCCTGGGCGTTGGAGGCGGAGTTATCTATCACGTGCTGGACGGCAACGCAGAATTAGAGCTGGGCCCGGCGTTCCATGTGAGGGGTGCGACCAAGATTTACCGGAGAGCTTGCTGGGAGGGCATCGGCGGCTTCTGGCCCGCGCCCGGATGGGATACGCTGGACGAGGTGAAGGCGAACATGCTCGGATGGACCACCAAGAGCTTCCCCGATTTGCAGCTTTGGCACCACCGCTTTACCGGTTCGGCGGACGGGCGGTGGGGCGGCATCGTGAAAAACGGGAAGTCCGATTATATTTCCGGTTACCACCCTTTATTCATGCTGGCAAAATGCATTTCCCGGCTGGTCCACAAACCTTACGTGGTCGGCTCGCTTGGCTTGGCCTATGGATTCGTCACAGGCTATCTGAAGCGCATTCCGCAAGTGAATGATCCTGAATTGATCCGATACCTCCGGGGAGAGCAACTGGGGCGGCTTTGGGGACGAGAGACGATCTGGCGGTAAGGGGCAGAAAGAGCCACCCGCAAGCCGGAAGATCGAGGGAAGAGCATGGGAGAAGCGGTCATCACCAAAGTCGCTGAGGTTAGGCAGGCATTCGAAGCGCCAGAGCGCTACCTACATGGGACGGGATTCAACATACGGATTCGCCAGGAGACGGTGCGCAGCCTGGTGGCGGGGTCCCGGTTTGACCGAATCCTGGATATCGGCTGCGGGAATGGGACCATCTCATTGCCGCTGCTAAGACCGGACAACCGGCTCCTGCTTCTGGATGTCTCCAGCACAATGATTTCGATTGCGCGCTCGAACGTTCCTGCAGAACTGGCTGGGAACGTCCAACTCCTGAACGCCAACGTCATGGCTGCGCCGCTCGAGCCCCGCGCCTATGATTTGATCGTGTGCTTGGGCGTGCTTGCCCACGTCGATTCGCCCCCGGCGACCATCGCGAAGATTGCGAGCTTGCTTCGGCCCGGCGGAAGCTTGATCCTGGAGTTCACCGATTCATTCCATCCGGCGGGGCTCCTGATCGTGCTCTATCACCGGCTGCTGGACGCGTTTAGACCATCACCTTATGCTCTAAACTTGCTATCGCACCGCGACGTTTTTGACATGCTCAAAACAAGCAACCTGCGGCTGGTTTCTGCCTACCGCTATTCCCTCTGGCTTCCTGGCCTGCACAAGCTGTTCTCGCAGAACACGCTATATAAGATGGTCCGCGCGATATTTGGGACGCCCCAGCAAAACCGTAACTCCTTCTTAGGAAACCAATATATTTGCCTCGTCAAGGGCTAACTGAAGAATCCGCGGCGCGCCGCGACGTTTCACGAAACTCTGATCCCAAGGCTGCGAGGCCGAACCAATGAAGCTATCCGTTGTGATCATTTGCTGGAACGATCTGAAGGTGATCTCGAACTGTCTGCGCTCGATCTTTGCAGGCACGCGGTCCATTGATTTCGAGGTCATCGTTTCTGACAACGGGTCAACGGATGGATCGATAGAATTCATACGGCAGAATTACCCCGCGGTCCGGGTGATTGAGAACCGCGCCAACTTGGGATTCGCAAAGGGCAACAATGTCGGTATCACAGCGAGCCGGGGCGAGTATGTTCTCATCTTGAATCCAGACACGATCATTCATGATGGAACTTTGGACAAATGGGTTGCATTCGCCGACCGGCATCCAGAGGCCGGCGCCTTCGGATGCCGAGTGCTTAACCTGGACGGCTCATACCAAGAGTCCGCCCGGCCCTTTCCGACGATTCGTGGCGACTGGATCGCGGCGCTCTACCTGCGGCCGCTTGCTTATATTTCAGACGTATTCATCCCGGACGCCTACACCGGCTGGAAGGGCGATACCGAAAGGGTGGTGGATTGGCAATCCGGCTGCTGCGTGATGTTTCGAGGCGAGCTGCTCAAAAGAGTCGGCGGCTTTGACGAGCAGTTCTTCTACCATTACGAAGAAGTCGATCTTTGCCGACGCGTTTGGAACGCAGGCTACCCGCTGCTATTCACCCCCGAGGTAACGATAACCCATCTGGGGGGCCAGTCAGTCGGCCGTTTCCCTATCAGATTTGCGCTCGAAACATATCGAAGCCGCTACCGCTACTTCTATAAGCACTACGGCGCGGCGGGAGCGCGGCGCTGCCGCCGGGTTGCAATGGCATCCGTTCGCATCCGGCGATTTGGATATGGCCTCGTCAAGTTAGTCAAGCCGACGGAAGCCATCCAAAGGCGGCTTGAGATGTATCGGGTCCTTATCCGATGGAACAGAGAACTCGATCCGGTTCGCTTCGTGGAAAGAGGCGAAGAGCCCAAAATCAATAGTATTCATGCATTACAGAATTCGTAGCGCGCTGCCCCGCGTGCAAATCAATATTTAACTGGTTGATGTTCAAGGAGGTTTAGTCATGCCTGTGTCACTGGTGACCGGCGGAGCCGGTTTTATGGGTTCACATGTCGCTGAGCGTCTGATTCAAGACGGCCATGAGGTTGTGGTTCTTGACGATCTGAGTGGCGGATTCATCGACAATGTTCCCCAGGGAGCCAAGTTCGTTCAGGGGTCTGTCGTGGATTACGAGCTGGTCGATCGACTCTTCTCCGCTTATTCTTTCGACTACGTCTACCATCTAGCTGCCTATGCGGCCGAAGGATTGAGCCACTTCATCAAGAGGTTTAACTACCAAAACAATCTGATTGGATCGGTCAACCTCATCAATGCCTCGATAAATTACAGTGTCAAGTGTTTCGTCTTCACCTCCTCAATCGCGGTTTATGGCGCAGGGCAGACGCCTATGCGAGAGGACATGATTCCGGTCCCGGAGGATTCCTACGGAATTGCGAAGCTGGCTGTGGAACAAGAGCTCAGGGTAAGCCACGAAATGTTTGGCCTCGACTACGTGATCTTCCGTCCTCACAACGTCTACGGCGAAAGACAGAACATCGGGGACCGCTACCGCAATGTAGTCGGCATCTTCATGAATCAGTTGCTCAAAGGCGAGCCAATGACCATCTTTGGCGACGGCAGTCAGCAACGCGCCTTTACTCACATCGACGACGTGGCACCCAGCATCGCGGCATCGGTTGGCTTTCCAGCGGCGCGGAACCAGGTGTTCAACGTGGGCGCCGATATCCCCTACACCGTGAACGAGCTGGCTCGTGTTGTGGCCAAGGCTATGGAACGGGAATGCCGGGTTGAGCATCTCGACCCCCGGAATGAAGTCAAAGTGGCCTTCTCGGATCATTCCAAGGCCGAGGGAGTTTTTGGAAGGCGACGAAAGGCGTCTTTGGAAGAAGGAGTTCGCGCTATGGCTGACTGGGTTAAGGCCCATGGCGTACGTGAAAGCAGCGTGTTCGAGAATATTGAGATTGAAAGAAACATGCCAGCTAGCTGGTCCGCGGCAGTGTGTGCAAAAAAATAAGCGACGTGACATCACGAGGGTTGCGCTGGGTTAGATGCAAGCGGTTCAGATTTGCAAGGGCCTCGCCTCACGATAATGAAGTGACTCGATTCGGGCGTCTCGGGGGAGTCTGCACGACGGTGTACCTAAGTTGAGCAATACGGCTGAATGCGAAGCAGGCCGGAACGGCAGAATTTCAGGTAATGGTGCCAAAGGAGGGTCTGCAAATCGTGTACTGGCTGACTATTACCGCTGCCCTCCCAACTTGGTCCCGTTTCTGCCGGTGGGCCAACTGGCGAACCATCCAGGGTATTTTCGACTTGGCGAGGATACGATCTGTTACGGGCGGCTCTCGTACGGCGAAACGGCCCGGAATTGTGACGGCTACCTGGAGGATGTCCTCAAAGGCGTCAGCGCCCGGGCGGCAGGGGTGCAGCTTCCGTTCGATGCCAGCGAGGTGGTGGAGAATTTGCGCCGGGAGCGCTACACCGCTCATTTCCGCGAAGAAGGGCGGGTCTTCAACGAAATTGTGCGCAAGGCGTACTACTTCCTGCGGCCACTTTTGGGAGTGGCAGTGCGGCGGCACCTCCAGAAAATGCGCCTGCGAGGCTGGGATGAGATTAGCTTCCCGGCTTGGCCCGTGGATGGAACGGTGGAACGCATTCATCAAAAGCTATTGGCCTTGTCGCTCAAGGCGCAGGGTCTGGAAAGAATCCCCTTTATTTGGTTTTGGCCGGAGAGTTTTTCAAGCTGCGCCATCATGACGCACGACGTGGAGGATTCTTCGGGTAGGGACTTCTGCTCCTATTTGATGGATTTGGACGAGTCGTTTGGCATCCACAGCGCCTTCCAAGTGGTACCGGAGAGGCGCTATTCGGTATCGGCGAGCTTTCTGGACAACATTACGAGCCGTGGATTTGAAATAAACATTCACGACTTCAACCACGATGGTCGTCTTTACGCTGACCATGTGGAATTCCTGCGCCGGGCGCAACACATTAACAGTTATGCCAAACAATATGGCGCCCAAGGATTCCGCTCCGGCATTCTCTACCGCAATGCAGACTGGTACGACATTTTCGACTTTTCGTACGACATGTCGCTCCCCAATGTGGCGCACCTCGACCCGCAACGCGGCGGTTGCTGCACCGTGATGCCCTACTTTATTGGCAAGCTCGTTGAGCTTCCGGTGACGACCACGCAAGACTATACGCTTTTCCACATTCTCGGTGACTATTCCATTGATCTGTGGAAGAAGCAAATTGCCTTGATCAGGGAAAACTACGGTCTAATCAGCTTCATCGTTCACCCGGACTACATCGTGGCAAAGCGGGCGCGGGATACGTACACGGCCTTGCTTGGCTACCTCGCCCAGTTGCAGGCGGACGGCAAAATCTGGACTGCGCTGCCCAGAGACGTCGCTACTTGGTGGAGAGAGAGAAGCAAGATGGATCTCGTGCACGAAAACGGCAAATGGCGCGTTGAGGGACCAGGCAAGGAGCGGGCTCGCGTGGCCTATGCTTCACTGAATGGAAACGAAGTGACATACAGCCTGGAGAACTGAAAAGGGGCGAGCCCAGGCGACTGCAGCCGGTTGCTTGCCCGTCGAAGACGCGGTGAGGGAGTCAGTGACAAAGATATCTGGCAAGGTGCTCGATCGAAATATCTATACAGACGGGGGGTACCTGGATAAGAATCCCCTTTGGCACACGGACGAATCCCAGTTCAAGGTCACGCAAATCCTGCGAATGATGCAGAACAATCGTCTGGAACCGAAAACCATCTGCGAAGTCGGATGCGGCGCGGGTGAAGTCCTCAAACTGTTGCAGGAGAGGATGGACAAAGCGTGCCATTTCTGGGGTTACGACATCTCGCCACAGGCCCTAGAGATGTGCAAGAGCCGGGCCAACGAAAGGCTTCAGTTCAAACTGGCGGACATCAGCCAGGAGGAAAACACTTTCTTCGACTTGATCCTGGTCCTTGACGTCATCGAACACGTCGAAGACTACTTTGGCTTTCTGAATGGAATCCGCCCGGAAAGTGATTTGAAGATTTTTCATTTCCCACTGGATTTGAGTGTCCAAGCAGTGGCTCGTAGACGAGGCCTTTTGAAGCGCCGGGAGCTTTATGGACACATCCAGTACTTTACCAAGGAGACAGCTCTAGAGACGCTGAAAGATGTGGGCTATGAGCTTCTGGACTATTTCTATACGCCGCGATGTATTGAGCTTGCCAAAGAGACCATCCAAAAGGTGGCTGTGTTGCCAAGGAAGATCTGCTTCGCGATTCACCAGGATCTGACGGTTCGGATCCTGGGGGGATACAGCCTGCTGGTGCTTGCCAGATGAAGGCGCCTTCGAGCACAGCGCAAGTCTATGCGGAAAAATGAGAGGGGTTCAGTGGTGAGTCTTCTCGACCGAAGTTTGAGAGTGGAACATCAATGAATACTTGCGATGTAGCAATTATCGGCGCCGGTCCTTACGGTTTGTCTGCGGCTGCTCACTTGCGCACGGTTAAGGGCCTGGAGTTTCGTGTGTTTGGCGAGCCAATGTCCTTTTGGGACCGCAACATGCCTGCTGGCATGCGGCTCCGGTCCGGTTGGAGTGCAACGCACATCGCAGACCCGCACAGTTCGTTTACTCTGGAAGCGTACCAGTCAGTAAGTGGTAACCGCTTTGCCGCCCCGGTGCCACTCGACCAATTCGTACAATACGGGTTGTGGTACCAACGTCAAGCGGCGCCTGACCTCGACCAAAGGATGATTACTCGAGTCGAGTCCGATCCAAAAGGTTTCCGGCTCACCCTCCAAGATGGCGAGATAGTCAATTCGCGCCGCGTAATAGTTGCTTGCGGGATTCGTCCATTCGCTTGGCGTCCTCCAGAGTTTCAATCTCTCTCGTTTCCGTTCGTGACCCACACGTCCGAGCACCGCGACTTTGGAAAGCTTGCCGGAAAGAGGGTGCTCGTAATCGGCAGCGGCCAGAGCGCACTCGAATCGGCAGCCCTGCTATATGAGGCTGGAGCTGAAGTCGAAGTCATCGCGCGGTCGCACCGGATTCACTGGCTCCAAGGCTGGGCTTCCAAGACGCTTCACCGGCGGCTGGGTAAATTTACCGCGCGAGTTCTCTACGCGCCCACTGACGTTGGGCCCGCTGGCATCAGTCAGCTCATGGCACGGCCTGACTTGCTCAGGCGGCTGCCTCGCGAGCTTCAAGACAAACTGAGGAAGCGATCCGTCCGTCCGGCTGGTGCACGCTGGTTGATGGAGAGGCTCCAGGAAGTGCCTATCAGGCTCGGACGTTCGGTTGTTTCAGTTGCTCAGGCTGGCGAGCGAGTAAATATCCGGCTGGACGACGGCAGCGAGCGAACGGCCAATCACGTTCTTTTAGGAACCGGTTTCAGGGTAGACGTTTCCAAGTATGAGTTTCTGGCTTCGGATCTTGTGCAGTCCATCCGCCGTTTCAATGGCTATCCATGGCTCAAGGAAGGTCTGGAAACGTCTGTGCCGGGGCTGCACATCCTTGGTGCGCCGGCCACTTGGAGTTTCGGCCCCCTGATGCAATTTGTTTCCGGTACGGGTTATGCCTCGAACGCATTGATTCGCTGCATTGCCGGAAAGGTTCCGGCGCTCAAGGGGAGCCGGTCACTAGTTGTAGATTCGACTAACGAATGGAGAATGCTGCCGCGTCTTTGGTGAACTCCTCTTCACCGCTCGTCATTCGTTAGAAATGAGGGTTAGGTGTGGGTCTACAGCAAGTCTGCTTTTACGGCGCCCAGTCCAAATAACGTAGTCGCCAGCTTCTTCCTTCTCCCATGACGGCGGCAACGAATTGTGGCGCCGGCTGAAAGGAATGCAGACTCCAGAGGAGATTACGCGCACTGTGCAATTGCCCTAGGCGGCCAGACGTGAGTGAAACGTCAAAACTATTGAGTGGAATCTGAAGACCGCCACCGAGAGCCT
>Ga0307373_10004781_pt1 | contig 22584 bp, 24 predicted proteins | sample OX2MG_FD_202534 | JGI IMG/M metagenome (GOLD analysis project Ga0307373, IMG submission 202534) | Soil microbial communities from Risofladan, Vaasa, Finland - OX-2 | ecosystem: Environmental > Terrestrial > Soil > Coastal area > Acid sulfate soil | place: Finland: Risofladan, Vaasa | collected... | reverse complement strand
TTCGAAAGTTCGATGTCCGGGAACTCGCGACGAAGCTGCGCGTGCACTTCACCGATGCGAAGTACGCCAGTGCCACTGCTCATACGGAAGCCTCCCAGAACACCAGCTTGAACTTACCAATTTGCACTTCGTCGGCGGAGTGGAGTGTCGTCTCTTCCACTCGCGCCCCGTTGACGTAGGTTCCATTGAGCGAATTGAGATCACGCAACGTCACGCGACCGCTCGCGGTACGCGTGAAGACCGCGTGGTGCCGAGACACCGACACGTCGTCCAGCAAAAGTTCGCTCGACTCGTGTCGTCCCGCCGAAGTGACGTTGCCCTCAAGTTCGATCCGCGCACCGGCGTCGGGTCCCGACGCGACGATGAGTTCGTCACGGTGAACACCGAGTGGTCCTCGATTGGCTCCGGGGTAAATGGACTCAGGCGTGCTCACGACCGGCACCGCAATTGTTTCGGGGGAGGAAGCGGTGAGCTGCGGAGCACCACACGACCAACAGAAATTGGCGTTGGCGTTTAAGATTTCCCCACAACGTCGGCAGTTCACGGACTCACACTAGTGAACTTTGTAAAACGGCGTCGGGGCTATTTCGACGTCAGTGCCGCGTAGCCGTCCGCGTCGAGCAGAGCGTCTAGTTGATGCACGTCGGTGACTGATATCTCGCAGATCCAGCCCTCGCCGTAGGGGTCCGTGTTGATCGATTCAGGCGACGTCGAGAGTGCTTCGTTCACCGCCGCGACCGTGCCCGCGACCGGGGCGTAGATTTCCGACACTGACTTCGTCGACTCGACCTCCCCGATGACGCCGGCCACGTCGACCACCGCACCGACCTTCGGCAGGTCCACGAAGACCACGTCACCGAGCGCGTCTTGGGCGTAATCGGTAATCCCCACGCGCACGACGTCGCCGGTCACCTTGGCCCACTCGTGGTCCGATGAGTACTTCAGTTCCTCGGGAATCTGCATGCGAAATAACTTACAAGACTCGGCGAGCGGCGCGGCCCTCTCGCAGCGCGCGTCGCGCGGGTCCGAGGTAGCCAAGCAGAACGAACCAGGCGAGGGTGAGCCCCATGATGCCGCCCACCCAGCAGGCGTCGCGTACGGGCTGCTGCCACCACGTCGAGTGCACGCCGTGGGCGTTACTCGTCAACAAGAAGATCGGAAAGGTCGTCATCAGGGTAAATGTTGATACCTTGCCCCACCAGAGCACGTCAATGCGCGCCGCGCCCAAGGCGGCGAGCACGAGGGTGAGTACCGAGACGATGACCTCGCGCAACAGGGTAATGCTGGCGAACCACCAAGGAACGCCGCCGGCCGCGGCCACGGCGAGCAGTCCCGCCACCACCAAGACACGGTCCGCGACCGGGTCGATTATCTTGCCGACGTTCGAGACCTGGTGAAGCTGGCGCGCGAGAAATCCATCCACCCAGTCCGTAGCGCCGAGCACCCCTAAGAGCCATGCGGCCCAGGCGCGATGTCCCGTATCAAAGAGAAGCCAAAAAAAGAGAGGAAGCAGTGCGAGACGAATCAACGTCACGAGATTGGCCCAGGTCCATGGGCCGGCGTCGGCACCAGGGGTCGTCGTCACGCGCCCAGCGTAGGTCTTAGGCGATGGTGACGGACTCATCGAGGAAGACGTCTTGTACGGCGTGCACCAAGGCGACGCCCTCGTCGATAGGCCGCTGAAAGGCCTTTCGTCCCACGATGAGACCTTGACCACCGGCTCGCTTATTGATCACGGCAGTACGCACGGCGGCCGCGAGGTCATCACTTCCTTTGGACTCTCCGCCGGAGTTGATGAGCCCAATGCGTCCGGCGTAACAGTTCACGACCTGCCAGCGAGTGAGGTCAATCGGGTGATCGGTCGTGAGGCGATCGTAGACAGCGGGATCGGTCTTGCCAAAATTGACCGCCAGATAACCACCGTTGTTCTCGGGCTGCTTCTGTTTGATGATGTCGGCTTCAATCGTCACGCCCAAGTAGTTCGCCTGGCCCGTCAGGTCGGCGCTCAAGTGGTAGTCAACGCCACCCGTCTTGAAGGCATCGTTTCGTAGGTACGTCCACAGTACCGTGAAGAGCCCCTGGCGATGGGCTTCGGCGAAGGCCGCCGATACCTCTTCGATTTGGCGGATCGAACCTTCGGAGCCGAAATAAATGGTCGCACCCACGCCCACGGCGCCCAGGTCGATCGCCTGGCGCACTGACGCAAAGAGGCGCTGGTCGGGCACGTTGGGATAGCGCAGCAGGTCGTTGTGATTGATCTTCACGATGAACGGAATCCGATGCACGTAGCGCCGAGACACCATGCCGAGGGTCCCCAGGGTCGTAGCGACCGCGTTGCAATCCGCCGCCACGGCGAGGTCCAAGAGACGAGCTGGATCGAAGTACTCAGGATTGGGCGCGAAACTCGCGGCCGCTGAGTGTTCGACCCCTTGGTCGACGGGGAGAATTGAGAGGTAGCCCGTGTTGGCGAGTCGCCCGTGGCCGTAGAGCCAGCCCAGATTGCGCAGCACCGCGGGTGAACGATCGCTCTGTACAAAAATCTCGTCGACAAAACCAGGTCCCGGCAGCGTCAACATGTCCTTAGAAAAGGCAGTGCTCTGATGGTCCAACAGCGACGATGCTTCGTCACCAAGAAGTGCAGCAATGTCCATAAGAATCAGCCTACAAGGTCAGGTTTGTCAAATTTGGTGGGCGTTTTGGCTCAGTAGGGTGGCGAGATGGATGCTGACTATCGCTCGTCGCTCCTGCGACGGCTGCGCGCGGTGCACTCGCTCTACTACGACGCCTGCGCCACCATGAGTCTCGAGCAGGTCAATCAGGTCGTGTTTCCAAGCGCGGTGCCGATCGCGTTTTCCCTCGCCCATCAAGTCCTCATCGAAGACGCCACCACGGTCGCCACCGGCGGCCCCGCGCCCCAATTCAACGCCGCCTGGGCCCAACGAATCGGCTTTTCGATCAACGATCACGGCAAGGCGCGAGGCGTGCAAGAGATGATGCACCAGCGCATCGAGGACTTCGACGCGTTCAAGGAGTTCCAACGCCTGGTCTTCGTCGCGACCGAAGGCCACGTGGCGACGCTCGACCCGAGCACGCTCAACGACGTCCTTGTCACGTTCCCCTATCCACCCGAAGTGGCCAACACGTTCTCGGCACGGGTGGGCGCCGAGAACGGCATCTCGCGCAGTGACGCTCTGGAGAGCTGGATCTATCAACACGCCCTGCGCCACATGGGCGAAATCGAGCACGCTCGCGCCCTGGTCGGCTTGACCGGGATGACGTCCTAGATTTGCCAGAACGACTTCCGGGGGGAAACATGGCTGAGGTTCAAGGGTCCGTCAGTGAGCGCTTTGCGCCGCTGCGCGCCGTACTGGCGACTCACCTTGACAACGAAGATGACATCGGCGCTTCGGTCGCCGTGATTCATCAAGGCGAATTGGTGGTTGACCTCTGGGGCGGTTATCTGGACCGCGCCAAGACGAAACCGTGGTCGCGTGACACCATCGTCAACGTCTGGTCCACCACCAAGACCATGACGTTTCTCGTCGCGCTCATGTTGGCCGATGGAGGTGGACTGGACTTCTACCAACGCGTCTCTCACTATTGGCCCGAGTTCGCCGCGAACGGGAAAGAAGAGATCGAGGTTCGCCACCTCCTCGCCCATAGTTCCGGACTTGCGGGCTTCGAGGGACCCATGCGCGCCGAGCAACTCGCCGACTGGGAGTACTGCGTCAGCGCCCTCGCCGGGCAAGCGCCGTGGTGGAGCGACCGGAGCCAGCCGGGTTATCACGCGCTCACGCAGGGATTCTTGATCGGCGAAGTGGTTCGCCGGGTCACCGGTGAAAGTCTGGGCCAGTTCTTTCAACGTGAAGTCGCCGACGTTTTAGGGGTCGACTTTCACATTGGTTTATGCGAAGCCGACGAGGACCGTGTCGCCCCCGTCTTTGCGCCCGAGGTCGACCTGCTCGACGGCCTCGAAACCGAGTCGCTGGCCTATCGAACGCTTTCGATGCCCCCGCTGGACGCGAACTACGCGAATCTGCGTTGGTGGCGCGCCGCAGAAATCCCCGCCGCCAACGGCCACGGCAACGCTCGCTCGGTCGCCCTCATCCAACAGATTATTGCCCGACGAGGTGAAGCAGCCGGGCACCGATTCTTCTCCGAGGCCACGGGTGAAGCGATCTTTCAACTGCAATCAAGTGGTTTCGACCCGGTCTTAGGCGTCGAGATGAATTACGGGATGGGATACGGCTTGACCAGCGCCACGGTTCCCCTGGGACCACGCAGCGCCTTTTGGGGGGGCTACGGAGGATCGGTCATCGTCATGGACCAGGACCTCGAGTTGACGGTGGCCTACATGATGAATCGAATGCGCGCGGGACTCTACGGTGACACGCGCGGTGGGGACTTCATCCAGGCCGCCGTGCTCGCGGCCTTGAGCTAGTCGACGCGCTTCTTCGACACCGGCGTCGTGCGGCGCTTGCGGTTCTTGCGCGGCGCGCTCGCGCCCAGTTCGGCGAGGCGCTCTTTGGCGTCGTAGGCGTCGGGCTCGGCCAGAACGACGCGAGCGAAGAGTTCGCGCGCCGCGACGAGGTCGCCAGCGCGGTCGTAAACGTCAGCCAACGCGTACCAAAGGCGCAGGTGGCGATAGCCCGGGTTGCGGAGCAATTTCGTGGCGCCGGCTTTCGTGAGCAGTTCAATGGCCGGCTCAAAGAGTCGCTGATCGGCCCAGGCTTCGGCCATCACGATGCGTCCCTCCGCCAAGACTTCGGCCGTTGGCTCGCTCTCTTGAAGTTCGGCGAAGATTTTTTCAACCGCGCGGAAGTGGCGCACGGCCCGCTCGGCGTCCATCACCAGCGGAAGGTGCTCGGGGTCGCCGGTGATGGTGAAATGCGATCGCAGATGCACTTTGGACATCGCCCAGCGCTCCGCCCGGTAGGCCGCGAGACCGGTCAGCTCACGCACCGAAGCGACGCCCGGCACCGCGTCAGCGACACTGCGGCCGAGACGAAGCGCCTCTTCGTAGCGATGGCGATCGTACGCTTCGGCCGCCTTGGTGAGCGTAAAAACCGTCTTCTCGCGCATGTAAGCCGTGCCGAGGAAGGCGCGGCGCACTTCGGCCGCCACGTCACCGGGTAGGGCGTAGGGGGCACGAGACTTCGCGCTCTTGGGCCGAGGCGCCGCGACCGGAGCCGAGACCAGTTCCCAGTCACCCATGGGTTCGGGCGCGCGCGTACGACGCTCCCCCTGGTCCATTTCCGCGCCCGTACTCTCTAGATGGATCGCACCCTTTCGAGCCACCGAGCCCCAACCCTTGTCCTTCGCCGTCCGTTCGGTCTTTTGGCGCGCGACTTGTTCGGATGAGAGCGGCCGCGCCTGGTAGCCCGGCGCCTTCCTCGGACCCCGGCGAGCGTCTCGCTCGGGGCCGCTGCGGGCGGGCCCGCGACGAGCGGGAGGACCCGAACGAGCATCACGCTCGTCGTCGAATCGATCCCGGCGCGGCGTCGCCCCCGGGCGACGTCCACTCACTCCGCGAGCATCACTCGAGCGTTCGTAGGGGCGAGCACTGGCGTCGCGAGGCGGCCGAGCACCCTCGTAGCGGTCGCGTCGCGGAGCGGCGCTTCGAGCATCACTCGAGCGTTCGTAGGGGCGAGGTCCTTTGCGGGCCCCGGGTCCTGCGTCGCGCGTACGTCGCGCGCCCTCGTAGCGGTCATCGGGTCGAGCGGCGCTTCGAGCATCACTCGAGCGTTCGTAGGGGCGAGGTCCTTTGCGGGCTCCAGGTCCTGCGTCGCGCGTGCGTCGCGCACCCTCGTAGCGGTCATCGGGTCGAGCGCCCGATCGAGACCGAGGCGCGGCGTCGCGCGCAGGACGCGGTTCGTCTTCGCGCGACCGGTTCGTGGCACTGGGGCCGCGGTGCGGTCCCTCGCGACGAGGATTGCTCGGTCGCTCGTGGGCCCGGGCACCACCGCTTCGCGGCTGGGGCGCGCCATCGCGCTCGCCAGCGGAGCGCTTGTTCGATCGCGGGTCCTTCGATCCGGTGCTTCGAGGCACTCCCCCCCGAGCGCCCTTGGGACCAGCGTTTTTAGCCGAAGTTCGGGGTCCGACTCCGTCGCTGGAACGTCGAGGACGAGGAGTTGGGGAAGGCACCGATGCAGTTTAGTCGTCGCGACGTGGAGCGACCGGGTCGTTAGGCCTTGGGCTCTTTGACGCGGTACCCGACGGGCAACAACTCCACGTGGAAGCGATCGCGAATCGCACCCCAGAGCCCTCGAGGCTGCCAAATCGCTACCGCGACGGCGAGCGAACCAAAGATGACGAGATACCAGACACCCCAGTTCTGGAGTGACTGCTGCAGGGCAAAGAAGATGATGGAACCAAGTATCGGCCCTTCAATCGTGCCCAGGCCACCAATCATCGTGGCGAAGAGCATCTCGGCGGCGAACTGCAGTTGGAATTCGTTGCCCGGCTGCACAAAGGGTTGGCTGACCGACAAGACGCCTCCCGCGACGCCGCAGCCAATCGCGACCACCACGTAGATCATGCGACGCGTCGAAGTCACCTTGGCGCCGGCGCTGCGCGCGGCGATCTCATTGTCGCGCATCGAGGATAACAACAGACCCACGCGACTACGCAACAACAAGTACGTGCCCAACAAGACGACGAACGCGCCAATCCACGTGGCGAGGTAGACGTCGTGGTTGAGTGTCGTCGACGAGAGCGTCAAGAGCCCGGGCATGTATTTGCCGGTCCCGCCCCCCAGATAGGCGACCGAGAGGACGAGCAACATCGCGCTGTCCGACACGACCCAGGTGGCCACCGAAAAATAACCACCTCTCAGGCGCAACAACAAGAAGGTGATCGGAATGGCGATCACCCCACACGTCAAAGCCGCGAAGGGGATGGCGACGAAGGGGTTCATGCCCTTGAGCGCGAAATAGAGCGTCGCGTACGCGCCCAGGCCGACGAAACCCTGTTGACCAATGGAGACCATGCCGGCGTAGCCCGCGAGAAGGTTCCACATGGTCGCCATGATCACCAAGATGAAGAAGTTCGAGAGGATCGATACCCACGAGGCGGCGAGCAGCCACGGCGCCAGCGTGAAGAAGGCTGATATCGCGATCACTCCCCCCAGGGAGAACAGCGGTGAGAACGTGCTGCGCTGAATCTGCACCAGCGAGTTAGCTGAAGTCAGGGTGTCGCTCACGCCATTGCTTCCTTACGGCCAAAGAGTCCCTGGGGACGAACGGCCAAGACGATCAAGAACAAGAAGTTGCCAAAGAGAATCTGGTAGGCCGGGTTGACGTGGGCGCCCCACTGCTGGGCGATGCCTAAGGCGATTCCCCCAACGAGGGTTCCCCACAGCGAGCCGATGCCACCAATCACGACGGCCTCGAAGGCGAAGAGCAAGTTGGCGCCACCCGAGGTCGGCGTGAATTCGGTCATCATGCCATAGGAGATTCCCGCCAAGGCGACCGTGGCGAAAGAGATGGCGGCGGCGATCCCAAAGAGGTGCTTGTAGTTCGCGCCGCAAAGCTGGGCCGCTTCACGGTCGTCAGAAACGGCACGGATCACCCTTCCCGTGTTGGTACGCGACAAGAACAGTTGCAAAACGCCGAGCACCAAGACGGCGGCGCCGAGCACGCTCAAAGCGACGTAGGAGACGTACGTCGACGAGTTCAACTGAAAGGACTTCGAGACCAGCGAACCAATGTTCACCGACTGGCCGTTAGCCGAGTACACGGCGAGCAAGAGATTCTCAATCACGACCGACAGGCCAAAGGTCACCAGCAAGGTCGTAAAGGGATCACGATCAATGCTCTTTTGCAGCAGCGTGCGCTGCACGACGTAACCCAAGATCGCGAAGAGCGGCACGACGATGAGAAAGGACCAAACTTCGGGGACGTGCCACTTGGGCGCGAGAAAAACCGCGACGTAGCCCGCGACCACCGCCATGTCGCCGTGCGCCAGGTTGATGACCTTCATCACGCCGAACATGAGTGAAAGGCCGCAGGCGAACAGGGCGTAAAAGCCGCCGATCAGTGTTCCCTCCACCAGAATATTGAGCAGTGTCATGCCGATTCCTTCTCGCCTTGGGCACCCAGGTGCGAGCCGAAGTACGCGATCTCGATCTGCTCGGAGGTGAGCTCCTCGGGCCGACCCTCAAGGGTGGTGTGGCCCTCGAGGAGGCAAAGCGCCCGCGAAGCAACGCGCAGACCCTGCGAGACGTCTTGTTCGACGAGCAAGACGCCAATGCCGCTCGCCACTATCTGGGGAATGATCTCGTAGATGCGTTCAATCACGATCGGCGCCAGGCCGAGGGATACTTCGTCCAACATCAATACCTTGGGGTTGGCAACCAGAGCGCGTCCAATGGCGACGGCCTGCTGCTCACCGCCCGAGAACTGGCGCACCTTGCTCTTGCGCCGATCGGGCATCCAGGGGAAGAGTTCGTAGACGGCCGCGATGTCGAAGGCTCCCGCCGCGGCCTTGTGCGCGCCCACGATGAGATTCTCCTCCAACGTCATCGACTGAAAGAGTCTCCGCCCCTCGGGCACCAACGAGATCCCCGACGTCACGCGTCGGTGCGCGGGATACGCCGAGATCTCGTGGCCCTCGAAGTTGATCTCGCCCGACGTGGCGTGATGCAAGCCGGCAATCGTTCGAAGAAGCGTCGACTTGCCCGCGCCGTTGGCGCCGATAACCGCGAGGACGTCGCCGCGGCCAACTTCGAAACTCACCGAGTCGACGGCGCACAACTGTCCGTGATGCACGGTCAAGTCGGTGACCGCGAGGAGCGGAGAAGGAGTATCCACGACCTAACCCAGTGGCGCTTCGTTGATGATCTTGCCACCGAGATACACCGCTCGCACGGGTTCGGAGGCCAAGACTTCGTGCGGATCGCCGTCGGCGATAAGAGCACCATTGGCGATACACATCAAGCGGTCCACGGTGGAGAGCAGCGCGCGCACGACGTGCTCGATCCAGATGATGGCCACGCCCTCACGTTGGAAATTTTTGATGACCTCAGTCAGTTCGAGGACCTCGGGGTCCGTGAGTCCGCCCGCGATCTCGTCAAGCAAGAGCATCTTTGGCCGGGTCGCCAACGCGCGGGCGAGCTCGAGGCGCTTGCGGTGTAGCAACGTGAGCGATCCCGCGGGGCGATTGGCGAGCTCCGTCAGACCCGTGCGTTCGATGGCGCTATAGGCCAACTCGTAACTGTCGCTGCCCCGCGTACGCGCGCCCTGCTGGGCGGCCAAAAGTGCGTTTTCGAAGACGGTCAAGTGCTCAAAGGGCTGAGGGATTTGATAGGTGCGACCAATGCCCATGCGACAACGCGTGGAGGCCTTCACACCGTGCAAGTTCGTGCCGTCGAAGTTGATTGTTCCTTCGTCGGGCTTGATGTCACCCGAGATCAAGCCGAACATGGAACTCTTGCCGGCCCCGTTGGGCCCGATCACGCCGAGCGACTTGCCCTCCTCCAACTGGAAGGAAATCCCTTCCGCCACGACCACCCGGCCGAAACGTTTGGAAATTCCCTCCAGTTGAAGCAGTGCCATTAAATACCGTTTACTTAAGCGTTGGTCGGCTCAAGCGTTGCCTGGAGCGGAATGTGCTTGTTCAGCGTGTTGTCGACAATCCACGGCGACCACGCGAACTTCTTGCCGCCCACGAGTTGCTTCGAGCCCGGCTTCCACTGGATGCCCACCGGCTTGATCGTCGCGATGCCCTTGGCCGGACCGGCCTTCGAGTGGAAGTTGAGCGGACCGCACATGCCGGTGTAGTTCACGTTCTTCATCGCGTTGGCGACGGACAGACGGTCCTTCGGATTCTTCACGTGCTTGAGGGCCTCGATAACGACCTCGAAGAGTGAATACGTCGAACCCATGGACTGCACCCACTGCTGACCGGTACGCGCCTGGTAACCCGCGGCAAAGGCGCTGGCCTTGGTGCCGTCGAGCGACGAGTGGTACGGAGCGTTGGGCGCGAACCAGCAGTCGGTCGCGACGTTGTTGGACAGAGCGCCCAAGGCATAGACGTCAGCCGGGAACAACATCACCTTGGCGACCGTGGCCAGTTTCGGGTTCCAGTTCTGCTGACTGGCCTGCTTCCAGAACGTGTTGAAGTCCGGGGGCAGCGGCGCGTTGACGAAGAAGTCGCACGACTTGCCGCCCGCACCCGTCTTAAACGTCTGAATCATCGTGGAGTAGTCAGTTGAGAGGTCCGTGTAAGCGCCACCGTCAACGAACGTCCAAGGCTGTCCACCGGTCGCTGACGTGATCGCGTCGAGCGTCGGAGGCCACGCTGCGCGAAACGCGTTGCCGTCGGAGTCGTTCGGGAACATGCCGGCGTAGACCCGATTGGCGTTGGTGGTCTTTTGGACCCGGTTCCACATCGGCAAGAAGCACTCCACGAACTCGGGAACGCCGAAGAAGAACATCGAGCAGTACTTCGGCGGCGTACCCACGGCTTGGCCGTGGGAGCCAATGGAGTTACTCGAACTCACGCCACCCCACCACGCTTCCCACGGGCAGACCGTCGAAACGCAGGGAATCCCTGCAGCTTCGCATACGGCGCTCACGGGAATCGTCGTCTCGGGCGCGGAACTGGTGACCACGATGTCAACGCCACTGGCTTGAATCAACTGCTGGGTAACTTGGCCGGCGATCGAAGGGTTGGACTGTGAGTCCTTCACGATGATCTCGAATTTGTACTTCGTGCCGCCGATGGTCATGCCCTTCTTGAAGAAGTGGGACTTCTTCACTTGAGCGATGACGTAACTGTCCGGCGCCGCGAACTGGGCCAGGGCACCAGTCTTGGGCGTCACGTAGCCAATCTTGATGACGTGTGACTTCGTCTTGGCCGAAGCCGCCGACGCACCGCTGAGCGCGGCGACCCCGCCTACGGCGGCGGTCGCACCCAGTGCCTTTAGTCCAAGGCGGCGTCCGAATTCAACGCTGCCCCAGCCTGGAATCATGTAGTCGCCCGAGCTTCCCGGCGCGTTCTCTTCCCCACTCATACTGTCTCCCCCTGGTAAGTAGTTGCACGTGTTTAGCACAACACGACCCTCGCGTTGTACGCAACCTTCCATCATTTCTGCCCCGAGCGAACCCTAAATTCTTTTAGACGCTTCGAGCGGCCTCTGCCTCTTCGAGGCTCATCAGCATTCGCCGGGCGCTCAGTCCTCCCCGGTCGATCTTGATGCTGACTTCAGATATCTCCTGACCTTCACTTATGCGCCGTTGGAGGATATTCAAGGCATCGACGTCTTCTTGGACGACGTTCATCTGCATCTTCTCGAGAAAAGTGTCCGTTTCGCCGTCGCCGAGGGCAAAATCACGAGAAAGCGCCCAAAAGTCCCAGACGGCGGTCTCTGTCGAAGGCGTGAGTCCGTAAAAGATCTTCATGTGAAACGCGTGATCATCTGAACCGTCCGGCAAAGGAGGCTCATTGACGCGAGCGACGCGAGAGTTCAGCTTGTAATACGAGGGTGGGAAGTACTCGATGTCCTGCCAGCGGTCGATACGACCCGACAGCCCCGTGGTGTTCGCGTAAAAAGGCGGGCACTCGACGTTCACCATATGGCGATAGACGTTCACGACGCCGCCCTCTTCGTCGGTCTCCACTTCAATGGGTGTGGTCGCGACCTCGGGGGTGCCAATGGAGCCACGGTGCAGGAAGGTTTCGTGCGAGAGGTCAAGCAGATTATCGACCAAGAGGCCAAAATTGGCTTCAATCTTGGCCACCCCGGAAACGATTGACCAATTCTGCGTGTCGGTCAACCACGGGGTGTCGGGCAGTTTTTCATAGTCCGCCTCGTCGTGACTCATCCAGATCCACACCCACGCCCCCTGTTCGACCAGGGGAAAGGTGCGAACGGCCAACTTAGTGGGAATGCGGTCTTGTCCCGGGACCGACACGCACGCACCGCTGCAGTCAAAGGTGAAGCCGTGATAGCCGCACACCAACTGGTCATCAACAAGCTTGCCTTGGGAGAGCGGATAGCCACGATGCGGGCACGTGTCGAGCATCGCCACCACTCGACCCGTCGAATCGCGGTACATCGCGACGTGCTCTCCGAGAATCGTTCGAGCGAGTGGGCGCTCGCTCAACTCTGATGACAGTGCGGCCACGTACCAGGCGTGTCGTATAAACATGACGTATCTCCCAAAAATGCCGTTTCGGGGATGGACTTCGCTGGCCACCAACCGTGCCTACGCTACTGAACGTATGCTACAACGTCAATAAACCACGACAACATCAAGGGGGGCGGCCCATGGGTCTGCTGGACACGAACGTATGGCATTCAAACATTTTCTTGGATGGTTGGACGAAGGGCGGCGCCGGCGACGCCGCCGTGATGGAGCCCGCCACGGGCAAGGAAATCGGTCGCGTCGGTCGCTCGGATATTTCTGACGTCTCGCGCGCGGCGGCGCGCGCCGTCCAAGCCCAACGCGAATGGGCGGCGCTTCCCTTCACCGCTCGAACCGCGGTACTTCGGCGTGCGGGCGATCTCTTCAACCAGTACGCCGAGGAGATCTCGCCGTGGATCATGCGCGAGTCGGGCGGCATCGGCCCCAAAGCCGGTCTCGAGGTGCACGTCGCCGCCGAAGAGTGTTACGAAGCGGCCGCGATTGGTTCACACTCCATTGGCGAGATTCTCCAGTCCGAAATGCCACGCCTGAGTTTTTCTCGCCGAGTTCCCGCGGGCGTCGTCGGGGTCATCGCCCCGTTCAATTTCCCACTCATTCTTTCGATTCGCTCGGTGGCACCGGCTCTGGCGCTCGGCAACGCCGTCATCTTGAAGCCCGACCCTCGCACCGCAGTCTGCGGCGGCGTGGTGCTCGGACGCATCTTTGAAGAGGCCGGGCTGCCTAGTGGCGTCTTCAGCGTTCTGCCTGGTGGCGTCGACGTCGGTGAAGCGCTCATCACCGAACCCTCGGTTCGTGTCATCGCCTTCACCGGTTCGACCGCGGCCGGGCGCGTCGTGGGCGCCCTCGCCGCGTCGCACCTCAAGCGCGCGCACCTGGAACTCGGTGGCAATTCGGCGCTCATCGTCATGAATGACGTCGATCTTGAAAAGGCCGTGTCGGTTGGTGCCTTCGGCTCGTTTATGCACCAAGGACAAATCTGCATGACGACGGGTCGTCACATCGTCGACAGTCGTATCGCGGAGGACTACGCACGCATCTTGTCCGAGCACGCGAATCACTTGCCGGTCGGCGATCCGATGTCGGGCACGGTCGCGATGGGCCCACTCATCGACGCGCGCCAGCGCGACCGGGTGCACGCCATGGTCACCGACGCGGTCACTGCCGGAGCGACGTTGGCCGCCGGGGGCACCTTCGAAGAGCTCTTCTACCGTCCCACCGTCTTGACCAATGTGCCGGTCTCGGCCTCGGCGTACTGTGAAGAGGTCTTCGGACCCGTCGCACCCATCGTGTCCTACGATTCGCTCGACGAAGCGGTAGCCCTGGCCTCTGACACGCCCTATGGGCTCTCGTTGGGTATCTTGTCGGGCGACGGACTGCGCGCACTCGAACTCGCGAGCCGCATCCCGACCGGCGCGATTCACATCAACGACCAGACGGTCGCCGACGAAGCGGTCATCCCCTTTGGGGGCACCGGTATTTCGGGGAACGGTTCGCGTGTGGGTGGCAAGGCCAACCTCGACGCCTACACCGAGATCCAGTGGGTCACGGCCCAAGCCGATCTCCCGACGTACCCCTTCTAGAGGCTCAGCGCGACTTCACTCGCAGACTCGAAAGGTTTACGTAGTTTCGCGCCAGCGACTGGGCCGTCGACTTGATGTTGGCGACCTGGCGCAGGCGCGCTAGCTGCACTCCATTTTCGAACTCGTCGGTGGGGTGCGGGTGAAGCATTTGAGTCATGTAGGTCGAGAACTCCTCAGCGCGCCACACGCGCTCGAGACACGTCTCCGAGTACGCCTCGAGGAGTCGCGAGTCATTCTCGCTCAGTTGAGCCACCAGGGCGGGTGCCAACTCGCGCACGTCGGCCAGCGCCAGATTCATCCCCTTGGCCCCAGTCGGGGGAACGATGTGCGCGGCGTCGCCCGCGAGCAGGAGTCGCCCGTGTCGCATCGGCGAGATCACGATCGAGCGCATCGCGGTGATGCCACGCTCCAAGATCGGTCCCTGTTGAATCGCGGGCAGGTCGTCGGTCGCCAGTCGCGTCGTCAACTCCTCCCAGATTCGCTCGTCGGGCCAGTTCTCGAGCGAGTCGTCAGGTGCGACTCCGAGATAGAGACGGCTCACCTTGGGCGAACGCATCGAGTACAGCGCGAAGCCGCGGTCGTGGCGACAGTAGATAAGTTCTTCAGTCGACGGAGCTGCTTCGGCCAGAATTCCGAGCCAGGAAAAGGGGTAGACCCGCTCGTAGCGACGAACAATTGAGTCGGGCATCGCGGCGACTGAGACGCCGTGACTACCGTCGGCGCCGACCACGTAGTCGGCTTCGATCGTGAGGGGGCCCGCCAAAGTCTGGGCCTCGACCGTCACCTTTTCATCGAGCATTCCCGTGATGGAGCGCACTTCCGCCTCGAAATAGAGCCCGGCCCCCGAGGCGACACGGGCTTCGATGAGGTCCTTCACGACCTCGGCTTGGCCGTACACCGTGATGGAGCGACCCTTGTAGAGATCGCTCAGCGCCACGCGATACGACTTTCGGTCGAAGCGCAGCTCGATGCCGTGGTGCACCAGCCCCTCGCTTCGAAGCCGAGGGCCAACCCCCGATTCTTCGAGAAAGTTAGCGATGCCGTACTCGATGACACCCGCGCGCACCCGTTGCTCGACGTACTCGCGACTACGCCGCTCAAGGACCACGGCGTCAATACCCGCGCGCTCGAGCAAATGGCCGAGCAACAGCCCCGCGGGCCCCGCTCCGATGATTGCCACCCTCGTGCGCAGCGTCTCCATGAACTCCCCCATCGACGACTCGTGGATCTCTTGGGCCGTTCGTAACTAGACAGCGCGGAGAACCTTGCTTATTGTAGTGAGCCACCACACCAATCTCCTTGGCCACCTGACAACGTCGTCGGCGTCGCCGGGGTTCGCACTTAGGGGAGTCACCATGGCCGTCGTCGTTCGCAACACGCGCCGTAGCGACCTCGCGCTCGTCGATGAACTCGCCAGCTTCGGCGTGGCCACCATTCACGAAGCGCAGGGCCGCACGGGCCTCTTCGCCTCTCGACTACGGCCGATCTATCGCCCGGTGCGAGTGGCGGGTAACGCGTTGACCTGCGAAGTGGCGCCGGGCGACAATTGGTCGATCCACGTGGCCGTTGAGATGGCCCGACCCGGTGACCTGTTGATCGTCACTCCGACGAGTCCATGCGAGGACGGCTACTTTGGTGAACTCCTCGCGACGAGTCTTCGTGCGCACGGGGTTCGCGGACTCGTGATTGACGCCGGCGTGCGCGACGTGGCCGAACTGACCACTATGGGCTTTCCGGTATGGTCCAAGGCCGTGTCTGCTCAGGGCACCGTCAAAGAGACCCCGGGCAATGTACAGACCCCCATCGTCTGCGCGGGAGCGTACGTGCGCCCCGGCGACGTCGTGGTCGCGGACGATGACGGCGTGGTCGTCGTGCCTTTTGAGAACGTGGCCAGTGTGATCGACGCTTCGCGCCAGCGCGAGGCGAACGAAGAAACCAAGCGCGCCCGGTTACAAAGCGGCGACCTCGGCCTGGACCTGTATTCGATGCGCGACAAACTCGCCGCACGCGGGCTGACCTACCTCGACGCTCCCGGGTCGTGAGCGACCAGCGCGCGATTCCCTGCTCCGTCTTTCGCGGCGGTACCTCCAAGGGTCTTTACTTTCACGAGCGCGATCTCCCCAAGGACCGAGTCACGCGCGACCGGGTGCTGCTCGCCGCCATGGGTTCACCCGACCCGCGTGAGATCGACGGAATGGGCGGCGCGCATCCTTTGACTTCGAAGGTCGCGGTCATCAAGCCATCGCGTCGACCCGACATCGACGTGGACTACCTCTTCTTGCAGGTCTGGCCCGACCGCGCGGAGGTCTCAGACACGCAGAACTGCGGCAACCTACTCGCGGCCGTCGGGCACTTCGCGATTGAAGAAGGTCTGGTCGCGCCCTCGTCCGACGCGACCAACGTTCGCATTTGGATGGAGAACACGAACTCGGCCGCGGTGGCTCGCGTGGAGACCCCCGGGGGCCACGTTCGCTACGACGGAGACGCGCACATCGACGGGGTGCCGGGAACGCACGCCGGAGTACCCATTGAGTTTCTCGACGTCGCCGGTTCCAGTTGTGGCGCGTTACTACCGACCGGCCGCGCCCTCGACGTCATCAACGGCGTTGAAGTGACTTGCATCGACAACGGGATGCCCGTCGTGTGCCTTCGCGCGAGCGACGTTGGTCTCACTGGCTACGAATCGCCCGAAGCGATCGAAGCGTCTACAGAGGTCCGCTCACTCGTCGAGGCGATCCGTCTTCGCGCTGGGGAGCTGATGAATTTGGGCGACGTCTCGAGTGCCACCGTCCCCAAGATGAGCCTGCTCGCACCGGCCGAACATGGAGGCGTCGTCACGACGCGCACCTTCATTCCCCATCGCGTTCACGAAGCCATTGGCGTTTTCGGTGCGGTCTCGGTCGCGACGGCGTGCTTGATACCGGGTTCGGTCGCGTCGAACGTCGCGGGACTTGACGTGACCAGCGGCACCTATACGTTGGAGATCGAACACCCCACGGGCTACTTCTCGGTGACCCTCGACGTCGCACGAAACGGCGATTCACTCGTCGTCGAGCGCGCGGCACTGCTTCGCACGGCGCGACTCTTGATGCGCGGTGACGTCTTCGTTCCGGGGGACCTCTGGAGGAACCCGTGATCATCGACTGCCACGGCCACTACACGACCGCGCCAGAGGCGCATAACGCCTGGCGAAAGGCCATGGTCGCGGCGTACGACGACGGCTCGGCGCTTCCGTCCTACCCCGAGATCAGCGACGCTGACATCATCGAGACCATCGAGGCCAACCAGCTTCGCCTCATCAAAGAGCGCGGCGCGGACCTGACAATCTTCTCGCCACGGGCTTCGGCGATGGAGCATCACGTCGGTGACGACAAGGTTTCAGCCTTATGGGCGCGGGCGTGCAACGATCTGATCGCGCGAGTGGTCTCGCTCTTTCCCGACTACTTCGTCGGCGTCTGCCAACTCCCCCAGACCCCCAACGGCTCGCTCGAACGTTCGATCGTCGAACTCGAGCGCGCGGTTCTCGAACTCGGTTTCGTAGGGTGCAATCTCTCCCCCGACGCGAGCGGCGGCCGCTGGAGCGGACTGCCACTCACGGATCGCTACTGGTACCCGATGTACGAAAAGATGGTCGAACTCGACGTGCCGGCGATGATTCACGTCTCGAGCAGTTGCAACCCGAACTTTCACGCCACCGGAGCGCACTACCTCAACGCCGACACGACAGCCTTCATGCAGCTTCTCCAGGGCGACCTCTTCAGCGACTTTCCCGACCTTCGATTCATCATCCCCCACGGGGGTGGCGCCGTGCCCTACCACTGGGGACGCTTTCGTGGTTTGGCCGACATGTTGAATCGCCCCGCGCTCGACGTGCACCTGATGAACAACGTCTTCTTTGACACCTGCGTGTACCACCAGCCCGGCGTCGATCTCTTGGCGCGCGTCATCGACACGAAGAACATCCTCTTTGGCTCTGAGATGCTCGGGGCCGTGCGCGGCATCGACCCCGAGACGGGGTCGTACTTCGATGACACCAAACGCTACGTCGACGCGCTCGACGTGCACGAGGCGACCCGCGCGGCGATCTATGAGGCCAACGCCCGGCGCGTCTACCCGCGCCTCGACGCGCTCTTGACGAGCCAAGGTCGATAGGTGGGTGCCTTCACCATGGACCCGGACTGGCTGGTCTTTGATCCGTCGCCGTCCACGCCGAACCTTGTCCTGCCCCCTGGGGCGGTCGACGCGCACTGTCACGTCTTTGGCCCCGGGGATGAATTCCCCTACGCGCCCGAACGTAAATACACACCGTGCGACGCCGGCAAAGAGCAGCTCTTCGCGCTGCGCGACCACCTCGGCTTTAGCCGAAACGTCATCGTCCAAGCCACCTGTCATGGTTCCGACAACCGGGCCATGGTGGATGCTTTGGTGCACGCGAAGGACCAGGCTCGCGGCGTCGCCACGGTACGTAGTGACGTCAGCGCTAACGAACTTTCTGAACTGCACGACGCGGGCGTGCGAGGCGTGCGTTTCAACTACGTCCGTCGGCTCGTCGATCCAAAACCCGACCACTACTACCTCGAGATAATCGAAAAGATCGCTCCCCTGGGCTGGCACGTCGTGATCTACTTCGAAGCCAGTGACCTCAAAGAGAAGTGGGATTTCTTCAACGCCATCGAAACCGACCTCGTGGTCGATCACATGGGGCGCCCCGACGTCTCAAAATTCGTCGATGGTCCTGAGTTCGGCCAGTTCCTTCGCTTCATGGAGGAGAATCCTCGCGTGTGGACGAAAGTCACGTGTCCGGAACGTCTCACCAAGAGCGGACCGCCGAACTATGACGACGTCGTGCCCTTCGCCAAGCGCGTCGTTGACGCGTTTCCGGACCGCGTGCTCTGGGGCACCGATTGGCCCCACCCCAATCTCAAGAGTCACATGCCCGACGATGGTCGACTGGTTGACTTCATCGCGCGCATCGCGACGACGAAAGAGCGTCAGGATAAACTGCTCGTCGACAATCCCACTCGGCTCTATTGGGGAGAAGGTCAATGAACGAAAAAGACGAATTCGACGACATCCCGGGAACGACAGTCTTCACGACGCAACGCTCGCGTCAGGGATTTCACTTGAACCAATTCTGCATGAGTCTGATGAAGCCCGAGAATCGCGAGCGGTTTCGCGCGAACGAAGAGGCCTACCTGGACGAGTGGGAGATGACCGGCGCTCAACGTGACGCGGTCATTCGCCGTGACTACAACGCCGCGATCGCCGAAGGCGGCAACATCTACTTTCTCGCCAAAATCTTCGCCACGGACGGTCGCAGCTTCGTGGACGTCGCGGCGCAGATGACCCACATGAGCGTCGAGGACTACACCGACATGATGTTGCACGGGGGGCGCTCCCCCGAGGGCAACCGTTCGATTAGAGAGGGACGCTAAATGGCGCGGGTTTCAGCAGGCGTGACCACGAGCCACGTGCCGGCCATTGGCGCGGCGATTGATAAAGGCCTCACCGAGAGCGACTACTGGAAGCCGGTCTTCGAGGGTTACGAGTTCTCGAAGCAGTGGATAAAACAACAACGTCCCGACGTCGTCTTTCTCGTCTACAACGACCACGCCTCGAACTTCTCGCTCGAGTGCCTGCCCACCTTCGCCATTGGCTGCGCGGACCATTTCGCCGTCGCCGACGAGGGCTTTGGGCCGCGCCCGGTGCCGCCGGTCTTGGGACATCCGGACCTGGCCTGTCATATCGCCGAGTCCTTGATCCTCGACGACTTTGACCTCACGATCATGAACAAGCTCGACGTCGACCACGGCCTGACGGTGCCGATGTCACTGCTCTTCGGCCGACTTGACGCCTGGCCGGTGAAGGTCATTCCCTTCGCCGTGAACGTCGTGGAGTATCCCCAGCCATCAGGAAAGCGCTGCTTTCGACTCGGTCAGGCCCTTCGACGCGCCATTGAGAGTTTCCCCGAAGAGTTGAACGTCCAGGTCTGGGGCACGGGCGGCATGAGCCACCAACTCCAAGGGCCGCGAGCGGGCTTCATCAACTCGGCCTTCGACCACGCCTTCTTAGATGGTCTCGTGAAGGACCCCGATGCGATCGCAGAGATTCGCCACCTCGAGTATCTGCGCGAGTCGGGCTCGGAGGGCATCGAGATGATCATGTGGCTCGTCATGCGAGGGGCCATGGGCGAGGACGTGCGCGAAGTGCACCGTTTTTATCACGTGCCCGCGTCCAATTCGGCCGTCGGTCACCTCATCGTCGAACCCGCCTAAGTCTTTCCAAGGAGTTCTCATGCGTATCGCCCTCGCCGGGGCCGGAGCCTTCGGCATCAAGCACCTCGACGCGCTCGCGCGCGTCAACGACGTCGAAGTGACCGCCATTGTCTCTCGACGACTTGAGCAGGCCAAGGAAGTCGCTCAGAAGTACGGCGCAGGTTTCGCGAGCACCGAACTGAACGACGTTCTCGAACGCGACGACGTTGACGCGGTGATTCTTTGCACGCCGACGCAGATGCACGCCGACCAGGCCGTCGCGACCATGCTCGCGGGAAAGCACGTCCAAGTCGAGATCCCCTTGGCCGACAACTGGTTCGACGCGCAGTCAGTCGCCGAAGTGCAATCAAAGACCGGACTCACCTGCATGGTCGGCCATACTCGCCGCTTTAACCCTTCTCACCAGTGGATTCATACGCGAGTCGATCAAGGCGAATTTTCGATTCTTCAGATGGACGTGCAGACCTACTTTTTTCGACGCACGAACATGAACGCCCTCGGTCAGCCGCGCAGTTGGACCGACAACCTGCTTTGGCATCACGCCGCGCACACCGTTGATCTCTTTCAGTACCAGTGCCAGGAAAGGATCGTGAAGGCCAACGCCCTCCAGGGGCCGATCCACCCCGAGCTCGGAATTCCGATGGACATGTCGATCCAGTTGCAAAGCGAATCGGGAAAGCTCTGCACGCTCTCGCTTAGCTTCAATAACGAAGGGCCACTCGGCACCTTCTTTCGCTACATCGGCGACACCGGCACCTATGTCGCGCGCTACGACGACCTCGTGAACGGCCAAGACGAAGTGATCGACGTCACCAACGTCGCGGTCTCGATGGACGGCATTGAACTCCAGGACCGCGAGTTCATCGCCTCGATTCGCGAGGGTCGCGAGCCCAACGCCAGCGTCCGACAAGTACTCGACTGTTACCGGGTGCTCGGCGAACTTGATCGCCAACTGACTTCGTAAAGCGACGCCAGGCGCAAGCGCCTGTGCGGAGCGCGATGCGCACGCGGCGGCGTCGAAATCACCCAGGCGTGAAAAGTCCGCTAGGAGCTTTCGCCCACCGAGTCATCAACATCTTCCACCGACGACGTGTCGGTAGACGTTGCTTCTTCAATCCTCTGCGCTTCTTCTCGGCGGTGCGGCAAGATTCCGCGCGCGACACTGGGAAAGATGATCGTTGACACGACCGCGACGACGATGATGGCGGCGTAATTTTTCGCGCCGATGAACCCGCCCGATCGACCAATCTGTGCGGTCGTGACCAATAGGGTCAACGGGGCCATCAAGGAGACCGAACCAGCGAGAGCCAGGCGCCACGAGTAACCCCTGCGACGCAGGTACGGCAAGACGACGAGTCGCGGAATACTCAAGACCACCAACACCGCCCCCACGACCGGCCAAAGCCCGATGAGGTCAGCGCGCAGCGAGGTTTGCAGACCGACGCTCAAGAAAAACAGCGGTATCAAGAAAGCGTTCGCGACGCTCGTCAGGCGCTCCACGATGGTCTTGGCGCGACCGATAACACTGCGAAAGATGACGCCGGCCAAAAGAGCGCCCATGACGCTCGGAATCCGCATGACCCCGCTGAACGCGACCACGACGAAAAGCATCGCGAACGTCCCGCGAAGTCCCACCTCCAAGGGATCATCACGCAGAAACCATCGATGAAAGTGCCTCGGGACTCTTGAACGGATCCGTCGAACGAAGCCAACGACAAGCAGTGCGAACACGACGAACCCGAGAGCGCGCGTACCGAGCAACACCGTGGTGACCCCTGAATCGTGACGGCTAGCCACACTCAAGACGTTCAGCGCCACCAGGTAACAGATCTCGGCCACGGTGCCCACCATGAGCACGTCTCGGCCGAAACGATCCCCCATCCAACCTCTGACGTGCAAGACGGGTACCGTGATCCCCACCGACGTCGCCGCACCGGTGAGCACCCAAATGGTGGAGGCTCCCGCTAGGTGGCCCAAGAGAAACCACGACGTGGTCAGCGACACCGCGAAGAGCGCGGCACCCATAAGAAACGCGCTTCGTGACGCGCCGCGAATCTCCGCGAAGTCAAACTCGACCCCCACCAGAAACATCAAAATGAGAAAACCCAGTTCACCCAGTGTTGAGACCACACCCGTGCTCGTGAGGTCGCCCGAGGGCAGAACAAAGCTCAGGCCAATGCCAATGAGCAGCTCAATGACCGCACCGGGGACTCGAAGCCGCTCACCGATCAACGGACCTACGAAGGTCGCGACGGCAAGGATTGCCAACACAAAGCTCACGCCTAAGGCCATGAAGTCCTCGCTTTACGATTGGGGGGCGACCGCGAACTGACGCGCCAATGCCGCGTCCCCGAGAGGGCACCACCAGATTATTCATCTTGGGAAATTCAGTGACGCTACGACCGCCGAGAAAGCCGAATCGCTTCCACGACGCGAAAACCCCCCACTTTTCAGTGGGGGGTTTTCAAGAAATCCCGGCGGCGACCTACTCTCCCAGGGGGGGACCCCCAAGTACCATCGGCGCAGGTGGGCTTGACTGCTGTGTTCGGAATGGGAACAGGTATATCTCCACCGCCATAA
>Ga0307373_10004780_pt1 | contig 22584 bp, 16 predicted proteins | sample OX2MG_FD_202534 | JGI IMG/M metagenome (GOLD analysis project Ga0307373, IMG submission 202534) | Soil microbial communities from Risofladan, Vaasa, Finland - OX-2 | ecosystem: Environmental > Terrestrial > Soil > Coastal area > Acid sulfate soil | place: Finland: Risofladan, Vaasa | collected... | reverse complement strand
AAGTAATGGCAGTATTTTTTTATACCGCTTTCGATGAATTTTTACTAATGTTGCTTCCATGCAACAAAGGTAATACTTTATTAAATTATTCCAACATACTTGTAAAACTTATTTTGTCCCAATCCCTAATTACAATAAGTGGCTTAATACTGATTGCCTTTTTCTTTTTATTTAAGATAAAACCTAAACCTGCTTCTAATATTAAAGGTATGGTGCGTACCTGGGAAAGTGTAAAAGAAGGCATTAGATTTGTTTATAAAACTAAAGAATTGTTCAGTTCACTGTCTCTCGATCTTTTTGCAGTATTGTTTGGGGGCGCTGTTGCATTGATACCAATCTATGCACGCGATATTTTAAAAGTTGGTTCGGAAGGATTTGGAATATTGAATGGCGCTTCGGATATGGGTTCTATTTTAATTGTGATCATTCTTACCCTTTTTCCGGCTAAAAGAAAACAAGGGAAAAAATTATTACTTGCCGTTGGTGGATTTGGGATTTGTATCATTGTTTTCGGCATCTCAAAAATATTTTTTCTTTCATTTGGTGCTTTATTGGTTTCAGGAATGTTGGATGGTATCAGCGTGGTGGTTCGAGGAACTATCACCCAGTTGAAAACACCTGACAACATGAGGGGTAGGGTAATGAGCGTAAATTCAATGTTTGTAAATTCAAGTAATGAGTTGGGGCAATTTGAAAGTGGGGTAACTGCAAAATTAATGGGAATCGTAACTTCTGTAATTTTTGGGGGCGGCATGACTTTATTAGTGGTCATATTTACCTGGTTCAAATCTCCTACGCTTAGAAAAATGGAATATTAAAATTTAATGATTATTAATTCCGATTCATTCAGATTATTACTTACCACAATATAACAACCCATTATCCGTTTTGAAGGTAGATTTCCACTGTTGTTTTATATGTAATTAAAAGCAAAATATTAAGAAGATATCTCATAAATATGAAAAAAATGTATTCTGTTTGTGCAATTCCTAAATCAAAAAGGAGAAACCATTGAGAAATCATCTATTGATTTTTATAATATTGATGTCTTTCCACACATTTGCAAATGGGCAGGATGTAATAAGACAAGTTTCATGTATGGATTCTACATTAAGAGAACAGGGAGATAGTTTAAAGAAGGTAATGGCCGATAAGGGCTTTATTGTTGTAAGGGAAGCCAGCATGGCAATGGAAAGTGGTTATGAAATGCCAATTTTTGTTCCCCTAACACAAGGTTCATGGTACGATTTTGCTTTTATTGGTGCTATATCATCCAGACTTTACGAAGTAAGAATGTATGATTATGATGATAAACAAGTGGTTTATGAAAAACATTATGGAGACGGAATGCAAAGTAACATTATCAATTTCTCATACATCCCAAAATTCACGGAATACCATATCATAAAACCTGTTCAGGTAAATAAAGGGAAGAAAAAAGAGATTTGCGGATATATCATTATGTTTAAAAAAGTAAAATAAGTTTTTTTGTTTTTGAATTGATACTTACCCGGGGAAGGTTTCTCCCCGGGTTTATTATAACCAGGAAATAAAATATAAGATTTGACGATTTAGAAAAACCATCCCGAATTAAACTTTGATTTCAAAAGAAATAATCTATCCAGGAACCTCAGTAAATTCAAAAACATTTAGCCTTTTTTAAATCTCAAGATGGTTTATTAAGTGGAATTTACCTTTTCCATGATGCAAAACATCAACTTCAATTAAGGTTTCTTTTGCTTTGAAGTTGAACTGGGTGGTGCGGGTGCTAATGATATTCTTATCTGAACACCTGCCCGTGTATTTGTAGTAGGCGCCGACGAAGAAATGTAGGGAATTACCCTGTCCTGGTCAAAATATAATTGCACATTTATACGGTTGTTGATATAATAAGAAAGTGTCGGGCTAATCATGATTTCTTTGCTGCCTGCCGTTGCGAAAGCGCTATTCTGATCGAGAATACTATTGGAAGTTACATTGTTCCTTATTGAAAAATTAAGACTGAAATTAATTTCATTATTCAGCTTTTTAGTTGCTGCCTTTGTAAATGGAACATTAAAAGGGAGTTTCATTCCTTTTTTGCGATAGCTGCCGCCAAAAGTAATTTGAGAAGAACGTACTTCACTTAGTTGATAGTCTAATAGGCTAAGGCTCAACTGGCGTTGCTTTGTATAATCAAATTTCAAACTAAGTTGATTGGTGAATGTCATGTCCAGTCCAAGTAATGGAGCGAATTGTTCCTGAATAGTAACATTAGGAACTAAGAAAAACGGAACATAATTATTAGAAACCGTATCAATAAAAGAGGGATAATCGTAATGCGATACGTCCTGGTAATTTAATGCAGAGGTAAAATTGTTCATACTCAGACTTGCGTTGTAAGCATGAGTAATAGAAAAATTGGTAAATATTTTCTTAAACCATGGTATTTTGCTTAATCCATTATAAGTTATACGCCAATTAGGTTTAGGTAATATTCCACTGAAAGGATTTGATTTAATATTGGCATTCTGCTGTTTTATTAAGGAAACATTATTGGGATCCTTGCCTGTGTACGCCGCAATAAATGCAGGAACTAATACATCAACTGCATATCTTCCATAACCTAATGAATAGCCATCTGCGCCGACAGGGTTTCCTTCATTTTTGTTATAAGTATTTAGTGAACCAAGCCTTTTGGATATAATTTTACGATCATCCTGGAATTTCAAAAATGTATTGGTAACTCTGTTGGGATCATATTTTCCAAATAAAGTAGTAAATGCTATATACGTTACATTAAAGTTACCAATTGCATACGGAGTTAAATGTGCAAAACCATTTCCCGTTCCCGTAGTGTCTTTAAAAGTTTCAGAATAATTTTTTGAATAAGTCTTCCCAATATTTAGATCTATTGTCAAATCCCGAACAGGTTGTAATTGTGCAGATGCTGTAAATGCCTGGTTAAAATTTTGAGAAAATAAATCATTAAATAAAGAGTCTTTTGTTATCAAACCCCGTTTAGCTGCATTATTGAGCCAGGTAGTATCAGGTTGTTTTCCCATAATAAAACCGAATCCCGGAGCCATACTATGAAAATCCTGCCCTAGAAATCTTGTACTGTCTGTGTATCCGGGTAACCTGGTATTACTGGTTTCAGCTATGGTAGCGTTTACAGATTTTACGCTCGTAATTAATTTTCCAAGTACCCTTAGAACTCCTTTTACTTGCGGTAATTCATTTGATTTTTTAGAATTTTTTGGGGTAACTAAATTAGGTCCTTTAGTATGGGAAGTATCTCTTTTTGTATTATCATTTTGTTCTTGTCGAAGCGGTTGGTCTAATGCCCTTAACCATTTAGATTTGTCATATAATCTTATAAAATCCATTTGAAAATTGGCATTTTCCTGTTGCCCATTTTCTAAAATATTACCAAGATAGGTTGCAATCCTTGAAGCTCCAATCCAATTATAATTGGCCGTATAATCCAAATGCAGGTTCATCCAATCCGTAATGGGAAATTTGGATAATGGCACATTATAAGCAAGATTTGCCGTTTGACTATAAAGGACATTTCTTCCACCAGCAAAAAAATTGTGCCATGCAGTATCTTTTTTTGCCTTTGTATTTAAACGTCCGAAAGGCTCATCCACCACTGCATTGTCCAAAGCGGTAAAATCAAGAGTAAGTGAATGAGTTAAATCCCATCTCAAAATATAATTCCTGTTGAAGGTGAAAGAATTATCATAGGTTTCCGGAGTAACGTATTGGTCCCCTCCTATACTTCTTGGTTTTAAAGCGGCAAACTGCTTGAAAATATCAGCTTTAAATGTAAGCTGAGATGGTATAGGATTTATATTAAAATCTTTTATGAGATCAAACCAGTGTGTTTTTGTTTTTTTGAATATTTTTTTAAATGGTGTAATAAATTTGGGTCGTGGCATAAAATTATATCCAAGGCTACCTTGTTGCCTGGTTACATTGTTATATTGAATAAGCGGGTTATGAGCTTCAGTTTTTGTATAGGTATAACTAAAATCAAAATTTTCAATATCCCATAAATGTGGTTTTTTATTTCCCGATCGGTTTTTATGCACATTCGTAAAACTAATTGTTTTTATAGAGGAGAAGTCAATTGCATTTTGTTTTATAGAATCTCGCTCGCTTTTTGGCGAATCTTTTAATTTTTGCTTAAAAGTAATATCTCCTTCAAGTGGATCATATTCAGGTGAACTTATTGTATTAGTAATACTCGCATAAAACGGTATAGATAATGCCGCCTTTTTAGGCAAAAGCTTTCCGAGTTCAAGATTTGCAGCAGCATCAAATTGAACAAAATTATCGGTATCTCTTTGCGTGACCCCCTGATCTAATGTGCCAAATCCAAAACTATGGGTATTAGCGGAAAGAGAAATCGTGCCCAAATCGGAAAGATTAGCATCTACCCTAGCAAGAGAAGCCATTCCACCTTTTTCATTCATAGAGGTTAAGCGCAATTCATCGAACCATAATTGCCCGCAGGCAGTTGGTGCCCCTGTATTTACTACACCCATTACTATGCCAGATACTTGCCCAAGATTCGGGTTGCCCATGATAGAATAAGTTTGGCCATTGGGCTCCAATTTTGAATATAAAGTGGTTAATGATGTATCGGAAAGATCTCTTTGAATTTTAAGTTTGACAAGGTCTCCCAGGTCCAGATTGAGATTATTACTCTGAATCCATAAAGTATCATTATAAGCAAGGCTATTGGGATTAAGTCCAAGATTAAGGGGAGTTAATGCTAATGGAATTCTTACTTCATAATAATTGTTTACAAAATCACTCCCAATCCTTATAACAGCTGTAAGATCACCATTATTTAGAGTTGATGCGGGATCTCTTTCGGCATGAATATACATCTGAAGTTGTCTGAATTGTCTCAAATCTCTGCTGGCATAAGTTTGAAAAACCGCTTTACCATCATTTTTTGCAAGATCGCAAAACTGAAGAGAAAGAGATTGCTCATTCTCCAGAAGAGGTACTCCATTATTACTTAAAGTCTGCACCCTTTGTATAGCCGCCGGTGTACGATATGGCAAAGGAGTGCGTTGATCATCTTCCTCAATATTTACAGCGCCTACATTGAAAGATGTATCAGTAGCGGCTGAATAGTTTCCAGTAGAATCCAATTTATATTGAAACTTTCGCCAGGTATTTCTTACGAGGCTCAATTCGCCAAACCTCACAGTAACACTATCCTGAAAACCGGTTAAGAACATCCTTATAAAACGGATAGACTTAAAATCAGGAATAGTGCCGATTTTATTGTCATAAGATTCAATAGGGATTCTTAATTGGTACCAGGTTTCATTTCTACTTCCTCCTGAAGCAAGAGGTACGCTAATCACTTTTTTATCAATAATAAAATTATTACCAACAGTCATTTCAGGATCTGTGGGAGGTTTTAAATCAACCATGTATTGAAAATAAGATTCAGTTTGGTTTAATGTATTATCACCGTTAAGGTCTTCCTGGTCCGGTAATAAAGTAGCTGCACTGGAATATTGTGATGTATTATCAGCAATAGGTGAATTGCCTTGTGGGTTATCATACTTTTTATAGCGCTCAATGATATCCGCTTTTTCAGCATCAAGATTAGCGCCACGGTAATATTGATAATCATCTGATGAGGGGTCAGCCAAAGCATTAAGATAAACCGGTGAGTTAGATCCGAAATTGGCCGCCAGCACATTTAAGTAATCATTTCTACGAAAAGTTCTTTCGCTACTATCAGTAAGACCATCAAATCCAACATCCTGGTATGGTCGGTCACCTGGATTATTACTAAATGCATCCGTTACCTGTATCGGATTACGTGGCACAACCCCCCAATTTGTTGTATCAACCTGGGCAGGAAGATTTGGAGTTGGTAATCCATTTTCATAGAATCTTTGGCCATCTTTAAGTATGTCTTCAGAAACTTCGCCTAAATCAATATAAAATTGGCCACCGGTACTGGTGGGGTCGTTTATAAAAGGATCCTGAACCCAACATTCAATATATTGAATATTTGCCGTTTCAAAATCTGTCTGATCAAGACTTCTCATTAATCCACCCCATTTTTTTTGTGGATCCAAAAATTGTCCATTTGAATTTAATTCTGATTTTGAAGTGGTGTAATTATATGGACCTCGATCTTTTGGAAAATAAGAAAGATCAAATGTGATTAATTGGCTTTGACCAAAATCAGGAGTTGACTGCGGGAATAATGCCTGCTCTGGTATTGCCTCCATACGAGGATCAGAAAGGACTGCTGTATTCCCCGCAAGTGGGTTATTAGGGTTTTTCGGATCTTGCAAAGTGGGTTCAATCTGGTACCATGAAATCTGTGCACGGTTCATCCCATATACCAGGCTATTGCTTGAATCCGCTTCAGGAAAAAGAAGGTTTCCATTTTTATCAGTGGCACCATAAGGAGTAGAGGCTAATGCCCAGCTTATTGGCGGAAAGCGCAAATCAATATTGCTCTGGCTTCCTTCAAAATCATCAATATATACCGCTCCATTATTTCCTTTTCCTATTTGCGGCGCATGACCCGGCTTTAAAAATGCCGCTTCTGCATAAGCATTGAGAGTGGAAGGAGCGGTGGAATTATAAAAAGGGAGCTTGTTTAATATTTTAGTAAACCTCGGCATATCTCTTCGTAAACTTCCATCCAAACCATACATGGTATTACGAATGGGATCATCACCATAATCTACTTTTGTAAAAAATGGTCTTTCACTTAGGCGTACAATTGTTCCTCCAATATCTATTTGTTCTTTAGCATTGTTTTTTAAAAGATAATCTAATCTTAAACCCAAATAGCTTTTCTGTTGTAGGCCAGACGTGGCATTATTTTCATAATTTACCTGAACGGGCACACCTGAATTAATAATTGCCTGGTTAATTATTTTAATAGTACCAAGGTCATAGTTAATAGTATAATCAATATTTTCTCTTAACTGCTGCCCTCCAGCCGTCACTGTTACGGAGCCTGGAGGTATATTATATCCAATACTTATATCTCCGCTTGATGTTGTTTTTGCCGTTCCCTGAATTACAAACCTGTCAAGATTTGGAAATTGTTGCTGTGCAGTGGACTGTATCGAATCATATAAAGGATAATATAAACTATCTGCCGCGCTCGTTGGATTGGAGAAAACTTTGGAAGCTATATCTCTCCCAAAAGGTTGTAATAGGGGGAATATAATCCTGCTGTATTGCGACAAAACAGTATATCCTTCAATATAATCAAATACGCCATCTGGTTGAGGATCGCCTGCGCTATTTAGCCTGTCAAGGTTCTCGAGCGTTAAGATTGGTGTTCCCTGGTTGAGATCACCAAATGGAAGATACCTTTTTGCGCCTAATCCCGGTTGTTGATATAAAACATTCAATTGAAAATTCTGCTGGCTTAAAGTTCCATAACCTACACTGTAAACGTTTTTCATCATTAATTGCCATATTGGAAGATCAGGTCGCTGAGCAGTTGCTTTTAATAGTTTTAAAAAAAGCACTTTTTGGTTACTTGTTGTAGAATCTGGTGGTACGTCTTGTGAAAATTCTCCTACCTGGTATATTTTGCCATTATAAGAATATTGATAGGCCACCGCCAGGACCTCCGAGGGCTGCAATGGTTGGCTTAAAGAAATAAAACCTACCCGAGGATTATAGTAATATTGAGAAGAGTCTAATTTTTTTGCGTAAGTGATTTCATAATCCTGTGAAGGAGCTAATCCCATATTCATCAACTGGGAATTAATAAGAGCAGAATTGCGACTATTGGGATTGCTTATAATTGTGGAATATTCGTTATTAGTTGAATTATCAGGTAATGAACCCGAAACTGTAAAATGATGATAAGGTTGATTTTCGCCAAGATCCATAAGTCCTACAATTTCCCTGGCATTCGTAGTAGCGCCGGTTGTGTTGGTAACCCACACTTCCATTTTAAGAATTTGTACCGGTGTAGTAATTGCCGGTGCATTACTCATTACTTTATTAAAATTATTTTTAAAATATTGCGCCAACAAAAAGTGCCGGTTTTGTTCATAGGCATCTGCTTTGATTGAAAAAGCTGTTGCCGCACTTCCACCCTGCAAATTTGTAGATTGCCTTGATGAAGTTTGATTGGCGAGAACAGTGGTTACTGATAATTTGCCAAATTGCAATTGTGTTTTTATCCCAAATAAAGATTGTGCTCCCGGAATTAAAGTACTTTTTAATGGAAAAGTCACATTACCAGCTTCAAATTTTTTCAATATTTCATCCTGGGTACCTGTGTAATTTAATTTCAACTGATTGGTGAACCCAAAATTGGCCAGGGTATTATAATTGATTGGAAATTTTAGTTTATTTCCAATATTCGCTATTACATTCAATTGAGCAGCCATATTAAAATCAAAACCGCCATTTTTTCTTGCTTTTTCAGGTAAGGTGGGGTTATCTACATTCTGTCCCTGGTAGCCGGCAGTAATATCCACATTTCCCTGTGGTTTAATATCTATTTTCCCGTTTCCAAATAACCTGTTGAATAAATCATTATATACATTTAGCTTTGGCTTTATCTGAGCACGATTTAAAAGGTCAAGAGTATTTGCTCTCTCTTTAAAATAATTAATCTCTGCTCTTTGGGCTTCCATAGCCTGGAACTCTTCTGCTGTGTAAGTGGTAGGCGTTCTGTAGTACTGGTTTCCAACTTTTTCATAAACTGTATAAGTTTTTGATATTGGATCATAAGCTACAGAATCATTGATATTAGGCGGAGTTTGTAAATCGTAAACGTTGGGTTGAGAAGAAATAAAATCACCTCTGCTGTCGTGAATTGGGAAAGGCAGGCTATCGTTATTATGAATTGCGGATGTATCTTGCCCTATTGCATGAGAAGGTAATACAATAGAAAATACTATTGATAAAAACCAACAAATTATAAACCCAATATAATTTGGCCTTAATTTTCTATTAAGCAACATCCGGCAAATTAATTAGGTAGATTTCTATCAAATAGCTTTTAAGGCTTTTTTTATTAAAGTTTCCAGGGTATTTATTGAAGGTTCTGTAATTACTATTTTTTTAATCGCTTGTTCTGCTACCGGCCTTGCGATTCCTAAGGCTACCAGAGCATTTAACGCATCCTGCTCCAAAGTATTGCCAACGCCTCTAAAACCTTGTGCAGTTGTGGATATTTTTGAGATTTTATCTTTTAATTCCAACACAATTCTCTCAGCGGTTTTTCTGCCGATCCCTTTCACACTTTCCAAAACCGAAGTGTGATTCATCAGAATGGCATTTCTAATTTCATCTTGCTTCATACCAGACAACATCATCCTGGCAGTAGAAGCGCCAACACCCGAAACACTTATCAGCAAGATAAACATTTCTTTTTCCATTATGTCAAAAAAACCATATAAAATATGCGCATCTTCTTTTATTTGGAGGTAAGTATATAATTTCCCTTCGTTTAGTCGCTGAATTTGTGCATAAGTATTCAGGCTTATATTGACTTCATAGCCTACTCCCTGAACATCTACATAAACCAGTGCTGGTGATTTATAAGAAAATTTTCCCGACAAATATGCTATCATAGTTTTGAAAAAGTGTGCCAAAAATAAGTAATTCAGCTTAATGATATCCATATTAGGAATTAAATATTATTATTTGTAAAACGAATACTCAGGATGTTGTATTTTTATCGCATTAATTAAAAAATTTTTATATAAATGAATCAAAAAGTATCCGCGGCCATTACTGCTGTTGGCGCCTATGTGCCAGAATATAAACTTACAAATGCCGAATTGGAAACCATGGTAGAAACCTCTGATGAATGGATAAAAACCCGAACCGGAGTAGAAGAAAGAAGAATTTTAAAGGGAGAAAATATGGGCGTTTCTAAAATGGCAGTTCCCGCTGTATTGGAACTATGCAAAAAAAGAGGAATCGATCCGATTGAGATTGATTGCCTTATTTGTTGCACGGTTACTCCGGATATGACCTTTCCGGCTACTGCTAATATTATTACATTTCAAATCGGCGCGACAAATGCCTTTGGTTTCGATCTTTCCGCAGCCTGTTCAGGGTTTTTATTTGGAGTTACTACGGGTGCTTCATTAATTGAAAGTGGTCGTTACAAAAAAGTAGTCGTTGTGGGAACCGATAAAATGAGTGGCATTGTAGATTACAGCGATAGAAAAACATGTGTACTTTTTGGTGATGGAGCCGGCGCTATTTTATTAGAACCCAATGAAGAAGGTTATGGGATACAGGACAGTCTTTTAAAAACCGATGGCATAGGTTGTGAATATCTCAAAATGGTAGCAGGTGGTTCCGCAAAACCTGCTTCCGTAGAAACTATAATGGCGAAAGAACATTACATTTTCCAGGAAGGTCCACAAGTGTTTAAGTTTGCTGTAAAAGGAATGGCCGATGTTTCTTATGAATTATTAGAAAGAAATCATTTAACCGGGGATGATATTGCATGGCTGGTTCCGCACCAGGCCAATAAAAGGATCATTGATGCTACCGCAAACCGCATGGGACTAAGCATGGATAAAGTGATGATTAATATTCAGCGTTATGGAAATACTACTTCTGCTACCATCCCATTATGTTTATGGGAATGGGAAAAACAATTACACAAAGATGATCTGATTGTTCTTGCTGCATTTGGCGGAGGTTTTACCTGGGGTGCTACTTTGGTAAAATGGGCGTATAATACAAATTGATGGGTTAAAAGTCTTTTAACCATTAAGAAGTTAATTTTTTATAATCTACCAGACATTAAATAACTTAAATTCTTATCTTCATTTCTTTTAAAATCATTTTAAAATGAATATTGCTCCCTATATAGAACATACTTTTTTAAAACAAACTACCACTATTTCGGATATTGATAAATTATGCAAAGAGGCCAGGGAATACAGGTTTGCAGCAGTTTGTGTTCCACCATTATATGCTAAAAAAGCAAAAGAATTTTTAAGTGATTCAGAAATAAAAACGTCTGCTGTAATTGGATTCCCATTTGGATATTGTGCTATTGAGGCAAAAGTTGCCGAAATAGTTTTAGCTATTGTAGATGATGCAGATGAACTTGATATGGTCGTAAATATTTCAGCCATAAAAAACGGCGACTGGACCTTTATTGCCAATGAAATCAATACCATTATGCCTATTGTAAAAAATAAAAATAAGGTTATAAAAGTAATTATTGAAAGCGGTATATTGAATGATGATGAAATCATTAAATGTTGCCATATCTATGGTGCGGTGGGTGTAGATTATATAAAGACTTCCACCGGATTTGCCGAAAAAGGTGCATCAATTCATGCAGTAAAAATGATTAGAGCACATCTACCCGACCAGGTGAAAATTAAAGCGAGCGGAGGCATCCGGTCTTATTCTTTTGCAAAAGAATTGATCAATGCCGGTGCAAACAGGCTTGGCTGTAGTACAAGCATAGACATTATAAAAGAAAGTGAAGAAATTGAGAGAATGATAAGTTTGCGAGTTAGATGAAATCTTACTAATAGCGGATTTTTAAAGATGGATTTTTGATATGAAAAAATTATTATTTCTAAGTTTTATTTGTTATTCTCATCTTTCTTTTGGGCAAAATACGGATTCCTTAAAAGAAAATAAACCAGTAATTTTTAAAGATTACCGAATTGATATATTGGGACAAAAGGAAGCGGAGCTTAATACAGCCTTGTTGAAATTAAAAGCAAGCACCACGCAAGGTTACAGGCTTATGGTTTTAAATACCAACAACAAGAATTATGCTTTTAAAGTGCGTGCTGAATTGTTACAAAAATTCCCGGAGCAAAAGCTGTATATGTGGTATTCAAATCCATATATTCGAATCAAATTCGGCAACTTTAAAACCAAAGAAGAAGCGGAGCCTTATAGAAAGCAAATCAGTGAAATGCTTGGTGGCGCTACTATTTACCTCATTCCCGAAACAATAGAAGTAAATCCCGGAAATGGTTTTGATCCGGATAGTATGAAGTAGATTGAAAAAATAGAATAAAACTCGAATCACCAAATGAGTTATAATTAAAAGAGTTTCATCCACGAAACCCTTTATTTTTGCCACATGTTGAAAGAAAAAATAAAAACTTTATCAAAAAAATATTCAACGGAATTCATTGGGATTCGTCATCACTTGCACGCTCATCCTGAGTTGAGTTATAAAGAATTCGAAACCTCAAAACTTGTTCAGGGGAAATTAAAAGAATATGGGATTGATTTTGAAGTGATGGCAAATACCGGTGTAATAGGAATCCTCAAAGGGAAAAACCCCGAACAAAAAATAATTGCCCTACGGGCAGATATGGATGCGTTGCCAATTACAGAAAAAAATAAAGTAGAATATCAATCTCAAAATGAAGGAGTAATGCATGCCTGCGGTCACGATGTACATACCACTTGTTTACTTGGAGCAGCAAAAATTTTGAGTGAATTAAAAGACGAATGGGAAGGAACTATCAAATTAATTTTTCAACCTGGAGAAGAAAAAAATCCGGGTGGAGCAAGCATGTTAATAAAAGAAGGTGTTTTGGAAAATCCAAAACCCGAAGTAATTTTTGCTTTACATGTGCATCCAGGTTTAGAAGTGGGAAAGTTAAGTTTTCGTGCTGGAATGGTAATGGCCAGCGCAGATGAAATTTATATCACTGTAAAAGGAAAAGGTGGCCATGCTGCAGCACCTCATTTAACCACTGATACAATTCTTACGGCTTCCCAATTGGTGATAAATTTGCAACAAGTAGTAAGCAGAATGAACAATCCTTTTAATCCCTCTGTACTTTCTATCACTTCTTTCCAGGGCGGTAATACTACCAATGTAATTCCATCAGAGGTAAAACTAATGGGAACTTTTAGGGCAATGAATGAAGAATGGAGATTTAAAGCGCATGATCTCATTAAAAATATCTGTCGGAAAACTGCGGAAATTTCAGGTTCCGGAATTGATGTGGAAATAGATGTAGGTTACCCTTTTGTTATCAATAATGCGGAACTAACGGATAAGCTCAGACGAAAAGCAGTGCAATTTGCCGGTGAAGAAAATGTGGAAGAGACTGAAATGCGTATGGGAGCAGAGGATTTTGCTTTTTATTCTCATATTATTCCCGCTTGTTTTTTCAGGCTTGGCGTTGGAAACATGAAAAATAATATTACTTCAGGAGTACATACACCCACATTTAATATTGATGAAAATGCGATTGAAAATGGAATGGGTATTATGGCATGGCTCGCTGTTTCTTTATTATTGAATTGACTACTTTACCTATCTTTACTTCTCAATAAAAAAATGAATCACAGGTTACTTTAAAGTGGTTTAACAAGTATCTATGCAAAAAAGTATTCGCAATCAGGAAGCACTCGATTATCATTCAAAGGACAGGCCGGGCAAAATAGAAGTAATTCCTACAAAAGCTACTAAAACGCAAAGAGACCTGTCACTGGCTTATTCACCAGGTGTGGCTGTACCATGCCTTGAAATAAAAGAAGATCCTGAAAAGGCCTATCAATACACTGCAAAAGGAAATTTAGTTGGAGTTATCAGTAACGGAACTGCGGTTTTGGGCTTGGGTAATATTGGGGCTCTAGCAGGAAAACCTGTCATGGAAGGCAAAGGGGTTCTGTTTAAAATTTTTGCAGATATAGATGTTTTCGATATCGAAATTGACGAAACAGATCCTGAAAAATTTGTAGAAATTGTTGCTGCCCTGGAGCCTACATTTGGTGGCATTAACCTGGAAGATATCAAGGCACCTGAATGTTTTTATATAGAACAAAAATTAAAAGAGCGTTTACAGATTCCTGTTATGCACGATGATCAACATGGTACTGCCATTATTAGTTCTGCCGCTTTGTTGAATGCCCTGGAGATTCAAAAAAAGAAGATCGGCAAAGCTAAATTTGTAGTAAATGGCGCAGGTGCAGCAGCTATGGCTTGCATTCAACTTTATGTAGCACTTGGTGCAAACCCTGTAAATTTTGTAATGTTTGACCGTACAGGTGTGATTTATGGAGGAAGAGAAGGACTGGATGAAAAGAAGAAAATGTTTGCCATAACTAAAAATAAAGATCTTACCTTATCCGGGGCCCTGAAAGATGCCGATGTTTTTATCGGATTGAGCATAGGGGATGTAGTAACTCCTGAAATGATAAAGAGCATGGCAAAGAATCCCATAGTTTTTGCAATGGCCAATCCTGATCCGGAGATTACTTATGATAAAGCAATTGCCGTTCGAAAAGATGTAATTATGGCCACAGGCAGAAGCGATTATCCCAACCAGGTAAATAATGTTTTGGGGTTCCCCTATATTTTTAGGGGAGCATTGGATGTGCGGGCTACTCAAATAAACGAAGCAATGAAACTTGCTGCTGTGAAGGCTTTGGCTGAAATTGCCAAATTACCTGTGCCGGATATTGTGACGATGGCTTATAATGAAAAAAATATTCTTTTTGGCCCCGAATACATTATTCCCAAGCCACTTGATAATCGGTTACTTACATTAGTTGCACCTGCAGTTGCAAAAGCAGCTATGGAAAGTGGCGTCGCCAGAAAGCAGATTACAGATTGGGAAAAGTATTCTGTAGAGCTCAATGAAAGGCTGGGAATTGACAACCATTTATTAAGGATGCTGGTTGCAAAAGCTCGAAAAAATCCAAAGCGCGTAGTTTTTGCAGAAGCAGAAAACCAAAAAGTGTTAAAAACCGCACAATTGGTACAGGACGAAGGAGTGGCTTTCCCTATTTTACTGGGTAATCGCGAAAAGATTGAGCAAATTGCCAATGATGGTGGTATTGACATCACCGGCATGACTATTATCGATCCCAGGAACGACAATACTTATCAAAAAAGAATGGAATTTGGTGAAATATTTTTTGCCAAAAGGCAAAGAAGAGGTTACAATGCTTATGAAGCTAAAAAAGCAATGATTGACAGAAATTACTTTGGCTGCATGATGGTGGAAACAGGCGAAGCAGATGCAATGATTTCAGGGCTTACCAGAAATTATCCCAATACGATCAGACCTGCTTTGCAGGTGATAGGTACCGAAACTAATTCTAAAAAAGTGGCCGGAATGTATATTATGATGACTAAAAAAGGCCCTTTATTTTTGGCAGATACTACAGTAAATTTTAATCCTACTGCCGAAGAACTGGCTGATATAGCCATCATGGTAGCTGAAGAAGTAAGAAATTTTGGGATTACGCCTTGTATTGCCATGTTAAGTTATTCCAATTTTGGTAGCAGCGATTCTCCTGAAGCAAAATTAGTAGCGCGCGCGAGAGAGATTGTAAAACAAAAAGAACCTACACTAACGATTGACGGTGAAATGCAGGCCAATGTTGCTTTTAACAAAGAAATAATAAAAGATAATTATCCATTTAGCGAATTGGTCAATAAAGATGTAAACGTGCTTATTTTCCCTAATCTTGCTGCAGGTAACGTAACTTACAATCTACTGCAGGAAGTTGGCGGGGCAGAAGCAATCGGACCTGTTTTATTAGGGCTTAATAAACCTGTTCATATCCTTCAATTAGGGAGTCATGTACGCAGTATTTACAATATGGTATTAATAGCCGTAGTTGATGCTCAACTTAAATGTAAAAGTAAAAAAGATGAAAATTTAGTTCCACCTAATAAATGGAGGAAATCCAAAAAGTCCACAGATTAGGAATCATAAAATAATTTTTTAAGTATAAAGATGAAACTATTTTCTACAATTGGCGCTTATCTTTTGATGATGAAGGGAATGTTTACCAAGCCCGAAAATTTTAAGATGTATTGGAAAGAATTGATGCATCAATCGGTGGAAATAGGCATGGGCTCCCTCTGGATTGTAACAGTAATTTCCATTTTTATGGGAGCAGTTAGCGCTATACAAACTGCATATCAACTCACAAATCCTATTATTCAAAAAGAAACAATCGCGCAGATAGTACGCGATACAGTCATTCTCGAATTTGCACCCACATTGGTTTGCATCGTACTGGCCGGCGTGGTAGGAAGTAAGATTGCAGGCGAATTGGGAAATATGAGAGTGAGCGAACAAATTGATGCGCTCGAAATTATGGGGATCAATACAAAATCTTATTTGGTAGCCCCGAAAATTTTAGGTGCTCTTATCACTATTCCATTATTGGTAATTCTGGCAATGGCGCTTGGCATTTATGGTGGCAGATTGGCCGGAAGCCTTGGAGGTATCTTACCGGCTGTAACTTACGATAGAGGATTACTCATGAATTTTGTTCCTAAAAATGTGTGGTTTGCCCTGGTAAAAGCTTATACGTTCGCTTTTATTATTAGCAGCGTTTCATGTTTCTATGGTTACAATGTAAAAGGCGGGGCCCTCGAAATAGGCAGGGCAAGTACTACTGCGGTTATTACCAGTTGCATACTTATCTTATTTGCCGATTATATACTTGCCTTCTTTTTACTTTAAAAAATATCCATTAAAAAGAATAATTAAAAAATACAATTGTATTCATAATGATAGAGATAAAAAATGTTTCTAAATCTTTTGGTAATAAAGAAATACTTAAGGGAATAAATGCTGTAATGGAAACCGGCAAGACGAATCTTATTATTGGTACCAGTGGGAGCGGCAAAACAGTTTTGCAGAAATGTATGGTTGGTCTTTTTGAGGTTGATAATGGCGATATAATTTTTGATGGCAAAAATTTAACCACTATGCATGAAGAAGAACGAAAAGAACTCCGGCAACAGATAGGAATGCTCTTTCAGGGTTCGGCTCTTTTCGATAGTATGACTGTAGAACAAAACGTAAAATTTCCATTAGATATGTTTACTAAGTGGAATCATCAAAAAAAAATAGAGAGAGTAAACGATGTTCTTGCAAGAGTTGAATTAGAAGGAACCAATAAAAAATTTCCGGCTGAAATAAGTGGAGGCATGAAAAAAAGAGTAGGAATTGCCAGGGCTATTGTTCTGAACCCAAAATATTTATTTTGTGATGAACCTAATTCAGGTCTTGACCCCCAAACCTCTATGGTTATTGACAAATTGATCCATGAAATCACCGTAGAAAATAATATTACAGCCATTATCAATACCCATGATATGAACAGCGTAATGGAAATAGGCGAAAATATTATTTATTTATACCAGGGAGAAAAAGAATGGGAAGGAACTAACAAAGAAATTATTTTCAACAAAAATCAAAAATTAAATGAATTTATTTTTGCCTCTCAGTTTCTAAGAGATGCCAAAGATATGCGCATGCTCGAGGAAAAAGGAATTATTGATAATGACCGTAATATGGATGAAATCATGAGAGAAGGTGGTGCTAACCTTGTGATTGGTGATGAGGATAAAAAAGAATAAGGAATTGATTTGGTTCTTAAAACAGAAACTTTAGCATCGTGCCCCTTTAAGAAAATCTTCTTTTTACCAATTGATCAAACTGTTTTACTACGGGATGATTATCGTGCCATCCGATTTTTATTTTTAATTCTCTTCTTATCCAGTATTCAGCTTCCGCATAAATAGAAAAACTCTGTATCGTTTTAACGCTACGTTCATACATGGCTTCGTCGCCCCTGAATAATTCATTGATAAATAGAAAACGGTCATTTATACCAATTGCCTTTTTTAAATCTTTTATGGGTGCCGTAGTTAGCGCCTGAGAAAGTTCGATTTTACTTTCTTTTAGTTTATCATTTAGTGATTCGGGATATTCAAAGGGAAGTTCATCAGATAAGGATTTTTTTTCAGGATTTGCCTGATGTGCCAGAGTGGGCACCTCTTCCAAAGGATCATAAAGCAAAGGTGGTCTGCTATTAGAACCCCGTGAATTAGCAGTATCCGCGTTTCGTCTTATCTGTTCCAGTTCAGCTTCTATTTCTTTTTCATCCACCTGCAGCACTTCTATTATTTTTTCCTCTTTAATGGTAGTGCCTGCCCTGGAAATATCTATTCTTGATATATTAAAAACATAAGGCATTAAAACGGCAACCTTATGATTTGAAATGTTCTCTTTTTTCTCCAGATTGTTACTTAATTCAGCCTCCAGCAATTGTACAGTTTGTAGCATTGATTCGGCAGATGAATTTTCATCGAGTTGCTTTTGAAGTTTTTTCAGGAGTGTTGACACTCTTTCCATATAAAAAATGTAAATAGTTTTTAAATAAATATTGGAAAAAATCTTTCTTTTTGATTTACCGAAAAATCATTTTAACGTTGCAAATCGAGGCTAAGTTACAAATTGAAAATTAAAATTAAATACAAAAAATGTTTTTAGAACCTAATTTCATTGGCGAAAGGCGCGGCTGGATAGAAGTAATTTGCGGAAGCATGTTCAGTGGTAAAACAGAAGAACTCATCCGAAGGTTGAAAAGAGTGGAAATTGCTCACTTAAAAGCTGAAATATTTAAACCTTCGATGGATACCAGGTTTGACGATCAAAAAATTGTAAGTCATGATGAAAATAAAATACAATCCACACCGGTAGATAATTCACAAACCATACTTTTGCTGGCTCAGGATGTAAATGTAGTTGGCATTGACGAAGCCCAGTTTTTTGATGATCAGATCACTGATGTTTGTGAAGCCCTTGCCTTAAAAGGAATGAGAGTAATTGTTGCCGGCCTGGATATGGATTACCAGGGAAAGCCTTTTGGTCCGATGCCCAGCCTGCTTGCGATAGCAGATTATATTACCAAGCTTCACGCTATCTGTGTAGTATGCGGAAATATTGCCAATGTGAGCTATCGAAAAGTGAAAACAAGCGGAAAGGTTTTATTGGGAGAAAAAGATTTATATGAACCAAGATGCAGGGTATGTGCGAGGTTAATTAGCTGATTATGTTTCACCTTTAATTTTATGGCTTCTTTTTAAAAATGAAAAAAGTAAATTGTATGGAATATTTATTACATAAAACTCCCTAAACCTTCATCCTGATACCTCAAACCTACTCCCCTCTTTCTATGTCAAAAATAATCACCCTCTTAAAAAAGGACTTTCTGCTGGAACTCCGGCAACAGCATACTTTTTTTGGCATTTTATTGTATGTAGCTTCTACCATTTTTGTTTTATACCTCGCTATGGGGCAACCGGATAGTACGGTGTTTAACGGGTTGTTTTGGATGATACAATTATTTGTATGTGTAAATGCAGTGGCCAAAAGTTTTCTTCACGAAAGCAAAGGGCGTATGCTTTATTTTTATTCCATCACAAGCCCAGTAAATTTCATCATTGCCAAATTAATTTATAGTGTAGCAGTTATGCTTCTAATGGTTTTAGTAAGTCTTATTTTGTTTTGGATTTTATTGGGCGATCCAGTGATGAAACCGTTTCAATTTATTGGGATTGCCTGCCTCGGCGGGCTAAGTTTAAGCCTTGTATTTACCTTAATGTCGGCCATTGCTGCCAAGGCCCATCAGAATGCAGCGATCATGGCCATCCTTGGATTTCCACTTATCATTCCTCAATTGCTTTTGTTGATCAGATTGTCCAAAGCAGCATTTGGAGAGGTTTTCAGAGAAGGCGCACTTTTAGAGATCACACTACTAATACTGGGGCTTGATATTTTAGTAGTTGTTTTGTCTGTCGTATTATTTCCTTTTTTGTGGAAGGATTAGGTTTTTATGACTTCACAATGTTTATACTACGGTTATAACATAAGTTAATTCCTGGTTTAATATTATATTTCTATCATACCTGATTTGATTTTCAATAACATGTTTTTGCAACTAAATTCTAAAAACAAATCAAAGATTTTATCCTTAATTTTGCCCCACAAAAAAAAATCATGAAATTAAAATGGTGGAAAATATTGTGTATTGTGTTTTTGTTTTTCACCTTCACTGCCGGTTTCCTGATTCATGTTCCTTTTGTAGGAAATCTTCATCAAAGTATCCGTAATTTTTTCTTCCATGTACCTATGTGGTTTGGAATGATTGGATTGCTCACGCTTTCTTTAGCATATTCTATTGCTTATCTGCGGACTCAAAATCTCAGATACGATATTTACGCTTCTGAATTCGCAAAAACCGGTGTTGTTTACGGAATCTTAGGATTAATTACAGGTTCCATCTGGGCAAAGTATTCCTGGGGCGAATTTTGGAGCAACGATCCTAAACAAATAGCCGCTGCCATTGCGGAATTAATATACCTGGCCTATCTCGTTTTACGTGGCTCCATGACAGACATGGACAAAAAAGCCAGGGTAACAGCAGTATATAATATTTTCGCGTATTTTATTTATATCCCTTTAATAATAATATTGCCGAGAATGGTACAATCCCTTCATCCCGGCGGACTGGAAGGCGCTAAAGGTGGTGGTAATCCTGCACTTGGCGGCAATAGCCTTGATTCGACAATGGAAATGGTTTTCTGGCCTGCTGTTTTTGGCTGGCTACTTTTAGGAATCTGGATCAGCAGTTTAAAAATAAGATTAAGCCTGCTTGCCAATAAAAATGTAATACATGAATAAATTATTTTTTAAGCATTTATGCTTTACCGTTATATTTTTTTTGACAGCTCCGTTTCTATGGGCTCAGTCGGAAGCTTCTTCCATTGATCAAACAATGAGAAGCCATGATAAAATATTCGTGGTAATGACTGTTTGTATCATTATTCTGATTGTTTTCTTCTTATATTTAATTAGAATTGACAGAAAAGTTTCAAAAAAAGAAAAATTAAATTAATTGTATCTTTCAGTAGGTTTTCTTAAAAGATCAACAAGATAAATACCCGAATCCGCTGATTCCAAGAATTGGAAGTATCCGAAGTTAATTAGAAACAAAAGTTACTAAATTTCGATTGTGGCAAGAGTTTCCGAATTTTTTATTTACACGAAATTGTTTTAGTTTCATTAAATAATTATTAAATACAAATTGTATGGAATCAAAAACATCTTATAGTTTTTTTAAAAACGTTGAAAAAAGTTTTGATAAAGCTGGCGCATTTACACGATGGGATAATGGAATATTACAACAAATAAAACAATGCAATAGTGTTTACCAGATGCGTTTCCCGATAAAAAGAGAAAGCGGCGAAATTGTTACAATAGAAGCGTATCGCGTGCAACATTCACATCACAAAACTCCGTGCAAAGGAGGCATCCGTTTCAGTAATTTTGTAAACCAGGATGAAGTGATGGCACTCTCTGCTTTAATGACTTACAAATGCGCGATTGTAAATGTGCCTTTTGGTGGCGCTAAAGGAGGAATCAAAATAAACCCCAGAGAATATACTCCCTACGAGCTGGAAAAAATTACCCGTCGTTATACTGCAGAATTAGTTAAGAAAAATTTCATTGGACCGGGCACTGATGTTCCTGCCCCCGACTACGGAACCGGAGAAAGAGAAATGGCCTGGATACTGGATACTTATGTTGCCCTTCATCCCGGTGAAATAGATGCCGCAGGTTGTGTTACCGGCAAACCTGTATCTCAAGGCGGAGTAAGAGGAAGAAAAGAAGCTACAGGATTAGGCGTGTTTTACGGACTTTCCGAAGTTTGTAATATGACTTCACTCATGGAAAAAGTAGGATTGCCAGTAGGAGTAAAAGGAAAGCGGATTTGTGTTCAGGGAATGGGAAATGTGGGATATCATACAGCACTTTTTTTTCAACAGGCCGGAGCAATTATTGTAGGACTTGCAGAATATGAAGGCGCTATTTACAATTATGGAGGTCTTGATATAGAAAAAGTATGGCTCCACCGTCAAAAAACAAAATCTATTCTTGATTTTCCAGGTGCCACCAATTTTGAAAAATCAACCGATGCTCTTGAAATGGAATGCGATATTCTGATTCCTGCTGCATTGGAAAACGTGATCAATGGAGAAAATGCAGGAAGAGTAAAGGCAAAAATAATCGGAGAAGCTGCTAATGGCCCGTTAACTCCTGAAGCAGATGAAATTTTAAACCCTAAAGGCGTATTGATTATCCCCGATATGTATCTGAATGCTGGCGGGGTTACCGTTAGTTATTTTGAATGGTTGAAAAACCTTAGTCATGTACGTTATGGCCGTTTGGAAAAAAGATTCACAGAAAACATGAACCATCATATTGTAAACCAGCTTGAAGAATTGACCGGCAAAACGATAAGTACTCCGGAAAAAGATTTTATTTTGCATGGTGCTGATGAAGTGGACCTGGTAAGAAGCGGACTTGAAGAAACTATGACAGCTGCAACGCGGGAAATTGTTGACATCTGGCAAAAAACACCAGCCATTCCGGACATGCGGACAGCGGCTTATGTTTGCGCTATTAATAAAGTAGCTACCTCTTATGCTGAATTGGGAATTTTCCCATAAAAAACCGTTTAGATGGTTAAACCCAGTCACCCTAATTTTCTTTTCAAAACGCAGGATGAATTTTAATTTAAGTGGTTCAATAACCTAAATTTTTTATTATAAAAACAATATTGAATAAAAATTACACAAGTTCATTACGAAGAGACCTTTAATAAAAAAGATAGAATAAATCGTTTAAGTCGTGAATGCCATGTGATAAACAGGAGCACTCTTAATCATCCTTACCACGAGGTTGTGAAATATAGTTTTATCAAATCCCCGTCTGTTAAAGCGATAAAAGAATTCAT
>Ga0307373_10004779_pt1 | contig 22590 bp, 18 predicted proteins | sample OX2MG_FD_202534 | JGI IMG/M metagenome (GOLD analysis project Ga0307373, IMG submission 202534) | Soil microbial communities from Risofladan, Vaasa, Finland - OX-2 | ecosystem: Environmental > Terrestrial > Soil > Coastal area > Acid sulfate soil | place: Finland: Risofladan, Vaasa | collected... | reverse complement strand
CACGGGAACGTCTGGGAGTGGTGTTGGGATTGGTATGGGAGTTACAGCGCCGATCCTGTGAGCGATCCGACCGGCCCAGTTTCGCAGTCCGCCGGGTCCGGCCGCGTGCTTCGCGGTGGCGCGTTCAACTTCGGCGCGTCCTACTGTCGTTCCGCGGCCCGCCTCGGCATCCACCCGGTGCTCCGCGACATCTCCTGCGGGTTTCGGGTGTTGTGTGGCCGTTAGTCTCGTTCGTTCCAGTCGTCTGATCTCTGCGTCTCTGATCTCTGACCTCTGGGGGGTGCAGGGGGGCATCCCCCCTGCTCGCGAGAAAATCTATGGACGCGCCTTCCTCGCCGCTGTTCGTCAAGACGCACGATTTCTTGCTTTGGCTGCTCAAACACACGCAACGTTTCCCAAAGAATCTCCGGCACTCCTACACGCTGAAGTTGGAAAATCTGGCGTTCGAGTTTCAGGAGGCGATTCTGATGGCGAACTCGGTGCGTGGGCGCGAGCGGAGCAGCTTTCTGCGGCAGGCCGACGGAAAACTCGTTTGCCTTCGGGCCATGCTTCGGCTAGCCTATGATTTGGATTTGCTCGCCGGCACGCAGGTGAAGTACGCCGCCGAGCGTGTGGATGAGTTGGGGCGATTGTTGGGGGCCTGGAGAAAGGGGACGGACCGCTAAACGCCGGGTCCGGCCGCGTGCTTCGCGGTGGCGCGTTCAACAACAACGCGTCCAACTGTCGTTCCGCGAACCGCAACGACAACCACCCGATGAACCGCAACAACAACAACGGGTTTCGGGTGTTGTGTGGCCGTTAGTCTCGTTCGTTCCAATCGTCGTTCGTAGTTTTGCCCGATGCCGGATCTGCACCGCCAAAGCGCGGCCAGCACACCCGGCCAGTGCCAAGAAGACGACACGGTCCGTATCCTGTGTACCCGACCCGGCCGCTCTACAATGGGCGTGGCCGGGCGACGGGGCCAAAGCCGCGGTGGCGGGCGGGGTCTGGTAGCCCAGGTGCGAAGGCCCCCGCCCGCCTTTTTTGTCCAGCGACATGGCCCAAACCTACGCCAATCTCTGGCCCGGCCTGGTGGGCTGGGAAAACCTGCTCGCGGCGTACCAGAAGTGCCGCCGGCGAAAGCGGTACAAGCCTGAGGCGGTGGCATTCGACGCGGCCTGGGAGACGAACCTGCTGGAACTGTCGCGGGACCTTCGCCGCGGCGACTACCAGCCCGGCGAGTACCGGCATTTCGAGGTCTTCGAGCCGAAGCGGCGCACGATCAGCGCCGCGCCGTTTCGTGACCGCGTGGTCCACCACGCTCTGGTGCGCGTGCTCGAACCCATCTTCGAGCGCCGGTTCATCTTCGACAGCTACGCCTGCCGCAAGGGGAAGGGCACGCATGCGGCACTGCACCGCGCGCAGCACTACCTCCGCCGCTGGCCGTTCTACTTGAAGACCGACATCGTGAAGTTCTACCCCAACGTCGATCATGACATCTTGCTCCGCGTCTTGGTGCGACTCATACGCGACGAGCGGGTCGTCGCCCTGATCCAACAGATCGTGGCTTCCGGCGCGGCCGTCGGCGTGGAGAATGCCCAGCCACAGTATTTCGCGGGCGACGACCTGTTCGTCGCGCTGCGTCCGCGCGGTTTGCCGATCGGAAACCTCACCAGCCAGTTTTTTGCCAACGTATTGCTCGACGACGCCGACCATTACGTCAAGGAGTTGTTGCGCGCGCCAGGCTATGTGCGCTACGCCGACGACATGGTGTTGTTCGCAGCCAGCAAGACCCAGTTGTGGGAGCACCGCGATGCGCTGGCGTCGCGCCTGGCTGAAATGCGGCTCAAGCTCCACACGGGCAAGACGCAAGTCCGGCCGTCGCAAGCCGGGCTGAAGTTCCTGGGGTTCGTGCTTGGGCGTTCTGGGCGGCGGTTGCAGCAATCGGCGGCCCAGCGGTTCAACCGCCGCATCCGGCGGCTGCGGTGGCTCAAGGCCCAGCGAAAAACATCACCGGCCGAGATCGGCCGCTCGACGCGCGCCTGGCTGGCGCACGCCCGAGGGGCGAACTCGACGGGCATGCGGCGCGAACTCTGGAGGCGGCTGAAGTTCTGATGCTGAGGCCGGCGGCAATGACACTGCTCTTGCAGTGCGGTGAGGCCGAATCGCCGAATTGGCGTCGCCCCAAAGCCGCCGGTTGCAGTCGTCGGGCGTTTTTCCGCTCCCTTGGAAAATCGTTGCGCGCCTGACATTATCTTTTCAAAAATATCTTTTCCCAAAATACGCTAGCTGTATTGCTCCCCAGCGATATAGAATGGGGACATTCGATCGTGGAGATTGGTCTCGCGTCACTCTCGTCTGCGTCGCGCGCTCGGGTGGGAGCGACCTCCTTCACTGGTCGTGCGGCTCATGCATAACAATGGCGGGAGCGACTTTTCATGCCGCGACAGTTTCGGCTCCAAGTGTTTCTCCTGGCACTTTTCGGTCTGTCGTCGATCGCGCCGCTGACCGTCTCCCCCCTCTTTGCTCAAGACGCGGCCGCCGTGCGCCTTGGCGCCCCGGCCGCGACGGAGGAGACGCCGAAGAAGAAACCGCCGAAGGCTTCGGAGGGCGACCAAGGGGGTGACGCCAAGATCCCCAGCGGCGAGAAGGGCGAGAAGAAGGACGAAAAACCTGATGACAAGGAGCCGTCCAAGCCCGAAGGACCAGCACCGGTCCAGCGCCCCGAGCAGCCGGGTCGGCCCGCCGACCCCAGCGAGTTCGACATTCGGCCGGATGACGACGGCAAGATTTCGTTCAGTTTCAAAGGCCAGCCCTGGCCCAGCGTCCTGGAATGGCTGGCCGACATCTCGAACATGAGCTTGCAGTGGGAGGAATCGCCGGGAGGCTACCTCGACCTGACGACTCGCGGCAGGTACACGGTCGATGAGGTCCGCGATCTGTTGAATTCGGTGTTGTTGTCGAAGGGCTTCTCGCTCTTGCGCAACGGTGAAGTGCTCATCGTGGCCAATCTCAAGAAGCTGGACCCGAGCCTTGTACCCCGCGTCACCAGCAAGGAGCTGGACCAACGCGGCGCCCACGAGTTGGTCAAGGTGTTCTTCAATCTCGATTGGCTGATGGCTGAAAACACCGTCGAGGAGTTCAAGCCCCTCTTGAGCCCCTTTGGCAAGGCCACCGCGCTGAAAGCCACGAACCGGCTCGACGTTCTCGACACCGCCGGCAACCTTCGCCGTATTCGTGAATTGCTGGCCGAGGAGCAGTCGGGCATGGGTCAGCAGCGGTTGGTCCAGGAATTCAAGCTCAAGCACACGCGCGCCCAAGAGGTCCTGGATACGCTCAACGTCCTGCTCGGCCTGGAGCAGAAAAAGCCGGACGGGCCGGTCGATCCGCGGCAGGCGATGGCCATGCAGCAACAAATGATGATGCAGGCCCAGCAAGGAGGCGCGCCCCCCATGACGCCGGCCAAAAAGGAAGCCTCCGTGTTCCTGGCGGTCAATCAACGCAAGAACAGTATTCTGGCCAACGCGCCGCCCGACAAGATGGGAGTCATCGAACAGGCGATTCGCTCCATCGACATGCCGCAGGCATCCGGCGATCGGTTGCTCGACAACGTGCAACGCATGCAGATTTACCGACTGTCGGGCGTTTCGCCGGAAGCGCTCGTCAAGGTGCTCAAGGAACTGGGCGGCCTCGATCCAACGACCAAGCTGGAGATCGACCCCAAGAAGGGAGCGCTGATCGTCTACGCCCCACTGCTCGACCACGTGTTGATCCAATCGCTGGTCGACAAGCTCGACGGTACGGGCCGAAAATTCAAAGTCATCCAGTTGCGCACGCTTAACGCTGAGTACGTCGCCGGCTCGATCATCACCTTGATGCAAGGACCGGAGAAAAGCGAGAACAACTCGCGCGGCCGCTACTATCCGTTTTTCTACGATGATTTTTCCCGACAGAACAAGGAGGAAACCACCGACAAGTTCTGGGTCGAGGCCGACGTCGAGCGCAATCGCCTGCTGCTGCGTGCCAACGAGGTCGAGTTGGCCCAGGTGCAGGAGCTGTTGACGGAATTGGGCGAAATCCCGTCGGGCCAGCGCAATCTGGCCACGATGCGAATCGTGCCCGCCGCGCCGGGCGAGGAAACGGAGCGGTTCTTGAAACGCCTCGAGGAATTCTGGCCCAGTGTGGCGCCGAATCCGCTTCAGCTCGATGAAACCGACGACGAATCCACCAAGACCACGCCCCGACGGGCGCCGAAACGCAAGGCCGCCAAGAGTCCCGATGCTCGGCGCGCCGCGCCTCTCGACGACCGTGCCACCGACGCCCGCGGAATGGGCCGTCGCGATTCGCGTTACCTTTTGGCCCAAGACCGTAACCAGCCGGCCGCGCCGGACGCGGAGGCAGATAACCCAGCAGACGACCTTACCGGTGGGCTGGCGACCATCAATGAGCTGGCGACCGGCGATGAGTTGCCGGACGGCGATAAGTTGGCGACCGGCGATGAGCTGGCGACCGACGACGAGACGGCCTTGGACGAGGAGCCTGCAACCGACGATAGCCCTGCCGACGACGACAGCCCGGCCGGCGACGAAGACGGCCGCGACGGCCGGCGACCGACCGCCGAGGAGGCCTGGCGCCGCGGCTCCCACGCGCCCGTCAAGATCATGGTCGGGCCTCAAGGACTGATGATATCGTCGACCGATACCGAGGCGCTCGACCGGCTCGAGGAGTTGCTGTTGGCCGGCGTCGCGTCGCCCCGGCACAACTACAAGACGTTCACGCTGAAGCACACGTACGCCAAGGACGTGGCGCTGCTGCTCAAGGACGTCTACAAGGACGATATCGAGAAGAAGCAGAACAGCAAGACCGACACGTTCAACATGCTCTGGAACGGGATGAGTTCGACGCCCTCCAAGGGTCGAGCGACGCTGGGTAAGCGGCGACCGCTGAGCTTCATCGCCGATTCCGTGACCAACACGATTCTGGTTCAGGGGGCCGACGCCGCCCAACTCGATGAGATCGAGTCGTTGATCGAGTTCTACGACCGCTCGGAGGCCCCCAGTTCGGAATCGGTTCGCCGCACGCGCCGCGTGGCGATGCGCTACGCCAAGGCGAAGGAAGTGGCCGAGGTGGTCAAAGACGTTTATCGCGACCTGTTGAGTCCCAACGACAGGGCCCTCCAAAACAACATGCCGCCGCAGCAACAACAGCAAAAGCAGCAGTCCGAAAACTTCATGACCAGCATGATGAGCTACCTGACCGACGACCCCGAGAAGGCGGGCACGATACCCCGCTTCAAGGGAATGCTCTCCGTGGGGATCGACGAGCGGGCCAACGGCATCGTCGTCTCAGCGCCGGCCGCCGTGCTCTCGGAAGTCCTGGCCATGGTCAAGCAGTTGGACGCGGACGCCAAGCCGACCCGGGGCGTGATCCGCGTGCGAAAGCTGGGCCGTTCGGACATCGCCCGATTGCTCAAGGAGGCGGTCGCTCCGAAAAAGACGGACACGCCGGCCCTTACTCCAGCGGCCAACCCCAACGCGCCCCCGAACGTCAATGGCGCCGGCGACCCCGCGCAGCAACGGCGCCAGCGCGGAGGGTAAGCTTGCGGCGGAGGAGGGTTGTGGGTCCGTTGCCTGTAATGTCGCCTTTCGCTCCGCGAAAGAACGCCCCTTCGCGGAGCAAAAGGCGACGTTCCGCCACGGCATGCGCACAACCACACCCTACTGAACCCGCCATCCGTTGCCTCAACTTACCCGACGACGTGCTGCGCCAAACAACCACGCGACCAATCCACCCAATGACCAGAGCGTCAGCGCTGCAGGTTCGGGCAGGGCTTGGATGGCCGCGACCTCCTGGTCCCAATACGAGGGTAACTGACTGTAGGGATTCGGGACCGTTTGGTCGGTCACGTAGACGGAACCGACGTTGTACGAAGGCGTCGCGTTCACATCAGCAACCATTCCCGCGACCGTGGATTGGTTATAAACGATATTTACGAAGTCACTTGCCGGAGAAGCAAACACCCAGGAGGACGGGGGTGACGCCGTGTAGGGTTGGGTCAGATCGTTGTTCTCGTAAGTCACCAGCGCGTCCGCACCTTGCGTGGCCGGTGCGAGATAACCGGGGTCCGTTGGCGCCCCTGGGTTCCCGATGACTTCAAAAGCCGAGTTTACGCCTTTGAGATAGGTGTATAAGTCGTGGTAATAGGTCAGGTGGCCCGGGCTATTGTCATTCGTCATCTGGTCGATGAAAAAACCGTTGATGAGCGACCCGTATTGACTGAGATATAAGGTTGCCTCCGACTCAACTGTTGTCAGAAGTGTTGTCCCATAACCGGTGGGAATGTACGCGATGACCCTGCCCCCCGCGTTCTCCAGGTTTGTCAATGCGTTGACGTAGTTAGGATCCGCGGGGCCGGGTAGAGGGCCGCTGTCAGGGTTGAAAACCGCCGTCAGCGAAATCTCTCCGGCGGCCGTCGTCATTGCCGCCCATCCATCGCCAACCCCACCCGGTCCGCCGGTGCCTGGATAAAAGTAGGCCGGTACCAACACCCCGGCCTGGACCATTGTCGGCACGGCGGCCGTCCCGAGGAAGGCAATACACGCCGCGAGTCGATGGAATAGGGACATTTCAGTGAATCCTCTCGCAGGCTTGTATTGGTTTTCGCGGAATGTCGAACGTATTCTACTTCTACTGAAAACAAGTCTATCCACACTCAGCCGTTGATGCCAGCCTTTTCGTAGTTCGCGGTTGTCATTCGTTGTCCACCGTGGTAAACTTTGGTTATGAACATGGAAACGATTCAAGACTTGGTTCACCGGCAACCTTTCGAGCCGTTTGAGATTCGCCTGTCGAATGGCGAAGTCCATCAGGTTCGCCACCCCGAAAACGTGGCGATCGCCAAGACACGAATCGCGATCGCCTACCCTGAGCAAGACCGAATCGTGCTTTGCTCGTTGGTCCACATCAACAGCATCGAAGCCCTTCAAACGGCCTAGCACTTCGCCGCCCTCCCCTTCGCTGTCCGGGTGGATTTGCCGACGCATTTCGGCCAGCGGTGGCCAGGAATCAAGACCCGGCTCCGGCCCACCATTCGCCACCGGATTCATGTGTCTAGCCGTTCGGCAAACGGCACCCATGAGGATGTGGCCGGCCGGGGGCGAACCGGAATGGTACTCCGCGAGGGCGGTGCATGGTAAGATGATGGCCATGCGTCGCAGGGAACTGATTCGCTGGGGATCGTTGGGGTTGGCCGGGCTTTCGTTGCCCGAGTTGCTGTGGGCCAAGTCAGGACAGAGCTCCACCGGCATTCGAAGCACCGCCAAATCGTGCATCCTGTTCTTTCTGGAAGGAGGCCCGGCTCACCAGGACCTTTGGGATTTGAAGCCCGACGCCCCGGCCGAAGTCCGCGGCGAGTTTCTCCCGATCGATTCGACCGCGCAAGGCGTCCAGGTCTGCGAGCACTTGCCGCGGCTTGCCCGGCAAATGCGCCACGTTTGCCTGGTCCGCTCGGTCCACCACCAGATCGTCGACCATAACGCGGGCGCTTATTACGCATTGACCGGCCGCGCGCCGCTCAGGGGAAGCCGCTTGATCACGAGCGATGAACCGGACAACTTTCCGCCCTATGGCGCCGTGCTCGCCAGACTGCGGCCGGCGACACCCGGGCTGCCGGCCTTCGTCCACCTGCCCGACATCATGTCCAATAACGGCCTCGATCTACCCGGCCAGCGAGCCGGGTTCCTCGGTGCGGCATTCGATCCGTTCGTCGCGGGTGATCCCAGCGCGCCGGGTTACGAAACGCCAGGTTTGGCCCTGCCGGCCGAGGTGCCGCTCTCGCGGCTAAGTCGCAGGCAGGAGCTGCTGGAGCACATCGACCGGCAGTTGGCGCAGCTCTCGGACGGCGCGGAACGGGCCGGAATGTCGGCGCACTATCGTCAGGCGTTTTCGCTCTTGGCATCGCCCAAGGCCCGTCAGGCGTTCGATCTGAGCCAAGAGAGCGAAGCCGTCCGCCGACGTTATGGTATGCCCGACCGGACCGACCGTTCCGTCGAAGCGCGAAAGTTCGGCGGGCTTCCGCACCTGGGACAAAGCCTCCTCTTGACTCGACGGTTGATCGAGGCCGGCGTGGGGCTGGTCACGGTCGGCACGGGCCGCCGCTTCGATCAATCGTGGGACACGCACCGGCAGCATTTTCCCTTGTTGCGCCAGTCGCTCCTGCCCTACTTCGATCAGGCGTTCTCCTCGCTTTTGGAAGACTTGTCGGATCGCGGCCTTCTCGCGGAAACGCTCGTGGTTGCGATGGGCGAGTTTGGCCGCACGCCGAAACTGGGCCAGGTCACCAGCAACGCAGGCGCCGACGCCGCCGGGCGCGACCACTGGCCGCACTGCTACACGGTGTTGCTGGCCGGCGGAGGTGTCCGCGGCGGCGCGGTCTACGGGCAATCAGACCGTTTTGCCGCGTACCCGGCTCGCGACGCCGTCACGCCTGAAGACGTAGCGGCTACGATCTACCATGCGTTGGGCGTGGACCCCGACGCGCGAATCGTCGATCCACTCGATCGGCCGCAATCCGTCGCCCTTGGCCGACCGATCCGTGAAGTGTTTGGCTAAGTCAAGCGGCGGCGTAGCATGTTCGTCTCGCGGTGTACGCTTCCCGTAACGGAATTCGTGGGAATTCCGACCGCCGACACGAAAACGGACGGAAATTCTCACGAATTCCGCCACGAGCAGAAAAGCATGGCTGTCGCCCGATTCCGGCTCGCGGAAACGCAATCTGGGTAAGCTCGGCCAGCGCGTACCGCGTGGCGATCCCAGTGACATTATATCGGCGCAAAGGGGGCGGTTCTTGCGGAATTTGCGGGTTGTACCGGCCAAACGAACGATCCATGCCTTGTGGGCGGCCGCTTGCCGCGCATAATTATCATGGGCCACTTTGCGTCGGCCGGCAGGTACTCTCGCGGCCCGTTTCTCATCTTCGCTCCGCGCCCAAATCGTGCGCGCATCAGGGCTAGTCGAGACGCCGGGCATTCGTTATTTTCTTGGCATTCCTGCGTGGGTCGAAATTCATTCCGGCCCGCGTCGCCCGGCGTCCATTCCGGGAAACGACACCGAAACCAAACGTCTCGGAATGAATTCCGGGCCACGAACCAAAGGTCGAAGCAACATTCAGGCGAGGGAATTATGAAGCGATTGGGAGTCGTATTACTGGCACTTATGGCCGTGGGCACCGTCGGCGGCGCGGGTTGGCTGCAGCTCGGCGGGCACGAGGCGATTGTCGCCGTGGGCCAGGCGGCGGCCGAACACCACATCACCCTGTGGGAGCCGCTCAGGAGCGACTCGAAATACCACTGGGGCGAGAAACTCGCCCTCTTGGCCAACGTGCTCGTCGCCATCGCGGGCCTCGTCTACGCCTTGATGCTTGTGGGCCAGGTCAAGAACGCCGACCAGGGGACGAAACGGATGCAGGAAATCGCTCTCGCGATCCGCGAAGGTGCCAATGCCTACCTGTACCGCCAGTTCCGCGTGGTGGGGCTCTTGATCGTGGTCATCACCGTGCTTTTGTACATGGCGGCCAACAGACAGCCCGATACCGCCCCTGAAATCGCCATCGGACGCGCGGTCGCCTTCCTGATCGGCTCGATTTTCTCGGCGACGGTCGGCTTCGTCGGTATGCGGCTGGCCACGATCGGCAACCTCCGTGTGGCCGCCGCGGCCCAGCACAGCTTCGGCCGCGCCTTGCAGCTTGGCTACCGTACCGGAACGGTCACCGGCATGCTCACCGACGGCCTCGGCCTGTTGGGCGGTTCGATCATCTTCCTGGCCTATGGCGAGCATGCCTACGAGGCCCTGCTGGGTTTCGGTTTCGGCGGCACGCTGCTGGCCCTTTTCATGCGCGTGGGCGGCGGCATTTACACCAAGGCCGCCGACGTGGGCGCCGACCTGGTCGGCAAAGTGGAAGCGGGCATTCCCGAGGACGACCCGCGTAACGCCGCCACGATCGCCGACAACGTGGGTGACAACGTCGGCGACTGCGCCGGCATGGCCGCCGACATCTTCGAAAGCTACGAAGTCACGATCGTCGCCGCCATGATCCTTGGCATCGCCAGTTTCGGCCACAAAGGCGTGATTTTTCCCTTGCTGGTCCGCTCCATCGGCGTGATCGCCAGCATCATCAGCACCGCCAGCGTGCGCGCCGGAGACAAGGGGACCGCCGGGGAGGCGATGAAGAGCGTCAACCGTGGTTTCGTGATCGGCTCGATCATCAGCGTCGTCGGGTTCGTCATCCTGGGGTTGGCCTATCTTCGCTTCGACGGTGAGTACCTGAACACGTACAAGCAAGCCAGGCCCGGTTATCCCGCGACCGCTGAAATCGGCAACCTGACTTCTGTCGCGGAAAACGCCAACGTCACCGAGGGCATGCCTTTCTGGGTGACCCTTGGCATGGCCGGTCTCGACATGCGGCCGGCCTGGACCTGCCTGATCGGCATCATCCTGGCCGTGGCCCTCAATAAGTGTACCGAGTACTACACTGGCACCGAGTACTCGCCCGTCAAAAGCCTGGCCAAAAGCTGTGAAACGGGGCACGCCACGAACATCATCCAGGGTTTCGCCGTGGGTTACGAAAGCACCGTCGCCGCGGTCTTCATCATCGCCGGGGCGATCCTGGCCAGCGTCTTGATCTATGACGGGACCAACGCCACGTTCGTGGCCTACGGCGTGGCCATGTGCGGCATCGGCATGCTCACGCTCACCGGCAACACGATCTCGATGGACGTCTTCGGTCCCGTCGCCGACAACGCCAACGGCATCGGCGAAATGGGCTACGACAAGGCGGCCATGGGCGAGGCCCAGTACAAGGAGTCACGCCAGACCCTCGCCGACCTCGATGCCGTGGGCAACACCACCAAGGCCATCACCAAGGGCATCGCCATCGGCTCGGCCGTGATCGCGGCCGTGTCGCTGTTCAACAGCTTCATCGTCACCGTCGGTTCGGGCGGCGAGGGTGAGTCGGAGATCATCAGCCCCGATGTCTACACCGCGGTGGCCAACCTGCTGACGGTTTCCAATCCGCACCTGTTCATCGGCATGCTGATCGGCGCTTCCGTGCCGTTTTTGTTCAGCTCGATGACGATCAGGGCGGTCGGACGGGCCGCCTTCCTGATCGTCAAGGAGTGCCGCATCCAGTTCCGCGACAAGGAAATCTGGGAAGGGACCAAGAAACCGGATTATGGCCGCGTCGTCGATATCTGCACCAGCGCCGCCCAGAAAGAGCTGGTTGGGCCGGCGCTGTTGGCGATCCTGTTTCCGATGCTGGTCGGTTTCGGCCTGGGGACGATCGCTTTGGCCGGGTTCCTGGCCGGGATGATCGTCTCGGGCCAATTGCTGGCCGTGTTCATGGCCAACGCCGGCGGCGCTTGGGACAACGCCAAGAAGACGGTCGAGGACGAACCCAAGGACATGCAAGCCAACACCGGCAAGGGAAGCGAAAAACACAAGGCCTCGGTCACAGGCGACACGGTGGGCGATCCGCTGAAAGACACCGCCGGCCCGGCCATCAACCCGCTGATCAAGGTGATGAACATGGTCAGCTTGTTGATCATTGGCCTCACGCTGCCGTACGACTCCGATCTCATCGATGCGCTCAAGGGCGCCTGGGAGAAGGAGGGCAAGCACGTCGTCGCTCAAAGTCACGACACCCTGTACTGGGGCGCGATCGCCGTGAGCATCCTTGGCTTGATTTGGGCCATCTGGCAATCGAAGCGCGAGACGGGCGATATCCAATCGTCGTAGCGCGTGGGGCAGGTTTCCAACCTGCCATAGAACACCAGGCCCGCGCGCGGCAATGGTGGGCCGGCGCTCGCCTAAGGCGATCTTGTCCCACCCTGGCAAAATCGGGGGTCGCCAGACGTCAGACTTTATCCTGTTCTCGTTCCGCCACGACGGAGCTTGCCTCCGTCGAGCGCTGATTGACAGCTAGAGTCGAATGTTGATCGCAACCATTTCTCCGCGCATTCGGCCGGCACTGCTAGCATTCAATCATCGCTCCACCGGGGCGAGCCCGGCGGTGGCGGAAATATGGCGAATGGAACAATTCTGAGATGATCTCAGAGCCGTTCTCGTCGTCGAAAACTGCCGATTTCGCGCACGCCAGTCCCACCCTACAGATTCAGCGGGGGCGCACCAGGTTCGACGTCGTTCCCCATTCCCCGCCGAATACGAACTCGGCCAGAGATTTTCGCGTCCGGGGCGCAACGTCGCGTTGGCGGTACTTCTCGTCGAGTTCATTGGGGTCGGCCGCATAACCGATCGCCAATCCGGTGGTGGGTTGCACGCCGTCGGGGATGCGGTACAGTTCGCGGGCCTTGTCGGGCAAAATGCCGATCATCTGGTGGACGTAAAGCCCGCGGGCCGTCGCTTCCAACGTCAAGTTGGCGCTGGCCAGGCCAAGATCATGCACAGCGGCGGCGTTAGCCTTGCCGTTGAGCGCGAATACCAGGTTAGTGCAGCCAAGGGCGAGGGCGGGTGCGGCCTTGGCCCAGGCTTGATTGGGCTCGACGAGACATGAAAGCAGGCGTTCGAACTCGGCGCCATCGACCTTCGTCGCCACGATGTAGCTCCAAGGCTGCTCATTGTACGACGACGCCGCCCAGCGTGCCGCCTCGAACAGCGAGCGGAGATCGTCGTCCGGTACGGGGCGGTCGGCAAAGGCGTACGGGCTCCAACGCCTCGCCAGCAGCTCGTGAAGCGGATGGTCCGTGGTCGCCCGTTTTTGCGAGGTCATCGTTCGATCCTCCAGGTCCCAATCGTCGGTGCCGCCTTCCTCGCGCGGAGCTAGACCAGCTCCCGCTCCAGCTACACCAGCTTGACGTTCTCGGCACACGGACCCTTCGGCCCCTGGCCTTCCGTAAAAGACACCTTTTGGCCCTCACGCAACTCGTCGAAACGAACGCCTTGCAGTGCTTTCGAATGGAAAAACAGGTCTTTCGGACCGCCCGTGCTGATGAAACCAAAACCCTTGTCAGTCAATTTCTTGATCGTACCTTCGGCCATGTGTGCGTTTCTCGGAATGCTACGTGGGGCGACGCCGCCCGGCACACGATTGCCGGCCGGACGCAGTCCCGTGGGTTGGCCATGATTGTACCCGTTACCGTGCCACAACGTCCAGGACCAGAATCGCCGCCGCCCTGCCGAAGACAGGGTTCCGATGGCAGCGCGTGTGATAAAGGCCAGGCGCTGGCGGACAGCACAAGGGCGTCAGCCCGCCGTGCAGGTGTCCGCCGAAGCCTGGACTTGGCTTCAGGATTGGTGGAACGCCGCGAGATCTGAGCCGCGGCGGCCACGCATGCCGAGCGCGGGTGCGCGTTGCCCCGCGGACCGACGTCGAACGGCAGGAGCCGCCGCCACCGGTTGGTTCGGCGTAGTAACCGAGTCGCCTCAACGCGACGGCCTGGCCGCGACAGGCTATTGGTCCCCGGGGCCTCGTCCTGCAGACCCCCGACTATCTGTGCTACGATACGCACGTGACGATGGATCAAGCATCGTAAGAGGAAAATCAACTAAGGTAACGGGTTGCCAACGCCGACACCGGCAATGAGCCACGCGGACAACCGCGAAAAATCAGAAACCGGCAACCCTAAGCCTTCATCGCCGCGACTTGACCGTCGCCCGCTCCAAGAGCGAGGGCACGGCCTCATCCAGCGGCTGCAACCCGGTCGCGAATTGCAGGTCGTTCATCGTCCGCTCGGTGTCGACCATGCTCGATGCGACGTGGTCGACTTGCCCGGAAATGAAATCCGGCTCCTGCCGGTTGACGGCCAGCTCGCTGAGCGACTGGATCTTGTTCTCCAAGCGGTCGATCTCCAACTCCAGAAGCTCGAAGTTGCCCCGCGCTTTCTGGAAGTTGCCGAGGCGGTCGCGGCAGGTCTCGAGGTTGTCCTGAAGCGTTTTCTTTATTTTGTCGCGCTGCGCGGCGTCCGGCTCCATGTCGGCCCGTTTGAGCCGCTCCTCAAGCTCGGTCACGTCGGCCTGGATCGCTTCTTCCTTGGTTCGCTTGAGGAACCTCCCCAGGGCGTACTGGGTGTAGAGCAGGCGGAGGTAGATCCAAAGCAGTTTGTCGAGTCCGGCCATTTGGAAGTCGTCCAGCGGCAGGCCGGTCTCGGCGTTGCCGGTGGTCTTCAGGTCCCGCGCGATCTGACGCAGTTCGAGGCAACGCTCGCGGAGCACCTTGAATCGCTGAATCGATTCCTTGGGCAACGATTCGACGATCTCACGAAGCGTCTCCTCGGCGCTGGCCGACTCCTTCGTGCGGGCAAACCTGGCCGCTTGCGCGTCGACGTAGCTTTGAAACTTGGGGTGTGTTCCCAACATTCCCAGATAGGCGGCTTCAGCCGCCAGCACGAAGGGCCCGACGACGTCGGGGTAGCCGCTGAGCGCTGCAAAGCCCAGCCCACCCAGGAACCCCAGCAGGTTCCAGTGGTACGTGAATGCCGCTCGGAGGTACTTGCCTAGGGCCACGGTAAAGGTGAGTGGTTAGTGGTGAGTGGTGAGTGGTGGCCGTTGTACCTCGTTCCCACGCTCCGCCGACCCACTGCGCGGGTGCCCCGAACTTTTAATTCCCGGCCTCCGCCCGCTGGCTCTCTTCCAGTTGGCCGATCAGGTCGCGGATGTAACAAACGGTCTCCTGGAACCGCGGTTCCTTCTGCATTTCCTGGCTGGGCCGGTCGGCCGGCTCGACCTTGAGCTCCTTGAGCACCGTGCCCGGCGCGTTGCTGAGTACGTAAACCCGATCACCCAGAAACACGGCCTCTTCGATCGAATGGGTCACGAAGAACACGGTGGCTTCGACCTCACGCCATAGCCCGACCAGGAGATCCTGCATGTTCATCCGCGTGTGCGGGTCGAGCGCTCCGAATGGCTCGTCCATGAGAATGATCCGCGGGCGCAGGGCCAACGTGCGCGCGATCGCGACACGCTGCCGCATACCGCCCGATAGCTCGTGCGGGTACTTGTCCTGGTCCTTGGCGACGTTCAGGCCGACATGCTCGATCCATTGCCGGCCCAGCTCGTAGCGTTCGCGGCGCGGCACGCCGAGGCATTCCAGGCCGAAGGTGACGTTGTCGAGCACGGTGCGGTGGTCGAAACTGGTGTAGTCCTGAAACACCATGCCGCGGTCGGGTCCCGGCCGCTCGACGGGCCTTCCCAACACCAGAATTTCACCGCTGGTGGCCGGGTGCTGCGGCTGAAGCCCGGCGATCAGCCGCAGGATCGTGCTCTTGCCGCAGCCGCTGGGACCCAACACGCAGATGAACTCGCCCTTGTCTTTGAGGTCTTCGACGACAAAGGTGACGTTCTTGATCGCCGTGTAGGCGTTGGCGCCGCCCGCGTTGTAGGTCTTGGTGACTTGCTTGAACTCGACGACCGAGGGGCGCTCGATTTCGCCGGGACTGCGCACTTTGTCCAGGACCTGGCCCATGCCGACGGGAGTCGCATGTGCGGCGGAACTTTCCGCCGAAGGCGAGATGGCGGCGGACGGCTGGCTCATTGCATCGGCTTCGGCTTGGGTCTCGGTGCGGGGAAACTATCGGCGCTGGCCGCGGTGAAGAACAGCCGCTTCAGGTCTTCCCAACCGCGCAGCGCCGTCTGAACACAGCGTAAGAGATAACCGCGCCCACCGTAGCGATGGGGGAACAACTGCGTTTGGACGAGGTACAGCAAGCGGTCGATCGCCAAAGCCACGATGGGAATGATCATCAAGATCAACAAGATGTGCGCCGGGTGTCCACGACGCTGCGCCAGCAGGATGATTTGTCCCAGGCCCCCGACCTTCCCGCCGACGGTGACGAGCTCCGCGAGCATGATGTAACCAAAGGCCAGTCCGAATAACACCCGCAGCGAATTGAAGATCGTGGGAAGCGCCAGCGGAAACAGCACCTTGAGGACCACTTGCCGCCGGTTTGCGCCGAGCGTAAAGGCCGTGTCGATGTACTGGCTTCCCACCTCGCGGACCGCCCCGGCCGTGTCGGAAATCACGAAGGCGACGCAGGCGAGAAAGATGAACATGTACTTCTGCCGCTCGGTCGTGGCGCCGAACAACGCGAACGTCAGCGGAATGAGCGCCGCCATCGGCTCATTGCGCCCGAACACCGTGAGCGGCGAAAAGAATGCGTTGATTGAAGGAAAGCAGCCGCAGAGCACGCCGATCGGCACCCCCACCAGCGCGGCCAGGCTGAAACCAAGCACGACCCGGCGAAGGCTGACCCACGTGTTGGCCGGGAGGTTGCCGTCGACCCAAAGGCCCTGAAACTCCCCGAAGGTCTCCGCCGGGCTGGGCAGAATCAAAGGACCATAGACGCGCTCCTCAGCTTCGCCGCGGGTCACGCACCACCAAACGCCGAGGGTCATCGCCACGCAAACGGCGGCACACAAGGCAGCCAGCCAAATGGGAATTTGCCTCCGCAAGCCGAACACCGTGTCACGCCCCCGCCTTCTCGGCTGAAAAGACACGGATCTCGACGCGGCGGTTCTTCGCGTGGTTCTCGACGTCGTTGGGGTCCGCAGGGCGGTCCCAACCGACGCCTTCGACCCCGAACTGGTTCGGGTCGAGATTGTACTGTTCGACCAGTGCCTCCTTGACGGCGTTGGCCCGGTTCAGCGACAGCTCCTTGACCAGGTCGGCGGTCACTTTGCCTTGCATCGAGGCGTCGGTGTGGCCCTCGATGACGATGCGCGCCGCGCCGAACTGGCCGGCCAGCCCCGCGACGTCCTTGAGCACGAAATCGACGTTCGGATCGTACATCTCTTCGACGTCCTTTCCATTCACGTTGTGCGTGACTTTCTTTGCCAGGTCCCAACTATTGGGAAAGAAATGGATGACGATCGTCTTGGTGACCACTTCGTCCAATTCGGCTTTCGTCTGGGCGGCGGCCTGCGGTGTGAACTTGACGCGGTACTCATCCTTTTGCGAGCGGTACTTCTCTTCCTTGCCCAGTTTGGCGATCACCGAGTCGTCCATCACGCGGTCGAATGGTACGGGCGGGTTCGATATCCGCCCGTCCTGGCGGTAGAGGTAATAGGCCTGGTTCCAGATCCGCTCGAAATTGGCCGGGTTGTTCTGGTTGATGAAGAACTGGTAATTCTCGCCCCAGTTGGTGCTGTGGGCGTCGCCGAACATGTTGAGCGTGTCGGCGGCGGGAATGTTGTACCCTTTGGCCATCAGCTCCGCGCAGTGTTTCCTCTGTTCCTCATCCTTGAGCTGCTCCATCCCGTCGAAGATACCCCGCACCAGCGCCTCGATGATGCCCGGATGGTCGGTGGCAAAATCGGCGCGGGCGAACCAAACGTCGGCGATCAGCTTGTTGGCCGTCTGGGTCGTGACCAGCATTCGGTTACCCTTGGCCTCGGCCAGCTTGTAAATGTCGGGCGCCCAGGAAACGGCCCCTGAGATGGACTTGTCGGTGTAGAACGCCCTGGCCGCCCCAAAGGCGTCGTCGGTGAAGACGAACTCGACGTCGGCGCTCGGTTGCAGGCCGCCCGCCACGAGCATGTTCAAGGCGAAAAAGTGCGAGGGCGAATTCTGCGCCAGAGCCAGCTTCTTCCCGCGCAGGTCGGCGACGGTCTTGATGTTTTGACGGACGACGATTCCATCGCCACCGTTCGAGAAGTCGACCTGCTGGAAGATGCGGGGCAGCACGCGGCTGTCAACCGGCTTGCCCTTCTTGTCGACGAAGCCGTCCATGAACAATGTCACCATGTCGAGCGTCGCCCAACCGATATGGACGTCGCCGGCGTTATAGGCGTCGCGCATCGCCACCGGGTTGTCGATCAACTGCAGCTCGAGCTTGAACACCTCGCCGTCGGGCGTCTTCCAGACCTTGTCCGCCGCAAAGCCCTCGTTGGCCAGGATGATCGGTCCCCAGCCGGCCCAGACGTTGAGTGCGAAGTTGACGGTGTGTTCCGTATCGTCCAGCGACTTGTAGCTCGAAGCGCCCTTGGGCGGCGGCAGTCGCTGCGAGGCGGGGACCAGATGGTACTCTTTCGCGGTCGTGATGCCTTCGTCGCTCGGCGCTTCGATCTTTTCGGTGTGGGTCTTGTCGCCACCGCTGGCGAGGGCGGGGCCGTCTTTTTGGCCGCCTCCTCCGCTATCTTGTCCCTTGGCCACGTCCGGTTGCTTTTGCGGCGCCTGCGGTTTACCACCGCCCAGGATGCCGCCGCGATAGAGGCCGAACATCACCAGGCCGGCGACCACCAGCAACAAGACGGCGTAAAACGGGGCTTTGGGTTGGCCGGCGGCCATGGGTTCGTTCTCCGTGAACTGGTGCGTGAGAAGTGCTGATTGTCGGATTTATCGTGCGGCTTTGCAAGCTACCCCACGTCATGTAAACACGACGCGGGACAAACAGGGGGCTAACGCCCCCCGCTCGCCTAATCCGGCTCGTCACCCCACCGCGATCACGTCGGCGGTCTGCCATTGATCGCCGCTGCGGTCGACGCGGTGATAGAGCGTATCGCGCTCCACCGGCTCGCGGCCCGCCTCGACGATCAGCCGGAGGATTTCGTCGACGGAGAGAATCTCGGGCGTTTCAGCGCCGGCGTCGTGGTAGATCAACTCGTGCCGCACGGTTCCGTCGAGGTCGTCGGCCCCGTACCAAAGCGCCGTCTGCGCGGTGCCGATCCCCAGCATGATCCAGTACGCCTTGACGTGGGGGATGTTGTCCAACATCAGACGGCTGACCGCCATCGTCCGTAGGTCCATCAGGGCCGAGGCCTTGGGGATATGGCTCAAGCCGGTGTTGTCGGGATGGAAGGCAAGCGGGATGAACGTCTGGAATCCGCCCGTCTCGTCTTGAAGTTCGCGCAGCCGCACCAGGTGATCGATGCGGTGGTACGCCGTTTCGATGTGGCCGTAGAGCATCGTGCAGTTGGTCCGCAACCCCAGCTCGTGGGCCGTGCGGTGGATGTCGAGCCAGTTGCGGGCGTCGGCCTTGTGCTCGCAAATCCGATCGCGGACTTCGGGATGGAAAATCTCGGCCCCGCCGCCGGGCAGGCTCCCCAGCCCGGCGTCGATCAACTCTTGCAGAATCTCGCGGACCGGACGCCCGGTCAGGTGTTGGAACCAGTTGATCTCGACGGCGGTCCATCCCTTGAGGTGCAGCTTGGGATAGGCGTCGTGCAAGGTGCGGATGACGTTCAGGTACCACTCGAACTTCATCTGATGGTGGAGGCCGCCGACGATATGCACTTCGGTACAGCCGGACTCGACCGCCTCGCGTCCGCGCTGGAGGATCTGCTCGTCGCTCATCAGGTACCCCTTCGGGTCGCGCAGGTCGGAGCGGAAAGCGCAAAACGTGCAGCGGTAGACGCAGACGTTGGTCGGGTTGAGGTGTGTGTTGATGTTGTAGTACGCCGCTTGGCCGTTCTTTCGCTCGCGAACGACGTTCGCGAGCTCGCCCAAGTCGTTCAGGTGGACCTCCGGGCCGTAGAGAAACAGGCCGTCGTCGAACGACAGCCGCCGGCTCGCCAGCACCTTTTCGCGGACCGATTCGAGCGTGGGGGTATTCTTGGTCATTGGTTGGTTTGGATGGAGTTGCACGTGATCATAACCCACCGGCTGCGCGTTGGAAACCGCTGCCGTCATTTCACCAGTAAATCCAGCGTGCCCACCACGAACAGCCCCACGCTGAGCACGGCGTTGATGTGGAAAAACGCCAGGTTTACCCGCGTCAGGTCGTCGGGGCGGACAAGCCAATGTTCGTAGACCAAAAGCACCGAGACGACCGCGATCCCGGCTAGGTAGATCCAGCCAAGTTGTGGGTACACCCACGGTAGCGAGAACAACAGGCCGACCATGCCAAGGTGGCAGATTGCCGCAAGCCGCAGCGCGCCGACGACGCCGAACCGGGCAGGCACGCTGTGCAGCCCTAGTTTCGCGTCAGTCTCCACGTCCTGACAAGCATAGATCATGTCGAACCCGGCAACCCAGAGCATGACCGATGCGCCCAGCACGACGGGCGGCCATGCCAGCTCGCCCTTGAGCGCGATCCAGGCGGCGATCGGCGCCAACATCAATGCAGCGCCAAGCCAAAAATGGGCCAGTACCGTGAACCGCTTCGTCAGGCTGTAGCCGCACAGAAACGCCAACACCGGGGCCGACAGGTACAGCGGCCAGCGGTTCGGCAGGAACAGAAACGTCGAAGCCACGAAGCTCAAAGCGCAGACCAGCGCGAACGCCGTAACGCTGGCCACGCTCAGTAGCCCGGCGGGGATGTGCCGCGACCGTGTCCTTGGGTTCTCGGCGTCAAGGCGGCGATCCACCAGCCGGTTGAACGCCATCGCCGTACTGCGGGCAAAGACCATGCACAGGACGATGCCCGCCAGATCTTGCCACCGCCAAGACCCCTGGCCGCCGTCGCGCCAAGCCATGACGGCCGCCAGAAGCGCAAAGGGAAGCGCAAACAGCGTGTGGCTGAAGCGGATCATCTCAAGCAAGAGGCGGACGCGGCGGAACATATACTTCACGCGGCCCGGAGTGAGACCTTTGTTCTTATTCCTGGCCGCGCGAAGAATAATCATGATCGATCTGACCCCCAAGGTTTCACCAGGGCGTGCTCGACGCCAAGCTGGCCGCAGATCCGGGCGACGACGAAATTGACCATGTCGCCGAGCGAGCGCGCACCGTGGTAAAAGCCGGGCATCGCGGGCAGGACGACGGCCCCGGCCTCGGTCGCGCGGCGCATGTTGTCGAGGTGTACCAGCGATAAGGGCGTCTCGCGCGGCACGAGCACCAGCTTGCGCCGTTCCTTGAGCTGCACGTCGGCCGCGCGGTGGATCAGGTTCTGGGAAATCCCGTGGGCGATGGCCGCGAGCGTTCCGCCCGAGCAGGGGCACACGACCATGCCGTCGTTGGCCGCCGAGCCGCTTGCCATCGGCGCCATGAAGTCGCGGTAATGGTAATACCGCACCTCGCCCCTCCGCGTTTCCACCTGGCCGCTCGACGACCGGGCGGCGAACACCTCGCGCAGCACCGGCGACGAGCTGTCGGCCGCTCGCGGGCCGCTGGGCAACAAGTCGTCAAGCTGGAAACGGTCGAGATCGACGGAAAGATCGAGCTCCTGCTTGAGAACGGCCTGGCCGGCCGGGCTGATCGCAAGTTGCACGTCGCGGCAGGCGTCCAACAGCACGTCGAGCAGCCGCACACCATAGATCGCGCCACTGGCGCCCGTGATTGCGAGCACGAAGCTTGAGTTCCTACAGCTCATTTCGTCCCCACATACAAGGTCGCCACTCCCAAAGTCAGCGGAACGAACACGACCTCGGCCAGTCCCGCCCGGCGCAGCCGCTCAGCCAGCGCCTCGCCCGACGGGAACTCGCCGACGCTGGCCGGCAAGTAATGGTACGCCTCTTGCCGATTGCGGGCCAACGCCTGACCGATCCGCGGCAGCACGTTGCGAAAATACCAGCCGTACACGGCGCGGAACGGCTGCCAGCGCGGCAGCGAAAACTCCAGCACGGCCACCTTGCCGCCGGGCCGGCAGACACGGGTCATTTCGGCCAGCCCGCGATCGGTGTCGGTCACATTGCGCAGCCCAAAGGCGACGCAGACGATCGAGAAATAGTCGTCTGGGAAGGGGAGCCGTTGGGCGTCGGCCTCGACGAAGGCGACCTGCCCGTTGGCCCCCGCGTCGCGCCGCTTGCGGTCGCCGACCACCAGCATCGGGTGGCAGAAGTCGGCCGCCACGATCCTTGCGCGGCCCCGACTCGCGCGGTAGTAGGCCAGCGCCAGGTCGCCCGTCCCGGTGCAAAGGTCCAAAATAGGCCCTTCGCCCGAGGGGGGCACGCGCCGAACGGTTCGCCACCGCCAGTAGCGATCGACGTTCAGCGAGAGCAGATGGTTGAGAAAGTCGTAGCGGCCGGCGATTTCACCGAACATCCGGCGGACACGAGCTTCCGATTTATCGACGGCCATGATTGACTAGGCGACGCGTTGGACGAGTTTGGGCGGGAGCTACCGGGTTAACCGTGAAGGCACCGGCAGGGTTAACGGTTTGCCAACTCGACCGGGCGGATGCCCTGAATGCGAGCCTAACATCTTAGGGGCGGTTTTTCCATGTCCACGTGCGGGGTTGGGCCGGAATGCAATGGAGCGGTTTGGAAAAGGGGGATGTGGGGGGGATGTGGGGATTTCAATCAGCCACGACGCCGTTGTCCGATCGGTCTAAAATGTTCCGTAAGTGTCGTTCGAGTGCGACCTCGACCTTTCGCTTACCGCGGATCGCATCATCGTAGAAAATACAACGAAAGCCACTGATGTCAAAAGGCAACGTTGCACGTCCTTCGTGCGGCTGCTCGGCTAGCAATATCGTTGGCGTACCAACTGCGTGAGCGTAACCTAGCTCGTAATAGACATTCGCATTCGATGGCGTCACTTCCGCGATAATAGCTTGCGACGTGCTAATTCCACGGACGATGTCCTGAAGAACGACGCCGGGGCCAAACACGTCATCCGAGCGATAGGCGTCGAACCCCACCTTGCCGGCCACTGGCTTGATGACCTCTTCCCAAAGGCTGTTGTACGGTTCAGTGAATTGCATCACGACGAACGCACGTGGCCTGAGC
>Ga0307373_10004775_pt1 | contig 22602 bp, 25 predicted proteins | sample OX2MG_FD_202534 | JGI IMG/M metagenome (GOLD analysis project Ga0307373, IMG submission 202534) | Soil microbial communities from Risofladan, Vaasa, Finland - OX-2 | ecosystem: Environmental > Terrestrial > Soil > Coastal area > Acid sulfate soil | place: Finland: Risofladan, Vaasa | collected... | reverse complement strand
CAGCCACTACTACGAGAAGCAATTAGCCGGATAACGGTGGCTTGTAGGCCCTCGTCGGGATGACGGCGACGCCGTAGTGGGCGGCCATCTCCTGATAGGTGGCGTTCACGTCGGGCTCGTAGCGGTGGGGCCGGGTGACGCCCGAGCGGAGGTTGTCGCAGACCACGATCTCGTGGCAGCCCCCCATCGCCTCGAAGGCGTGCACATGGGCGGCGACCCAGTGCATCAGCTCCTGGGAGGGAAGCGCCTCCGCGTAGAGGTAGCTCGACGCACCGGCCACCGCGACGAACAGCTCGGCGTGGAGGACGACCTCGCCGGAGCGGCGGTCATGGATCGGGATCCTCATGCCGGGGAAGTCGACGAAGAGCTTCTCCCCGGCGCGGTGCTGCTGACGCATGACGACGTCCACCTGGCCGCGGAAGGCCTTGTAGAGCTTGGCGAACTGGCTGTAGCCATAGCCGTCGGGATGCGCCTCGCGGTATTCGAGCCACAACAGCTCGAGGGTCACCCCCTTGCGCCTGAGCTCCCGGTGCACGTAGGCGAAGTCCGGCATCGGCCGGGCAACGTTGGAGGGCGCCGGCGGCGGGAAGAGGAGCTGCTCGAGGTCGTGGTCGGAGAGGCCTTCGGGCAACGGCCAGGACAGCCCGGCCGCGATGGCGCGCCGGACGTGGTCGCCGACGGTGGTGAACGGGAGCTCGAGGGACAGCCCGACCTGGCGAAGGGAGAGCCCCTCGCCGAGGGCGAGACGGATGACGTCGCGGATCTTGCGCATGGGGACGCGGGGTCTTGGCACGTTCGCTCCTCGGGCACGACATTCCGAGGAGCGTTGCGAGCAGGGCCTACATCACGCCAGTGGCTGCGACAGCCCCTTCACGAGGTGTACGAAAACGCCGAAACAGGTGTACGGAATCGACCGAAACGGGTGTACGGATTCGTCCGGAATCCGCACTACGGCGTCGCACTCGGCGACAGCGTGGTCGCGAGCGTCGAGCGGAAGAGCCTCGCGGACCTGCCCGGCTCGCTCGTCGACGGCTCCCTCACCTACGTGCTCGCCGAGCTCGCCGGCCTTCCCCGGGCAGCGGTCGTCGTCGAGAACCACTACGCGGCCATCTTCAAGCTCGAGCATGTCACCCCGGGCTTCGTCGCCGAGCTGCTCGCGGCTGTCCTGGTCCGCTATCCCTCCGTGCCCATCGTCTTCACCGAGACGCGCCCCTTGGCAGAGGAGTGGACCTTCCGCTTCCTCGGTGCCGCACTCGCGTTCGCGAAGAGCGACCAGGACGACGAGCACCCTGAACGACCGGACGGAGGCTTCCAGTCCGGACGAACTGCCGGCGCATCGCTGCTCCGATGACGGAGATCCTGCCCAGTTCGACGTGCACCGTCCTTCAGTAATCGTGAACTTTCGGCCTTCCGGGGCTGGCGCGACATGAAAGGAGCGCTGCGGCTCCGGCCGGTGTTCCATCACCGCGAGGACCGGATCCGTTCCCACATCCAGCTCTGCTGGCTCGGGCTGCTGCTCATCCGCGTCGTCGAGAACGGTGCCGGCGACACCTGGCGCAATGTCCGTCACGAGCTCGATCGGATGCACCTCGTCACGCTCGAGACCGCGCAGGGACGCGTCGTCCAGCGCTCGGTGACGACGCCGGGCCAGACCCAGATACTGAAGCGCCTCGGGATCGCCGAGCCGGCGCGCTTCCTCGACTTCGAGCTTCCCGAAGCTCTCGCGTAGTCCCAGCTCACCGGGACGCGTAGTAACACGACCCTGCAGCCCTGTCCTGCCCGTTCTCCCAGCTCAGCAGCTACTTGTGGCCCCCTCGTGTGCCTGCCATCTCAGTAAGTCCGGCCTTCCCCCGAGGAGATTTCCTTTGGGAAGTCCTCCTTGGCCCGGGGAGAAGCCGATTGACATGATCGTTGTCGGCGGCTAACTTGAGACAAACGATTGAGCAAGGGCTCCTGACGCACGTCGTCGGTGCCTCTAGGCATAGCAACGCTCCTACGCGCCCAACGGCATTGAATTCGGGAAGTTACGTGATAACGAGGGGGGGAAACGGCCTCCGATGCGCCCGCGGTCGAAGTCCGGCAGTTGTCGAAGTCCGTGGCCACGTGGGCACGCTGATGCGATCGACGCCAAGATCTTCTACGGAGAGATCGTCGTGTTGGTTGGCGACAACTGGGCTGAGTCGACGGTCGCCGGCTGCATCAGCGAGATCATTCCCAGTGGCAGAGAAGCGCTGCTCGCTGCACGTTCTTCTGACATGCCAGACGCAGAGTCGGCTCAACCCTGGACAATCGAGCCCGCATATCAGGGATGTGGTTCTTTGCGGACTAGCTGGAGCGCGCTCTGAACGTGTTCTTCGCCCGCGACGTAATCAGGCGGGGCCTCTTGGGCCGCTTCGGAATACCTGTACCCGAACACCATGCCGGTCGGGGCGGAACTTCGCTCGCCTATTTTTGGTGGAAGTTCGTCATGTCAGGGAATCGATACTTTGCGTCACTGTGGCATGTCGGCCTCGAACTGGTTCTCCTAGAACCCATGAGCCGATCTTGAACGAGGCCGTGCATCAGAGGGAGCTCAGGATCTCGCAATCGAGGTCCAGGGATCGATTGCGCGCCGCGTCTCGATTCCCTGCCCGACCAAGCTCGAATGGGCGGATCGCACTTCTTACCCCCTATTTTCCGTTATTCGACGGTACCTTTCCGGACGATTATCGAACTCGCCAGGAACAGAACGCACAGCAGCTCGCTGACCTCCTTACGGGTTGGGGGTTCGAGGTTCATCACCTTGGACTGACCGACAGCGAATCGCTCGCAGTCGAGCACGGAAAGCGGCTCGCGTCGGTCGATCCACACGTTGTACTTGTAGCACCAGTAATGGCAGCACCGGCCACCTACTCGGTTCCGGCGGTCACGCTAATTGATCGACCATCGGTAGTCTGCCAGGTGGTCCGAAGAGCAAGGATCGGTGCGGATTACGACGAGATCGACGCAACCGAGGATTCGACACTCCTTGGTTGCATCATGGCCTGCTCTGGACTGCGCAGAGCGAACCGCCAGTTCGCACACGTGATGCTCACCGATCTGGCATCCCAACACCATCTAGCCAGGGTGCTGTACGGCGCGATCGCTTCTAGAAGCCTTGTCGGGAAGAGGATCGGTTTGTTAGGTGCAACACTCGAAGGCTACGTCGATGTCGAGCTCTCTGCCGCAGAGCTAGATCAGATCGGCCTGGTTGGGGTGGAGGTCCCGGGACATGCCCTGATGGCCGGATTTGAGTCAGTCGATGAGACTGACGTCGCAGATGCCCGCGTGGCGCTCGCCGCTAGCGGACTTTCGATAGCACTGGACGACGGCTCAGTTCAGCGAGACCTAAAGCTCGCAGTCGCGCTCGAAAGGATCGTTGCAAGCTACGAACTCGATGCTCTCTCGTTCAATTGCCATGGTGATCTGTTCCGACGCAGCCCAATTGTCGGGATTCCAGGTTGCCTGGCCGGGTCCGTGATTGCGTCCTCGGAGTGCCCGGTGACATGTACTGGAGACGTGTCCACCATTGTCGCATTGCTCGTTGCTCAGCAGTTCACCCCTAAAGTTCAGTACTGCGAGCCGTACACGTTCGAATACGCGAGTGGCCGAGTGATCCTCGGTTCATGCGGTATAGGCAACCTCGCCACCGCCTCCAGCTCGACAAATCCAAGCGTATGTGTAAATTACGCCTATCCGGGATCCAAATCGCCGGGATGCTGCGTGAGGTTCGGTTTGGAAGCGGGCGCGGCTACCCTCCTCGCCTATGTTCCACGCGAAGTGGGAGGCGACGAAATAGGTCTACTCTTGTCGATGAGCGGAAGTTTGAGTGACGACTTTCACCAAGACATGCACGGACCGAACGCGGTGCTCCAACTGTCGGGCGACGATCCCACGTCGTCGCTGAGCGACTGGGCTATCGAGGGCCCAGCACACCACCTTGCGCTCGCCGGCGCCGATATCTCTGTGGAGATTGCCACGTTGAGCGCCTTCAGCAGGATCCGGCATCGACATGTCGGATAGCCAAGACGGAGCGCGTGTGATTAATCTCGGTTCGGCCCACCGAGGCAATTGGTACCCGCGAAGAAGCACCGCATCTAGGGTGAGTTGCTTGGGCCGAAAGGTCCGGAACCCAACCCGCATGGCGCGCGCCGCCGGAGAGTTCGGCGCGTGCTCGCCAGGACTCGCAAGGGTTGACGAGGTGATCGCCACCGTCGCTCGAGGACAGATTGACTCGGCGCAGAATAGCGAGGTGACGCGATCACAATCGCCACGAGTGGCAATGTTGGCGCTTGACGCTGAGAGGGGTGGAGCAAATCGCTGAGACGATTGTCACTGTCCGAGGGGAGATTCCGGCCGAACAGCTCGGATTCTGTCTACCCCATGAGCACGCGTTCATCGACCTAGTACGCGTCCTACCGACACAATTGCTCGCGTATGACTTCCAACTCATCGATCACCATCTGGTCCATGAAGAGGTCGCGGAGTACGTGCGTGCTGTCGAAGCCTCGCCTTTCGCTGGTTCGGCTCGGCCGGGGCTGGTCGAGCTCACCAATGGGTCTCGCATGGGTCGTGATCCACAGGCGTTGAAGCACCTGGCTGAGGAATTGGATTTACACGTCGTAATGTCGTGTGGTTGGTACCGTGAGCCGTGGTTCGAGCCGGATCTCGATCATCGATCGACGAACGACCTGGCGAGGCACCTCGTCGATGAGATTGAAGACGGCGTCGCCGGGACCGGCGTCCGACCGGGCATCATCGGCGAGCTCGGAACCGACCGTGACTTCGTATCGCCGCTCGAGGAGCGAGTGCTCCGAGCGGGAGCTCGAGCACACCAGGCAACTGGTCTGACGATCACACTTCACGCGCGAGGTAGCCGAGTCGCTCTCGAGCAGATTGCGGTGCTGGCCGAAGAAGGGGTAGAGCCGCACTACATCATCGTCGGCCACGCGGATTCGATCCATGATCCGGAGTACCACCATCAGCTTGCACGACTCGGGGTATGGGTGGAGTTTGATACCCTGCGCGGCAAAGTGCCCTACGCAGCAGAAAGAGGAGTTCGTTACATTCTCGAGGCGTGGCGCCGAGGATACGCATCTCAACTCCTGCTCTCCGGCGATGTCTGCGCCCTGTCGCATCTGCACGCGTACGGGGGAACTGGGTACGACTATCTGCCGTCATCTCTCGCTGGTCGTCTAGGCGATGCTGGATTGTCCTTCGACGAACTTCGACAGGTATTTGTCGATAATCCGCGTCGTGCACTGACCGGTTCGAAACAGTGAGCTATCGCGAAGTTACTCTGCTGAGCGAAAATGCAAGGTAAACAGAAAGATATGCTAGCTCGCACGCCGCGGATAACCAAAGTTCGCGCGGCATCCATAAACCATCGGCTTGCGAGCCCGATTCATTACGGGAATTGGGTCATGACCCACCGCGAGTTTGTGCTCGTGCGCCTTGACGCGGAAAGCGGGGATGCTGGGTTTGCCTACTGTCTCAGTCGAGAAGGACCCGTCGCGGAGATCATCCGCAAGACGATTGCGCCGGTTTACGTGGGGAGCAACATCGACGCTCCTGAAGAGATCTTTTACCGCGCGCTATGGAGCAACCACGCCACTCACGCCGCCGGAGTTGGCATGCGCGCCCTGTCGGTTGTTGATATCGCCGCATGGGATCTGAGCGCCAAGGTGGCCGGTGAGTCGATCAGTCATCATCTTGGCGGAATCAATCGACCCCCGTTGCCCGCCACAGCGATCGTCGGCTACCCACCTGACATCGACGGACAAGCCACGGCCCGCCAGGTCGAGGAGCTCTGGGACCGTGGATGGCGCCGCTTCAAAGTCCCGATTGCTCCGACCATCGACCTCTCGATCGAACGACTCGAGGCTGTTCGCTCGGTTGCCCCGGATGCCTGGGTGGGCTTCGACCTCAACATGGTATTGCGATCAGCCGCTGAGGTCCTTGCCCTTGAGCGGCGCGTTCGGCACCTTCGACTCGGGTGGATTGAAGATGTCGTTCCTCCGGGTGACGCCTCGATGGTTGCTGCCATTCGGGCGGGTTCGGATACACCCATAGCGATAGGTGATGATCAGGGCGGTTCGTACTATCCCGAAGCATTGCTCCAAGCGGGCTCGGTGGATGTACTGCGTATAGATGCGACCACGAACGGTGGAGTGACTCGACTACGCCAAATCATCCGCGACGCTAGTGAGCACGGCGTCCGAGTAGCGCCTCATATGTTCCCGCACATCCATTCGCGTCTCATGGCGGCCTTCGGGGTCGAGGCACCGATCGAGTGGGGGATACCTGGAACCGGGGTGCACCCGATGGACGACGCGCTCGAACAGCCAGTCGTGAGAGACGGCCTGATGCAGCCGCTGGCGGATGCCCCCGGCTTCGGCGATCTCGTAAGGCGAAGCTGGATTGACGAACAGTTCGTGAACGATCCGGACGGAGCTCTGGACGAACTCTAAACACGGTATCCGACCTCGCCAATCATCGATAAGGAGGAACATGGCACGTATCACCCGTGCGCACCACACTGGCCTTCAAGTCGCGTCACTTGACCGCTCGCTGGCCTTCTATCAGAAGGTTTTGGGTTTGGAGCTGGTGTTTCGATGGAATCCCAAAGCCACATACATCGGGGAGCTGGTCGGCTATCCCGACGTCGATCTGCACGCGGCAATCTTGAGGATGCCTAAATCTGACACATTCCTGGAGTTGCTCGAATACCGCAATGTCGAACGCGTGCCGATCGACACACGGACAGCGAATCCCGGCACTGCGCATATCGCGTTCTTCGTCGACGATCTCGACGAGCTGTTTGAGGAATTAATCCAACGTGGGATCGGTACCGTCTCGAAACCGGTGACGCCCACGATCGGGCCGAACAGAGGTGGACGAGCTGTCTACATGTATGATCCGGACGGGATCCGCGTCGAGTTCATCCAGAGCAGCGTTGGCTTTGGCGAATATGTATCGGTTGCGGATGCGTGCTGTTAAGGGAGTCTCAAGACGCGAATGGAGCCGGTTGGCGTGAATGACGTTATCGAGTCGGTGGGTGTGGCGACGATCCGAGCCCAGCTGCCTGAGCCGATCGTCTTCGGCGATTGGATCATGAGGGATCGCGAATTCGCGCTGATCAGATTGCGATCGACGTCGGGGCTTGACGGTTGGGCATTCACGCTAACTCGCGATGGTGCGGTGGCTGAGCAGATCCGCAAGAGCCTTCGGGAGACGTATCTGGGGTCTGTGGTCGGCGAGCAGCAACAAGTCTTCACGCGAGCGTGGCGGCAGGGCCTGGCGAGTCACTCGTCAGGAGTCGGCCTGCGGGCGCTGTCACTGCTCGATCTGGCTGCCTGGGATCTCGCCGCGAAGCGCGAGGGGTGCTCGATAGCGGGTCTCCTCGGAGGGAGGAACCGGGACATGCCGGCGACCGCGATTGTTGGTTACCCGCCGGGGTCGAACGGGCCGGAAGAGATCGCTCGGCAGGTCGACGAGCTGTGTCAGCAAGGCTGGCGTCGCTTCAAGCTCGCTGTGTCAGCGGATCGTGAGACGACGAAGAAGCGGCTACGCGCGGTGCGCGAAGTGGCACCGAACGCGTGGCTCGGCCTGGACGGCGCCTGGACCTTCGATTGCGTCGACGATGCTGTCCGATTCGCTGCCGATATCGAGGATGTCGGCCTTGGCTGGTTCGAGGACATGTTCCCACCGGGCGACGCGGGGGCAGTTCGTGAGCTGCGTCAACAGATTCGAATCCCAGTGGCGATGGGAGATGAGCAGGGCGGCTCCTACTATCCCGAGGCGCTCCTCGCCGCTGGAGCAGTCGATGTCGTGCGAATCGACCTTACGTGCATGGGCGGCATCACTAGGGCGAGACAGCTGATAGAGGAGTGTGAGCGTGTTGGCGTAGTGTGCTCGCCGCACATGAACGCGCACGTGCACAGCCAGGTATTTGCTGCACTCGGCCTCGTCGACGTGCCCATCGAGTGGGGCGTGCAGTGGACAGGTGTCGACCCCTATGCTGACAGCTTGGTCCAACCGGAGATAGCCGATGGCGGGATGATGCGCGCCTTGCCCGAGCAGCCTGGGTTCGGCGCCCTCGTGAATCGCGAGTGGATCGCATCGCAGCGATTCGACGATCCGGATCACATCCTGGACGCCTGATGCCGACCGTCGCCTGCTCCGATCTCGAACCTCTCGCGACTGGCCTCGACCACGTCGAAGGGATTGCGTTGGCGCCGGACGGCTACCTCTATGCAGGTGGCGAAGCTGGTCAGCTCTATCGAATCTCCATTGACGGCACTGTCATGGAGATTGCGTCGCTTGGAGGAATCTGTTTGGGCATCGCCGCCGACGCTGCGAGTCGGATCTACGTCTGTGATCAGACGCACTCGGTGGTCTGGCGTTGGGATCCTATGACGGGCCAGACAGAGGTCTTTTCGAATGGCGATGGAAGCCGGGCGCTTCGTACTCCGAACTGGGGGGCATTCGATCGATTGGGGAACTACTACTTAACTGATTCAGGCGACTGGAAGCAACGCAACGGCTGCATCTGGAGAGTCGAGCCGGGAGGTGGCACGCGACTCTGGAACGACACCTGTGTCGACTTCCCAAACGGCTGTGCCTTGTCCATCGACGGCAGTCGTCTGTATGTAGTGGAAAGCACGCCCGGCCGGATCGTGGCGATTCCAATTCGCCGAGATGGATCCGCAGGGTCCCGATCCTTAGTAGCCGACCTTCCTGGATCAGTGCCTGACGGCATCGCAGTAGCGGCAGATGGCTCGCTGCTGATCACCTGCTACCGTCCTGACCGGATCTACCACTGGAGCTCCACGTCCGGTATCACCGTTTTCGCGGAGGATCCTGACGGTGCGATTCTCGCGTGTCCGACGAACCTCACGTTCGCCGGAGCGTCGCTCGAGTATTGGATCGTCGCAAACCTGGGCGCTCGACACCTGACTAAGGGTTCTGGACTGGTAGGCGCAGCCCTCAGCTTCCCAAGTCGCGAGTTATTGCGCTCCTGAGGGTCAGGTTCGGTACGAGGCGCTGCCACGGGTTTCGTCGTCATGCTGCGCGAGATGGCTGCAGTCGTCGAGCGGAAGTTGATGATTCCATCGGTCGCCTTCTCCCTGGTGCATCCGAGGATGGGGCCGGCGAATAGGTCTTTCGCGTCCGCAGATTAACGCCGGCACAGCTCGTAATAGAGGCCCGTTCAAAAGCCGGCTGAACGGCGAGGGCTCGTGACTCCAGAGATCGGATCAGAACATCCGGCGGCGAATCAAACGCTTGACTCTGGGCCTCTTGCCGGGTAAATTGGCCCGCAGCCACGAGGGAGACGGAGTACACGTCGAAAATGATCGTTGACCTCAGCCAGAAAGTTGCCGTCGTCACCGGTGCGTCCTCGGGCATTGGGCGAGCATCCGCTCTTGCACTCGGAGGAGCGGGCGCCAACCTGGTGATCAACGATATTGATGAAGCCGCGCTACGAGAGACGGCGCTGCTTCTTAAGTCCCATGGTGTCAAGACCGAAATTGTCGTAGGTGACGTAGGGGTGAGCAACGACGTCGTCCGCCTGGTCGAAGCGGCGGAGGATGGTTTTGGAGGTCTGGACATTTTGCATGCCAACGCTGGCGTGGAACACTACCAGGAACTCGAGACGAGCCAAGAAGCTGACATCGATCGGGTCATCCGTGTTGACCTGAAGGGGTGCTTGCTGTGCATGCAGAAGGCAATTCCGGCAATGCGTCGCCGAGGTGGCGGATCGATGATTGCTACGGCATCGGTCCAGGCAACGCACAGTATGCGCGGCTGCGTTGTGTACGCGGCCGCAAAAGCCGGAGTCATCGCAGCAGTCAGAACGCTGGCGCTGGAAGTGGGGCGCGAGAACATCCGGGTGAATGCACTGTCACCAGGAACGATCAGCACTCCAATGCTGGAAAGAGACGCGGAACGAGCGCGTGCTGCCTCCGACCAGACGACCAGGAGTTTCGACCAAAGACTTGCCGACGCGAACACGTTGGGCCGAGTAGGAGGCGCCGATGAAGTCGCCGCCGCCGTCCTATATCTCGCGTCGGATGCTTCGTCATATGTCACGGGCACAAATCTAGTGGTCGATGGGGGCTTCACCGCGGTCAAGGGATTCTAATGGGACCCTACTCGGAAGGGCGTCGTGAAATGACATGGGGATCGAGCAGGCCCGCGAGGTGCGTCTATAGGGATTCGAGTGAAGAAGGTCGACGGGAAATGTCCGACAGCAGATCTGTAGCTAGCTGACCACTGTATAGATTGAGGTAGCGGTGGGACTGAGCAAGAACATGACTGCAGCTGAGCGTCCACAGAAGAAGCATCGCCCAACGTATCCGAAAGCGCGCAGCAGAGCGGAATCCGGTTCGTCATCGGCGCCAAGAGCGGGACACGTTCGAGAAGGAATGCTCAGAGTATCGAGCGTGAGCCTGCCCGGTGAGGGAAGCTGGCGTATTGGTCTGCTCCTCCTCGCTGTATGTACGTTCTTCGGCTTCGGCTTCGGCTACCACAACTTTCTGTCTGTCTCGAACATCGAGGTGATCCTGCTCAACGTCTCCTCAACCGTGATTGCAGGGGTTGGGACGATGATGCTGTTGATCTCGGGAAATGTAGATCTCTCCATCGGCTCGCTCTGGGCCTTCGATGCCATGGTGGTGGCGCTTGTAGCTCACGACACCCAGAGTTTGCTGGTTCCCTTGGTCGTCGGCATAGTTCTCGGCGCCGTCACTGGACTAGTCAATGGCTCGCTCGTTGTGCTTCTGAGAATCAATCCCCTGATTGTTACCCTCGCCATGAGCCTTATATGGGGTGGAGCGGCCTACATTATCAGCGGCGGCTACTCAATCTATGGTTTCTCGCATGACTTCGACATGGTTGGGAACGGCCGCGTTGCAACTGTTCCGATACCGGTGATCGTTGCCATTGCTATCTTCCTACTTGGCAGCGCGTACCTGATCGGCACCGTCGGTGGACTACGGCTCTACGCAATTGGTGGCAATCGCGACGTAGCACGACTCGCGGGCGCCCGGGTGCAGCGGACGACCGTTGGCATGTTCGCCTTCAACGGAATGCTGCTGGGTGTCGTAGCGATCCTGAACGTCGGGCAACAAGCCAATGCCACCCCCCAGGTCGGCACAAATTTTGCGCTCGAGGTGCTTACGGCGGTGATCCTAGGTGGCGTCGCGTTCACCGGAGGTGGGGGAAATCCCTTCGGTGTGCTGGTGGGCATTGTTGCCGTAGGCATCGTCGTCGCTGGGCTTATCTTCATCGGTATCGCGAGCTGGTACCAGAGCATGGCTCAAGGGGCGATCCTCCTGGTCGCACTCGCGAGTGATCAGTACTTGGTCAGTTGGCGGGCGGGAAAGAAACGCTCCGTTGACAGCGGCAGTAGGAGGGAGCGAGCTCGAAAGTGCGCGAGCATCTCCCACGAGGAGGCGCCCAAGAATGCGTCACGGATCATGCAGCTCCAGCCGTCGCGTTCACAAAAGAGCAGTTTCGAAGGCACGGAACCCATCCTCGATTGCCGCCATCTCACTCGCAGGTATGGCGCGATCGCTGCCGTGTCCGATGTGAGTTTCTCGGTGCGACGAGGTGAGGTCCTGGCCCTAGTGGGAGACAATGGAGCCGGTAAGTCCACGATCGTCAAGATGCTCGCCGGCGACATACGCCCGGATTCAGGCGAAATACTGCTCGCCGGCACCCCGCTCCCTGTGGGGGACCCCGCGGCAATCCGCGACATGGGAGTACAGACGGTATTCCAGCATCTCGCGTTGTGTCAGAACCTCAGTGTGAGACACAACATCGTATTGGGTGCAGAGCCGGTTCGACGCATTGGAAGGCTGGCCCGCGTTCGTGCCGACGACATAGCATCATTAATTGCGCTGGAGCAGTTGGCGAGATTCGGGCTCGATCAGATCGGCCCGTTGACAATTGTCAGACTGCTGTCAGGGGGGCAACAACAAGCTGTGGCGATTGCCCGCGCCCTAATCGGTGCTTCGGAGGTGCTCATTCTCGACGAGCCCACCGCAGCACTGGGCGTTGCAATCGTCCTCGTCAGCCATGACATCGAGGCGATCATGCAAACAGCGGACTCGCTCGTGGTAATGAGACATGGGCAAGTCGCTCACAGTGGCAGGAACAGCGAGATCAGCCAGGGCGAGCTTGTACATCTCATGGCCGGCCTCACCGACCTGAGGGTTCATTGAGTGAGGAGAGATTCCCGAAACCCAGCTGATTGCGAGGCGGTGGACGCCGCAGGGCGATTCCCGATTGCGAAATGACCTTCGGAAGAAAAGGGGGAGTAATAGGTCACTGACTAGGTGTACCGCTCCGTGACATCGAAAATTGCCAAGTTACGGATCCGGAGCTGCATAAGCAGCGTCAGATATAGGGGGATTTGGTGAGAAGACATATGACGAGGGAGGCAAGAGAAATCATGCGCCGCAGACGGGTGCGCACATACTCAGCCACAGCGCTCGCGGTCGGCCTCCTGGTCGCGACCGCGTCCACAAGCAATGCCTTCGGGCAGAGTTCGGGTCATCAACGAGGCCTAGCTCGCAGCGAGGTGACGTCGCACAAGCCGTTCAGGGGACCGACCTCAAGTTTGAAACCCTTCAATCCCAATGCTCCTGCCGGCCTGAAGCCGCCAACACATGTCCCTCGCGTCGCTGCGTGGGAGGCACAGTCGACGGCGACGCTCTGGCTTCAGTACACCAATGGGATCCGGCAATCGCTGCAAGGAAGTGGCATCCAGCTCCTGACGGGGAATGCAGACGCGGATCCGACGACCATGGTCAGCGCACTGCGGAGCTTCCTTCAGCGTGGGGTTGGCGCCCTCATTACCGTCCCGGTTGGGGGAAACCAGCCGTTGACGCCGATTGAGCAGCAAGCGATCGGTTCGGGTGCTTACGTCACCTCGGAATTGGCCGGACCGGCACAGTCGGTGATCACCGTTGACCAGTACAACGTCGGGTTCGTGCAAGGAAAGGCTGCCGCGCAGTACATCGACTCACACCTTCACGGCAAGGCAAGCGTGTTGTATTTTAACGCGAACAACGTCTCGCCATTGCTCATTCCACGCGAAAAGGGCGCTTTGGCTGGGTTACGCACCGGAGGATCAGGTATACAGGTGGTCGATAATATTTCAATCACCCCGGACGTAACTCAGGGCGAGCAAGACATGTCTACGGCGCTTCAGGCGCATCCGGACATCAATGTTGTACTCGGCGACGACGAATCCGTGCTCGGGGCCGTACATGCCTATCAAAGTCTCGGAAAGATCTCGAGCCTTGCATACGCGTCGGGTGTCGATGGATCACCCGATGCCCTGGCGGCGATCCAAGCAGGTAGCACGCCGTACAAGGTTGACTATGGCTTCAACTACGGCGTCATGGGATACGTTAACGGCCAGATGATTCGTCGTTGGTTCGCGGGCAAGTCCGTACCCATGGTAATGGACTTTAAGCCAGCCGCCATGAACTCCGCGGCCACGATTAATGCCTATAATCGTGCGGCAAGCAAGCCTAAGTCAGCGAATGTGGCAGCCTACGTCTCGCTGCTGGGCACCATAAGCTATGGATCACGCAGTTCGTACGTCGACTATTCGCCCTGAGATCGTCCTGGCGTCAATCAACGTTGTGTATTGAATCAAGTCAACGGGCGTAATGCGCTTATCGGTGCCCATGTCGCTTGGCATGGGCACCGATAACCGGCTCGATGTATCTGCTCTGCCAGGCCCTTTGCAGGCACAGTGTTGATGAACGCTGCCGCGTGAGCCATCGTCACAATCTGAATTCGGCGAGCTCCTGGACAAGTGGACCAGTGCAGCTGGCAGGGGTTGGTCGGTCCGGGAAGAGAGGCATGATGCGGAATCAGGACAGCGTGGCCTTCATCACTGGAGGCGGCCGTGGTTTGGGTCTTGGGATAGCGCGAAAGTTGCTGTCACTCGGTGGTCGTGTAGCGGTCGTTGACAACAACAAGTCGCATCTTGACGCTGCTTCTCGAAGTTTGGGCAGTGAGCAAGCGGCCTTCATGCTTGCTGACGTCACCGACCCGTGGAAGGTCGATGACGCGATCGCGCGAACCGTGGAGCTTTGGGGCGGTATCGACACGGTCATCAATAATGCGGGAATACTTGAGGTAGTTCCGTCATCACATCTTTCCGATGAGTCACTGATTAGGACGCTTCAGGTACATCTGGGGTCGGCAGTCCGCACATGTCGGGCCGCATATCCATTGCTGTGCCGTTCTGATACGGCGTGCGTCGTGAACGTGTCCTCGATTACTGCACTACGTGCCTTTCCGGGCCGTTTGGCGTACGCGGCGGCGAAGGCGGGTCTAGAAGCACTCACTCGCACGCTGGCGACTGAATGGGGAAGCGACGGTATTCGCGTGAATGCCGTAGCTCCTGGGTTTGTGCGGACTGAGCGTGCCATGGAGGTGTACGCGCAGGGAGATGCTAGTGCCGAAGCTCGCATCAGAATGACTCCGTTAGGCCGCATGGGTGAGCCCGAGGAGATCGCCGATGTTGTCGCTTGGCTCGCTTCCGCCCGCTCGAGCTTTGTCACAGGGCAGGTGATCGTGGCGGACGGTGGCTTTACCATCAGTGCCGCGGACGCTGTCATCGTTCAGGCGGCACCTGGATAGACGGGGTTGGGAACGCGGATCCGGTCGTGTCGACAGCGTGGACGACGACGGAGCGTGTTCTCGGTGTACGGACATGGCATTGGTAGACGTGAGTACAGGTCGCGGCTGTCTGATCTCTGTCCGGAAAGGCGGTCTGCCAGTTCGTATTGTTCGCAAATCGATGAGGAGCCACATAACGCCTCTAATCAACCGATTGACTTAGGGTTAGGCGACTACTAGGGTTGTTACCGCCGCTCGTTGTAGTCGAGGATGCCGAGTGTGGGATGGGTCAATGCCGAAGATGCGTATGCGCCAGGCGATCGTCCAGGCGCTCGACGATGCAATGACTGAGGACGAGTCAGTGATCGTCCTCGGTGAGGACATCGCGGCGGCCGGTGGTGCTTTCAAGGCGACCGAGGGGCTTCTCGAGAAGTTTGGGACCGTACGGGTACGCGACACGCCGATCTCGGAAATGGGCTTCCTCGGCGCCGCGGTGGGAGCTGCCCTGTCAGGTCTCAGACCCGTAGTCGAGATGATGTACGTGGAATTCCTCGGGGTGGCCCTCGACGAGCTGGTGACCGAGGCGGCGAAGATGCGCTACCTGTCACGCGGCGCGCTCAGCGTGCCGCTCGTCGTCCGGGCCTCGGCTGGTGCCGGTCTTGGATTCGGCTGTCAGCACTCCCAGATGCTCGAGCAGTGGTTCAGGGCGACGCCAGGGCTGAAGGTCGTCGTGGCCTCGGGCCCGCAGAACGGGTACGGGCTGCTGCGATCCGCGATCCGGGACCCCGACCCGGTGGTGGTGCTCGAACCCCGGGCGCTCTACGGCGATCGTGACGAGGTCGAGACCGGCGACGCCGGGATCGTTCCGCTCGGTACGGCACGCCGGGTGACCGAGGGCGAGGACGTGACCATCGTCGCCCTCGGGCAGATGGTCGGGGTCGCGGCCGATGCCGCGGCGCGCGCCGCTTGGACCGCCGACGTGATCGACCTCCAGACGCTCGTGCCGTGGGACCGGACAACCGTCGTTGAGTCGGTGGCGCGGACGGGTCGCGTCGTGGTCGTCGAAGAGGCGCCCTATTCGGGCGGCTGGGGTACCGAGATCACCGACCACGTGTGCGGCGAGCTGTTCGGGCGGCTCTCGGCGCCTCCACTTCGAATCACGACACCGGATGTGCCGATCCCCTACAGCGGCCCCCTTGAGGCCCGCTACCTGCCCTCGGCCGAGTACGTCGACGAGCAGATCGACGAGCTGCTCAGCACGGGACGACGTCCAGAGCCCTGGTGGAGGCGAGGCTAGATGACGACAGGCGCGATGGCCGACACGCAGCTGCAACGTCGCGACGCGCTCGGCGAGCCGGTCGCGATCTACGACCGGATGGTCGAGATCCGGCTGGTGGAGGAGCGGATCCAGGTCCTCTACGAACAAGGTCACCTCCGCGGGAGCACCCACCTGTGCATCGGTCAGGAGGGCGTCTGCGTCGGCGTGGCCCGGGCCGCGAAGGTCACCGACACGGTCTCGTGCACCTACCGCGGCCACGGGATAGCGCTCGCGCTCGGCGTCGCGCCGGAGGCGGTGTTCGGCGAGGTGACCGGTCGTGTCATCGGCTGCGCTGGCGGGCTCGGTGGGTCGATGCACCTCTCGGGAGAGCGCGTCGGGCTTCTCCCGACGTTCGCCATCGTGGGCGCGGGCGTGCCTGTCGCGGCGGGCGCCGCACTCGCGGCCCAGGTGCGAGGTACCGGCGCCGCCGCGATCGCGGTGTTCGGCGACGGCGCGGCGAACATCGGCGCGTTCCACGAGACGCTCAACCTCGCCGCGATCTGGAAGCTGCCGGTTGTCTTCGTATGCGAGAACAACCTCTATGGCGAGTACACGCGGATCCAGCTGACGACACCGATCGAGGATCTGGCGCGGCGCGCCGATTCCTACGGCATGCCCGGGGTGGTCGGCGACGGCCAGGACGTCGACCTCGTGGCCGAGGCCGTCGGCACCGCGCTCGCGCGCGCCCGTGCGGGCGAAGGCCCGAGCCTCCTCGAGATGAAGACCTATCGCTACAGCGGGCACTCCCGCTCCGACGCGGCGACCTATCGGCCGGCGGGCGAGCTCGAGCAGTGGAAGCAGCGGGACCCGCTCGACATCTACGGCACCCGTCTCGTCGAGGAGGGAGCCGCCTCGGAGGAGCAGCTCGCTGCCGTACGCGAGGACGCGACCGCGCGCGTCGAGCGCGCCGCGGAGTCTGCGCTCGCCAGCCCTGAGCCTGGGATAGACGAGATGTTCCGACACGTCCTCGCCGACGGCGTCGACGGCGTGTCCGGCGGACGTCCTTGACGGCGGGCGGTGAGTGGGCGGCGTGAGGCACACGGTGAAGCTGCCGAGGCTCGGTGACACGGCCGACGAGGTGGTGGTCCTGGAATTGCTGGCGCGCGTAGGCGACCGGGTAGCGGCGAACGATCCGGTGCTCCGCGTCGAGACGAGCAAAGTGGACGCCGAGGTGGTCTCGCCCGTCGCGGGTACCGTCGTCGAGCTCCTCGTCGACGCGGGCGACGAGGTCGCGGTCGGCGCGCCCATCATCGTCGTCGAGGGTGACTGAGGCGGCCGGAGCATTGCCGCGTGTCGTACACGCCCGCGACTCCCGCTTCGGGGGCTACCTCGAGGACTTCGAGGTCGGCGACGTCTTCCACCACTGGCCGGGCAAGACCATCACGGAGGCCGAGGCCCACCAGTTCTGCATGCTGACCATGGCGGTGAGCCCGGTCCACGTCGACGCGCACTATGCCGCGCGCGAGATGGAGAACGGCAGGAACATTGTCGTCGGAACCTACATCTACGCCCTGCTGCTCGGGATGAGCGTGCCCGACGTCTCGGGACGGGCGATCGCCAACCTCGGGGCGGAGTACCTACGGCACGTCGCGCCGGTGTACCACGGCGACACCCTTTACGGGACGACCGAAGTGACGGGGGCGCGCGTGTCGAGGTCACGTCCGGGAGCCGGCATCTTGACGGTCGAGACGACGGGGACCAACCAGGACGGGCTTGTCGTGTGCACGTTCCGTAGGAGCATCCTCGTCCCCCGGCGCCCGGGATCGTTCACCGGGACGACAGGGGAAGCCGCTGTGGCGAGCGGGGAGCCCGAGTCGTGAGCCCCGAGGAGATGCAGCCCGAGTCCGCGCTGTCGGACCTGAGGATCATCGACATGGCGACCGTCGTCGCCGGCCCGGCCGCGGCGAAGTACCTCGGCGACTTCGGCGCGGAGGTGATCAAGGTCGAGTCCCCCGACGGCGACTCGGCGCGCCGACTCGGGTGGGCGCTCGACCAGGACGACGACTCCTTCTTCTGGAAGCTGATCGGGCGCAACAAAAAGTGCGTCACGCTCGACCTCAAGTCGGACATCGGTCTGAAGCAGATGCTCGAGCTGATCGACTCGGCGGACGCGCTCATCGAGAACTTCAGACCCGGCGTCCTCGAACGGCTGGGCCTCGCCCCGGACATGCTGCTCGAGCGGAACCCGCGCCTGGTCATCTTGCGCGTGACCGGGTTCGGCCAGACTGGCCCGTATTCGGGTCGGCCCGGCTTTGCCACCATCGTCGAGGCGCTCAGCGGCTATGCGGCCATCAGCGGTGAGCCAGGCGGCCAGCCGCTCCTCCCGCCGATAGCGATCACCGACGAGGTCGCCGGCCTCGTCGGGGCGTTCGCAGTTATGACGGCCCTCTGGTATGCGCGCCGATCAGGTCATGGCCAGTTGGTCGATGTCAACCTTGCCGAGTCCCTCCTCCAGCTGATGGGCCCGCTCGTCCCCGCTTACGCCCACCTCGGCTACGAGCAACCTCGGATGGGGTCGAGCCTCCCTTGGACGGTCCCCCGGGGCACCTACCAGTGCTCGGATGGGAAGTGGGTTGCGCTCTCGGCTTCGGCCGACTCAGTGGCCGCCAGGTTGCTTGGCGCGATCGGACTCGCCGGCGACGAGCGGTTCACGACGTTCCGCGATCGCATGGAAAACAGCGAGGTGCTGGAAGACTACGTGCGCTCCTGGATCGGGGAGCGAACATCGCATGAGATCATCGAGCATCTGGAAGGGCTCGACGCCGCCGTGGCGCTCGTGTACACGATGCGGGACATCTTCGCCGACCCGCACTTCCGCGAGCGTGAGGTCATGATCGAGGTCGACGGGATCGTGATGCAAAACGTCATCGCTCGCCTTTCGAGAACCCCTGGCCGCGTGCGCCATGCCGGCCGACGCCAGGGAGCCGATCAGGATCTGGTGGGTCCGTGAGTCGTCCTGCGGGCGCCGGCCGGCCCGGATACGGCGGCGCCGCGAACGAGGGCCGACGATCTGCCTCTGTCCGGCGAAGTCGCCTGTGTTCGTGGGATCTCGGGCCCACGAACTGGCAAATAGCGGATGCTAGAATTATTTAATGCCAGCGCGTCGCCCTCTTCGAACACAACGGGTGACGCTTCGCGACGTCGCGGCCCTCGCCGGAGTGGATCCGAGCGCGGTGTCCCGCGTCGTGAACAACGATCGCCGGCTGAGCGTCTCCGAGGCGACCAGGAAGCGGATCCTGGCCACGGTGGAGGAGCTCGGGTACCGGCCGAACCTCGGCGCTCGGGGCCTCAGGACCTCCAAGACCTGGACGATCGGCTTCGTCCTCCCGAGCCTCAGCAACCCGATGTACGAGCCCATCGTCCGGGGCGTGGCGATGGCCGCGGACGAGCGCGGGTACGGCATCGTGCTCGGGTCGCAGATCGAAGGAAGATCGGCGAAGACGTTTGCAGGCCTCCTACAGGAAGGGCGCGTCGACGGGCTGCTCGTTGCCTCGGGCACGCTGCACGACGACTTCATCCGGGAGATCGTCGAGCACGGTCCGGGCCCGGTGATCCCGGTGAACCGGCGGGTCGAGGGCGTGCTGAGCAGCGTCGTGGTTGACGACGAAGGTGCGAGCCGGAAGGCGGTCGAGTACCTCCACGGTCTCGGCCACCAGGTGATCGGCGGCATCTTCGGGCCCTCGGAGATCGACACCGCGGTGCGCCGGAAGAACGGCTTCGCCGGCGCGATCGGGCGCGCCGGGCTCCGATCCGTCGCGATCGACCGCCCGGGCTGGAGCGCCGAAGACGGCTACTTGGGTGCGCGCCAGATCCTGCGCGAGCATCCCGCGGTGACGGCGATCTACGCGTCCACCCTCCTGATGGGGATCGGCGCGCTCCGGGCCTCGGCGGAGGAAGGCCGCCCGATGCCGTCGAGCCTCTCGGTCATCTGCCTGCACGACAGCCACCTGGCCGAGTACCTGGTCCCGCCGCTTTCGGCGGTACGGCTCCCGACCGAAGAGCTCGGGATGGCTGCCGTCGACCTCCTGATCGAACGATTCGAGGGAGGCCCCGAGCGGGCGATCCTGATCGAGGGCGACGGCGAGATCGTCGAGCGTGCTTCGACCGGTCCCGCTCCGCCGGCTCCGTGAGGTGGCCAGCGGGCCCGCCGCCGAGCGGATCGTCGAGGTGTCGGCGTTCGTCGCCGCGCCGCTCGCGGGGATGACCCTTGCGGGGCTCGGTTGCGAGGTGCTCCGGGTCGACCCGCCGGGGGGCGGGTTGGACTTCGCCCGCTGGCCGGTCACGGCGAGCGGCGAGAGTATCTTCTGGGCCGGGCTCAACCGGGGTAAGCGCTCGGTCGTGATCGACTATCGGCGCGAGGAAGGGCGCGAGCTCGTCGCCGCGATGGTCGTGGCCGGCGGCGCTGAGGGCGGCGTCTTCCTGACGAACCTCGGCGCGCACGGCGTGCTCGGTCACGAGTCACTGCGCGGGCGTCGGTCCGACGTCGTCTCTGTTGAGATCGAGGGATATGTTGACGGGAGCTCGGCGGTCGACTACACGATCGCCGCCGGCACGGGCATCCCGTCGATCACCGGCCCCAAAGGACACGAGGGGCCGGTCAACTCGCCGCTCCCGACGTGGGACATCGCTACCGGGCTCAACGCGGCGATGGCGGCGAGAGAGGCGCTGCGCCGGCGCGAGCGCACGGGGAGCGGCGCCCGGGTGCGGGTCGCGCTGGCCGACGTCGCGCTCGGCCTGTTGTCCTCGCTCGGGTTCGTGGATGAGGCGCGCCTGGCTGTCGAGCCGCGGACAAGGGACGGCAATTACCTCTACGGCGCGTTCGGCCGTGACTTTCTCCTGGCGGACGGTTCCCGCGTGATGATCGTCGCGATCACGCTCAAGCAGTGGCGCGCGCTCGTTGCCGCGCTGGGAATGGCCGACGACGTGGGGGACCTGGAGCGTTCGAGTGGCCTGGACCTCGACCGGGAAGGCGACCGTTTCCGCGCCCGCCGGCAGATCGCAACGCTCGTGGAGCGCTGGTGCGCTACCCGTGGCTTGGTTGTGGTCGCCGAGGCGCTCGGGGCTCACCGGGTGTGCTGGGGCCCGTACGGATCGGCCTCGAGCTTCGCCGACACGGTCGCTGGCGAGCGTGCTGGCGACGCCGCAGCCGCCGTGCGGCCGGGCTCAGGTCTCGCCCGCGACGTCGGGCTGCCCTTCCGCATCGGTGACGATGTTCCTCGCCTCCTCGGGGCGGCGCCCGCGCTCGGGCAGGACACCGAACCCGTGCTCGCCGGGCTCCTCGGGCTCTCCACCCGTGAGATAGGCCGCTTGTACGACGAGGGCCTGGTCGTGGGTCCGGGAAACGGGATGCGAGCGGGCCGTGGCTGACGCGGCTGGGGTGCGCCGTGACTCGATGGCCCCCGAAGTCGCCCGTCGTCTGGCGTCGGTCGTGCAGCCCGACCGCCGCACGGAGCCCGGTGACGCACTGCCGGCGCTCTGGCAGTGGGGGTACTTCCCTGGCACCGAACCGATGGGCGGGCTCAGCCCGGACGGCCATCTCCGGCGCGACGACGAGTGGGCGCAGCGCTACCCGCGGCGCATGGCCGGCGGCGGGAGCATCAAGCGGTCGGCGCAGTTCGTCATCGGTGAGCCCGCCGAGCGGCGCTCCGAGCTCCTCCGGGCAGAGGAGCGAGATGGCCGGAGCGGCGAGCTCGTGATCTGTGACTGGCGGCACACCTACGTCCAAGGCGACCGGTCCGTGCTCGATGAGGTCCAGACCGTGATCTACCGCGCCCCGAACAGCAGCCGAGGCTCCGTCGCGACCGTGCCGAACGACCGGCCCAGCGGGGCCCATCAGGACGGCGACGCCCAAGAAGATGCGCTCCGCAGAACGGGCGAGCCCGCCCACGCACGCTGGGTGCTCACGCGGCGACTGGAGTTCGATCCCGTCCTGCTGTTCCGGTTCTCTGCGGCGACATGGAACTCGCACCGGATCCACTTCGACCGGCCGTATGCGACGATGGTGGAGGGCTACCCGGGCCTGCTCGTGCACGGCCCGCTGCTGGCGATGCTGCTGGCCCAGGAGGCCGAGGGGGTGCTCGGCGAGCCCGACGCGATGGAGTTCCGCTCGCATGCACCCGTGTTCGACGTCGACGCGGTCGACGTCTACGTCCTGCGAACGGGCGACGGATCCTGCCGCGTCGAGGCCAGGAAGGCCGACGGCGCGGTTACGACGTCGCTGTCGGCCACGACGACTGGGCGATGACGGACGGGGACGAGCCGGGGCGCCGCGGGCCTGCGCCGCGCAGCTACCTGTACGTGCCTGGGGACGCGGCGGACAAGCTCGAGCGGGCACTGACCCGACGCGCCGATGCCGTCATCATCGATCTCGAGGATGCGGTCGCCCCCACTGCGAAGGCTGCGGCACGCAGCTCGGTACGCGACTGGCTCGCCGGACTCCCCCCGGTCGGTAGGCACCGAGTCGAGGTGTGGGTTCGAGTCAATCCGTGGCCGTCAGTGTGATGTCCCGAGACATCGTGGACAGACGAACCTATGCAGGCTACGTGACCTCCGCTTTGGGGGCGAGGGGCTGGTAGTCCCGTTCCCGGTCGAGGGTGAGGTGGCGGAGCAGTTCGCCCTCC
>Ga0307373_10004774_pt1 | contig 22605 bp, 23 predicted proteins | sample OX2MG_FD_202534 | JGI IMG/M metagenome (GOLD analysis project Ga0307373, IMG submission 202534) | Soil microbial communities from Risofladan, Vaasa, Finland - OX-2 | ecosystem: Environmental > Terrestrial > Soil > Coastal area > Acid sulfate soil | place: Finland: Risofladan, Vaasa | collected... | reverse complement strand
TCGCGCGCGCGGCCCTCGACGAGGCGGCCGCGCGCGGGGTTCGAGCCGTGGACCTCACCAGTCGCCCGAGTCGTGAGGCCGCGCATCGCCTGTACCAGAAACTGGGCTTCGACACTCGTGACACCTCTGTCTATCGTTTTTTGGTAGAACCTCCTGAGGACGATTCGCAGTAGTCTTCGGCTATGCCGCGAGACGCAAGTATCAAGAAGTTGGTTGGCTACGTCCGTGTCTCGTCCGTGGCGGGCCGCGACCAGAAGCAGGAAGCCTTTCAGAGCCCCGGGGTTCAGCGCGAGGCAATGGAGCGGTGGGCCACCACCAAGTTCGGTCGCAACGGATACAAGTGGCTCAAGTGGTTCACAGACCTTGACAGCTCCGGATCGAGTATTCAGCGGCCACTTCTGGAACAGGCGAGCACGTTGGCTATCACCAACTCAGCCGATCTGGTCGTCTATAACTTCTCGCGCTACAGCCGCAATCTCCCCGAAGGGTTGGCGGCGCTCAAAGTTCTGGAAGACAAAGGCGTTCGTGTTCGCTCCGCGACGGAGGGAATCGAGGGTACGTCGGCTGAGGATGAACTCACCCTTCAACTCTTCATGATGCTCAACCAGTACCAGCTCGCCAAGACTGGCGAGAGTTGGCGCGGTATTGCCAGACGGAACAAGGAAGCGGGCCGATGGCATGGCGTGGTGCCCTTCGGTTACCGACGCGCGACTGAGGCGGAGAAAAAGAAGCTCAGGCGTACAGTCGGCGTGATTGTTCCTGACGAGAAGAACGCCAAGAGTGTCCGACGCATTTTCGATCTCTACGCCGCAGGTCAATCCCTGTACCACATCGGACAACTGGGAGTGAAGAACGATTGGTTCAAGCGGATTGGGACAGCTAAGGAGATCTTGCAGAACCCGGTGTATCTGGGGCTACTCCCGGTGAAGGAGTACGTCCCAGCCGTGAACAAGCGCACAAATCAGCGGCGACGTGATACGCACCAGCGACCAATCAAGGAGGTGAAACGTGACACGCCGGTGGAGACCGTCCCGGGCCTGCACAAGGCCATCATCTCTCAAGAGCTCTGGGACAGAGTGCAGCTGCGACTATCAAAAGAAAAGCGTGCACCCCGGACCAAGTACACCGAGGCACGCTATTTCGCGGGCGGCCGCGTTCACTGCGCCAGTTGCCGAAGAAAGCTCGTCTTTCATGACAAGAAGGAGTTTGGTCAGTACTTGACGTGTAAGAACCAAAACTGCACCGCGCGCCCGGGGTCGGTCAAAGTCCCCGAGTTCGAGGCGATGATTACGGCGTTCATGCACCAGCTGCCCATCACGGTCAAGCCGCAAATGGACAAGGCCGCGAAAGGGCGCCACTCAGAAATGACGGCGTCGAAGGCCCGTAGAGCCAAGATTGAGCAAGACCTCAACCGTTACGCGACGCTGCGAGGCGATCTCGCACTCAGCTTGGCCACGGGTGAGTTTCGCCCAGGGCTCACCGTTGATGATGCGCAAGCGGCGCTCGTTAGGTTGCGCGAACGAATTGCCAAGCTTGAACAAGAGCAACTGGCCATGGCAGACCTGGAAGTGATGGAACCCCAGTTCGAGATGGTGCGCGGTTTCGTCTTGCAGGTCGGCAAGCTCTGGGACCTTGCCAGCGCCGTCAAGCGCGTCGAGATCCTTGAGGCCCTGGGCATCGAGATTCTCATTTCAGAAGCGACCGAGTACAACCAAACTCTTGACGGACGCTTGTCGTTGCGAACGTCGCTGCCGCTGGAAGAACTGAACGCGGGCCTGGGCGAAGTCAGTTCGCCGGAGAAAGCAAAATCGGGACCTCCGAAGAAGTCCCGATTGCGGGGATAGCCACGCGAAGGGGCTATGGATGAGTCGCGTTAGACGGCGACCGAAGCGACCTCACTGGCCTTGAGGTCGAGCAGCAGCTCGGCAGCAATGCGGCCAAGGGCCTCAATTGCGTCGCCGAGGCACGTGGGGCCGGCGATGGTGCTGTCATGTTCGACAACAACCTGAGCGCCGGTGGTGCTCGTTTGAGATATTTTCTCCATGGTCTTAGGGTGTCCCTCGGCATCACAGGTGCATACCCGCCAACCCAGTGATTACAAGGGTTCTAAGAGAAGCCTTCCGCCGTACTCGTCATCGGGGGCTTGTACAGAGTTCTGAACGTTGGACAGAGAAGTGAAGGGATCTGCTCATCAGACAGGTTGGCGAACTGCACCGCTACTGCTGGACCACCATCGCTCCACAGTGCTCGACCCGGGGAAGCCGAGAGCAACTGGTCGGGCACAAAGGCACCGACTCCGAGGATCGCCTCGGCCTGGTGACGGTCACCACACTTCATGGCGAACCGATGAGTTGTGAGCGTGCGCGTCCCGGTATCGACGGTGTCGCTCGTAGGGCGTTGAGTACACAAGATGGCTGTACACCCGACGGCCCGACCCAGGCTGAGATAGCGCCGTAGTAGCTCGTTGATGTGGTTGCGTTGCTTCTGGTCACCGGCCGCGCCGGTCTCGGCCCATTCGTCGATGATGAGGACAATCCAAGGGTGAGTGTTTGATGGCTTGAGCGTGGCCGAGTTGGTTGTTGCCAGATACTCGGCCCGTCGTTGGACCTCGGTGAGTAGTTCAGTCAGGAGCGCCACGGTTGGCTCTACCTCGTTGCCGAGTACCAGACGGTCGAAGCGCGGTGACCACATTGTGAGCTCGGCGTGCTTGGGGTCAATACCGACGAGCGAGACATTCCTCGATGCAGCCAGGCCAGCGAGCAGCACGCGCATGGCGACTGACTTTCCCGATCCTGGGTTTCCACCGATCAGGACGCTCTGCCCGTACAAGCGAATGGCGATTTCATTCCCGTTGTCATCGAGGCCGACGGGTATTGCCCGGATCGGGTCCAGGGGTATTCCCACCGGGTTGTGCTCCGGCTTATAGAGAATGCTCCCGATGCTTAGTTCTTGATCTAACAGGACCGTCACGCGGTGCGAGTGGAGCGGGTCCGCCAGCAAGCGCACGCGCGCTATCCCGAACGCTACGGCCAGTTGGTCCGCCATCATGCCGATACGGACCACCGATGTAGTTGGTTCTATTTCCAACTCAACTGCGTGGCCAAGTGCGGTTTCGCTGACGGAAACGACCCTTGTCCCGTACAGGCCAATGCGGTTGGCGACCATTGGCCAACTTATCGCCAGTGGAATCCTCTGCAATAGCCAACGTCCAAGGCTCATCGAGCGGGCTTAGCCTCAAGTTCGATGCTGTCAGCACGGAGGGTGACGCCAGAACGCTCACGACCATTTGCGTCACGAAGGGTCCACGTCGATGCGGAGAGGTTCTTGCACCGTAGGGTGATGCCGCTCTTGACTTGTGTCAGGTCGCCACTCACGGTGATGGTCGTGGTGGGGTCCGTGCGGTCGCCAGTTCCCAATAACAGGACGGGAACCTTGAACACGGGCTTTCCATCGGGGCCGACTTTCGGATTCTCCGTACCGAAGTCCAAGACTGGCCGGGGTTCGCCAATCGCCAGGACAGTTACTTTGGTGGTGTCAATAGGTAGTCGCATAGTGTCGCTCCTTCTTGGGGTGGGTGGGCGGGTAGTTTCCCAATCTCAACAGTGCGCGCCTCGGGACGAGGCGCCCGAAGGTCATTTCCCTGTGATGACTTTCTATACAGGGTCAAGAGCGTGGCCTTCGGCCCCGCCGCCGGACCGATCATCAGCCTTCCGCGATCGCTGCGCGATCACTTCTGGCCGCTGATCTCGCCCGGACAGCCGTGACTGCGCCCCTCATTGCCCAACAGAGAAGGCTCCGCCCCTTTTCGGGCGGAGCGTGAGTGGCGACGGGGGCCTAAGCGATACGAGGAGGGCCGCGAGAAGAGATGGACCAGCCCAGAATGATGTAGCGGTCGGACACCCACGTGGCGGCAGTTGCGAAGGCCTTGCGCTTGTTGCGCACTTCCTTGAAGGTCATTCCCCACTTGCGAGAAAACGCGAGTACGTGTCCACGAAAGCCCCAGCCGTTATAGGCCAACTGATGGCGACGACAGAACTTCGTGGAAGACTTTGACTTGTAGTAGGTCCTCCCGTCGGGCATGAGACGAGAGCCTCTGGCGCAGTCCAGGCCCTTTTCGCACTCACACTTGCGTAGGGCCGCGCTCTGCATCTTGCGTCGGTGGTCGTAGGGGCCATTGGCCGAGGTGTCGGTGCCCTTTACCGCGTAGCCGAGAAGCTTGGTGAGGTAGGCACCAACGCCAAACTTGCCACCGGGCAGAACCCGCTGCACATCAACTTGGGTTCCCCACGTCCATTCACCGTGGTGAGCAGCCTCTACGATGGCGTTGCGACGACGTAGCCCGGTGCCGGGGCCTCTGCTCTCGTTGTCCTCAGCGATGCGTAAGTCCACACCGCCGCGCACCACGGTTTGTACGCTGCGCTCGGTCACGATGCCCTTGACGATGACGTGAAAGTGAATGAGGCCCCGAGTCTGAAACTCGGCGACGCGCGCGTAAGAGAGTTTGCGGCCAACGACGCGACCGAGGCGCTGCATTGTCACCGTAAGGAGTCGGCTCGCGTGGGCGTTGAAATCAGCCGCACGGTCGAAGCGATAGGTTGCGGGGTCAAGTGGCGTTCCGATGAAGGCGTCGCCCTTAGCGTGAACCTTCCGACAGCCGCACCTGCGAACGTAGGTCTTGCCACTCTTGGCAGTGTCCACCACGCGTTGGTGGGTGGGACCGAACACCTCGGCTCCGGGTGCGGTGAAGGTTAAGAACGTAAAGGGAATGGTGGAGTTCTCCGCACCCTTGAGACCCGACTGAAGAACGCTGATGGCGTCACCGCGATAGACGTTGGAGCAGTGCGGGCACTTCTCAGCCAATCGGCTGCCGCAGGGTTTGGAGTACTCGTGGTTGGTGAGTTCCCCGGTGTGGGTGTCGGCACGGGTCAGTACGAGCTTGATTGGCCGGCTGCACTCGGTTGCGATCTTCTCCACATAGGAGAGGGTGTGCAGTAGGTCTCACAGCGCACTCAACCCACGGATTTCTGGGCCTACGTTGGGGATGCAGACTTTCTATGGGGCAAGAGGGCCTACTGGACCCAGGGTAGTTAGCCGGAATTGTGGGGATGAAAAGGCTGAGCGTGTGGGTTCACGTCGGAGGGCCGACTAACACATTCTCCGACTGGAGGGTCACTTCTTGGGGCGAGATCCCGTTAATCTTGCTCGAACATTGAGACGGTCTCTTAGGGCGTGCTCAAGAGATTTGTCTCGCCGATTCGGACGACTCTGATACATCATGAGTGCCAGACAGGCAGCGGCCCGCTGGTCCTCTGAGCGCATCGAGTTTGGATTGGGTATGGATGTAACGTTCCAGCTGTGCAACTGGCGAAGGAAGCGGCGGTACTTTGGGCGTAAAGCGGCACGTGATTGTTCGGTAAGGAATCCGCTGTAGTAGCGCTCGATTTGATGTTCGGTCACATCACAAGGTTACGGTGCCCGAGTGAAGAACGATACTCAGCACCTAAAGGCGACTCCCTGGTCTGAGCCGACCAACTCCCCGAATTCGCTTACGAGGCTGGCGTTAGCTAGAAGACTAGAGGGCAGGTTGGCTCTTTTTGAAAGCGACTTCGATCAAAACTCGGCGACATGGCGACTCGCCGTTGATCCAACTTATGGTTGGCGCAGTCCGCTCTTGGAGGATTCGATCACCGAGATCAAAGAACTGTTGAGAGTAGAGGCGACGCCCGCTTCAAGTACTGCAACCTAAGAGCATACGATGCCAGAAAGGAATTTTCGTCCGTTGGCGCAATAAAAGCCAAAGGGATACCTCTTCTCTATTCTCGCGACAAAGCCTGTCCACTTTACATACGTAGTTGGCTCGAATGTAAAGGTGTGCTTCGAAACGTTTTGTGAACCGAAGAAGGAGAGAGTTAGCGAGTTGCACGTCCAGGTACCGATGTACGTACCGTCCATTGGGCCACCGTCATTGATCTTCAAAGTGATATTTGAGCCTGAGACCGATCCAGAGTCATTGGTGCTCGAGGAGTATTCGGCAGGGCGATGCACGTTCGAGCCAACTCGCCAATAATCCTGCTGGCTATTGACTTGGAGTAACACTCCTAAGGCCGTGTGCTGGGTTTGAAGGTTCAAGAACCAGGCAATTGGGTAGTTCACCTCACCAACAGATTGCAAGAACTGCGGACCGACGTACGCGCTAGTTTCGAAGGAACTTGCGCATGACGGACCGGTCGCCGAGTTTTGACCATTGGGTCCGGATGTCTTTGAAGTTGAGCATCCGGCTAGCGCGAGCGAGGCTCCGAGTAGGACTGCGAAGGAGCGCCTGAGCACTTACCAATCGTACGCATGGACGTCCCGCCAAGTGCTATTCAGCAAAAGGGTCCTTTCATCACTTCTTCCGGGTGTGTATCACAGCACCTGCAAACTGCATTTACTTCAGCGTTCGGACCCATTGGGGTCTTCGACTAGATGCTGATAACGGTCGAGGATGGCTTTAGCCCAAACCACGAGGTCGGCAGGGCGCTGCCCGGAAGGCTGGCTGGACACCCAGAGTTCCAGATTATCGAAGCGGTTATCTGTGCGTATTCCGTTGATGTGGTGAACGTTTTCACCCTCAAACAACTCCCTGCCAAGATGCTTCGTCATGAGGTGGCGATGTTCGAGCACGTAGCCCCGTGAATTACTCGCAGGGCTTTCTGGGACGTAGATCATCCGATAGCCGTGGTCATTGACAAAGGACTCTCTTTGCGGCGCGCTCCATTTTCCGTTCCGCCAGCGTGAGGGTCCCGGTGGGCCGACTGAGCCGAACTTGAGCAGCCTGCGCTTGTGCATCGGACAAAGGCCCGAATCTTGCTGGAGCTTCTCGCAACCGGCGACTTCACACTGGCCGTATCGAGTCCGTTGCAGCTGGCGGTAGTGCTTGGCGCAGAGGTCGAGATTGATGGAGGGCAGGCCGCAGTTCTCTTCTGCGCACGGTGTGCCACGTGCGACCTTGCGAGCGTACTGTCTCTTCGCCTGTGTCTTTCCGCACTCGATGCAATTGCCCTCTGGTCTTTGTGTGCCGTGTCGGTTATCTACAAACCAGTTGTATTGATCAAGGGGTAACTCACGAGAGCACCGGGAGCAAACCTTGAACTGGCGATTACTCCACGTTCTTGCAATCGGATACCTTTCAGAAGGTCCACCGACTGAATCCTTGATCGTCAAAGCATCGCCACTTTCGAAAACCTCAACGTTTCCGCACGGGAATGACGGGTACTCCGGTAGTCAGGGCTTGTTCACACGGAACCATCTGAACATGGAGGTCGAAACCCAAGGCCTCTGCGATCCTACGCAGGGTGTTGAGATTTGGACGAACACCACCAGCCTCAAGACGGGCGATTGCAGGCTGCTGGCATCCGATGAGCTCGGCCAACTCTCGCTGAGACAGTCCTGCCTCTTCTCGTAGTTCTCGAACGTACTTTCCGGTGGTCTCAGTTTCGGAAGTGATTCTGCATGTGCTGGACATACCACCAACGATATCACCAACTATGGCAGTTTGAGTGGGAACGCGAGCTCGTGAGCCGCGCGTCGAAGATTACGACGCACGAGGACGGCGAGGTCTTCAACGGGCAGGGGATGTTCGTTACCATGACCTCATCTTGCTGCAGAAGGGCGAGAGGGTACGCTCCCTGTATCCCGCACGTGCAAACTGCATGGGTGGTTCTACGACGGTAATTTGGTCTAGTGATGCTCATGGCCGTGCCCGGCATCAATATGGTGGGCCGGGCACGTATGATCGTGCACTTCACTTCTACCAAAAAATGATAGACATCGGTGTATCGCCGAACGCTCTAGGGCTCTCGCGATGCCACACCGCGCGCGACAACAGTGGGCCGACGCTCAGGTCCGGCTGTCATTGCTCTCCGAGCGCGCGATCAAAACCGGTCTGCCGTGCCCAGATTCCCAACCGACGACCCCGCGAGGGCGGTTCCAAGAAGCCCGTTGATCAGGTATTTCTACGGACTTTTGGCATCCGGCAGTGACAGGAGGGTCCACCAACGGTGACTGAAGAATAGATATATTTTTTCGAGTCGGAACGTCCCGATGACCGAACACTGCAAGGGCGCTCATGGAAAACGGGTTTCACAAGGTGACGCGCGTCTCGATGTCCCAGGGTCCCGCGGTTCGTGCACCGCGCAAGCGCATTTCTCCGGTCCCCGCCGAGCTCACGGTGGTGGCCGACACGCTCGTCGACGCGGCCTCGACGACGCCCGCCAACGTCACCCCACCCGAGCCGGGTGCGATCGAGACCACCGTCGTGGCCACTCCCGCTCGACACCGAGTTCGTGCCGCGTCAACGGGGGCTTCGTTCCGTCCTCGAACGTGGAAGTCCTCGACGAGCCGCAAGGTCCTCGCCGCGTTCTTGGGCATGAGCCTGGTCGCCGGCGGGGCGTACGCCGCCACCAACTGGATCGTCGGACTCAACGCCGGTTCGTCGGGCCAGGGACAGTCCGCCACTGTCTCGAACCTCACGATCTCCGCCGTCTCCTCACCGGCGGCGACGAACCAGCTCTACCCCGGGGGAACCGGCGACGTGGTCCTGACGATCTCCAACCCCAACGCGTTTCCCGTCACCGTGACGGGCGTCACGTTGCCGACGAACACCACCTACGCCACCGGCTACACGAGCTCGGCGCTCACGACCACCCAGACGGGCTGCATCGCCTCGTCGCCCAGCGACGTGATTTGGAGCTTCTCGACGTCCTCATCGGGCAGCGCGCACGCCTTCACGTCGCCCGTCACCGTCGGCCCGAGCGGGAACGCCAATAACCCACTGACCGTCACGCTCACCAACGACGCCTCGATGACGGCGGCGGCCCCGGCGGCCTGTGAGAACACCTACTTCTCCATGCCGTCGCTCACCGGGGTCGCGGCGTCCGGCGGCGCCGCCTCAGTGACGTCGACCCCCGTCGTCGACGGGTGGACGAGTTAAGGCTCGGAGTACCCGATGCACCAGCGCACCGCCTCTCGCCTTTTGATCGCCGCCGTGTGGTGCGCGGTGGTTTGCGTGGGACTGTTCAACAGCTCCTTCGTGGGCGCCGCCACGAATTGGTTGTCGTCACTGGCGGCCAGCTCCACGGCGGAGTCCAGCGCGGGGCCGGCGATTACGAGTGCGACTGGCAACCCCGTCACGTTCACGGCGGCGTGCGCCTCGTCCTCGAGTGAGAGTGCGCTACTGACCTGGACGACCGCGGGCCCCGGCGTGACTGGCTACGAGGTTCTGGTCAGCTCGACGGTCAACGGCACGTTCGCCGTTGACAACACCCAGCCGGTCGGCACCGCCCTCACGGTTACCGAGACGTACTCCGGCAACACGGGGAAAAAGTTCTACCGGCTGGAGGCGAAATCGGCGAACTGGCCATTCCCGGGTACCACGATCGCCGACGCGCGCCAGGCCGCGGTGAGCGGAACCAACGGGGGATACCTGACCATGTCACAGAACGGGCAGATTTGCAGGGCGAACGCGTGAGACCGTGGAAAAACGCGGCGGGCAGTGTGGAGTGTCCGGAAGAAACAAATCCTATGTCGAGTGTTGTGAGCAAATTGTGGGTCGCGTGATGGCCCCTTGATGTCGTCGTTGCAGTATCTAGGTCGCTTTAACACGCAAGGGCAATTCTCCGTCGGTCCATCCCCGCTGTTTTGGCGCTGATCGTAGCCGGACGGTCCTTCGTGACCAACCGGTTAAGGAGAAGGAACAAGATGTCAAGGTCTCGTACTAACCGAACAACGAGAACTGCGCTTGGCGACACGCTGGCAGCAGTCTTCGTGACGTCAGAGCCCGGCGTTTCCGGGCCGATTGGACGCGCCCGTCGTCGCTTCACTAGACAGTCATTAATGTTCAAAGTCGCGTCCGGACTTGCCGGAATGCTCCTGGTCGGCGGAGGCGCCTTTGCCGCCACGAACTGGATTGTCGGGCTGGACGGCGGCTCGTCGGCCGAGGGCCAATCCGGAACCGTGAGCGACCTGACCGTGGCCGCCGTGGCGAGCCCTGCGGCCACCAACCAGCTCTACCCCGGCGGGAACGGCGACGCGGTGGTCACGATCACCAATCCCAACACCTTCCCCGTGACGGTGACCGGGGTGGATCTGCCCACGAATACGACCTTCGCGGGTGGGTTCACGACGTCGGCTTTGACGACCGGGCAGACCGGCTGTGCGGCGGCGACCCCGAGCGACGTGAGTTGGAACTTCGCCACGGGCTCCTCGGGCAGCGTGCACACGTTGACGACTCCACTCACCGTCGCGGCGAGCGCCACGCTGACCGTCACGTTCACCAACGACGCGTCGATGTCACTGTCAGCCCCCGCGGCGTGTGAGGGCACGTACTTCTCTTTGCCGTCATTCACCGGCGTGGTCGCGACGGGTGGAGCGGCGACCGCTACAACGAGTCCCGCCACCGACGCGTGGACCAGCTGATCAGACGCTGACTGGTGCATCATCGCGGGTGCTCACCGACTGAGCTGCGCGTGGATCGATTGTGATCAACGGCACCGCCGCCGCGCCGGAGACAGGGCGGCGGCGGTGCCGTCGTGCGTGTTGACGGCTTCGGTTACGGGTGACGCAACGTCGTGGTGATGCTGAGGCACTCGCGCACGCCGTAGCCGACAATCACGTAGGTCGACGCGGGGTCGGCCCACCACCATCCGGCGAGCGCGTTGAGGCTGAGTCCGACCAAGATGGCGACGGCGAGCAGGCCATCGACGAACGTGACCCGGCCCTCGTGCACGAGCACGTCGCGCCCGGTGGCGCGGCCGACCCGGCCCTTGGCGGATGCGAGTACGAACATCGCAACCGCGGTCGCGCCGGTCCACGCGATACCTCCGGGGCTGTGATGGGGATGGGACCCCGCCACGAGATCCGCCGTGGACTGAACGGCGAGATACAGCGAGATCGCGGCAAAGGAGGCGGCGATCAGGGCGAGCGCTCGACGCTCGCGGTCGCCCTGGACCTTGCGTAACTCCCAGAGCACTACCGTGCTGGCCCCTATCTCAATGAGTGAGTCCAGCCCGAACCCCAGGAGCGCGACCGACCTCGCCGACAGGGCCAGGAACGCTAGGACCACCACGCCCGCCACGTTCCACGCCAGGGTCGTGACCTCCAGCGCGACGCCGCGTCGCAACAGTCGTTCGTGGTCGGGGTGGTGCGGGATAGAAGCGGCCACGCGAAGAGGTTAGGACGGCCCTTGGGGGTGCGGCGTCGTCGGCCAGGCGTTGGATCAGAAAGTGGCCTGCGAGACTCGGTCCGTGCCGGGGAGCGAGGACCTGCAAGAACTGTTAGCGACGCTGAGTCCAGTGCAGGTCGCGGGCGAGTTCGTGTTCGTGAGCGTCGAGTGTCCGCCACCCGACGTCGACATTCGCGCAATGGTGCACGAGGACGAGGGGGTCAGCTGTGTCCTGGAGCGCGCTGAGGCCGATCGCCGCGCGCTCCCCTACGACGAGGTTCTGTCGTGGATCACGCTGGGGGTCTCGTCGAGCCTGAGCGCAGTCGGACTGACGGCGATCGTGAGCGGCGCGCTGGCTCGATTCGGAATCAGCTGCAACGTCGTCGCGGGATATCATCACGACCACCTGCTGGTGCCCCGCGGCCGGGCGTCCGAAGCCCTCGCTGTTCTCCACGCGCTGGGGTGCGTGGGGCCGGAGGGGCCGGAGCACCGGGCCCTCGCTCGGAGCGAGTCGGAGGACAACGACAGCGGGCTGACTCGCTACGGTGATGCCATGGCGTTGAGCGTGCAACGGTGCGTCGAGGTGATCAACGAGAGTGGCGAGGCCCTGGCGTCGCTGGCGGCCGGCCAGTTCGACACGGCGGTATCGAGCTGTCCCGGGTGGAAGGTCCGTGACCTCCTTCAGCACCTCATCGAGGTGCACTGGTTCTGGTCGAGCGTGGTCGAAGGCCGTCTGGCAGCTCCACCCACGACCGGACGGCCGGACGCCGTCGCGGACGACCACCTCATCTCGCGTCTCTTGTTGGGCCTCCACCGCCTCACCGACGTCTTGGAGTCGGCGGACCAGTCCGCGACGGTCTACACCTGGGCGCCAACGCGTCACGACGTGGCCTTCGTCACCCGTCACCAGGTCCAAGAGATCGTGGTGCACGGCTGGGACGCGGCCCTCGCGGTGGGCACCGCGTGGCCGATCGCGACCGATGTCGCCCTCGACTCGGTCGACGAGTTTTTGACCTTCTCGGTCTCCAACCGCGACGACCCCGCCGATCCACCCCGGGCGGCGCTTGACGGTGTGCTGGGACTGCGCTGCACGGACGCCGACGCGAGTTGGACCATCGAGGACGACGTCGTGGCGGGGACCGTTCGGTTTGAGTCCGGCCTGCGCGATGACGCGGTCGTCCTGGCGGGGCCGGCGGCTGACCTGCTCCTGTGGCTCTACGCGCGCGAGCACCTGCCGGGCGAGAAGGATCACGGAGCGCTGGTGGCCCGGTTTCGTCATCTCACCTTCACCGACTGATTGGCGAAGCCCCTGCTAGGAACAGTCCGATGAGCGTCGCCGACCGACCGGCCGTCCTTCGCGTGCGCACGGCCTTGCGAGACGCCGGCGCGAGTGGCGAGGTCGTTGTGCTGGATGCGACCACACGGACCGCGCTCGACGCCGCCGCCGCGCTCGGGGTCGACGTCGGTCAGATCGCGTCGTCGCTCGTGTTCACCTTGCCGTCGGGCGACCCTGTTCTCGTCATCACGAGCGGACGTCACCGCGTCGACGCGCAGCTCGTGGCTGACGAACTGGGCGTGGCCGAGTTGGTGCGCGCCGACGCCGACTTCGTCAAGGCCGCGTCGGGCTTCTCGATCGGGGGAGTGAGTCCCGTCGGCTGGGCGCCCCGAGGGATCGGCGAGCTGCCCGATTCCGGCGCGTCGACGCCGGTCACCGTGATCGACGTGTCTCTCGCCGACTACGGCGTGGTATGGGCCGCGGCGGGTCATCCGCACGCGGTGTTCCCGACGACCTTTGACGAGCTGGTGCGCGTCAGCAACGCCACGCCCCTTCGCGTCGCCGCAGACTGACCAGGTCGTGGCGGACAACGGGTCGCGTCGCCGGTTACGCCGGGCTGGTCCGGGCGCGGTGGTCTTTGACCTGGACGGGACCGTGGCCGATTCCCAGGAGGGGATACTCCTGTCCTTGCGCCGAACCTTGGCCGAACATGGACGCGGTGACGACCACGACCTTCGTTCGCTGATCGGCCCGCCGCTCAATGAATCGTTTCGCGCCCTGGGGTTCGCAGAGGACGAACTGAGGGGCGTCGCCGACCGCTACCGCGAGATCTACGACCAGGTGGGTGTGGCGCTGGCCCGACCGTACCCGGGGGTGATCGAGGTCTTGAGGGCGCTGCGCCGACGAGGGGTTCGTCTGGCGGTGGCCACCGCCAAGCGGGTCGATTTCGCCGAGCGAATGCTGCACGACTTCGGCGTGCGAGAGCTCTTCGACGACGTCGCGGGGGCATCGTTGGACGACTCGTTGACCGCCAAGGTCGAGATCGTCGCGCAGGTGCGCGGCGTGTTCGAGGGCGTCGCGGGGGGAGCGTGGATGGTCGGTGATCGACGCCCCGACGTCGAGGCCGCGCGGGCCTTCGGCCTCGTGCCCGTGGGCGTCCTCTGGGGCTACGGCTCGCGAGCCGAACTGGAGGGGGCCGGTGCGCGGTGGTTGATTGCTCGACCGGAGGAGCTCTTGGACGACGGGCCCGGTGACGTCTCGCGCGTCGGGACTCGCGCATAATGAGTGGCGTGTCACGCCGCTCCGACCACAGCCTCAATCTGATACCCGCCTCGGTCCAGGACTACCGCGAGTTGGCGCGGCGACGCCTGCCGCGACAGATCTTCGACTACATCGATGGTGGAGCGTTCGATGAGGTGACGCTCGCCGCCAACCGTGACGACCTGCACCTCCTCCACTTTCGCCAGCGGGTGCTGCGCGACGTGTCCGAGCGCTCGCTGGCCACGACGGTCCTCGGCACCGAGCTCTCGATGCCAGTGGTGCTGGCCCCGGTCGGATTCGCGGGAATGTTCTCGCGACGCGGCGAGGTGCAGGCCGCGCGGGCGGCCGACGCCGCGGGTGTCGCCTTCTGCGAGTCCACCTTGTCGATCTGCGGGATCGAGGAAGTGGCCGCGGCCACGACCCGTCCGCCGTGGTTCCAGTTGTACGTCATGCGTGACCGCGGGTACGCGGAGGACCTTATGGCGCGGGCCCAGGCCGTTGGCTGCACGACGCTCATCCTGACCGTCGATCTGCCCGTCGTCGGTCACCGCTACCGCGACGTGCGCAACGGCATCTCCGGAAGGGGTTCGCGCAAAACGCGCGTACGGCGCGGCTGGGACATCGGGCGCCACCCCACCTGGGTGCGTCAGGTCGCCCTGGGCGGACGGCCGCTCACCTTTGGCAACCTGGAGAAGGCCCTGCCCGACGCGCGTGTACCCGGCGATTTCCAGGGGTGGGTCGCGAGCCAATTCGATCCGAGCGTGACTTGGCGCGACCTCGAGTGGCTGCGCGAGCACTGGCGCGGGTCAATCGCGTTGAAGGGGATCCTCGACCCCGACGACGCGCGATCGGCGGTCGAGCGCGGGGTCGACGCAATCATCGTGTCCAACCACGGCGGGCGCCAGCTGGACGACGTTCCCTCCGGGGCGTCGGCGTTGCCGCCCATCGTGGACGCGGTGGCAGAGCGGTGCGAAGTGCTCGTCGACGGTGGCGTGCGCAGCGGCCTCGACGTCGTCAAGATGCTGGCGCTGGGCGCGAAGGCGTGCCTGGTGGGTCGAGCCTGGGTCTACGCGATGGCCGCGCACGGTGAGCGCGGCGTGTCGCACGTACTGCGCGTCATGCGCGACGAGATGATGGTCACGCTCGCGCTGACTGGCGTCAACGACGTCAAGTCACTCGATCGCTCCGTGTTGGTCGAGGAGCCTGACTAGCCGTTCCCCCAAAATCGGTGGAACGACCGTGCCGGAGCGCATGTACTCCGCCGGTACGATGGGCGTCAGGATCGTCGAGAGGACCATGGCGAGGACGCGCAACGCACCCAGCGAACGTCAGCGCGTCCCCCCGCCGCTCATCAAGCGTCGGGTGCCCTCGGGTCGCGGCGCGATGGAACAGCCCAACGTCACCCACGACGGTGACGCCGCGCTGAGCGCGAGGTTCTGGCTCGCCGTTCTTCTGACCGGCGTGGCCACCGGCCTCTTCGGCGACCTGCTCATGGGCGTGCTCTCGCTCATCGAGCGCTGGGCCTTTCACGCCAACACCAGCCACTACGAACGAGCGGTGGCGGCCGCGTCCGGAGCGCACCGGGTGCTGGCGTTGGTCATTGCCGGAGTGGTCGGAGCGATCGGCTGGTACGCGATTCGCCGATTCCTGCACCACCAGCGCGCGGAGGTCGATGACGCGATCTGGCGCGGCGACGCGGATCTGGGAATGCGACGCAGCTTTCTCACCTCAGTGATCTCCGAAGTCGTCGTCGGCCTCGGCGCCTCGATCGGGCGAGAGGCGGCCCCCAAACTCATGGGCGGGGCGTCGGGTACGGCGGTATCGCGCTGGCTCCGGCTCACCGCCTCCCAGCGCCGTCTCCTGGTGGCGTGCGGCGCCGGCGCGGGCCTCGGCGCGGTCTACAACGTGCCCTTGGGCGGAGCGATCTTCACCGCCGAGGTACTCGTCGGCAGCCTCGCCCTCCCGACGGTGCTGCCGGCGTTGGTGTGCTCGGGCGTCGCCACCATCACCGCGTGGATCACGTTGTCGCGCGGACCGACCTACCGTGATATCGCCAGCTACCACTTCAGCGGCGCGGTCATGGTGTGGAGCCTGCCCGCGGGACTCGTTATCGGGCTGCTCGCCATCCTCTACGTGCGCCTCATCGGGTGGGTCTCTTTCCACCGTGCCCGCGGAGCGTCGATCCTGTGGCTGATGCCCGTGACCTTCACCGTGGTGGGTGTCCTGGGACTGTGGTACCCCCAGCTCTTCGGCAACGGCCAGGACATGGCCCACACCGCCTTCCTCGGTCTGGGTGGCGCCGGTGTGCTCTTCGCCCTCTTCGCGTTGAAGCCGCTGGTGACCGCGGCGACCCTGGGTGCCGGCGCGGCCGGTGGCCTCTTCACCCCTTTCCTGAGCACTGGGGCGGTGTTCGGGGCGCTGCTGGGCATCGGGTGGAGCCACCTGTGGCCCGGCTCACCGATCGGCGCGTACGCCCTCGTGGGCGCGGCCGCCATGATCGGAGCCTCGATGCAGGCGCCGCTGGCCGGACTGGTCCTCGTCCTTGAGCTCACCCACAGCAGCCTGTCGTTGGCGCTGCCCATGATGGCCGCCACGGCGATCGCCACGTTCGTCGTGCGACAGGTCGACGGGTACTCGATCTACTCGGCGCGACTGCCGAGCCCCGAGGGAGTTGCCCGCGTCGACACCTCGGCGAACGTTCGCCAACCGGCCCCGGTCGCCTTTGAAGCGGTGGAGGGCGCGCCGCAGACGACGATGCGCCGCGCGTTCGATGCGCCGCGTGAGGCTCTCTACCGCGCCTGGACCGACGCCGCGACGCTGGCGAGGTGGTGGGGACCGCGCGCGGGCGTCGTGACGACGTGCGCGTTCGACGCCGTGGAGGGTGGCGAGTACCGGATCACGGTGCGCGACGCCGACGATGTCGAGACCACGGTCTACGGAACCGTGCACGGCCCGCGGGCCCCGGAGGGCCTAGCCCTGACGGTTCGTCTCGACGAGCAGTCGCGCGACTTCGTGGAGTGGTTCCGACCCCCCGGGTCCGACGGCGCGGCCGCGCCGCTGGAGTGGCACTGCGCGATCTCTTTCAGCGAGTCCGCCGGTGCGACGCTCGTCGAGGTGCTCACGACGTACCCCGTCGTCGCCGACCGTGGCCGGGCGCTGGCCTGGGGCGCGGGCGCGTGGTCGGAGAGCTTCGCGAGACTCGACGAGGTCCTGGCCTCGCTCTAGCGGTCGGCGCGGCGCAGCCGGCGTGCGACAATGGAAGCGTGTACGTCCCCCCGGCGTTCCGTGTCGACGACGACGAGGCGTGGGACGTGGTGCGCGGCGCCGGCTTCCTGATCACGCCGTCGAGTGAGGGGCTGGTGAGCGTGGTCGCGCCCGTCCTCGTCGCGCCGGACCGGAGCACCTTGTCGTCACACGTCGCTCGGGCCAACCCGTGGTGGCGCGCGGTGACTCCGGAGTCCGAGGTCCTCGTACTGTTCCTGGCGGCCAGCGCCTACGTCAGCCCGGTCCACTACCCGAGTCGCGAGACCCAGCCCGGCGTCGTGCCCACTTGGAACTACGTCGCCTGCGAGGTCCGTGGCCACGCGACGGTGCACGAGGAGGGCGAGTGGCTCCGCACCCAGGTGACGGCGCTGACCGACCACTTCGAGGAAGGGTTGAGCCCGCGCTGGTGGGTCTCCGACGCGCCCGAGGAGTACGTGGAGCGCCAGTTGCGGGCCATCGTGGGCGTGGAGATCACGGTCACCTCGATTCAGGGCAAGGCCAAGCTGTCCCAAAATCGACCGCAGATTGACCACGACTCGGTGGCCGAGCACCTGGCCGAAGGATCGTGGGCCGAGCGCAACGTCGCCGAGCGGATGCGCGAGTGAGTCGCGAGGTCGCGGTGCGTCCCGGCGGGGTCGACGACGCGATGCAACTGAAGGCCATTCGCCTCGAAGCCCTGGCGGACACGCCCGCGGCGTTCGGATCGACCTACGCGGAAGAAGTCACCCGGGACGACGCGCAGTGGCGCGAGGTCGCGGGACGGTGGCGGTACTTTCTCGCGGAGGACGGTGACGTCGCGGTCGGGATGGCGTCGGGCGGCCACAACGTCGAGTACCCGGGGACGTGGTGGCTCTTCGCGATGTACGTCACGCCGCGCCTGCGCGGAACGGGGGTGGCCGAAGAGCTGGTGGCGAGTGTCGCCGCGTGGGCCAAGTCGGAGGGCGCAACGCAACTGCACCTGGCGGTGACCGAGCCCGCAACTCGCGCGCGAACATTTTACGCCAAGCTCGGTTTTATCCCAACCGGCGACGTGGCACCGCTCCACCGTGACAGCGCGGTGCGAAAGATCAACCTGGTACGCGACCTTGACTGACGCAACCGATCAGTTCCGCGTCGCCCAGATCGACCCGCGCCGACTGCTCGACCTGCGCCGGCGAGTCCTTCGCGGCGACGACCCGGCGGCCAACGTCGTTGAGCCGCGCGACGACGAGGCGACGTCGCTGCATCTCGCGGGGCTGGTGGACGAGCGGGTTGTGGTGTGCGCCTCGTTCTTCGCCGCCGCCTTCCCCGGCTACGCTGACGCACCCGCGTATCAACTTCGTTTCATGGCCACCGATCCCGCCGTTCAGGGTCGCGGATTCGGGGCAACGGTGCTCATTGAGGCGGAGCGACGATTGAGCGAGCGTGGAGTCGCGCGGATCTGGGCCTACGCGCGCGACACCGCATTGGGCTTCTACCGCGCGGTCGGGTGGACCGCAGTCGCAGGAAGCGAGTTCCTGAGTGCTGAGACTGCGTTGCCGCACACGGTGATCTTCAAGGTACTTTCTTAAGACGGCATCCATCTCACTGACGTATGTTTGGCGCGGGCCAGGGGTCGCGACGTCAGATCCAGTACCGACGAAAGTTCACTCCATCATCGTCGAGCGCGATCGATTCAAGGACACCGCCGCAACGTTCGATGACGGTGGCGGATCCGACGTTGTCATCGTCGCACGTGAGGAGAACTGCGCCGACGCCCTCGCTCCGTGCGATTTGGACCGACTCTCGCAGAATGGCGGTCGCGTATCCTCTACGACGGAACGCCGAGATTACGTGGTAGCCGATGTGCCCTCCTCTGAAGGCGGAATAGTCGTTCAGTTCGAATCTGATTGACGCGCGACCCACGAGTTGGCCGCCAACGTCGGCTGCAAGAAACGCCGCGCGAACTCGGTTCGCAGGTACGCCAACACCTCGCCGGTAGCGCTCCATTAGTTCGATCCACTCAACCCATGCCATGTTTGGGTCAAAATCGAATGGGAGAAAGTCGTGCCCAGGGCCCTTGCGCTCAGCGCCGGCTTCTCTGGCTGCTGCTTCATCGGCTTGACGAAACGGTCGGAGGATCAGCGACACCTGGAAACGCTAACAGCGTCACTCTCCTTTCCAGTTTCTTGGGCACTCGCGTCACGTCAATGTCGCGCGAGTCGCGTTTGATGGCAGTGAGATGGATGCCCAGTCTTTCTTCAGTCGCGGAACCCAAATCGGCTGTGGGTCCCAACTAGTTTTGATGTCATGCGTCGAACCCTTGTCTTGCTACTCGTCGTCGCCGTGATCGCGGTGGGCGCCATCTTCTGGTCTCGCCACAACAAGGGGACCACCCCGACTACGTTGGCGTCGACCACGACGACGGTGCCGCCGGTGGCGCCGCTCACCGGACTGCCCGACCCAGCCGGCCAGGCGTTGACCCGCCCGGCCCTGACAGTCAAGGTCGAGAACACACCCGAAGCACTGCCGCAGTGGGGGATCGATCGAGCCGACGTTGTCTACGAAGAGATCGTGAACGGTGGGATCACTCGCTTGGCCGCCATCTTTAATTCGCAGGCACCGGCCAAGGTTGGACCTGTGCGATCGGTGCGCCCCACTGACACCTTCGTCGTGTGGCCCCTCGGGGGGATCTTCGCCTACTCCGGCGGCGCGCCGTACGCCGTCGAGTCCATCTCCAAGGCGCCCGTCAAGCTCGTCGACGAGACCTCCGCGGGGGCGGCGATGTACCGCGACCCGAACCGTCAGGCGCCCAGCAATCTCTACGCGTCCGCAGGCGCGCTGTTCCAATTGAAGGGCACGCCCACGCCGCCGCGGGCGCTGTTCACCTATCGACACGACACTTTGGGCGCGGGCACGACGGTCGTGCATCACTTCACGGTGGAGTTCCCGAGCATCTATCCGGTGACGTGGACCTGGAATACGACAAACCTTTCGTGGGACCGGACGCTCTTCGGCCAGCCGATCGTCACCGGTACCGGAGTGCGGGTCTCGCCCAAGAACGTCGTCGTGATGTTCGTGAACTACTTCAACGGCGTGGGGGCGTTCACCTCGTACACCAACCTTCTCGGCACGGGTCAGGTCGAGGTATTTTCCGACGGCCACATGGTCAGAGGAACCTGGTCGCGGGCAGCTAAAACCGACGTCGTCCATTACCACACGGTGGGCGGCAAGGTTCTGGCGATGGAGCCCGGCCAGACCTGGGTTGAGCTGCTCAACATCGGCGCGCGCGTTCCCATTTCGTAGGGCCGCCCGCGGTTTCGTTTTCGACCAGGATCGTCACGGCACGACACGTCTAGGGTGAAACGGCACGAGGGAGGATCATGAGGTACGCGCAGACTGAGATCGTCGGCCCGGACGGGCGCACGCTGGATGTGTCGACGCTCGGCGACCCTGAGGGGATCACCGTTGTCTTCCACCACGGATCGCCAGGGGCCGCCAACATCATTCAGTACTTTGATGGAATCGCCGATAGTCGAGGCCTCTTCTTCGTCGGGGTCTCGAGGCCCGGGTACGGAGAGTCATCACGTCAGATTGGTCGCACGGTCTCCTCGGTGGTGGCTGACGTCCACGCCGCGCTCGACGCCTTAGGACGAACTGACTATCTCTCGGTGGGCTGGTCGGGCGGTGGGCCGCACTCGCTGGCCTGCGCGGCGCTCGGCGCGCCGCGCTGTCGGGCCGCGTGGTCATTGGCGGGCGTTGTCCCGATCGACGTCGACTTCGACTGGACGCAGGGAATGGGCCCGGAGAACGTCGAGGAGTTCAAGCTCGCGCGCGAGGGGGGTCCCAAGTACGAGGAGTCGATGGTTGAAGCCGGACGACTCTTCGGAGCGGCGAGCGCCGAGAATGTCGTCGAGCTCTTTGGCGGTCTGCTGAGCGCGCCCGACCTGACCGCGCTCACTGAGTACGACAGTCGAGCGCTGCTGGCGTCCACGACGGTACGAGGATTCGCCCGAGGTCACTGGGGTTTCTACGACGACGACCGCGCCATGCTCTCGCCGTGGGGCTTCGACGTGGCGTCGATCACGGTCCCGGTCGCGATCTGGTACGGCGATCAAGACTTGATGGTTCCGCCGACGCACGGTGCGTGGCTCAGTGAGCACGTGCCGGGGTCGCGAGTCATACACCGGCCGGACGAAGGGCACATCTCGCTCGTCACAAACCACATTGAAGAGCTGGCCGACGAGCTGGTGAGCGCGTGACGGCATTGGTCGGGTTGGTACGACCGTGCGTGTAGGCAATCTCTACGGGCCCGACGCCACCTTCCTGGGCGTCCCGGCGGCCGACCCCGACGACCTGACTCAGTGGTCCGGCGCACAGGCCGCGATCATTGGCGCGCCCTTCGACGGGGGCACGTCGCACCGCGCGGGAGCTCGATTCGGTCCCCAGGCCATCCGCACCACCGATTACCTGCCCCACGACGGGTCGCGGCCCAGCCTGGCCCTCGGGGTCGATCCGCTGGTCGAGTTGGGTGTGGTGGACCTCGGCGACGTGGTCATGCCATCGGGTGAGACCGACCGATCGCTGGCTGCCTTGGAGATCCGCGTCGCGCAGGTCGCGGCGGCTGGGGTGCTTCCGGTGATCCTGGGCGGGGACCACACGATTGCGTTGCCCGACGTCACCGGCGTGGCGCGTCACGTGGGGTGGGGTCGCGTCGCGGTCATCCACTTCGACGCGCACGCCGACACCGGGGACACACAGTTCGGGTCGCTCTACGGCCACGGCACGCCGATGCGGCGTCTCATCGAGTCCGGCGCGTGTCGCGGTGACCGGTTCTTGCAGATCGGACTGCGCGGGTACTGGCCCGAGCCCCCGACGCTGGAGTGGATGGCCGCGCGCGGTATGCGTAGCTACGAGATGAGCGAGGTAGTCGCGCGGGGCCTGGACGACGTGCTCACCGAGGCCCTGGCCATCGCGGCCGACGACTGTGACGGCGTGTTCCTGTCAGTCGACGTGGATGTCGTCGACCCGGGCGCCGCGCCGGGCACCGGTACGCCAGAGCCCGGCGGGCTCAGCGCTCGCCAGCTCCTGGACGCGGTGCGACGCATCGCCATGGAGAGCGCCCTGGTGGGGATGGACGTCGTCGAGGTCTCGCCCCCGTACGACCACGCCGAGATCACGGCCTACCTGGCCAATCGCGTCGTCCTCGAAGCCCTGGGTGGCGTCACCTGGCGGCGCCGGCGTGATCGTGGCGACTCGGTGCGCGCGCCCGACGATCCGCTGTTAGCCGGTCGCGACGGCACCTAGGTCGCCGCCAACTCGGCGGGGATCGACGCGAAGAGGGCGACCGTCTCTTCGAGCGGAACGGCGCGTGAGAACAGGAAACCCTGGCCGAGCGGGCAGTTGAGTTCTCGCAGCCGGTCGCGCTGCTCGAGGGTCTCGATCCCTTCGGCGATCATGGTGATGCCGAGTTTGTTGCCCAACTCCACGATCGTTTCCAAGAGGGCGTGGTTGTCGGGGCTCTCGTGGGCCGGGCCGACGAAGAAACGGTCGATCTTGATCACGCGTGGGTGCAGGCGCACCAAGTACGACAGTGAGGAGTACCCCGTCCCGAAGTCGTCGAGGGCGAATCCCACTCCCAGGCGCT
>Ga0307373_10004773_pt1 | contig 22607 bp, 22 predicted proteins | sample OX2MG_FD_202534 | JGI IMG/M metagenome (GOLD analysis project Ga0307373, IMG submission 202534) | Soil microbial communities from Risofladan, Vaasa, Finland - OX-2 | ecosystem: Environmental > Terrestrial > Soil > Coastal area > Acid sulfate soil | place: Finland: Risofladan, Vaasa | collected... | reverse complement strand
GACAACTCGGACTGGCGCACCGGCTTGGCCAACGCGGCGATCATTCCCGCCGCGCGCATCGCGGCGGCGCCGGGGCGCTTGCCGAGGTGACAGATTCCCACGATCGGAAATCCGTGCCTGCCCGCACACGCGGAAAGCTGGCGCGCCAGCTCAAGCCCTTCCATCCCCTCCAGATGGCAATCGATCAGCACCACATCCAGAGGCCCGGCGGGCCGCGAAGCTGAAGCTATCGCAAGCGTCTGCTCAGCCGTCATTGCGCGCTCGCATCGAACTCCCCAGGATTCCATCTGCCGGACCAGAAAGCGGGCTCCGAGCGACTCGGTCGCGGCGAGCAGAACGGTATGGCCGCGAAGCTCCTCGAGCGGTCCGGCGGCGGTATCGACGGCGTCCGTCGGGCGCCGAAAGCGCGCGGTGAACGAAAAGGTGGAACCGCGGCCGGGAGTGCTTTCGAGGCTGATCTCGCCGCCCATCCGCGCCACGATCTGCGCTGAGATCGCGAGCCCAAGCCCGGTCCCGCCGTGGCGGCGCGTCGTCGATCCGTCAGCCTGATAGAACGCCTGGAAGAGCCGCGTTTGCGCTTCGGCCGCGATGCCTGGGCCCGTGTCTCGAACCGAAAAGCGCAGCACCGAGTCAGATCGCGACGCGCTGATGCAATCGACCGTGACCGCGACTTCGCCCGCGTCGGTGAACTTGATTGCATTGCCGATCAGGTTGACCAGCACCTGCCGCAGCCGGACCGGATCGCCGCGCACGCGCGCGGGCACGGCGTGATCGACGAACGTTGCCAGCTCGATTCCGGCGCGCTGAATCTGTTCGGCGAACAGGGCGATCACGCCCTCGAGCGTCTCGGCCGGGCAGAAGTCGATCTCTTCGAGCCGCAGCTTGCCCGAGGAAGCTTTGGAGAAGTCCAGAATGTCGTTGATGATCGCGAGCAGGGAATGCGCGCTGGACCATACCACTTCGGCGAATTCGCGCTGATCTGAATTGAGCGCCGTGTCCAGCAGCATCCGCGTCATTCCGATGATCGCGTTCATCGGGGTGCGGATCTCGTGGCTCATGTTGGCCAGAAATGCGGATTTAAGACCGACCGCTTCGAGCGCCTCGTCGCGCGCGCCGGCGATTTTTTCCTCGCTGCGTTTACGCTCGATCGCATAGAACAGAGCCCGATTGAGCAGGCGTCCGTCGAACTGTCCCTTGACCAGGTAGTCCTGGGCGCCAAGCTTCACGATTTCGCGGCCGAGCCGTTCGTCGTCAAGTCCGGTCAGCACGACGATCGGCAGGCGCGCCGCCGCGGTGGTAACTCGCGTGACAGTTTGCTCGCGCGGACAATCGGGCAGCGAGAGATCGAGCAACACCACGTCAAATTGGTCGTGGCGCAAATAGTCCAGTCCGGCACTCAGCCGCGCCGCGGATTTCACCACGAAGCGCGCGCCGGGGCTTTCCGCCAGCGCAACGGTAACCAGCCGCGCGTCGGCGGGGTTGTCTTCGATCAGCAGGACCCGGATTGCCGTGTCGGGCATCGCCGCCTACTCCTCCGGCAGCTGGACGATCGTCAGCCAGAAATCCTGAATCTGCCGCACCACTTTTGTGAACTGCGCGAGATCCACTGGTTTCGTGATGTAACAATTGGCTTGCAGTTCGTAGCTGCGCAGCACGTCGATCTGCGTCGAGGAAGTGGTCAGCACCACCACCGGGATACGCTTGAGTGCCGGGTCAGTCTTGATTTCGGCCAGCACCTCGCGCCCGTCCTTACGAGGCAGGTTGAGATCGAGCAGGACCAGGTCCGGACGTTGCGCGTTGCTGTAACCTCCGCGCCGGTGCAGAAAGTTCATCGCCTCGACGCCGTCAGCCGCCACGTTGAGCCGGTTGCTGAACTTGCCGTCGCGCAGCACTTCAATCGTCAGGCGCACATCGCCCGGATTGTCTTCAACCAGCAGAATCTCCACCGACTCGAGCTTCGCAGTCATGGTCTGAATCATTTTCCACCTCGCATGCGGACAACGTGAAGCAGAACGTCGCGCCCTGCCCGGCTTGTGAATCGACCCAGATTCGTCCGCCGAGCCGCTCGACGATCCGCTTGCAGATTGCCAGTCCTATACCGGTTCCCGGATATTCCTCGCGCCCGTGCAGGCGCTGGAACATCGCAAATATCCGCTGTTGATATTCGGGAGCGATTCCGATGCCGTGGTCGGCGACCGAAATCGTCCACTCGCCGCCCTCGCGCCGCGCCCCGATATGAATTTGCGCGGGCGCGCTGCCGCGAAACTTTATCGCGTTGCCGATCAGGTTCTGGAAAACCTCATACAGCCGGTTTTCGTCACCGATCACGCGCGGCAGAGGATCGTTCGTGATTTCGGCGCTCGTTTCCTCGATACTGAGCGAAAGGCTGGCCAGGGCGCGGCTCAGCGGCGCGCTGAGATCCAGCACGACCGGCTCCGGCCCGCGGCCGGCGCGCGAATAATTCAGCAGATCGTTGATAAGCTGCTTCATCCGCGTGGCGCCATCGACGGCAAAATTTATGAAGTCGTCGGCGTCGGCATCCAGCCGTCCCGAGTATCGCTGCGCGATCAATTGCAGGTAGCTCGCCACCATTCGCAGCGGCTCCTGCAGGTCGTGCGATGCGACATAGGCGAACTGCTCGAGCTCCGCGTTGGAGCGCGCCAGCTCCTCGGTGCGGGCGCGCAGGTCCGCTTCCGCGCTCTTGCGTTCGGTAATGTCGTAGCTGATCGCGGAGATTGCCGTGAGCCGGCCGCGATAATCGACAATTGGCGCCTTCGAGATCGCAATGTCAACCAACGACGCGTTCTTGCGTTTGCGGCGGGTCTCGTACTCGAGTGTGGTGTGGCCGTCGGCGAGGCGCGCGGTCGTGTCGCGAAGCTCGGTCGGGCGATCTTCCGGAATCAGGACTGCGATGTTGCGCCCAACAATTTCAGCCGCCGTCCATCCGTAAAGCTGTTCGGCGCCGGGATTCCAACTGAGGACGACGCCCTCGGGCGTGTGACTGATTATTGAATACCTTGACGCCTCGACGATCGCCGAAAGTATCGCACGATATTCCTGCGCCCGGCGGTATTCGGTCATGTCACGAATCGTGGTCAGGACCTGCGGGCCGTCATCGGCTTCAACCGGGCTCAGGCTGATCTCGACTGGGAACGCGGTGCCATCGCGGCGCACCGCGCTCAATTCGAGGTTGGGCGCCATCGCTCGCACCCGCGGCTCGCGTGCATAAGCGGCACGGTTTGCCGCGTGTTCGTCGCGTTTGGACCCGGGCACGAGCCGATCCACGTTCGAGCCGACAAGTTCCGCGACAGGATAGCCGAAATATTGCGTCGCCCGGCCGTTGGCGTAAGTGATTTGGCCATTCAGATCGACTGTCAGAATCGCGTCGGTCGACGACTCGAGGAGATTGCCAAACCGCTCCTGCGCGCGCTGCACGGTCACGATCTGATGCGCAAGTTCCTGGCCGCGCTGCTCGGCCTGAAGCGCCGCCAGCTCGGCCATCTCGGTAGCAGCCCGTAATCTGCCCAGCACCCGATGAATAAAGACTGCCGCGAAGCCGATGAAGAGCATCGCCGCGAGCGATCCGTACACGATGATTCGAATCGAGAACCGCGCGGTCACCTGCTCTCGGGCCTGGCGCTGATCGAGCAGAGCGTTTTCGGTCGCTGTCATCGCGCGAACGTGGCGCTCAATCTCTTCGCCAAGGGGAAGCAATCCGCGCGTCAGCGCATAATCAACGCCTGCGGTTTGTCCGTCGCGGCGAGCTTTCGCGAGCGCGTCTTCGCTCAGGGTGATCCGCGCGCGCATCAGCGACTCGACCGTGGCGAGGTTTTTCTCTTCCAGCGGATTGTCGCTTACCAGAAGCCTGAGTTGAGCGAGGATCTTATCGAGCCGGTCCGCGTTACTCTTGCGATCGACCAGGTTGCTGGGAGCGCCAGTCAGGATGAATCCCCAGTTTTCATTTTCCGCGCGCGTGGACGCGGCTTGCAGGTCGCGAAGAGTATCGATAACGCGATAGGTATGGGTGACCCATCCGGTGGTTTCCTGAAATTCGCGCGTACTCCAGTACGAGACAGCTCCAACCATGAGTAGCGTCGCGACCGCAAGCCCAAATCCGAGCCAGATCTCGATCGCGCTTGCGGCGAATCGATTGCGCAGGTGTGTGCGAATGCTGCCCGTTGTGGGCAGTACGGCGGTCTGCTCGTTCCGGGTCGGAGCGGATTCGAGGTGATTCTGAATATCCAGCCGCACGCAAGGTCCTCGGCTGACACCCAAGATATGTGCCGAGCTTTGAAAGGTCCTCGTCGAGTGAAATGCTTCGATATATCAACCATTTGGACGTGAAGGCGGTCACTTTGGCTAGTAATTGCGACGTTTGGTAGGAATCTGATTCCGGAACGGCGTTCTTGACGGTCCGTATCTGGCCGCATCCGCGGCAAAATTTTGCCATGCCGATTAGCTATCTTCCGCCTCGATGCGATATACCCCGAAGCGGTTGACCGTTCGCCGCAGCGATGCGCGCCCAATCAATTGCGACCCGCAAAAGGAATCAGCCATGTCTGAATCGAATATCGAAGCCAAACCCTCCACCGCGACTGCATCACCAACCTTCGATTGGAATGCGATTATCGACGACCTCAACCGTCTGCTTCGGTTGCGGACCACGCCAATCGGGATGAAGCTCTACGCAAGCGTCGAGGAGATGGAGGCGATCCCAAAAATCCGCCGTCCCAAGTCGATTCACACCACCGACCAAATCGTCGCGCAGGCCGCGCGCCTCGGATGGACCGTCGGCATCACGGCGAAAGATCTGGTCGGAGCGCAGTGCGGCGCGGTGATCGGACTGCATCCGCAGAACGAGGAATGGCTCTCCGGCAAGGCGATGTCCGGCGTATGGTTCTCGACGCTTGAGGATTCCGCCGCTCATCAGCGGGCGATGGACACCGTCGCGTACGGGAGATACGCCGCGATGGCGGTGGCGCCGCTTGCTTCGGGGCGCCTCAATCCTCCGGACATCTGTCTCATCTATGCCACCCCGGGGCAGATGATCCTGTTCATCAACGGCCTACAATGGACCGGCTATCGCAAGTTCAACTGGGGCGTCGTCGGAGAATCGGCGTGTGCCGATTCGTGGGGCCGCGCGCTCAAAACCCGCGAACCGAGCCTGTCGATTCCGTGTTACGCGGAGCGCCGTTACGGCGGCGTGCTCGACGACGAGCTGTTGCTCGCGACGCCGCCCGAATTCGTACCGAAAGCGATCGAGGGCATGAAGCGCCTCGCAGCCAACGGATTGCGCTATCCGATTCCACAATACGGAATTCAATCCGATGCGCGCGCGGGGCTATCGGTGTCGTACGGATCGCGCGACAAGAGCTGAGATCGGAAGCGGCCCACTCGCACTCTCCTTGCCGCCCGACGCCGCTGCGCCGGCGGCGGCTTCCGGATGCCTGCGCGAGCCGAGGAAGATCACCAAATCCTCGAGATCCTGCGGACTCAGGTTGCCCGCGTAAGCGGGCATGTTGTAGCCGCCGTTCATGATTCGGATCGTCAGATCGTCTTTGGTCAGCCGATTGCCGACATAACTCAGGTCGGGTCCGCGATGACCTCCGTTGCCGGAGATCTGATGGCAGAACTCGCACCCTTTCTCATGGAATAGCTTCGCGCCGTTGGCGATCGGCCCCCCGCTGACGCCGACAATTGCGGCGGACAACGGCTGCGCGGCGAAATCGGGCGACCACGGCTCGCGAATCGCCTCGATCCACAGCGTCGCGATCATCATCACGATTACGATCACGGCGCCGACCGCCCACGGACGATTGCGCGGATGACGCTCGCCCGTGTTCGACACTATCGGCACGACCAGCAGAACGATAATTCCGACCAGCGGCGCGAGCAGGATCACCGGCGTCGTCATCTTATGCGGGATCAAGGCGAGCAGTGCGAAGTACCAGAGGAGATACCAGTCGGGCGCGGGATCGCGCGCGAGCAGGCTTGGGTTGGGAGGATTATCGAGCTTCGGCGGACCGAAGATCGCGGCCAGCGCGACAATCGCGATCACGACGGCGACGCAGAACACGACGTCGCGCCACGCCGCGTCGGGCCAGAACGGAACCCCGCGCTTTTCGATCAGTTGATCGTATTTCTCGTGATAGGTCGCGGGATCGACCGGTTCACCCGCCACCGGCGGTTCTGAGATTCCGTCGTGCATCACGAGGTAGAGATGAATCCCGACCACGGCGAAGATCAGCGCGGGAATGAAAAACACGTGGAACGCGAAAAACCGCGACAGCGTGGCGCCGCCGAGCGTTTTCCCGGCGAGCAGAAAGTGCGCCAGCATCGGCCCCACAATCGGCATGCGCCCGGCCTGCTCTGCGCCCACCACGATCGACCACACCGCGTTTTGATCCCAGCGCAATAGCTGACCCGTGAATCCCATCGCGAGGGTCAGAAACAACAGCACCACTCCCGTGACCCAGTTGAACTCGCGCGGGTACTTGTAGCAGCCCATCACGAAGACCTGCGTCATATGAATCCCGACTAGCAGGACCATCGCGGACGCGCCGAAATAGTGCATCCCGCGCAGCAGATTCCCCATCAGCGCCTGGGTCGTGATGAATTGCAGCGCCTGATACGCGTCGCCGCTCGAGGAGATGTACGAAGTCGAGAGCGCGATCCCGGTCACCACCTGGATCATGAATGCGACGACCGTCGCGCTGCCGAACACGTACCACCATCCGGTGTCGGGCGGCACGGGATGCCGCGCCAGATCGCCCATTATCTTGAGCAGACCGGTGCGCTCCTCGAACGCATCGATCAGCCCGCGAACCAGATTCATCACCGCGCGCTCGCCTCCTCGCTCATCCGATTGGCACCGCGCTGGTGCGAATCTCGACCATCCCACCGTTGATTCTGACCGGATACTGAAACAGCGGACGCGGCGGCGGACCGCCGGCAACGCGGCCGTCTGAATAATAGACGCCGCCGTGGCACGGGCACATGAACAGGTTTGCGTCCGGCAGCCATCGCACGGGGCATCCGAGATGCGTGCAGTTGATCGCGAACGCGGTGAAGTTGCCGCTGCCGTCGCGGCGCAGCCACGCGGCGGTCTCCGCGGTGACGCCGGCCCACGCCAGCGGCGACGGATCGCGGAACGAGACGCGCACAGTTTTTCCGACCGAGAAATCCTCGGCTTTGCCGACCGGCCGCCAGACATCGGGAAACTTCCTGATCAGCGGACCGATGATAAATCCCACCACCGGCACCGCGACCAGCGCGGCGGCGAGCCCCATCAGCCCGAGCGAAAGCCGCGCCACAAACGCGCGGCGCTCGGGGCTCAGCGGAGCTTCGCCCGACGGCGCGCGATTTTCAGTGTCATTCGTCATGCACCAGCTCTCCAATCCAGCGCGATAGCGCGAACACGAACAAGACCAGTCCCACCGCGGAAAAAGCGTACGAGGTGACCAACCCAAACATCCCGAACGCGATCCCGAGCGCCATCACCGCGGGCTGATAGGTCGGCGCGGGCACCCGGTCGGGTTTGGGCGCAGTCCAGCCCTCGTCCGTTTTCGATTCGATGCGGTCCGTTTCCGAGGCCATCAAGTCATCCTCTCTGGTCACTTCGTCATCGCGCGGCAACACCGAGCGTGCCAGTCCGTGGCTCCGGATCCGAATACCACCTGGCCATCACAAAGATGATAGCGCCTAGAAAAACCAACCCGCCCGGCACCCACATCAAAAGTCCGCCAAGCTGTTGATCGGCGGCCGGCGTAAGGCCCCAGCCTTCGCGCAGGATCGGCAGGATTCCGAGCGAGTCCACCGGATGCAGATACGCGGGATAAAGCCCCGGTTCCGCGAACGTGAGGAGGATCGCCAGCACGCTGTTGGAGACCATCGCCGTCGCCAGATAGACGATCGCGTGCGTCGGCTCCATCCGCGCGCGTGCGTCCGGGGCGAAGATCGGCCACCAGAAGATCGTCGCGGTGACGAGGAAACACAGATGCTCGAGGATATGCACGTCCTCGTTCGCCAGAGTCGCGTTGTACAGTGCCGGCCAATGCCAGATCCATAGCGTCGCCATCGCGAGCGTCCACGCGACCGCGGGCGTTGCGAGAATCGTTTCGATCCGCGCCAGCGCGGGCACCGCACGGATCGCGCGCGCGACCTTAGCCGAGAGGCCTGATATCAACAGCGGCGGGACAATCAGAATCAGAATCAGATGCTGCAACATGTGCGCACTGAACAGATACTCGTCGGACAAAGCGTCGAGCGGAGACACCAGCGCAAGAAACATCGCGGCCACCCCGCCGACAAACCATGGCGCGCGCGAGTAATCATCGCGATGCGCAAAGGCGTACGCCGCGAGCAGCGCGGCGCATCCGATCACGATCGACGGATCGAAATCCCATGCGCGCAGCAGGTTGCCGACTCCGCTCACAGGATCGCCCACAGATAAACGACGCTGAAAATCACGACCCACACCGCATCGACGAAATGCCAGTAGATTCCGACCGCCTCGAAAGCGTCGGCTTCGCGCGCGCTGCCGGCCAGCCGTCCGCTCGCGGAAAGCCCCGCGACAATCGCGATCGCGACCAGGCCGATGAAAACGTGCAAGCCGTGGAACCCGGTCAGGGTGAAGAACGTGGTCGCGAAAAGATTGCGATTCACCGCAACCCCGCGTTCGTAGAGCCCGGCGTATTCGAGCGCCTGCCCCAGCAGGAACATCGCACCCAGCGCGACCGTCGCGACGAGCCACGTGAGTGTCGCGCGATACGCCCGCGCGCGGTACCTGTTGGCGGCAACCAGCATCGTCGCGCTGCTCGCAAAGAGCAGAATCGAGAACAGCCCGGTGCGCATCGGATTCAGCACGCTGGCCGCGGTCGGACCCGATCCCGGATAGGCATGGTAATAGACGTACGCGATAATCAGCAGCAGAAAGAAATTCGCCTCCGACAGAATGAACAGCCCGATCGCGAGTTTCGCCTTCGGCATCGCCCTACCCTTCGACCCAGGCGCGCTCATCGGCGCGATCGGGATGCTTCAAGTCCCACAGCGGGCGCCGTCCGTGAACGGGAGGAACCAGCGCGAAATTTTCAGGCGGCGGCGGCGACGTGGTCGCCCACTCGAGCGTCCACGCATCCCACGGGTTGTCGCCCGCGGCCGCGCCCGAGGCAAGGCTCATCTGGATATTCCAGAGAAACAGAAGCACCGAGGCGAGCAGGACGAAGGCGCCGACGGTCGAGATCATGTTCAGGATCATCCAGCCCGGCAGGTCCGGATAAGTGAACACGCGCCGCGGCATCCCCATCATGCCGAGCGGATGCATCAGAAAGAACGTCAGGTTGAATCCGATTAGCGTGAGCCAGAAATGCCACCGGCCGATCCGCTCGTTGAGCATGCGCCCGGTCATTTTCGGGAACCAGTAATAGATCCCGGCAAAGATCGCGAGCGCCGTTCCGCCGAACAGCACGTAATGGAAATGCGCCACCAGGTAGTAGGTATCGGTGAGCTGCCAGTCGATCGGCGCCACCGCGAAGCTCACGCCGGTCAGACCACCCATCGTGAACATCACGATAAATCCGAGCGCGAACATCATCGAGGTCGTGAGGCGAATTCGTCCGTGATAAAGCGTCGCGCTCCAGTTGAAGATTTTCACTCCGGTCGGTATCGCAATCGCCATGCTCGTGAACGAAAAGAACATCACGAACATGTGCCCGAGGCCGACCGCGAACATGTGATGCGCCCATACCGTGAACGACAGGAAAGCGATCGCGACCGTCGAAGCGGCGACGAACCCATAACCGTAGATCGGTTTGCCCGAAAAGACCGGAATCACCTCCGAGATTATTCCGAACGCGGGCAGAATCATGATGTAAACCTCGGGATGCCCGAAGCCCCAGAAATAGTGCTGCCAGAGCAACGCCGAGCCCCCGAACGCCGGCGAGAACACGTGCGCGTTGAGCAGCCGATCGATCAGCAGCATCACCAGCGCGCCGTTGAGCACCGGCAGCGCCATGATAATCAAGAACGAGTTGACCAGCGTCATCCACACGAACAGCGGCAGGCGCCGGATCGTCTGCCCGCGGACCCTGAGCGTCACGATCGTTACGATCATGTTGATCGCGCCCGCGATCGAGCCGATCCCGAGGCAGGTCAGCGCCAGCACCCAGTAGGTCACGCCGTTGGAGATCGAGAAGGCGGGCTCGCTGAGCGGCGCATAGCTGAACCATCCGGCATTCGGCGCGCCGCCCGCGACGAAGCTGAAGTACAGCAGGATTCCGCCAAAGAGCTGGATCCAGAAGCTCATCGCGTTCAGACGCGGAAACGCCACGTCGCGCGCGCCGATCATCAGCGGCACCGCATAGATCGACATCCCCGCCAGCATCGGCATCACGACCAGGAAAATCATCGTCGTGCCATGCATAGTGAAAATCTGGTTGAACGTATCGGGCGAAAGGAAATGATTGTTGGGCACCGCAAGCTGAATCCGGATCAGCAGTGCCTCGAAGCCACCGATGGCAAAGAACAACAACGCCGACAGCATGTACATGATGCCGATCTGCTTGTGATCGACCGATGCGACCCAGGCGAGCAGCCCCCGGCGTGCGGCCGCGGCGCTGGGCTCTCCGATTCGCCCGCTGACCGCAAGACCGCTCACTTGAGAGTCTCCAGGTATGCGACCAGCGCATGCGTCTGCGCATCGCTCAACTGAAAGTTCGGCATATGCGTCTCGGGCTTGATCGAGTTTGGATCCTTGAGCCACTTGAAGAGGTTAGCCGGTGTGTTGTCGGCCGCTCCCGCGGCCAGGATGCGCCGGCTCGCCAGATGAGTGAGATCCGGACCGATGCGCTGAATTCCGGCCGTGCCTGCGATCGCGTGACAGTTGATGCAGGTTTGCTCGCGGAAAATCCGCGCGCCCTGCGCAGCTTCGCCGGTGACCGCAACGGCGGGCACCGCGAGCTGATCGCGCTGCCATGCGGCAAAGTCTGCCTGCGGCTGCGCAACCACGATCATGCGCATCCACGCGTGTTCGTTGCCGCAAAATTCGGCGCAGGCTCCGAGGTAAACGCCGGGCTTGTCAGCGCGAATCCAGAGATGATTTTTGTGGCCCGGTACCGCGTCGATCTTGCGCCCGAGCTCGGGCACCCAGAAATCGTGAATCACGTCGGCGGATTCGAGGTCGATCAGGATCGGCCTGCCGACCGGAATGTGAATCTCATTGGCGGTCACCACGCCGGAAGAAAGGTAATCGGCTTCCCACCACCACTGATGCCCAATCACGCGAAGCTCGGGCGTTCGCCCGCGCACCGGCGGATCGGAGGCATGAATAGTCCGCACCATGAAAATGAATATGACGATCAGCAGGAGCGTCGGACCCGCCGTCCACGCGATTTCGAGCCGGGAATTTCCGAATTCCTGGCGCGCGTCGGCGGCGCCCTCGCGATCCCGATAGCGCACAATCGCGACGGTAACGATCGCCGCCACCAGCGCGAAGATCGCGAACATCACGCACAGGATTGCGACGAACAGGTGTGAGATCGAAGCAGCCTCAGGCGAAAACGGGTTCAGTGTGGGTACGCCTGACATCAAGTTTTCCGCGGCGGCAAATCTCCCCGGCGTTGCGCCAGCGCGCGACGCTTTTCATCGCGAACCGTAGCGCCGCATCGTGCCGCTTTCAAGCCGCACGCGTCCAAGATCGTGTTGCGCCGGCCGTTGACGAGAGTCAGCGGCTTTCTTCGAGCAGTTCAGGCGAGTCGAATTTCGGGCTGTTGAGTTTCGCGGACACCGCCGTGGTGATCAGCAGGTCGTCGGCCGCCGGCGCGAGCATCGGCTTGAGCGAGAGCGCGTCGGGACATAGCGGATTCATCCAGTCGTCGGCGCTCGCATCGCGCAGTATGACCGGCATGCGGTCGTGATACGCCGCCATCGTCGCGTTCGCGGCCGTGGTGATGATCGTGAACGTCGTCTCCCATTGGCCGGGCTCCTTCTGCCACGCTTCATAGAGCCCCGCGAACAGAAGCAAGCCGCCGTCGGGTCGATGGAACCAGATCGGACGCCGGGCGGTCTTCGGCCCCGTCCATTCAAAGAATCCGTCGGCGGGAATCACGCAGCGCCGCTTGCGGAATGCGTCGCGGAACGCGGGCCGCACCTCGACGCTCTCGGCGCGCGCATTGATGCATCGCGCGGCCTGGCTCGCGTCCTTTGCCCAGCGATTGACGAGTCCCCAACGGGCAGGCTCGGCTTTGCGACTCTCGTACTCGAGGCGAACGATGAAATGCCGCTGCATCGGAGCGATGTTGTAGCGAGGCTTGTAGTCGGCAAACGAATCGCCAGCGACACCCAGCTCGGCGGCCAGCGTATTGCCGTCGCGCCGCGTCAATGTGAATCGTCCACACATCGGTTCTTCATCATAGCGCAATATCTGACGGGGGAGCGCATCGATGAACCCGGAACCTGGCATAATCTATTAGACGCGAAAATGTCTGATATCTACTTATTGATGGCTTAGTATTGATTCTATTACTAACTATTCGATGCATTCATTTCTCAATTAATTACCCATGCAATCGCAACATTCGGCTCACTAACGCGTCCATTCACCTGACCTCACGCGCAATAGTGGTATATCACCATGCACGGAGAAATCAGTTGACCAAAGCAGAATCTGGACGCCCGGGCGAATGGCAGCGCAAGAAACATAAGCACTGGCGGGGTTCGAGCGTATGGCATCATCTGCGACTGGGCCGCGGTATCTCACTGAACGTTTGGACGATGAAAGGCCTCGACCATCATGTGATCGAATTCGGCGCGGTGACTGAGCACGCTCCAAAACGGCTAGCCGACGCTAAACGCAAGGCGCTTCGATTGGTGCGCGCGCTGTGCCTGGCAGCAGCTCATAGAGCGGAAGAAATGCTCCAGACAGACCGCGTGCTGGCGGCAAAGCGCACGCGCGCGAGCGCCCGTGCGGGCACCCGCGCGCGGTAGCGCAGTCAGCGTCGATTCGGAATCATTCGCCACCGGGGCCGGCGACGAACACGCTACCCTTACGTCCGATTCGAAGGCACTGGGTGACCTGTGAACCTGTATAATCGGGGTCGCAGATCGGCTTATCAACCGCGGGACACTTGAAGATATGCGCATCGATCGGCTGACACTTCGACAGGTCGAAGGTCAGTTCAGTTCCGGCGGCGTTCGGCGCAGCCTCGGTTGCTGTCGAGGAGCAGCCGGCCGTCGCCAGCATCCCCAGCGACAACCCGATGACCGCTCCGATCGCGAATCGCCGCATTTGCGGCATTCGCCGATTCAAGTCGTCAAGTGAGCGCATAAGAGTCCTCCCGGCGAGTAGTGCTATTGCGATGCCTATACGCTTGTCGGATGGCAAAATCCAGCGTCCGGATGCGGCGGAATCACGGCGCGTCGGAGAGCTTTACCTTTTGTGCCTGATCGGAGGAGATCCATCCCTGCTGCGCGAAGTATTGCGACAAATACGCGACCGTCTGGTCGGCGGTCTTGTCGCTCAGATAATCCACCTGCGAGGTGTAGATCTTTCCGCCGGCGATGCCCGCGTTGGCCACCGCCATTCCCGCCGTCGCGCCACCCTGGGCCGCGGCTCCGGCGCCCATCGTCACGGCGGCGCCGGGCATTTTGCCGCTGTCGGCGTGAGTGGTGAACTGCAGGAGCGATTGGCGCGCGCCGTCGGCAACGCGATAGACGTTGACCTGCGTGTCGAGCTTCGAGGCGCCGGCGCCAAACCCGATCACCATCCGCCGCAGCCGATTGCCTTCATCGACGGTCAGGAACTCGCCGTCGATCACCAGATCGCCGTCGGCAACCTGGGTGGTCGAATCTCCGCGAACCACGGTGAAGCCCATCTCGCCGAGCTTCTTGGCGACTTCCGCGGCCAGAGTATCGGCGGCTTTTTTGCCGATCTCATCCTGCCGCTGGTCCGCCGGAGTGCTGGAAAAGCTGTTCATAATGCGCGCGCCGATCGCGGAATTCTCCGCGACCTGCGACGCCGAGAACTTGAAGTCATCGACGATGATTCGCGTCGGCCGCGCGCTTGCTGCCGTCGTCGCTGGCGCCGGGTTCGACTGGGGCGTGATCGTCGCGCCCGCGCATCCGGCGAGCATCACCGCCAACGCCAGGTAAATCAATCCATTCCGGCCTGAGGCCGTCGTACGGCGCACTTGCAACATCATATCCGTGAACCCTCCCCTTATTTCCTGAACCAGCACGCAACCGGCGCGCTTGTCTTGCAGAGCATACCAGTAAGCTATGGCAACTCGGAGAAAAATGGTGCTGTCCTTTTTTCCGCGCGGAGCGACAGCCCGACTCTCCAGCTAGCGCGCCATCCACTTTGGATTGTTGATCGCGAGCGCGTCTGCCAGTGACTGCCGCACATGCGCGCGCAGCGAGGGATCATCGACGCTCACCGCGCCGCTGCGGATCCGCTCGGCCAGTTCCGCGCTCAGCGCCTCGACTTCGCCGTCGTGGCCAACCAGCGCCGTCAACCGCTCGGCCTCGCCGGCGGCCTGCGCGGCGCGCAGTTCGGCCTCGCGCTTCACGGTCATGAGCGCGTTGATCGTCACGCGGGTCTTGAAGCGATGATACCCCGCCAGGGTCGGCATCAATTCTTCTTCCAGGTACTTAACCGCCGCACCCAGGATAGTCGGCGCATCGGGCATGCTGCGCGGCATCAGCGATTCACCTCGACCCGAGTCATTCGTCGCGGCCCTCGATCAGATTGAGAAAATCCCACAGCGGTTCCTCGATTCGCCTGCCGATCGCGCATCGCTCGATGCCCGTTTCCTCGATCCCGCGCATCCCCATCCGCAGGCATCCGATTGCCCACTTGACGCTGCCGAACGCCTCCCAGAAACGGACTTGCTTCGGATCGACGCGTGGACCTCCGGCATTTTCGTATGCGGCGAACAAGTCCTCGCGCTTGCCGAAGCCGCCCACCGCGCCGCGGCCGCCGAAGCGCCAGGTCTTGACGCAGACCCATCCGAGATCCTGCATCGGATCGCCGCTTTGCGCTATCTCCCAATCGAGCAGGAGCCGGATTCCGTCGTTTTCACCGACGATAAAATTCCCGGTGCGGAAGTCTCCGTGGACCACCGTGCGGCGCGGATTTTTTGGCGCATTCTCGGCCGACCACTTGAGGCCGAGTTCGACCGCGGGATGCCGCAATCCGTAGTAGTCGGCGATCCGATATTGCGCCGCCACCAGTTGCGCGGCGTCCTGGTACGGCAGAAACGGAACCTCGGCCAGGTCGATCCGATGGATTGCGGCCAGAATCGCACCGCACTGAGCGGTCATCAGCGAGCGCGCGCGCGCGAATTTCTCGTCGCGCACGATCTTCGGGCCAAGTGACTCGCCCGCCACCCTTTCGGTGACGTAGCCGGGACCGAGACCGTCGGCAGGCTCAAAGATCGTGCGCACCCGCGGAGCGGGAACCCCCGCGCGCACCGCCGCGATCATCAGGCGCGCGTCTTCATCGGCGGTGATATGCGGAGAGATATCGGCCAGCGGATTGGGCTGCTCGACCGCGCCCGCGCTCGAGAGCTGCACGATAAACTCCTCGCGCCGTCCGGCGATTTCGGCGTCAAAGGACCAGGTGGTCTTGTTGGCGCCTCCGGTCAGCCGCTGCAGATTGCTGATCGTGCCGGGCGCGCCAATTCGCGCAGCCACGACCGCGCCGAGGCGCGCTGCAAAATCGCCAGTGCTCACGATCGTTCGGACCAGCCCCGCACGCGGCTATTTCTGCGCTTCGGCTCTATGTCCGAAACCGAACAGAATCTGCGCGACGCGCCGCATCTGGATTTCCTCGGAACCTTCGGTGATCCGGTAGCGGCGATGATGCCGATAGATATGCTCGAAGGGCTTGTGGCGCGAGTAACCCATTCCGCCATGCACCTGCATCGCCCGGTCCGCCGCCTCGCACACCAGCCGATTCGCCCGGTAGTTGCACATCGCGACTTTGTCGGAGAGCTTGATCGCGACCTCGGGCTTGGACATCTGATCCATTTCCCATGCGGTCTTATGAATCAGCGTCCGCAGCATCGCGGCTTCCGTGTGCAGCTCGACGAGCGGCCATTGGATCGCCTGATTCTGCGCGAGCGGCTTGCCGAACGGCTTGCGCTCCTTGGCGTACTTGACCGCCTCGTTGATGCAGAACTGCGCCGCGCCCAGCGACGACGCCGCCTGCCGGATGCGGTTTTCGTGCACGAAATGCTGCGCGACCGCCAGGCCGTTGTCGAGATCGCCCAGCACTTCGCCGGCCGGAATCCGAACGTTGGTCAGCGAGATGCGCGGATGGTCGGTCGGCATGTTGAAGGTCCACAGGTACTCTTCGATCTTGAAGCCGGCGCTGGCAGTCGGGACCAGGAAGCATCCGATCCCGCGCGCGCTGCCGTCGCGGTTGCTGTGGCGCGCGAAAATGAAATCGTGGGTTGCAGCGTGCACGCCGGTGTTCCACATCTTGGCGCCGTTGATCACCCATTGGTCGCCGTCGCGAGTCGCCCGGGTTTCCATCCAGGTCGCGTCTGAGCCGTGTTCAGGCTCGGTCAGGCCAAACGCGATACGCGCGGTGCCGTCGAGCAGCTTGGGGATCCATTCCTTTTTCTGCTCGGCAGTGCCGAAGTCGCGGAACATCAGGACCGTCGGCATATTGCCGACGATCGAGTTTTCGTTCTGCAGGTCGTTATGCAGCCCAAGACCTTTGGCCGCCAGGTACTCGCGTATCACCGCCATCGCGAGGTTGGTGCCGTCCTTGCCGCCGTATTCGCGGGGCAGCGCATAGCGGAAATGGCCGGCCTTGTCGGCGCGCCGGCGCATCTCGCGCAGCAGTTCTTCCCAGTCGTGGCGGGGCAGACCGCCGTTTTCAAAATCGGTGCGGGCCCATTCGCGGCGATGGTCAAAAAACCGGATGTTGTCGTTTTCACGTTCGAGCGGCTTTATCTCGCGCTCGATAAAATCGTCGAGCTCTTTCAGGTAGGCGGTAATCTCGGCCGGAATCTGAAAATCCACGGTATCTCTCCTCGGAAGTAATCTAACATACCGAGCGTTTAGCAAAGGCCGCGGACAAGGGAAAGGGAATCGCGCCGGACACGCGAAGAATCAGGAATTATCGCACGCTCGCATCACTCGCATCATGGGTTGCTTGCGCCTCCGCCCTGCACGACGATCACGCAGCGATCCTCGCCCGGAACCTCGTCCAGCGGCATCGCGACTTCGTCGGCAAAACTTTTGCCCACGATCAGGAGCCGTCCCGGCGTCTGCTTGAACAACTGCTTGAGGCTGCGCTCGCCCAGCACGTCGGAATGAAACTGGCGCCCTAGCTTCCCGCGCGCGTCGTGAACCATGTCGAGCAGCTCGTCGCCCGTGTCCTCGACCCGTCCCGAAACCAGCAGAGCGCGCAGCTTGGCCTTGCTGCCGCGCGCGATCCGCACCGCGAGCCCCAGCGCGGCCCGCCCGTCCGGACTCGAATCGAACGCCGCTGACACGCGCTCAAACGGATGAGCGGTTCCCTGCACAAACACCCCGACGTTGATCGGCAGAGCTTTGGCGCGCGCCAGAACTTCGTGCACCACGCCGCCCATCACGCCGCCGCCGGAACTGGCCCGATGATACCCAAGCACGATCCACGCGGACTCCGCGTCCTGTGCCGCCGTGATGATGTCGAGCGCGGGATCTTCCGACCATACCGCCTGCTCTTCGATCGCGACGCCGCGCGCCAGCGCATACGCGCTCGCCGCGATTAGAGCCTCGCTGCGCGGCGCGGCGGCGAGAGGCGCGGAACCCGGCGCCGCGGTGGCGCGGCGGACCAGAGCGAGGACGCGCACCGAAGGATCGTCGGCCTCGTGCGCCGCGAAGGCGATGGAAAGCAGCGGAGCAACGCCCTCAGGATTCGCAACGGGTACGATTAAGCCCCGCTTGGTTTTGGGCGCTATATCCGAGTCCTCTGAATCCACCGGATGATTCTTTCAATCTGTCTGAACGAAGTGGACGACCGATCGCGAAAGGATGCCTGCGTGCCTTACGATCCGAATGCTAGCCGGAACGAAAATCGGTCGCAAGGAAGCGCCGCCGGTATCCGACTATCTCAACGCCGGCCGCATCCTGTATACGAAAGCACGGATCGGGAGGATTCAACGATGCCCGCACACCGACGCAAGACTTCAGCGTCCGAACCACACCCGAAAGATACCCGCCCCTTCGAGACGATCACGGTCGAAGTCGAGGGCGCGCTCGGACGGCTGACCCTCAACCGCCCCGAACGGCTTAACGCAATCAGCTCGACGATGCTGCAAGAGCTGGTCGAGGCAGCCCGGTGGTTCGATAGCCATCGCGAGCTGCGTGTCGTAATCTTAAGCGGCGCGGGCCGCGCCTTTTGCGCGGGCGCCGACCTGCACGACTCGCCGGCGGTCGCGGCGATGCCGCAGGCGCGAAACAGTTGGATTTACCGCCGTGAGGCCGCCCAGTACGGCTTGCGCGCGACCGATGCGCTCGAGCAGATGCGCGCGGTCACGATCGCGCAGGTGCATGGCTACGCGGTTGGGGGCGGCGTCGTTCTGATTTCGGCGTGCGATCTGCGGGTAGCCGCTGACAACGCGTCGTTCTTCATCCCGGAGATCGACCTCGGCATCCCGCTCACCTGGGGCGCAATCCCGCGCCTGATCCGGGAAATCGGCCCGGCTCTGACCAAGGAACTCGTGATGACCTGCCGTCGCTTCGCACCCGCTGAGGCTAAAACGATTGGCTTTGTCAATCGCGTCGTGCCCGCCGCGGACCTCGAACGCGAAGTGAATCAGCTTGCGATTGATCTGATCGCCAAGCCTTCCGTGCCGATAGTGATCACCAAGGAGCACGTCAACGCCATCGCCCGCGCGATGGGCACCGGGACGACTGCATTTGCCGACGGCGAGGCGCTGATCGCGGCGCTGGGCGACGAAGAATCACAAGCGGCAGCGCGTACGTATCGCGAACGGACCTTCGCCCGCTCCCGCCCAAATGGCGCCGCAATGCCCTCGCGCTGAGACCAGATCGGCAAGATGCGTCCATCGGCGGCATGGGATTTTTGGATGACGCGATTGGCTACATCGCCGGACGAGGTTATGGGCACAACCGGACCATTTCGCATGGCGCGGTGTTTGCTGCTTGTTGATGAAGGGAAAAACCGATCGTTCGCCACGGGGGTGCAAAGCGTGGAACCGGCATTATTCTCGTCACGCGGACCGGACGAATCTTCGAGGGGTTGATTGATATATTTGGCGGAACCAAGCGCCGGAACCGAGGAGATGGTTATGATTGTCGAGGTGAAGAATCGCTCCACCGGAGGCAGCGACGCGCTTCGCGGGATGCTTGAACGCCTGCGCAACGAGACCCTCGATCGGGTGAGGGAGCTCCGGTCCGACCAGGCGCAGGAATCCGAAACAGAACCGGCTGACGAAATGGACACCGCGCGGGCGACGGCAGAGGTCGAAACGCATGCGGCATTGATAGCCCGCGCCGAGGAAAAGCTCAATTTTCTCGACGAAGCGATGGTCCGGCTCGAGCAAGGCAAGTACGGGATCTGCCTTGGATGTCACGGGCCCATCGCACTTGAGCGTCTGCTCGCGCTGCCCTTTGCCGCGTACTGTGTTGATTGCCAGCAAAAGCGCAATAGCGCGCGCCCGGGCTGGGGCGAGGGCACGATGATCCCGCCTTACGATCATTTGTGGACGCTTCCAGAGGAAATGGAGGAAGCGCCGCAGCACGAGTACCGGACCACGGCCTCACCACAGGATCTGGAAGCCCGCCGGAGCGAACCTGCGGTATCGAAGCCGCCCGCCGCTCACGCCCGAAAGCATGCCGCGCCGGGAAAGAAGCGGATCGTCGTCCATGGGAAACCTGCGCCGTCGAAGAAAACCTGACTTTGAAAATGGTTTTGCAGTAATGGGGTGACGAAAATGGCGCTAATTGAGAAATGGAGCCCCGTAACCGACCTCGAACGATTGCGGCACGAGTTCGACGAGTTATTCGACCAATTCGGTTTTCATCGCCGCGGACTTATTCAGGACTGGCAATCGACGATGACGCATCCGGCGATCGAGTCCTATACGGAAGGCGACCAGTTCACCGTGCGCGTCGAGCTGCCCGGTGTCGATCCGAAGGCGGTCGATATCAAAGTCGCCGGCGGAATTTTGACCATCAGGGGTTCGCGCGAACAGAAGCAGGAGACCATAAAGCGCGACTTCATCCGCCACGAGATCCGATATGGATCTTTCGAGCGCTCAATTTCCCTGCCGGAGGGGATGAAGGCTGAAGATTTGAAAGCCACCTATCGCGACGGCGTCCTGCAGTTGACTGCTCCGATGCCGAAGGAAGCAGTTTCCAAGGAAATCAAAATACAGGTTGAAGGCGAAGCGGCGAAGAAACCGGGCGCCGAAAAGTAGATCGCCTGAAATCAGTCGAAGTTTAGCGCGAAGCCGATCGATCCTCCGCCATTATTGTCGGCAACCCTGATTGCATCAAAAGGAGAGTCCACCGATGAATAAAATCAAGCGATATTTAGGCGTGCTGTCTGGATGCGCGATCTTGTTGCTTGCACTGTCGGCATACGCGATCGCCCAACCGGCTCAACAGAATGCCCCGCAACCTCCCGCGCAAGCATCGATGGGGATGCGCGGCGGTTCAATGATGGGCGGTGGCATGGGCATGGGCCCGGGAATGGGAATGGGCAGAGGCCCTATGCGCATGGGAGGCATGGGCGGTATGGGCGACGGGTGCGGTATGGGCGACATGGGAATGATGCAAATGATGAAATCGGATCCAAAGACGATGGCGCGGATGATGGAACTGCGCGGACAGATGATGCAGCTGCACGGCGAGATGATGCGCATGATGGGCGACGCGATGATCCAGCGCGGCAAGGATCTGCAAAAGGGCAAGTAGTCGTTCGTGTCCAGGTCGTACACTTCACGGTGGATGGCTCGATAGTCGAGGCCCGAGCCTCGCTCAAGAGCTTCCAGTGTCTGGTAGAAGTCGGCCGATAATAACTCGGAAGCAGAAGCCGCGTAGCAGCTTCACAATGAATTGCTCGCTCGTTGAATGTTGATTCTAACTGCTTTCCCATCACTTGACCGACACCACTCCGGATTGTCGATCCGAACCGTTAGTGATTTGTGGCGGTTCGAAAAACAGTGACCATAGAACGCCCTTTCCCACTCGCTCGCTGATCTCGAGCCACGCGAAGTAAATTGCAAACACGACACTTATTCCGATTGCCCATGCGAGCAACGGAAATAGATGTTCTCGATCCATCAAGCTTCGGGCGGCGCCGTTGAACGTGCCAACCCGGCGTTTGGCATCCAGAAACCGTTCGATGCAGCCCAGTAACAACGCGATGAACCCGTATAGAAATGTCTTAACTGCGACGGCGACGATCCGACGATGGCGCTTAAGTCGGCGCGCGAGTGGCGTCGAGTCAAGTATGAGGACCGCCTTGGCCGCCATGAAGGCGCCGATTACCGCCTTGGAAAGCGCGGTTACCGGGATGGAGAATCGCGCAAGCACCAGCTTGACGATCAATAGCTGGATTAGAAATCCGACGACAAAGAAGAGAAAAAGTGGCCAAATTTCGGCGACCTCATCACGTATCCATTTGCCGGCCGCCGCAAGCATCTTTAGCGAGCTGTTCATATTGATCACTGTCCTGCGAAAGCGCTGCTGTTTGCTTTTTCCGCCGCATGATCTCCCATTTTACTTTCCGAGATGGGCTGCGGCGTTGCGCAGCGGTGCGCTGGAGATCTGAATTATCCCCCCGAATGGCCGGTCCAGCTCGAGGATCATGACGATCGCTCCGGACACCGAAAACGCACACAGAAACAAGGTCGCGACGACCGTCGCATTGGCGGGCGCAAAGAGGCCGAAGCTAAGAAAGATAATTGTCGCCCAGAACACCAGCAGTACGAGAAACGCCATGGGAATCGAGCGACCGCGCTGCTCGAACAGTAACCAACGGTTCTCTCCCAGTTCGATGCTCATTTGCAAAGCTTGGGCTTGTAGCGAGCGTTGAACTTCAGTGTGCGGCGAGAGTTCCTGGACCTTGTCATAGAAACTTTCGCCAAGCGCCGACGCGGGCTCCGACTCCGCCCGTCCGGTACGATGCTCGGGCCACATCCCGGCAATCATGCCTGCGGCCGAATCGCTGAGAAGATCGCGAGCTGTTTTCGTTTCTGGTCCGTAATGAGCCAGTATGCGATCGAGCAGGATGAGGTTGGCCGAAATCTTTGTCACTTCGTTTCTTTGCGCATCGTAAGAACTCTTCGCTGAGTTGATCAGCAGAGCGAGAACCAGGGCCGCCATCGTCGCGGTCAGGCCCATCCCCATCTTGATTACATCCTTGGAATCCGCGCTCAGATGGCGCTCGGGAAGAATCAGACGCAGAACCATCCCGACAAGCGCACCTCCAAAGACACACGCCAACACGATGCAGCCGATAGCCGTCGGACTCACGACGAATTCCTCTAAACCTCGGTTATCATCCGTGAATGAAGCCGCGAGCGGGCCTTTTGCGCGCTCCAGAACTCCGGATAGAGCAGCGCGAATCCAAATGTAACCGCGTACCT